>Ga0326727_10015205_pt1 | contig 16590 bp, 9 predicted proteins | sample MB2enrmetagenome_FD_207643 | JGI IMG/M metagenome (GOLD analysis project Ga0326727, IMG submission 207643) | Lab enriched peat soil microbial communities from McLean, Ithaca, NY, United States - MB29MY | ecosystem: Environmental > Terrestrial > Soil > Wetlands > Peat | place: USA: New York...
CATCGACCGAAGAGCAGTCAGCAGCAACGCAAGAAATGGCTGCCAGCGCAGAACAGCTAAGCGAAATGGCAGAACGACTTGAGGGTAAGGTTGAACAATTTATTACTTGATAAGGATAGTTAATCCGGTGTTTAAGATTCCCTCCTATAATAGGAGTGGACTCTTGGTAAATGTCAACACCATAGCGCATGATACCGATGGCAAGATAACAAGGTATTCTGACTATCAAGCAACTTTGACATGGGACCCTGCTTTGGATGCTCAATGGGTCGAGGGCTGTGGCTCATCAAAGAGGTAACTCCTCTTGGGTAAGCCCCATCCCTTGGTATGTTGTAGCATCCTCAGCCCCATGTAAAGTCTATCTTTGAGGTCGGCGCGATTGTCTTTGTAAAGGGTGGTCATATTTATATTGTGAGGTGGTCTTGTGGCAATCCTAATCGTAGACGACTCTTTATCAAGTCAACACCTAAACAAAGTACACCTTGAATCTGGTGGATTTACAGACATTCTCTTTGCCCAATCTGCTAAAGAAGCCTTTCAAGTCTTTGATCAAAGTTGTGTAAACGGAAAACAAACCATTGATTTAATTCTAATGGATATCATAATGCCTGATGTTGATGGGATCGAGGCTTGTCATATGATCAAACAGAACGAGGAAACTCTTGATATCCCTATCATCATGGTAACATCCAAAACTGAAAAAGAAGAACTCCAACTGGCTTTTGCTGCTGGTGCCGTAGACTATCTTACCAAACCATTGGATAAAACCGAATTGTTAGCTCGTGTGCGCTCAGCCTTAAAATCCAAAAACGAAACAGACTTCCGTAAGGCAAGAGAATTGGAATTATTAGAGGTTACTCGTCAACTTGAAGCGGCATTTGAAACTCTCCATAATCTTACCTTACGTGATGGATTAACGGGGGTTGGCAACCGTCGTTATTTTGACGAAATGTTGGCCAACGAACTTAGTCGATGCAAACGAGAAAAGAATCCCTTGTCGTTACTAATGCTCGACATTGATTATTTCAAACTCTACAACGATACTTATGGCCATTTACAAGGGGACGATTGTCTGCGTATGGTCGCTCTAACAGCTCAGAATGCCCTTAAGAGACCAGGTGATTGTCTTGCCCGCTATGGTGGTGAAGAATTTTCGGCTATATTACCAAATACTAGTCCATTCGGTGCTTTTAAAGTAGCTGAACAGATCCGAGTGGCTATTGAAAATCTACAGATCCCTCACATTGCTTCCAAGTGCAAAGATACAGTTACTATTAGTTTAGGTGTCAGTTGCTTCAAGCCCGGAGAGGATACATCTCCAACTGACCTAATTAAGCTGGCCGATCAAGCTTTATATGAGGCTAAAGAAATAGGGCGCAATAGAGTTTCTACATTCGAACCATAAAGACTATAAAATACGTTGGCGATGAGTTAATTACAGAGACTATAAATGAATTCACAAGGAGGAGATTGAATGAAAAGAGTTCTATTTAATGTTTTAGCGGTTCTTTTAGTAGCCTTATCCCTAGCAGGATGCAGCAAAGCCATGTCAAATAGTACAATAAAAACCGGTTCAGATGACAAAACACAGCAAGCCAACAATGCTAACAAAGATGGTAAAAAGACTATCGCCCTTGTAATGAAGACTTTAACAAATCCATTCTTTATTGATATGGAGAAAGGGGCTCGAAAAGCGGAAAGCGAGTTGGGCATTAATTTGATTGTAAAAACCGGAGCGAAGGAGACTTCAATAGAGCAACAGATTGCCATTGTGGAAGATCTAATTAACTCGAAAGTCGATGCAATAGTCATTGCGCCAGGAAGTTCGACCGATTTGATCCCGGTTCTTAAAAAAGCTCATGATGCGAATATCCAAATTGTAAACATTGATAACAAATTAGACCCAACGTTTTTAGCAAAAATGGGATTGACAGATGTTCCGTTTATCAGTGTAAACAACGAAGATGGGGCTTATAAATCAGCAAAATATATTAGTGACAGAATTACAAAGCCCACTAAAGTAGCGATACTTGAGGGTATCCGTGACGCTGATAATGCAGAGCAACGTAAAAATGGAGCAGTAAAGGCTTTTAATGAAAATCCGAACATTCAAATAGTTGCCAGTGAAACTGCGGATTGGAAAATCGATGAAGCGTATGATGTAACTTCAACAATTTTTGTCAAACACCCTGACATAGGAGCGATCTTCTGTGCCAATGATATGATGGCCTTGGGAGCAATACAATACTTTGATAAATCTCACCGAAGCGATGTGCTGGTAGCGGGGTTTGATGATTTAGAAGAAGCCGAAAGAGCGATTGAAAAAGGAAAAATGCAAGTAACGATTAATCAACAAGCAGATATTCAAGGTTATACTGGGGTTAAATATGCCTATGAAATGTTAAACGGAAAGAAACAACTTCCTGAAACTATTATTGATATCAAGGTAGTTACTTCGAGTAAACAACAAATAAATTAGCGTGCTGCCAATTTAAAAGGAAGATTTTGAGTTATGTCGCCAAGAAAGAAGGATTGTTCTGTGTTTAGTAAATTACGCAAAATAAACATAACTCAAAAACTTTTTGTTTATCTTTTATTAGCCAGTGTAGTTCCCCTAGCCTTTTTAGGCATGATGTCCTATAGTAAGTCGAAATCGATCTTAACGATCGAAATCAACCAGTCATCGCTGAACTTGATGGAAGAAAAGAACCGGCAATTGGAGATCATCATGGACGATGTTGAAGGATTAATTGCCAACATATCAAGTATTGAAGATATCAAAGATGTGCTAGCTAATGATAAAAATGAAATCACGGATTTTGAAAGACTAGCAACACAAGCCAAAATAGGTTACATACTTAGCAGTTTTACAAATCTCAAAGGGCTGATATCGATCGATATTTACTCATTAAAAGGCGAGCACTATCATGTGGGGGATACCCTAGATGTTCAGGAAATCAATGTTGAAGCTAAGGAAAACTTATATAATGAAGCGTTGAACTCAGGAAGTTCAATCTTATGGGCGGGTATTGAAAATAATATAAACCTTAAATCAAAAAACAAAAAGGTTATTGTTATTGGGAAAGTTCTGAAAAAGATTGATCCGAACACTTTTACAGAAAAGCCAATCGGCTTACTTATAATTAATTATGATACTGAATTTTTCTATAACCATTTTACTAATACATATAAAGATACAGAATATATGATTTTGGATAGGGAAAACAGGATCGTATACCATCCTGACAAGTCAAGGATTGGAAGTAAACCGGATGGAGAAATACTTAAAAATATCAATGCTAATTCAGGTAGTTTTATGACCAACGTTGATGGTGATGCCAAACTGGTTATTAGTGACAAAGTGAACAAGAATTCATGGACGATGGTAGCTCTTATTTCAGAAAAAAGTATTTCTGACAAGGTAAGTGATATAAAGCAAAATAATATTTTGTCTCTACTAATGTCATTGTTCCTCGTATTTTTATTCGGTCTAGTTATTTCAAAAAAAATTGTTGAGCCTATCAAAAAAATTACTGATTATTTCCAAAGAATTCAAAAAGGTACGATAAATTTTGAAACACGGTTGCAAGTAACAACGAACGATGAAATTGGCGAGTTGTGTAAATGGTTCAATGAGTTTATCCAAAGTCTAGAATCAAAAAGAAAGACAGAACTGGAATTAAGGCAGGCAAAGGAAGCTGCTGAGACAGCAAATATAGCAAAAAGCCAGTTCTTGGCCAACATGTCACATGAAATAAGAACCCCTATGAGCGGGATTATTGGTTACATAGAACTACTCTCCACTATGCCCCTGGAAAGAGAACAAGCAAGTTATCTAGCAGAAATTAAGGCTTCTACCGACGCGTTGCTTTTATTGATTAATGATATATTGGATTATTCAAAAATCGAAGCCGGGAAGTTGCTGATTGAAACTCTACCGTTTAATTTTCATAGACTTATAGAAGAATCGGTATTTTTATTTGCTCCAAAAGCTCATGGAAAGGGCATTGAAATAGTTTACTATATTGATACTAGAGTTCCAATCGAAGTTCAAGGTGACCCCGGCAGATTGAGGCAGGTATTAAATAACATTATCGGAAACGCTGTCAAATTCACAGATAAGGGTGAAGTAGCGGTGAAAGTAAGGGTGTTGAAAGAGAGTAAAGAAAAGGTACTTTTGCAAATCGAAATTCAGGATACGGGTATCGGAATATCTGATGAGACCAAACGAAAGCTATTCCAAGTTTTTATGCAAGCCGATGCTTCTACAACACGAAAGTATGAAGGAACTGGCCTTGGACTTGCTATATCTAAAAAGATCTTAGAGCTTCTTGGCGGAACGATTGAAGTTGTCAGCGAACTGGACCAAGGCAGCACCTTTATCATAACCCTAGAGCTAGAAAAAGGGCAACTCGAAGACGCGGAGCAGAAGACCAGACCCCTTAAGCACACCAATTTGAACGGTCTAAAAGTAATGATCGTCGATGATAATGCGAGTAATCAGATGATCTTCAGCGAATATCTTAATGAGACAGGATGTAAGGTTATTAGTGCAAACGATGGTATTGTGGGACTTGAGCTTTTGCAAGGGTTAGCTTCCGAAAGTTTGCCTCAAATTGTGCTTGTAGACTATCAGATGCCTAGAATGAGTGGCCTTGAATTTGGAGAACAGGTGTTGAAGGATAAAAGGTTAAAAAATATAAGGCTTATTTTAATTACTTCTGCGGCTCAGAAAGGAGATGCCAAGTTAGCCCAATCGATTGGATTTTCCGGTTACCTTTCAAAGCCTGTCCGAAAAAAGGAATTAATTGACGTTATCTCAGGTGTTGATGTTCTAGAAACTCCTGGAACAACGGAAAATTTGGTTACAAGACATTTGATGATTGAAAAACATCGTAATATACCAACTATTAGCATTCTACTCGTTGAAGACATGATAGCAAATCAAAGGTTGGAGATGGTGATGTTAAGAAAGCTTGGGTATTCAGTAGAACTAGCTATCAATGGGCAACAGGCAGTTGAGATATGCAATACCAAAAAATATGATCTCATTTTGATGGACTGTCAAATGCCCGTAATGGACGGATATGAAGCGACGGATCAAATACGAAAAGCAAGTGAATTTAATAAGACTACTACAATAATAGCGATGACGGCCCATGCCATGGAAGGTGATCGAGAAAAATGTATTGAAGCAGGTATGGATGACTATATTAGCAAACCGATCACTATGGCAATAATCGAAGATACAATTGGAAAATATTTTCAAGTAGAGGTAGAGATGAAATTCAAAGAGTATTAGATTCACTAAAGGATGTTCTCGATGAAGAAAATATTCCAATATCGTCATCAAGTGATTATCAGATATATGAAATAAAAGTACCTCCATTTTCTGATAAGTTGATGTTGTTCTTTGTAAATATGTGCATGGGTATATTCTGTTTCAACATGATATCACAAGCAATGACATCATGCCTTAGGTCAGATATTGTATTGAAAATTTCAAAAATCTCGAATGACATGAAGCTTTATTATTTCGATGGTTTAAAATTATCAATAAAAGAAGGGTGGCTAGAAAGACCTCCTCAATCTATAAATAAATGAGTTTTAGGCCTCTTGACGTGGAGAGTCTAACAAAGTCATCTGATCTACGTTATCCGTTTAAAAAGTACTCTTGATTGAATGTCTAACGGTGAAGTGATCAGATATGTCCTTTAAATCAGAGAAATGAAAACCACGACCATCCCTACCCAATGCTTGGTAAAGGGATGTGCCGCGATTTATAATAGTTTTTCGACGTTATTGAATGTATCTTAAGAGGAGGGTTATAGGGGTGTTTGCCTTTATTACAGGACCAAAATCCAATTTTATTGCAGACGAATCAGGCTTTCTATATCCATATTTAGGAAACCGAGTCCGTCCAGGTCAATGGCTTCTAACCCCTTGTGGCCTCCCCCGCGAAACGTGCTTGTCTGGGCGAATCCCGCCGGGGTGGCGGTCTTTCTTAACAACTACGTATTTTATGTGTCAGGTCACTGGAACTCTACATGATCAATGAAACTAAATATAGGTGAGGTCGGCCACTGTAGTTATTTGCCAGATCGTTTGAACGGTCTGGCCTTTTTTATTGGATTGTTTCCATGATATTAGGAGGAAATCAGGGGGAGATGTGGAATATTGAAAGTGAGCTTCCGCGGATATCGGTAGAATGAAAATTTTTAAGACAGATTTGTTCATGCAAAGTTCTGTTACTCTTTAGGGGGAGCGATTGATATTCATAAACTGATTAACAGGGCAAGGCTTGCTATTATAATAGTTTTTTTTACAATTCTTTGTATTGTTTTAGCTATTGTCTATTTCCCTATGAAGAATGCATTGGAAGAAGCTGCTACTCAAAATTTTAATTTAATTTCGAATGCGCAAGCGAAAACCGTTGATGACTTTATCCAACGTAGTCTCGAAGGTGCTTCAGGTCTTTCGAGCAGAACAATGATTCGTGATAAAATCGTAGAGTATAAAAATAGCAATATTGGCTTGAAAGAACTAATTGATTATACTCAACCAAAATATAAAGATGGAGTAATGGCATTAAATAATGTTTTAGGGGCGTTAAGGGTTGTAGATAATAAAGTGATTAGCCAGTATGGACAAATTGATACATTTAAAATGGGAACTTCAAGGAACCTAGCAGATATATTAAGTCCAACATGTGAAATTGAACAATTAAATAATAAAATTATTGTTATATCATATTCTCCGATCTTTAATGAAAATAAGTTATTAGGGCATGATATTATAATTTTTGATATGACTGATCTCATGAGACAGGTTAATACGGATTTTGATGAAGTCGCAATAATAAATCGCGAAAAGGAAACAAATAACAAGAATAACACAAATATAATGTCATATAAAAATTACCCCAATTTATTTAAAGATAATAATTTTGTGTTTCTATTAAAGACATTGGAGCCATCGGATCAGATATTACAGATAAAAATTAACAAAGACAAACTATTTAATGCAATAAATAAGATTTGGGTCTATAATTTACTGGGATTTTCTATAGCTTTGATTATATTCTTTTTGATAATAAATTATACGGTAATAAGAACTGCAAAAAAGATTATTCATGAGCTTGAAAAGAATAGGGAACAATATATATTAGCCGTTAATGGAAGCAATGATGGTATTTGGGATTGGGATTTAAAAGAGAGTAGTCTTTATCTCTCACCTAAATTGAAAGAGATGATAGGATACGCAGATTCTGAATTAGAAAATTCAATCGAATATTTTAAAAAGTGCTTGTACCCTGACGATAAACTATTTGTGATGAGGGTCTTAGATCAATATCTAAGAGGAGAAATACCCATTTTTAGTGCAGAGTTTCGACTACAACATAAAGAAGGTTACTTTATATGGATACATGCAAGAGGGGAAGCATTAAGGGACGAAAATGGAATTTCCTATCGCATGGCTGGTTCTTTTACTGATATCGGCTTGCGCAAAAAAAGTGAGGAGGAACTATTACAGGCTAAAGAACAGGCAGAGACTGCTAATAAAGCAAAAAGTCAATTTCTCGCTAATATGAGCCATGAAATAAGGACACCCATGAACGGTATCCTAGGAATGGCTCAACTGCTTGTAATGGATCTTCAAGATGAACAGAAAGAAATGGCAACGATGATAAAGACCAGTGGCGATAACCTATTAGTTATTATCAATGATATCCTTGATTTATCAAAGATAGAGGCTGGAAAAGTCACACTTTCTCAAGAAAAATTTGATATAAACACATTGATCATTGAAGTAGATAATCTAATTCAACCCTTAGTCGTCCGTAAAAATCTTGAATACAAGTCCCACATCAATAAAGAAATAGAAGGTCAACTCATAGGTGATCCAGGTAGACTTAAACAAATCTTGATTAATTTGTTGGGTAATGCAATTAAGTTCACGGAACGCGGAAGTGTTGAATTGACTATCGTTAAAGGGAAAGTCTTTCAGGATAAGATACAACTAGTTTTCTCTATTAAAGATACAGGGATTGGCATAGCAGACGATAAAATCGGACAGTTGTTTACCTATTTCACTCAGGGTGATGACTCTGTGACCAAGAAATATGGGGGAACGGGATTGGGTCTGGCGATTTCCAAACAACTAATCAATATGATGGACGGAGAAATTAGTGTGGAAAGTCAGTTAGGGGTGGGGAGTAATTTTTCATTTAATGCGATCTTTATGAAGACAGAAGATGCGAAAGAGATCAATAAAACTAACGTGGGAGACGATCCCACAGAAAAGATAAACCATTGTGCTGCTTTACTCGTTGAGGACGATTACGTGAGTGGCGTAGTTATCAAGAAGATCAGCGAAAGAAAAAATATCAACTTGAAAATAGCAACCAGTGGCAAAGAAGCGTTAGAATTATTGAAATCCGAGAGCTTTGATATCATCTTTATGGATATCCAGATGCCGGATATAAGTGGCTTTGAGACCACTAAACTTATCAGAGATATGGAGAAAACATTTAAAAGGCATACTCCAATTATTGCAACTACTTCTTTCGCATTAGCGGGTGATCGGGAGAAATGTATTGAAGCTGGGATGGATGATTATTTAGAGAAACCAATTGATGCAGAAAAATTTTATGCTATTGTGGAAAAGTATGTTTTTAAAAAATAATATGTGCGATGTCGCCAACTGATGTTATTTGCCAGATCGTTTGGACGGTCTGGCTGTTTTAAAATTGTACTGTTGAAACCTTTCTAAACGCCGAACAATAACAACATAACGATACTTTATTGTCGATTATTGAGATAAAATTATTGGTGTTTTTTGAAGGAAAATAAATAATTTTGAAGAATAATTAATAATTATAAATATTAAACAAACCTTTTGAAAAAGTATACAGAAAGAAGGCTGGAGAGAGAAAATGGGTGCAAACAATCTGTCCTGGAGATTAAAACTTGCAAGTGGGTTTCTTTTCATAGTGTTTTTAGTTGGTATGGTTGGAACCATTGGAATTAGTGGGTTATCCACTGTTAACAGTGAAGGAAGCAATATCTTTACTGACAATCTAAGGGCCATCGAAATACTTAACCAAATTCGGACGGACTTTTCACTAAATCGTTCAGCAACTGTACTTTTCTATTACACAACTGATAAGGCCAAGAAAGAAGATCTGAAGCAACAAATAACGGATGCTTCTGCTAGTAACAATAAGAATGAGCAGAACTATGAAAACGTTTATGGCAATACGTTATCTTCTACTAAAAAGCAGCTTTACGACGCCTTTAAAAATAGCCAGGTGGAATATCGTGACAGACGGACGAAAATGATACAGTTGGTGGAAGAAGGGAATCTCGTAGATGCGGGCACCTTGTTGAATCAAGCATTGCTGTCTAATGACAATGCCTTTACGAGTTTAGATAAATTAATTAGTTATAATGAACAAGAAGCCAGCCAACGGGAGGTAAGTAATCAGAGTGTATATGAACACACCCGAATAATAATGATTAGTTTGATTGGATTGAGTATTGTATTAGGATTAATCGTTGGATTCTACCTATCCCAAAATCTAACAAGGCGACTAAGCATGATTGTAGGATTCGCTCATGCTTTTGGTAGTGGAGACCTAACTCATCAATTAACAATACATGGAAAAGACGAACTTGGACAATTAGGTGTCGACATTAATAAAGCAACAGCGAATATGAGAATAATGGTTTCGGAAATTATTGGGGATTGTCAAACTATGAATGCTCAATCGAAGGAATTCTCGGCCACCATTGAAGAAATATCGGCTATCATGCTGACCATTCAACAATCAACGGAACAAATTGCTCAAGGTACAGAAGAATTGAGCGCCAGTACAGAAGAAGTGGGGGCTTCAGCTACAGAGATACAGGAATTCACAAAGCAACTGACGGCAAAGGCAGATGAAGGGCAAAAGAATGCATTTGCAATAAAGAAACGTGCTAGTGAGGTAATGGAAAGAGGAATAAGGGCGGTTAGTGGAGCAGAAATAATTTATAGGGATAAAGAAAGCAAGGTTAATCAAGCAATAGATGACGCGAAAGTCGTTGAAAAAATTAAAGTAATGGCAGAGACGATTGGAAGCATTGCCGAACAAACCAACCTCTTATCGCTTAATGCTAGTATCGAAGCAGCCCGAGCTGGAGATGCTGGTCGTGGATTTGCGGTGGTTGCTGGCGAAGTGGGTAAATTGGCGGAACAGTCTCAGTCAGCTGTGGAAAATATCCATAATGTTGTTAGCGTTGTGCAGAAAGCTTTTGATAATTTAATATTAAACACGCAGGAATTACTGGGGTTTATTGAGACTAAAGTGAGACCTGATTATGAAGCATATGCTCAGACTGGAACTCAATATGAAGACGACGCTCGATTTGTCAATGAAATGTCCCAAGAACTTGCTTTTTCTACTCAATCAATGAATCAAGTCATAACACAAATTAGTCAGGCGATTCAAAGTGTGACAGCAACAGCAGAGGAGTCTGCTTCAAGCTCTGAAGAAATTTCAAAGAGTATTAGTCAGACGGCCATGGCAATAGAACAATCTAGCGAAGCCGCTCAAGCTCAAGTTCAGCTTGTTGCTAAACTGAGTGAGTTGGTTGGAAGGTTCAAAGTCTGACGATCTTGGAGAGGAGAGCCCTAGGTTGTTGCGGTTATAGAAAGATACTATTACATAGTGAAAAACTAAGTTTGTAAAACCTCGCACTGCCAGTAAAAAGGGGAAAGTTGTGGAGACCTGTGTACTTATACTATATCACAAGGATTATTCGGTTGGTGAAAAGGGTAAGAAGGTTATGGTTGGGGTTGGGATGAATGCTATCCTATCTTGGCGAGACGTATGTTAAGGGCCTTGCGGCCCTCTGTCCGCGAACTGAGCTCGATGCTCATATCTGGGCGAACACCGCCGGGGTGGCTCCCGCCTTGACAGATCACTGGAACCCTACATTATCAATGAAACAAGAACATAAAAATATAGGCGAGGTCGCCACTGAACTTATTCGCCAGATCGTTTGGACGGTCTGGCTTTTTTGTGTTTTCTTGGATTATTTCTGGATAACTAGGGAGGATATGAAGGGAAGATGTGAAATAATAGAGTTGTAGAAAAGTGACCTGACTTTTAAGAATATAGACCAGCTAATAAAAAAAGTCAGTAGTTAAGTAGATACGAGGATGGTTGCAATCAGCAAGGCCTTGGGCACGACATTGACAAGTCGATTTACTGCGGATCCAAATACCGATTACAATGTAGTTGTTATAAAAGACGGCTATGACACATTTACGAGTCCGACGATTGCTGTAGCCGATAAAATAGTTGAGTTCTCAGCTAAAATGAATGAATCCCTTGCTATCAAAACGGTCAATCCAAGTGTGGGAACCATAGGAACAGCCTACAGTTATACCTTCACATCGACAGGAGGAACCGGAGCGGTTACGTATGCGGTAACATCTGGGAGCCTGCCCGCAGGACTGACCCTGGGTACGAATGGAGAGTTAACCGGAACCCCGACTACCAGCGGGGCAATCACCTTTACCGTAACAGCAACGGATAGTGCCACCCCCGCCCATACCAGTAGTAATACGTTTACGATGAGCATTAATCCGGGAACAACATCACATTCTGGTAATGGCGGTAGTAGCGGAGGCGGTGGTGGAAGTTCGAATACACCTGCGCCAGTTGCTGCAGAGCCGACTACAACTTCAACAGTGGTTGGTACTTTTACAGATTCATTGACGGGGGCAACAATACCAGGCGCACAAATGACTCTCTATTATGCAGATACTGCAAGAAATGGGCTAAACGGTAAAGTTGCCGGAACTCAAGCTCAATTACCCGTAATAAATGGTTTTAAACCAAATAATAATCAAAACCCCCAGACGACGGATAGTAACGGCACATATGGTTTTATGGTTTATCCCAATACCGATTACTATGTAGTTGTTGTAAAAGATGGCTATGACACATTTACGAGTCCGACGATTTCTGTAGCTGATAAACTGGTTGAGTTCTCAGCTGAAATGAATTCCCATGTAACTGGGGTTAATAGAATAGCTGGCGATACTCGAGTTGATACCGCCATAGGACTTGCAAAATCAGAGTTTACTGGAAAGGTTAAGAATATTATCCTGGCTACTGAGGACAACTTTCCTGATGCTTTGGCAGGAAGTGTACTGGCATATCAACAAAAAGCCCCCATATTACTTGTCGGAGATTCACAAACTGATCAAGATAAAGTGATAACTTATATGAAAGACAATGCTGATCCTGCCGGAAATATATATGTTCTTGGTGGAACAGGTGTAGTAAGTGATGCTGTTGTTCAACGGGTTAAAGCCGCTGGTTTTAACAATATAATAAGACTTGGCGGAGCAGATCGGTATGAAACCGATGCTAAAATTTCAGATTACTTAAATGTTGCTGAAAGAACACCTGTGGTTATTGCATCAGGCGAGAATTATCCAGATGCATTATCCGTAAGCAGTGTAGCAGCTATACATCAGTATCCGATACTTCTTGTCAGCCAAGATGGTTTAGTTGATTCTCTAAAAGCCGAATTAACTAAGATTAAGCCAAATATGGTATATATCATAGGTGGTACAGGTTCAGTAAATAATGTTGCTGAAAATCAAATTGTAAATTATGAACAAGAGTCAGATAATTGACATTTATAGCTATGATGATTGGGCTAATAAAAAATTGCTGAATGCAGTGGGTCAGTTAGAAAATGAGGAGTTTGTTAGGGACTTGTCCAGTAGCTTTAGTTCGATACGAGATACAATGGTGCATATTTTAAGCGCAGAAGAATTGTGGCTATCACGTTGGATGCTGATAAGGAATAGATCAAGTAAGTTGGTCATATACGGGCTGGGGGTTGAGTAGATCGATAGAACCAACAATTGTAGCTAGAATCACGGGCTTACCTCTGACAACAATCCAGAAAATCAAAGCTGACCTGACTATGACTAACTAAGTCATGCTTGGGGCGGAAAAGGCCTTCGAAGATCGTCTTCAAGGGTCTTCTTTACCGATCTAAGTACCTGGTATTTCCTGCAATTTGTCGAATAGCTGATCTGACATCGTGTCTTGACAATGGGGGGAGGTATAACCTAAACGATTACTTGAAAATTTCATTGGGTTTGCAGCGCCCAAAGGAGGTTGAAAGGCTGTAACCGAATTGTTGATTGGTTTCATAGCATGAAAGGAGTATAATATGGTCAGAATGTTGCTACAAGGAGTTGATACCATGCAGATTAAACCGTCCGCAAGCATCCGGCAGAATTACAACGAAATCGCGGACTTATGCAGATCTACCGGGGAACCTGTGTATCTTACGAAAAACGGCGAGGGAGATCTTGTAGTTATGGATATAGATACGTTTGTACGCCGTGAAAAAATGCTAAAGCTGCGGGAAGAACTGTTGGCTGTCGAAGAAGATCGTCTGGTAGGCCGCGCCGGAACTACACCGGACGAATTGGACAGCTATTTAGAAAGCATTATTGATGAGGTGGAACATGGGAAAAAAACCTCAATATAAGGTAATTGTTTCCGATCGTGCCCGTCAGATGTTGGCGGGCCATGTTTGGTTTCTGGCACAAAAAAGCCCCACTGCCGCCCGCAGAACAAAGAATGAATTTGATGGACGCTATCCGCTCCCTCTCCACTATGTCGGAGCGTTTTCCTTTTCTCAATGCTGAATTTATACCATTAAACAAGTATCATAAGATGTTCGTTGAGAAATGGTATTTGATTCTGTATCAGATCAAGGATCAGACGGCGTACGTTGACTATATCGTGGATTGCAGGCAGGATTATGGCTGGCTGGTACAATAACTTTTTATGAAAAGGGTAATGGGGAGGTACATATGATTTATTCGGTACATTTTTATTATCATAAAATAGGCAGCAGAAAAGCTTCCAGCAAGTTTAAAGGCATTGACGCATGCTCGGGAGCAAAGCTTTCCTGCGGTCAGCCTAGTTCTCGGGGTCTGACAGTTCCGATATTTGACAAATAAGCAATTCGGGACTGAATTCCTTTTCCACCATGGAGTGACCTTACGGTATCTTATACCGGCCCAAAAAATTGTCTTGACATCCTTATCCACTATAGTATGTCCCCATTGTGGTGCAAAACTCAAGTATACTATTTGACAAATCTCTGCTAGTATTTGAAGTACAATGAAAGTATATTGTTGCCAAATGGAGGTAGGTGTTTTGTACTATAACTTTATATCTGATTGTTTAGATGTCTTATTTCTCTGCGGCGTAGCAATATGGATTGAATTGTCCCTCAATAAAAAATACTCTCATTATATAGAAGGTATTTTGTTCGGTCTGACCACAATTTTCTTTATGAAAAATCACACGACAATTGCGACAGGTCGCTTTTTCGATTTGCAACATATCGCTATGACTATGGCTGGCTTTATTGGTGGTCCGGTTACCGGAGTAATAGCTGCTGTAATAGCATCTCTCTATCGATACAAAGTGGGCGGAACAGGTTTGATGGGCGGTATCTTGATCATTAACATTTTTGCTTGTTTTGGAAGTGTCTTGGGTAAATATTTAAGGGGCCAGGAAAATAAAAAGAGTCCATTATTTTGGTTTCTGATCGGCGTAGTGATGGTATGTATTTTGCTTTTAATTGTTGATTTCATCATTCCATTGTCGTCCGGCATAACACCAGTTTCTGGAACTAACTCCGGCCTATTCTTGATTATTACTCCATTGGCAATGACCATGATTTTATCCTTCTATTTTTGGATCTATAATATATTTAGCAAAGCGTTGATACTGGATACCATATTGAAAGAATGTCCGATCAACTTAATAATTTTTAATGAGAATGGACCGATCCTCGTTAGTAAAAATCTAAAGTCTCAACCCCAATCCTCACAATACATAGACAATATTTTCCCAGTAGAGGACATCCGACTCGAAATGCTACACGAGACAAAAAATCTACATAGAGAGGTTGCTAGAGAAGACGGTAGGCACTTTGTCGCGGACTTCTCCAGCTTTCGGATGCCTAGTACTGAATACGCTTGTGTAGCGATTGTTAACGACATCACTGAAATGAAAGGATTTATAACTGAAAGGGAAGCAGAACTCAATAAAAACATTGCATTAGAGACAGAGCTTTCAGAGAGTAATCAACTCGTTGCCGATATTATTAAAAATATGACAGATGCTTTTTATGTGTTAGACAGTCAATGGCGTTTCGTCTTTGTTAATGACAGAGCAGAGGGAATACTACAGAGAACTCAAGAAGAGCTATTGGGCAAAGTCGTATGGGAGTTGTTCCCTACCACAAAAGGAAGCTATGCAAAACAGTGTTTTCAAAAGGCTAAACATGATTGCGTATCTATAACTTTTGAAACTCTCAGTTTTGCACAGAAAGAAACATGGTTTCAAGTAACAGTCTACCCGACCGAGTTAGGTGTGTCTGTTTATTATAGGGATATTACTAAACATAAATTACTACAAGAGAAATTTACTAAAACTCAAGAAGAGATGGTTGCTGTCCTAGAAAATATGGCCGATGGTTTCTGTACTATTGATAGAGACTGGAAATTCACTTATATTAATCGCTCAGGAGAGATGGCTCTTAAAGAATCTCGTGATGTACTATTAGGCAAAAATATGACTGAAGTGTTTACGCTCAATGAAACTGCCCGCTATTATTACAATGAGGTAATGAATAAAAAGAAATCGGTTAATTTTGAAATTATTTCTGAAATTTTCGGAAACAAATGGCACGGAATAAGTGCATACCCTACAAATAACGGAATTGCAATATATTTTCGAGATATTACCCGACGTAAGCTGGCCGAAGAAACTCTGCGTCAATCTGAAGAGAAATTCGCTAAAGCTTTTCATGGTGGACCAATAATGATGGTCCTGGCCACTGTAGAAGACGGGAAACTCATAGATGCCAATGAGGCATTTTGTTCCGCTACAGGCTATACACGTGAGGAACTCATTGGGCATACAACTAATGAATTAAATTTCTTTGTGGATACGGTTGAGAGGCAAGAACGAGGGAAGCGGATTATGGAACAAGGCAAGATTGAGAATGCAGAACTTGACTTCCGCACCAAATCTGGTGAAATACGTAATGGTCATAGTTGGAGTCAATTATTCTATTTAAATGAAAAGCCTTGCCACATCACGGGACTTATTGATGTTACTCAGCAAAAAAGAGCCCGCTTAGAAAGATTAGCACTTGAAGGGAAAATAGTAACTCTTAAAGAAGAGGCAGAAAAGGAAAAAAGACTAAACGCAGCAAAAAGCCAGTTCTTGGCCAACATGTCTCATGAAATAAGAACCCCTATGAGTGGGATTATTGGTTACATAGAACTACTCTCCACTATGCCCCTGGAAAGAGAACAAGCAAGTTATCTGGCAGAAATTAAGGCTTCTACCGACGCGCTGCTTTTATTGATTAATGATATATTGGATTATTCAAAAATCGAAGCCGGGAAGTTGCTGATCGAAACTCTACCGTTTAATTTCCATAGACTTATAGAAGAATCGGTATTTTTATTTGCTCCAAAAGC
>Ga0326727_10015206_pt1 | contig 16589 bp, 14 predicted proteins | sample MB2enrmetagenome_FD_207643 | JGI IMG/M metagenome (GOLD analysis project Ga0326727, IMG submission 207643) | Lab enriched peat soil microbial communities from McLean, Ithaca, NY, United States - MB29MY | ecosystem: Environmental > Terrestrial > Soil > Wetlands > Peat | place: USA: New York...
TTGCACTGATGCAAAACGGCAAAAGTTCGCTGGGCGTCATTTACAATCCGATCACCGATGAACTCTTTTATGCGAGCCGTGGAGAAGGTGCATTCATGAACGGCCTCGCGCTGCCACTCAAACAGTCTTCTCATGGCATCGGGGATGCCATTGCCGGCATTGACGCAAAATATCTGAGATCCGCCAAACTGGCTTCGCGCATTTTCAGCACGGCTCCCTTTGCCAGCCAGCGCAGCATGGGCTCCAGCACCCTGGACTGGTGCTATCTTGCCGCCGGGCGATTCGACATTTACCTGCATGGCGGACAACGCTTGTGGGATTATGCTGCCGGTGCGGTGATTCTTGAAGAAGCGGGCGGGAAAATCGCCACGCTGACGCAGGACGAGTTCTGGTCGGATACCCCCTGGAAACGCTCGGTGATAGCCGCACTGGATCCGGGATTATTCACACATTGGCTACAGTGGGTCCGGCATAATCAATAGCCATTTGTTGTCATAGACAACATTCAGACGGCTAACCGCCGTCTCAACAGGATTTTCACACTTCCCAGCGCATACACGATCAAGCCCGCCCAGATCAGCGCAAAGCCCACAACGCGCACCCGCCCGAAAGATTCATGAAAGAACCAGACACCCAGTACCAGTTGCAGCGTTGGACTGATGTACTGAATCACGCCGATTGTGGATAGTTTCAGACATCTCGCCGCCTTGACGAAAAGCAACAACGGCACGACGGTGACCACGCCCGAACCGAATAGCAAGGCATTCTCCAGCAAGCCGGCATGCCCGAAACTGCCAACGCCCTTGATGGCGCACCAGACAAGAAACGCCAGGGCCAGTGGCGCCATCAGAAAGGATTCGAGCGCGACCCCTTCCAGGGAGGGGAGTTGCGCCTTCTTGCGCAGCAGGCCATAAATCCCGAACGATATTGCCAGTCCCAGCGCCACCCAGGGCAATGTCCCGGACTGAAAAGTCAGCCACAGTACGCCGAGCAAGGCCAGCAGAATCGCCAGCTTCTGGCGGGGTTCGAGGCGCTCTCCCAGAACCAGGCAGCCGAACATCACATTCACCAATGGGGTCATGAAAGAACCCAGGCTGCATTCGATCACATGCCCGGCGTTCACGGCCCAGATATACAGCAACCAGTTGAATGACAATGCGGCGGATGACAGCGCATAAACCCGCATTTTTTCCGGACGCCGCACCATCACGAATGCCCAGCTCCAACGCTGTCTGATCGTGAGAACACCGACCATGAACAGCGCCGACCAGACAATGCGATGACACATGATCTGTAACGGCGGGACGTGAGCCAGTGGTCTCCAGTAAAGGGCGAGGATTCCCCAGCAGAAGTAAGCGGCAAAAGCACTCAATACCCCGCGTCCCTGCCTTCCGGGTAGCAGGGTGCTCATGCCAGCCGCGCCCTCAACAGGCTTCTCACACTACCGGCCGTGTAGACCAGCAGGCCCGCCCAGATGAGCGCAAAGCCTACGGCCCGGGCCGAATCGAATGCTTCGTGGTAGAGCAATACCCCCAGCAATAGCTGCAGGGTCGGACTGATATACTGAATCAGCCCTATTGTTGCCAATTTCAACCTTCTTGCGCCGTGGGCAAACAGCAGCAAAGGAACCGTGGTGATCACCCCCGCCCCCATCAGCATGGTGTCGAGTTTCCAGCCGATATGTCCGAAACAACCGGTCCCCCTGAATTCGAAGACGGCAAGCACAATCAGGGCGAGCGGTGCCATCAGCAATGTTTCAAGCGTCAATCCTTCCAGCGAAGGAAGCGGGGCCTGCTTGCGCAACAGGCCATACACGCCGAACGACAGGGCAAGCCCGAGCGAAATCCATGGAAACGCCCCCAGTTGAAGCGTCATCCACATCACGCCGCACGCCGCCAGTAGCACAGCCACTTTCTGCATTTTGCCGAGTTGCTCGCCGAGAAACAGACGGCCTAACAGCACATTGACCAGCGGATTAATAAAATAACCCAGACTAGACTCAACGATGTGCCCTGCATTCACCGCCCAGATATACATCAGCCAATTGGCCGTGAGCATGGTCGATGAAAGACAGAAAATACCCAGTTTTCCCGGTGCGGCGCGAAATGCGGCCAGCCAGCTCCAGTGCCGCCTGACCGACAGGACCAGAAGCAGGAACAGCGCCGACCATAAGACGCGATGGCAGATGATCTGCAACGGCTCGATGCTTTCCAGTGGCTTCCAGTACAAGGGGAACAGTCCCCAGCACAGATAAGCGCCAATGGCGTAGAAAACCCCACTGGCCTGTTCCTGATTGCTTTGAGAGCGCATTGAATAGAACTAAGAATGATTATGTTCTGACAGCTTACCCGGATCTTTATGACGTTATAAGCCTTTTTTGCAACGCCCCTGTCATGACCGGTTGCGTATCTAATTCAATTTAGATATTTTACTCTAATCAATTCTGACGTTTACGTGAACGTAAACTTATGTTCTGCCAACTGCCTCATGCCGAACTACAACTAAATTACCGCATACAAAACAAGGGCTTTCTCTGGATGAGCCATCCGGATTATCCCGTCAAACAGCGGAAAAGGAGGAGAAACCATGTCCATGCGGCATCGCGCGCTGGAAGAAAAGTACACGGCGCAAACCGGGCAGGTTTTGTTGAGCGGCATTCAGGCACTGGTACGCCTGCCCATGCTTCAGCAAGATCGGGATCGCAAGGCAGGCCTGAACACGGCGGGGTATGTCACGGGCTACAGAGGTTCGCCGCTCGGAGGCGTTGACCAAAGCATGCAAAAGGCTGCGGATCACCTCAAGGCGCATCAGGTGGTCTTTCAACCTGGAATCAATGAAGACCTTGCCGCAACGGCGGTCTGGGGTACGCAGCAGGTCAACCTGTTCCCCGGGGCGAAGTTCGACGGTGTTTTCGCGCTCTGGTATGGCAAGGGGCCCGGGATTGATCGTTCCGGCGATGTCCTGAAACATGGAAACGCGGCTGGATCCAGCCCGCATGGCGGTGTCTTGATTATTGCCGGCGATGACCACGCGGCCAAATCTTCGACATTTCCCCATCAGTCCGACCATGCCCTTGCCGCCGCCATGATTCCGGTGCTCAGTCCTTCGGGTGTGCAGGAAGTGCTCGATTACGGGCTTCATGGCTGGGCGATGAGCCGTTACAGCGGGTGTTGGGTATCCATCAAAGCCATCAGCGATACCATTGAAAGCGCCGCGGTTGTGGATATCTCGCCGGATCGCATCCAGATTGTTGAACCGCTCGATTTCGATATGCCTGCCGATGGACTGAACATTCGCTGGCCGGACCCACCGCTGGTGCAGGAAAAACGATTACTGCATCATCGCCTGTATGCCGCGCTGGCTTATGCACGCGCCAACCGGCTCAACCGCATCGTACTGGACTCACCCGAGGCCAGGCTTGGCATCATTACGACCGGAAAATCCTATCTGGACGTGATGCAGGCGCTGGACGATCTGGGTATCGATCAGAAACTGGCGGCGGAAATCGGCTTGCGGATTTTCAAGGTTGGAATGGTCTGGCCGCTGGAGCCCGAAGGGGTTCGCCACTTTGCTCAGGGACTGGAAGAAATTCTGGTCGTCGAGGAAAAGCGCCAGATCATTGAGTATCAACTCAAGGAGCAGCTGTATAACTGGCGTGAAGATGTACGGCCTCGTGTGGTGGGTAAATTCGCAGAGAAAGGCGAATGGGCCTTACCCCATGGAGAGTGGCTATTACCTGCCGCAGGAGAATTGACTCCGGCAATGATAGCGCGTGCCATTGCCAGCCGTCTTGCAACGGTTTTCGACAGTATGGTGATTCACGATCGCCTGAAATTTTATCGCGACAAAGAAGCACAACTGATCCAAAAGCGCGACAGCCTGCCGCGCGTTCCGCACTACTGTTCCGGCTGCCCGCACAATATATCGACCCGAGTACCAGAAGGGAGCCGCGCGCTGGCCGGAATCGGTTGCCACTATATGGCGCTGTGGATCGAGCCGCATACCCAGACTTTTTCACAGATGGGGGGGGAGGGCGTTCCGTGGATCGGGCAAGCGCCGTTTACCGAAACCCGCCATGTGTTCGCCAATCTGGGAGACGGCACGTATTTTCACTCAGGACTGCTGGCCATTCGCGCCTCGATCGCTGCCGGAGTGAATATCACCTACAAGATCCTGTATAACGATGCCGTGGCGATGACGGGAGGCCAGCCAGTCGATGGGCCGCTTGATGTGGCGATGCTCACGCGCCAATTACAGGCCGAAGGTGTCTCACGCATCGTCATTACCAGCGATAACCCTGAAAAACTGGATCACAGCCACGGCCTGGCGCCTGGCGTCGAAGTCTACCACCGCAGAGAACTCGAACGGCTGCAAATCGAGCTTCGCAGCATACCTGGCACCACGATCCTGATTCATGAACAGACCTGCGCCGCCGAAAAGCGCAGACGCCGCAAACGGGGTGAAATGCTCGATCCTGCCCGCAGGGTGTTTATCAATAGTCGTGTTTGCGAGGGCTGCGGCGATTGTTCAGACAAATCGGGATGTCTGTCTGTCCTGCCGCTGGAAACGCCGCTCGGACGCAAGCGCAGGATAGATCAATCCAGTTGCAATAAGGATATGTCTTGCCTGGAAGGTTTTTGCCCGAGTTTTGTCACCGTAGAAGGTGGCGGCTTGCGAAAGAACCGCGAAAAGCAGGCTCGATTGGCCGATCTGCCCGCTTTGCCAGAACCTGTCATTTCACCATTGAAAAACACGTACAGCATCATGGTGACCGGCATCGGTGGAACGGGCGTGGTGACCATAGGACAAGTGCTCGGCATGGCGGCGCATCTCGATGGCCTGGGCGTCACCGTTCTGGATATGGCGGGTCTGGCACAAAAAGGGGGGTCGGTCTGGTCTCATGTTCGTCTGGCCCCTAGCCAGGACAGACTGCATGCGGTGCGTATCGCGACCGGTGATGCGGATCTTGTACTGGGCTGCGATCTGGTCGTGACGGCATCCGAGGAAGCGCTCTCGAAAATGCGCGAGGGTTTTTCCAGGGTCGTCGTCAATAGTTATGAGGCGCCAACAAGTGCTTTTCTGACCCAACCGGACTTGCGCTTTCCCTCTCCGTCAATGAAGCACGCCATCCAGCAAGCGGTTGGCGTTGCCCACTATAGGGATGTCAATGCGACACGGGTAGCGACGACACTGCTGGGCGATGCATTGGCAACCAATATGTTCATGCTGGGTTTTTCCTGGCAAAAAGGACTGGTTCCGATCAGCCACGATGCGATCCTTGAGGCCATTCACCTCAACGGCGCAGCGGTGGAGTTCAATTTGCAAGCCTTCGAGTGGGGGCGTCACGCAGCCCATGATGCAACCAAGGTAGAATCTCTGCTTTCTGCGAATAGTGTCGTGCAGTTTGTTCCACGTGAAACAGTCGAGGCGGTGTTACATCATCGCACACGTTTGCTGTCTGCCTACCAGAACGAAAAGCTGGCCCAGCGATACCGGGATCTGGTCATGCGCGTCAAGGATGTCGAATCGAGCATCAATCCCGGAAGACAGGCGCTGACGCTGGCCGTTGCCAAAAGTTACTTCCAGGTACTGGCCTACAAGGATGAATTTGAAGTTGCGCGGCTCTATACGGACGGTGAATTTCTCAATGAGGTCGATTCCACGTTCGAAGGCCCGTTCAAACTCACATTCCATCTCGGGGCAAGCTGGATGACACATGGCAAGCCGATCAAATTGCATCTGGGTTCCTGGGCACTGACGGCCATGCGGCTAATCGCAAAACTGCGCGTTCTGCGCGGTACGCCGCTGGATCCGTTTGGCTGGCAATCCGATCGCCAGCTGGAACGCCGACTGATCAAAGAGTATGAAGGACTGGTTGATGAGATCATGGCCAGACTTAGCAACAACAATCTTAATCAGGCCATCGAGCTGGCTTGCCTGGTGCAAAAAGTACGTGGCTTCGGTCATATCAAGGCAAATAACTATCAACAGATGCAGCAGCAGCTAAAGGAGCGATTATCCCTGTTCAAGGCATCGAGCCCACCGCGGCAAGTCGCCTGAAGCATACGGCTTTTGACATCGGCATGGTGCAGGCATAGCATCAAGTATTCTTCGATTTTTTGCTTGCACACTGGTAAACCATGCTGATCAGACCCGCACATGCGAACGACCTTCCAGCGATCTTGGCTATTTATAACGATGTAATACTGACATCGACCGCGGTGTATTGCGATGACCCGGTCTCTCTGGAAGAACGCCAGGCCTGGTTCGATGGCCGGATGGCCAAAGGCTATCCGGTTCTCGTTGCAGAATTGAATGAAAAAATCGTCGGCTATGCCAGTTTTGGGGATTTCCGAACTTTTCCCGGTTACCGGTTTACGGTGGAGCACAGTGTACACATCGCACAGGATTGTCGAGGCCATGGGGTTGGCTCGGCTCTGGTTGAAGCGCTGATTCCGCTGGCTGTCGCCATGGAAAAACACGTGATGGTCGCGGGTGTGGACGCATCCAACAGGGGATCCGTCCGTTTCCACCAACGTCTTGGGTTCGAAGAAGTCGCCCGGATGCCGGAGGTGGGTTATAAATTCGGTCGCTGGCTGGACCTGGTCTTGTTGCAGCGCATTCTTAAATGAGAAAAGCGCCGCATCATCTGCGGCGCTTTTCTTCTTGTTTTCGCACTGACCAGCAGTGCTTTTTTTCTATCTCATCCTTTGTACGACTTAGCGCACTTCTGCAACAATATCCTTACTAAACACTTTTTCGCAATACTTGCATTTCATTTTTGTGTCTTTGGCATGAACTTTTACATAGAAAAAACTATTAACGGGTTCATTATGTGAGATGCAATTCGAGTTAGGGCAGGCAAAAATGCCCTCAATTTCGTCAGGCAGCTCAAGTTGATGCTTTTTCACGACTTCGAAGTTCTCGATGACATTGACTGTCGCTTTGGGTGCAAACAAGGCCAGTTCATTGGCCTGATCTTCGGTCAACGCGATATTCTCAACCTTGATGATGTCTTTGCTACCCATATGACGCGATGACAGATTCAAGCCAACGGTAACACGCTCTCCGGATTCGGCAAGCTGAAACAGTCGCAAAATCTTGAGGCCCTGACCCGCCGGAATGTGGTCAATGACGGTGCCCTCTTTGAGCGCTTCTACTGTACGAGTGTATTGCATGATTGATCCTTTATATCCGTTCGTCAGTTTCAGACGTTTTCGTTGAGTACCAGGGCAAGCATGGCCTGGCGGGCAAACACACCATTCAGTGCCTGCTGGAAATAATAGGCATACGGCGTTGCATCCACCTCGGCTTCGATTTCGTCGACGCGCGGCAGCGGATGCAGGATCTTCAGATTGCTGCGGGCATGCTTGAGCATTTCCGATCGCAGAATGAATTTACCCTGGATTTTCTTGAATTCGGCTTCGTCGAAACGCTCACGTTGAACACGCGTCATGTAAAGAATGTCGATTTCCGGAATCACTTCTTCGAGACTGGAAACCAGGGTATACGACACGCCCTTTTCATCAAGCTCTTCGCAGATATAGTCGGGCATGGCCAGTGCTTCGGGTGCGACAAAATAGAAATGGCAGTTGAACAACGACAGCGCCTGAGTCAGCGAATGTACGGTCCGTCCGTATTTCAGGTCGCCGACAAAAGCCACCGTCAGGTTATCAAGCGTGCCCTGCGTTTCCTTGATGGTGAAAAGATCCAGCAGGGTCTGGGTCGGATGCTGATTGGAACCGTCGCCGCCGTTGATGATCGGCACATCGGAAAACTCACAAGCAAGACGGGCTGCGCCTTCACGCGGGTGGCGCATTACAACGGCATCGGTGTATGAAGAGATGACCTTGATGGAATCCGCAAGCGTCTCACCTTTTTTTGCAGAAGTATTGCCACCGTCGGCAAAACCGATGATCCGGCCACCCAGGCGTTGTACGGCCGTTTCAAATGAAAGACGGGTACGGGTCGACGGCTCGAAAAAGCAGCTGGCGATCAATTTGTCTTTAAGCAGATCGCTGCGCGGTGCAGCTTTCAGCTCTGCCGCGGTATCCACGACAAGCTCCAGCTCTTCACGGGTAAAGTCAGGAATAGAAATGATGTTTTTCCGATAAAGCGGATTGGCCATGGTCGTGTCCTTGGAATTATGAATAGCTAAAAAAAAAGCCCCTGGGTATCCAGGAGCTTTTATTGAACGGGATCGGGAAAGGGAACTCGAACCCGAACGCCACGGGTGGCGTTGGTTCGTGAGTTCAAGTTGAGCATTCGCTGCATTTCCACATCCATTCAAATAAACTTTCAGAGGATAACGCAAAAATTACAGGTTGCATAGTACTAGTCCGATTTTTTGAGAAAAATTTTCTGCGCGACGGTCAGATAAAGCCGGGGGCACAGGGACGACAAACGAAGGGGGATGACGTGATTCAGCACTTTTGAAACATGGGCATTCGTAGATTGAGGCCGCAAAAAACACATTCTAAATGCATGTTTTTCATATTTTGAGTGTCATTATCATTTTTTTACTTCACAATCCAATGGATATCAACCTACTATTAAGCCAGAATCCGCTCGTCGATCCCAAATTGCAATGATCAAATGCGTTAATATTTCAGACCTTCAGATTGGCATGTACATCCACGATCTTAACTGTGATTGGATGTCGCACCCCTTTTTGCGCAATCGTTTTACGCTGACTACGGATGCCGAGATTCAGAAAATTGTTGAATCTGGCATTCATGAAGTGTACATCGACACCGACAAGGGTATGGATGTCGTGCATGCGCCGACGGCTGAAGAGGTCAAACATCAGCTCGAAGGTCAGATGCGGCAGATTGCCGAGAACAAAAAGCCTGCAGTAGAAGCCAGAGTCACGGCGGCGGAAGAGTTTGGCCGTGCCAAAAGCATTCACGAAGAAGCTCACCAGATCATTCACGGGATTTTGCACGATGTTCGCCTGGGAAAACAGGTAGAACTTGAACAGGTTGCGCCGTCTGTCGAACGCATGACGACTTCTATTTTGCGCAATAACGGTGCATTGCTTGCCCTTTGCCGCATCAAGGACAAGGACAACTATACGTTTCAGCACTCTGTCAGTGTGGGTGCGCTGATGGTCACATTCTGCAATGCGCAGAATATGAGCAAGGAAGTGATCCACCACGCGGGGATCGGCGGCATGTTGCACGATATAGGCAAAATGCGTGTTCCGGATGAAATCCTGAACAAGCCCGATCGCCTGACGGAACGCGAATTCAGCGTCATGAAGTGCCATGTGGTCGAGAGTAAGAAAATACTTAGTCAATCGAACGGTATTTCTGAAACTTCCATCAAAGTAGCCGCCCAACATCATGAACGTCATGATGGAAGCGGTTATCCGGAAGGGCTTAAGGGCAAGGAAATTTCAGAGCTGGGACAGATGGCTGCCATTGTCGACGTCTATGATGCACTGACATCCGATCGCGTTTACCACAAGGGTATGCCGCCGACTGATGCACTTCGTAAAATTTACGAGTGGTCCAAGTTTCACTTTAATCCAGAGCTGGTTCAGGCATTCATGCGCGCCATCGGTATTTATCCGATCGGAACGCTGGTAAGACTGGAAAGCGGCAGACTGGGCGTGGTTGTCGAGCAAAACGAAAAAAACCTTGTATCTCCGAAAGTTAAGGTGTTTTTCAGTATTACCAATAATTCGCACATCATGCCGGAAATTGTCGATCTATCCCGCTCTCTGGGCCAGGGTGGCGGAGACAGAATCATCAAGCATGAATCTCCCGAACGATGGAAACTCGATCCGCTACGTTTTCTTTAAGGCATTCTCTTGTTCAGCCTGTGGATTGTTCAATTGCCTGGCGCAATGTTTCGCACGTCTGTCCGATACCCGCTGCAATCCTGTGTTTGAATAATCGATCCAGTCGCGTCCCGGTAAGATTGATCAATGCGGCGGGGACATTGTTTTCCACCGCGGCGACCGGAATATAATTCACCGGTGAAACTTCGAGAGACGAGCCAAGCACCATCAGACAATCGGCTTGTGTGGCACACTCCATAGCAAATTCGATATGGGGAACGGCCTCGCCATACAGGACAACATCGGGTTTGATGACTTCTCTGCACACATGACACTCAGGTACATCGTGTGCCTTGATGTAATCAAGTCCATGCACTGCGCCACAAGCCGGACAACTTGCCGTCAGCAGTGTCCCGTGCAATTCAACGACATTACGGCTTCCTGCTTGTTGGTGAAGCCCATCGATATTCTGGGTCAGTACCGTTACCTGTTTTCCGATTTCTTCCAACCAGGCGATAAATGCGTGGCCTTTGTTTGGCTGAAAATGCCCGACCATCTTGATCGAGAAAATATCCTTGAATGATGTCCAGAAGGCACGGGGATCGTATCTGAAATAGTCGATCGATATTGCCTCTGCCAAAGTCATGTCTTTGGTCCACAGACCATTGGCAGATCGAAAGTCAGGGATACCCGATTCCGTACTCATTCCGGCACCGGTCAGCACAGCAATGCGCTCGGATTGCAAAAGCAAATCAGCCAGCGCCTGGATGGAATGGTCAGTCATGACGAGCTTCCTGTGCGGATTCGGGTTTTGGATATTTCAGCTCATTCTTTCCCAGCTTGTCTATAACGGCCTGATTCAGATCGATTTTCGTGATACTGGCCAAACGCACAAGATAGAGCAGAACATCCGCAACTTCTTCCTGAAGATGAACCTGATCTGCCGGCGGCAGATTTGTCGCCTGGTCATCGGTCAACCACTGAAAGATTTCAGCCAGTTCCCCGACTTCACCGGTGAGCGCGAGAACTAGATTTCTCGGCGTATGAAAAGGATGCCAATCCCTGTCGCTGGCAAACTGCTCCAGCACTTGCATCAGATTTTCGGCATCGATCAACTTGTCTGAACCCATCAAACTGTTCCACGTGAAACACAAACCCGATCCGGACACGGATCCGAACCGGGTTCACTGGATTAAATAAGACCTTCGGCCTTCAGCGCACGCTGTACGGCAGGTCGCGCCGCCATGCGCGCCTGAAATTTCACCAGAGCAGGCCACGGTTCAAGCGAGACCTTGAGGAAATTGGTCCAGTTAACGCAAGTGAACAAATACGCGTCGGCAACGCTGAATTCACCTAGCAAGTAGTCCATTTGACTCAAACGTGCGTCAATCAGGCTCAAGCGCTTTCCAATTCGCTCAAGCGCGGCCTGTTTCACCTCCGGCGTCGTGACCGGCGACCACAACGGACTAAAACCCTTGTGAATCTCGCTGGCAATGAAGTTTAGCCACTCTTGCAGACGATAGCGTTCCAGTGTGCCATTGGCAGGCGCCAGATGTTTCTCCGGCACTTGATCCGCCAGATACTGCACGATAACCGCACCTTCCGTCAGAACCTCACCGTTATCCAGTTGCAGAACAGGTACATAGCCTTTGTCTGTCAGTTCTGTCAACGGACGGCCGCTTGCCGTCAAATGTGGCGTCGACTTCAAGTCGACCGCCTCGATCTGGTACGCCAGACCCGCTTCTTCCAGAATGATGTGGGGTGACAACGCGCATGAGCCACTCGAATAATACAATTTCATTGTGTATTCTCCATCATGAAGTTAAGGAACATCTGAACAATCTCCTGCTCTGCTCACGGACGTCATCCTCGCGCATGCAGGAATGACAGCTTGTTCAGACCTTCCTGAAGTCAGATTTTGTCGTACAACTTACTGCCTGAGCGGACAAATTCTATCGATTTGTTTTCCATTCCGGCCTGAATTGCCTGATTGGATGAAAGACCATGCTTTTCCGCATATTCGCGCACATCCTGGGTAATCTTCATCGAGCAGAAATGCGGACCGCACATCGAGCAGAAATGCGCTACTTTTGCGCTGTCTTTGGGCAAGGTTTCATCATGGAACGAACGAGCACGGTCCGGATCAAGCCCCAGATTGAACTGATCTTCCCAGCGGAATTCAAAACGCGCCTTCGACAAGGCATTATCCCGTATCTGCGCGCCCGGGTGTCCCTTCGCCAGATCGGCGGCATGTGCAGCCAGTTTGTAGGTAATGATGCCTTCTTTTACATCGTTTCGGTCTGGCAGACCCAGATGCTCCTTCGGCGTCACATAGCAAAGCATTGCTGTTCCATACCAGGCAATCTGCGCGGCCCCGATGGCTGAAGTAATATGGTCGTAACCTGGCGCAATATCGGTGGTCAACGGGCCGAGCGTGTAGAACGGAGCTTCCTTGCACCACTCCAGTTCCTTATCCATGTTCTCTTTGATCAATTGCATCGGAACATGGCCCGGACCTTCAATCATCACCTGGACATCATGCTCCCAGGCAATTTGCGTCAACTCCCCAAGCGTATGCAGTTCGCTGAGCTGGGCTTCATCGTTGGCATCGTACACTGAACCCGGACGCAGACCATCACCCAGTGAAAAACTGACGTCGTAGGCCTTGGCGATCTCGCAAATTTCATTGAAATGGGTATACAGGAAGTTTTCCTGGTGATGTGCCAGACACCACTTGGCCATGATCGATCCGCCGCGAGACACAATACCCGTCAGGCGGTTAGCGGTCATCGGCACATAACGCAACAATACGCCGGCGTGAATCGTGAAATAGTCCACCCCCTGCTCTGCCTGTTCGATCAGCGTATCGCGGAACACTTCCCAATTCAGGTCTTCGGCCTTCCCGGACACCTTCTCCAGCGCCTGATAAATCGGTACCGTTCCGATCGGTACCGGGCTGTTACGCAAAATCCACTCGCGTGTTTCATGGATGTTTTTGCCGGTGGACAGATCCATGATGGTATCCGACCCCCAGCGAATTCCCCATGTCATCTTGTCTACTTCTTCGTAGATCGAAGACGATAATGCACTATTCCCGATATTACCGTTAATTTTCACCAAAAAATTGCGGCCGATAATCATCGGTTCGGATTCGGGATGATTGATGTTGGCCGGGATGATTGCCCGCCCTTCGGCAATTTCCTTGCGCACGAACTCGGGTGTAATCGAATCGGGCAATGATGCTCCATAGCCCTGCCCCCTGTGCTGACGGGCCAGCATGTCCAGGGTGCGGGATGCACCTTGCTGCTTCAGGCTGGCGAGATAATGTTCACGGTTCAGGTTTTCACGGATCGCGACATATTCCATCTCGGGCGTAATGATTCCACGGCGGGCATAGTGCATCTGGGTGACATTGCATCCCGCCTTTGCACGCAGGGGCTGTCGCGTCAGATGAAAGCGCAGGCTGTCGAGAGATGCATCTCCCGCCCGCTCGCGGCTGTAAGCGCTTCCGAGCGAATTCAGCTGTTCGGTATCGTCGCGCTCGCGAATCCATCCGGCCCGCATTGCCGCAAGACCGTGCTCCAGCGAAATGCTGGCCTCCGGATCGCCATAAGGACCACTGGTGTCGTAAACATACACAGGCGGATTGGATTCTCCGCCCATCTGAGTCGGCGTATCCGCTTGTGAAATTTCGCGCATGGGCACGCGCAAGTCGGGGCGGGAGCCGGTGACATAAATCTTTCGGGAATTCGGCAGCGGTTCGATCGTGGCACGATCGATTTTAATGCTGGAATCTGTATTCTTTGACGCGTTCATCGAAGCTCTCCAAAACGATGAAACGGCGCAGGGCGATGAGACCAACTCATGTTCAGCGCTTCCCTACGCCGGGATTATCCGGATCAGGTTCCAAGGGTATTTCTCACCCGACGCCGATAAATGAAACTCAATATCAGCCATCAGGACCCCTAGCGATGCTGTGAAGGTAAGGTAAATATGGGATAATCGCAAGTTATCGTCATAATGTGCGGAGTGTGCTGATGGATATCGAACGTGCCCGTTTCAATATGGTAGAGCAACAAATTCGCCCCTGGGATGTGCTCGACACCAACATTCTCGAGCTATTGTTCCACGTGAAACGAGAAGAATTTGTCAGTGACAATCAACGCGCACTGGCATTCACCGATACCGAATTACCGCTCCCCAATGGCGCTCGCATGCTTCAGCCTAAACAGGAAGCACGCATGATCCAGGACCTTGGCATTACCGCAACGGACAAAATCCTGGAAATCGGAACCGGCAGCGGTTACGTCACCGCTTTGCTGTCATCGCTCGGGGCACAGGTCTTCAGTCTCGACACCGACGTCAACATGCTGAAAACCGCTGGCGAGCGTTTGAACCGCTCAGGCTTCAAGAACGTTCAGCTCGTACAGGGTAACGGGCTGAAAGGACTGGAAGAACAAGCGCCTTTTGATGCGATTTTCGTTGGCGGTTCGGTTCCCGTCGTGCCAGAAACCCTGAAAAACCAGCTTGCTGTCGGGGGGCGCATGATCCTGACCGTCGGGAAAGAGCCGGTCATGACGGTCCGACTGGTGCAGAGAGCAAGCCAGACCACCTTTCAGGAAACCATTCTGTACGAAACCTGCATTGATCGACTGAGCGGGTGTGAAGCGATTGAACCAGAAGGGTTTGTTTTCTGATGAACGTGGAAATCACCCCCGCAGAACTGGCGGCGATGCTGAAGCTTTCCAGCGAAGGCACGCCGCTGTTGCTCGATGTCCGGGAACAATGGGAGTGGGATCTCGCCCATCTCCCCGGCTCGGTTCATATCCCGATGCATCTTGTCCCGCTGCGGCATAACGAACTGCCTGACGATAAACCGATTGTGACCATTTGCCACCACGGCGTGCGCAGCCTTCAGGTTGCCTCCTTTTTGCGCAATGCGGGTTTCGAGGACGTGGCCAGTCTGCACGGTGGACTCGACGCCTGGTCGTCGCAGGTCGATCCATCAATCCGACGCTATTAATCCGCTTTCAGATCGCGAAAATCCTATTTCATGCTCAACTATCTCGCTGCGTCGCTGGACGATACCCAGTCTGACTGGAAATCGATTCTACTGGCACCGGAAATCCTCCCCGCATTGATCCGTATCGACGCAGCCCTGCAAGAAAAGGCGTTGCAGGGCCTGACGATCTACCCGCCACGGGAACTTGTTTTCAATGCATTACGATCCGTATCGCCAAGCGACGTTAAAGTCGTGATTCTCGGACAGGACCCCTACCATGGCGAAGGCGAAGCCATGGGACTTTCCTTTTCGGTTCCTCAAGGGGTACGTGTTCCCCCTTCGCTGCGCAATATTTTCAAGGAACAGCTTCAGGACCTGGGGCTGTCCATCCCGAAGTGTGGAGATCTGAGCCATTGGGCGCGGCAAGGTGTGCTCTTGCTGAATAGTGTGATGACCGTTGAAGCCGACGCAGCGGGCAGTCATGGCAAGCTGGGCTGGCAGACCATCACCGACGAGATGATCAAATGCATCAGCGAACGCAATCCAGGCTGCGTTTTCATGCTGTGGGGAAATTGGGCACGCACGAAGTCCGAATTGATCGATGACAAAAAGCACCTCATTCTGTGCGCGGCGCACCCTTCCCCGCTTTCCGCAAGCAGAGGTTTCATGGGCTGCCGGCATTTTTCTCAGGCGAACGAATGGTTGAAACAGCAAGGGCGCGAAACCATCGATTGGTCGATGCCAGAGACCCAGAGCACGCTGTTTTAAGCGGATGCGGCACACTGCGGCGCCGCTGATCGTCATCAAAGCGGCGCCATATCGTTATTCCTGCTTCCCACCGGCAAAGCCTTGCCCTATCCTAAGGTTTCGCTAACTGCATAACGATGGCCGTGGACATTCTATTTTTGCTGTTGTTGATTCTGCTCAATGGCTTATTCGCCATGTCAGAACTGGGCCTGGTTTCATCCAGAAAAGTCAGATTGCAACAATGGGCGGAAGAGGGCAATAAAGGCGCCCAGGCCGCACTGAAACTGACGGAAGACCCGACCCGATTCCTGTCCACCATTCAAATCGGCATTACGCTGATCAGTATTACCTCCGGTGTATACGCTGAAGCATCCATTTCACGTCATGTCGAAGCGTGGCTGATGGACATTGCCATTCTGGCACCGGTAAGCAAACCCTTATCCTACGCTTTTGTCATTGTGATGGTTACGTTCATGTCCTTGATACTGGGGGAACTGGTACCCAAACGTCTGGCCATGCATAATCCTGAGCTCGTCGCAGCAGCGATGGCGCGACCGCTGGCCGTGCTTTCGAGAATAACGGCCCCACTGGTCCGGTTTCTGAGTGTGATCACCGAATCGCTTCTGCGGCTGATTGGTGCGAAAAAAAGCCAGGAACCCTCCATCACCGAAGAAGAAATTCGTGTGCTGATGGAACAAGGCGCCGATGAAGGCGTATTCGACCGCGCCGAGCAAGAACTGGTGGAAAACATCTTCCGGCTCGATGATCGAAAGGTGGCTTCGATCATGACACCGCGCAAGGACATCATTTCGATCGACATCGAAGACACCCAGAGTGAAAATTTTCAACTGCTGCAGGCCTGTTCCTATTCCCGCTTTCCGGTTTGCAAGGGCGGTATGGAACATATCATCGGTATCCTCGAATCCAAGCGCATGCTGGATCGGGCACTGGCAGGCAAGCAGGTGGATTTCTGCGTGGACCTCACGCCTCCGCTTTACATTCCCGCGTCGGTCTCCCTGATGCAATTGCTCGAACAATTCAAGATGGCGCGCACCC
>Ga0326727_10015209_pt1 | contig 16588 bp, 10 predicted proteins | sample MB2enrmetagenome_FD_207643 | JGI IMG/M metagenome (GOLD analysis project Ga0326727, IMG submission 207643) | Lab enriched peat soil microbial communities from McLean, Ithaca, NY, United States - MB29MY | ecosystem: Environmental > Terrestrial > Soil > Wetlands > Peat | place: USA: New York...
TTTTGTCCCGCCCCTTCAATCCGGCTTCGCCGATTGCCGCGCCGAGGATCAAGCCGGGATTTTCTTTTCCGGCCACTTCTGCACCACAGGCCTGCGCCATATGCGCGGCGCGTTCCAGCAACCCCTGAACGTGCACACCCGCCAGCGCCGCCGGTACCAGGCCAAAATTCGAGAGGGCGGAATAGCGGCCGCCGATGTCCGGCTGCCCCGGGAAAATGTGCCGAAACTCTTTCTCCTGGGCCAATTTTTCCAGCGACGTCCCCGGGTCCGTAATCGCCACAAAATTCTCACCCGCACGATCACCTTTGAGGGAACGAATGCGTTCGTAGAAATATTGGAAGAAGCTCGTGGTCTCCGTGGTGCCTCCCGACTTGCTGGAAACCACAAAGAGCGTGTGGGCGAGGTCGATGGAGGCCTCCACGGCCGCGACACTGGCCGGGACGGTGGAGTCCAGTACGTGCATTTGCAGGAAACCGGGCCGGGTGCCAAAGGTGGCGCGGCACACATCCGGGCACAGGCTGCTGCCCCCCATGCCGAGCACGACCTGGTGCGTGAAGCCCGCGCTTTTTACGTCCTGAGCAAAAACTTCGAGCGCGTCCACTTGCCCGAGCATGGTTTGCGTCACGCTCAGCCATCCCAGGGCGTTGCGGATGATCTTTTGATGGCCGGGGTCCTGCTTCCACACCGTCGCGTCCCGGTCCCACAAACGGCGCGAAAAACTCTGCGCCGCCAGACGGTCGAGCCCCGCGCGGGTGGCGGCCTGCAAGCCGGCGTCAATGGTTGCGGGTTGCACGGGCGGCGCCGGGCAATATTTCCGGCCCTTTTCGGCAAGGGCGGTGAGCAACTTTTCGTAATCCTTGGCGAAGGACTCCACCCCCTGGTCTTCCAACTTCCGGGTAATGGCCGCCAGGTCAACTCCTGCTTTCGTCAACTGCTGCATCACGGCCCGGGCTTCATCCAAACCTTCTTCAATTCGCGGGGCCGGCTTGCCATGATCGCGGTAAGCCTCCAGAGTGGCTGCCGGCATGGTATTGACGGTGTCGGGGCCGATGAGCGTATCCACGTAAAGCGTGTCGCTGTACTGGGGATTCTTGGTGCCGGTGGAAGCCCACAGCATGCGCTGCACCCGCGCGCCCTTCTGCGCCAGGGCTTGGAACCGGGCGCCGGAACAGATCTCCTTGAACTTCACATAGGCGAGTTGGGCATTGGCAACGGCCGTCTTGCCGCGCAGGGATGCGAGCAACTGTTTTTCTTCCGCGCTCTTCGCCGCCGCCAGTTTCGCTTCGAGTTGCTGATCCGTCATGGTATCGATGCGGCTCACAAAAAAACTGGCCACCGAGGCAATGCGGTCAAGCGGCTTGCCCTCGCGCGCCCGTTTCTCCAGCGCGGCAATATAGGCCCAAGCCACTTCCTCATAACGCTCGATGGCAAACAGCAGGGTGATGTTGATGTTGATGCCCTCGCCCAAGAGTTGCTCGATGGCGGGCAGGCCTTCCGCCGTTCCCGGAACCTTCACCAGGATGTTCGGCCGGTCAACTTCCTGCCACAGGCGATGCGCTTCCGTAATCGTGCCCTGCGTGTCACGCGCCAGGGTGGGCGCCACTTCGATGCTGACAAAGCCATCGCGCCCCTGGGTGGAGTCGTATACCGGGCGGAAGAGATCGGCGGCGGCGCGAATGTCCTCGACTTCCAGGGATTCGAAAATCTCCGGCGTCTCGTCGCCGGCCTCCACCAGTTTCCGGATCGCCTCGTCATAGTCGTTGCTATGGGCGATGGCCTTTTCGAAAATACTGGGATTGGACGTGATTCCGGAAACCCCATCGTTATCGATCAACCCTTTGATATGTCCGGAATTCAGGTCCAGGCGGCGAATGTAGTCGAACCAAACGCTCTGACCCAAACTGTTCAGAACCCGAAGTGGATTGGTGCTCATGAGAGAATCCTCCTCCCTGTCTTCGCCGCGGTGGCACGGGCACTTCTGCCCATGCCAATTGCACGGCCCCGGTGAAGCACGCTTGAGCACAGGCAGGAGTGCCTGTGCCACGTGCCACGCTCAAGCATCAAATTAGATTTCTAGCCCGTACACCCTGAACCGATCAACGTCCCAAAAGCTTGTGCGCGAGTTCGGAAATGTGCGCCCCGGTAAAGCCCAGTTTCTCCGCAATGATTTTATACGGGGCAGACCAGCCAAAGCGGTTAATTCCGTGCACAGCCCCCTGGGGTCCCACATAACGTTCCCAACCGAAAGACACCGCGGCCTCCACGGCAAGACGCGCCGTTACGCCCGGCGGCAGCACCTCGTCCCGATAAGACTGCGGCTGCTTCTCGAAAAGGTCCCAGGAAGGCATGCTCACCAGGCGCGTGGCAACGCCTTCCGCGCTCAACTTTTCGTAAGCATCGAGCGTCGGCGCCACTTCCGATCCGGTGGCAATCAAAATGAGTTCCGGTTTCTTGCCGTGCGCATCGGCAAGAACGTAAGCGCCCTTTTCCAATCCCTCCGCCGAGGCGTACCTGGTGCGGTCGATAATCGGCAGGACCTGGCGGGTCAGCATCAAAGCCACGGGGCCTTCTTTGTGTTCCAGCGCCACCCGCCATGCGACGCCGGTTTCATTGGCGTCGGCGGGCCGGATGGAACAAAGATGGGGGATGACCCGGCAAGCCGCCAGGTGTTCAACCGGCTCGTGCGTGGGGCCGTCCTCGCCCAGGAAAACGCTGTCGTGGGTGAAAACGAAAATCGCGTGGACCCCCATCACCGCCGCGAGCCGCAAGGACGGCCGCAGGTAATCAGAAAAGACGAAGAAGGTGGCGCCGTAAGGAATCAATCCGCTCAAGGCCATGCCGTTCATGACTGAGGCCATGCCGTGCTCGCGGACGCCGAAGTGGAAATTGCGTCCACCGAAGCTGCCCGGCTCGAAATCCTTTTCGCCTTTGATCAAAGTGTCGGTGGAAGGCGCCAGGTCCGCGGAGCCGCCCAGCAAGGTGGGAAGAACCGGGGAAAGGGCATTTAAGACCTTGCCCGACGCTTGCCGCGTTGCCATGGGCTTATCGGTGTGACTGAAAGTGGGGATCTTCGCTTGCCAGCCCGGCGCCAATTCGCCCCGGGTGAAGCGATCCCACTCCGCCGCAAGATCCGGAAACGCCTGGCGGTAAGCCGCGAGCTTGGCTTGCCACTCGGCCTCCGCTTTCGCGCCTTTTTCCAGGGACAGGCGGAAATGCGCGCGCGCTTCATCAGGCACCAGGAACGCCGGCTCCAGCGGCCAGCCGAGATTCTGCTTGGTGAGTTTGACTTCCTCGACACCAAGCGCCGTGCCGTGCGCCTCCGCGGTATCGTGTTTGTTGGGACTGCCGTAACCAATGTGCGTGCGAATCATGATGATCGACGGCCGTCCGCGCTCCGCCTGGGCGGCGCGAATCGCGGCGTCGATGGCTGCCAGATCGTTCCCGTCCTCGAGCTTTTGCACAAACCATCCGTAAGCTTCAAAGCGCCTGGCACGGTCTTCCGTAAATGCGAGCTTCGTGTCACCTTCAATGGAAATGTGGTTGTCGTCGTAAAAATAAATCAGGTTGTCGAGCTGCAAGTGGCCCGCCAGGGAAGCGGCTTCCGACGATACCCCTTCCATCAGACAGCCATCGCCGGCGATGGCGTAAATCTTGTAATCCACAATCTCGTGGCCCGGGCGATTGAAATGCGCGGCCAGATATTTCTGGGCAATCGCCATCCCGACGCCATTGCCAAATCCCTGCCCCAAAGGTCCCGTGGTGGTCTCAATTCCGGGAACCAACCAGTGCTCGGGATGGCCCGGCGTCTTGCTCCCCCACTGTCGAAACTGTTGCAGCTCCGCCATCGGCATGTCGTACCCGGTCAAGTGCAACAGGCTGTAAAGCAGCATCGAGCCATGCCCCGCGGAAAGTACAAAGCGGTCGCGGTTCGGCCAGGCCGGCTGGGCAGGATTATGTTTCAAGTGGCGAGTCCAAAGCACGTACGCCATCGGCGCGGCCCCCATGGGCATGCCCGGATGGCCGGAGTTGGCTTTCTGCACCCCATCGACGGCCAGGAAGCGAATGGTGTTGATGCAAAGCTGGTCAAGCTGCGACGAACTTAAGCTGGAATTTGAGGCGGGAGTTGCGGTTTGACCTTCCAAGCGATTAGTCCTCCCCAGGAATGAGTTCGATTGAGAACGCTCAGCAAATCTGTCGTGGCACTCCCCTGCTCAGCACTTTGGAGCCCCATAAAATTTAGATGCCGCCGAGGCCAGAAAGAAGCCAACCAAGGATTCCGATTATTATATACCGTTACGGCGAAAGTTTGCAGATTTTGGATACTCTCACCACTGCGGTCAGAGAGTTAGCGCTGAATGCGCGCGGAACCGCCTTTGGCGAAGGCCCGCACCTGCTCGACGGTGGCCATAGTGGTGTCACCCGGGTAGGTCGTCAGCAACGCGCCGTGGGCCCAACCCAGCTTTACCGCCTCTTCCGGCTCCTCACTCGTCAGCAATCCGTAGAAGAACCCGGAGGCGAAACCATCGCCGCCGCCGACGCGATCGAGAACGTCCAGTTCGGCGGTGGGGGCCAGATAGGTCTTGCCATCGATCCAGGCCACCGCGCTCCAACTGTGCCGGCTGCTCGAATGCACCTCGCGCAGGGTGGTGGCCACGATTTTGACGTGGGGGTATTTCGCCACCACCTTGTCAATCATGCCGAAAAAGGCGCTGGGGTCGAGCTTGGACTTTGCCGCGACCTCCGGGCCGGGAATGCCCAAGCCCATTTGCAGGTCCTCTTCGTTACCCACCAGGACGTCCACGTGCTCGACAATCTTGGCGATCACCGCCAGGGCGCGCTCATGACCGCCCCAAATATTCCAGAGCTTGGCGCGGTAGTTCAGATCAAAGGAAGTGACGGCGCCCGCCGCCTTGGCCGCCTTCATGCCCTCGGCGATGAGCTGCCCGGTGGTTTCCGAAAGTGCCGCAAAGATTCCGCCACTGTGAAACCAGCGGACACCCGCGCCAAAGATCGTCTTCCAATCGAAATCCCCGGGCTTGAGCATGGCGCCGGCTTCGTTGCAGCGATTATAGAAAACCACGGGAGCGCGCACGCCGAAGCCGCGATCGCTATACACCGCAGCCATGTTGGGACCGTTCACGCCATTGTGCTTGAAATGCTTGTAGAAAGGCTTCACGCCCATGGCGCGCACCCGCTCGGCGATGAGATCACCAATCGGATAATCCACCATCGCCGACGCGATGCCCGTTTGCAGGCGAAAGCAGTCCGCCAGGTTGGCGGCGCAGTTGAATTCACCACCGCTGACGTGGATTTGGCATTCGCTGGCCTTGCGGAACGGAATAATCCCGGGATCGAGCCGGTGCACAAGGGCGCCCAGGGATAATAAATCGAGTGAACCGCTGGGAAGAATATTAAGTCCGTATTTCATGGGTTTCCTCAAATGATCAACGATTGCCGAAGAACCGAGTGTCTGCTGATTTTTGATCGGTTCCATCGGCAATCGGCAATCGACAATTTCCTAAACGTTATACTGACCCGACGCCACCTTGCCGCCGTGCCCCGTCCAGTTGGTGTGGAAAAACTGGCCGCGCGGCTGGTCCACACGCTCGTAAGTGTGCGCACCGAAAAAGTCGCGCTGTGCCTGGAGCAGGTTGGCGGGCAGGCGCCCCGTACGGTAGCCGTCATAAAACCCCAGCGCCGTCGTGAACGCGGGCGTGGGCACACCGCCCTTGACTCCGTGGATGATGGCGCGCCGCCAGGCCGCTTGGTAACGGGTTAGGGCTTTCTTGAAAAACTTATCCAAGAGCAGGTTGCTGAGTTTCGAATTCTTATCGTAGGCTTTCTTGATTTCACCGAGGAAGCGGCTGCGGATAATACATCCACCCCGCCACATGAGGGCGATACCACCGAAGTTCAGATTCCATTTTTGATCCTTGGCGGCTTCGCGCAGCAGCATATAGCCCTGGGCGTAAGAAATAATCTTGGAGCAATAGAGGGCGCAGCGAACGTCTTCCACAAATTTTGCGCGGTCGGGCAATTTCTTGGAACGCCGGGGCCCCTTAAGAATTGCCGAGGCTGCCACGCGCTCCTCCTTGATCGCCGACAGGCAGCGGGAGAAAACCGCCTCGCCGATGAGCGTCACCGGCATACCCAGATCCAGAGCGCTGAGGCAGGTCCACTTGCCCGTGCCTTTCTGGCCGGCGGTGTCGAGGATTTTATCGACGATGGGAGTGCCGTCGTCGTCCTTCTTGGCAAAAATCTGGCTGGTGATGTCGATGAGATAGCTATCGAGCTCACCTTTGTTCCACTCCGCAAACACATCGTGCAATTCGTCAGCGTTGAGGCCCAGCACATCTTTCATTAACTGGTAGGCCTCGCAGATCAGTTGCATGTCGCCATACTCAATGCCGTTGTGCACCATCTTTACGTAATGCCCGGCACCGTCTTCGCCCACCCAATCGCAACAGGGCGTGCCGTCCTCAACCTTGGCGGCGATGGCCTGGAAGATTTCCTTCACATGCGGCCACGCGGCTGGGTTGCCGCCCGGCATGATTGAAGGCCCGTGGCGCGCGCCTTCCTCACCTCCGGAAACGCCGGTCCCGATAAATAGGAAACCTTTGTCGGCAAGGTACTTGGTGCGGCGGGTGGAGTCCGGCCAGTGCGAGTTGCCCCCGTCGATGAGGATGTCGCCTTTTTCCAGGTGCGGCAGGATCTCCTCAATCATGTGGTCGACGGCGTCGCCGGCCTTCACCATGAGCATGATGCGCCGGGGTGGTTTGAGCAACTGAACGAATTCCGCCATCGTGTGCGCGCCCACCACCTGGGTGCCGGCAGCTTCGTTCTTGAGGAAATCATCCACCTTGGAGACCGTGCGGTTGAATACCGCCACCTTGTAGCCGTGGTCGTTCATGTTCAAAACCAGGTTCTGGCCCATGACCGCCAGACCGATCAGCCCTATATCGCAACTTGCGTTTGACATGTTACCTCCCACCAAATTTCGTGGCATGTGCGCCATGCCCAAGCCCACTCGGGACGCTCTACCCCTCGTGAAATGAAGGGTTCCCGTGCAATTTGATCCAGCGCTTGCTCTTCCCGCCGTCGAATGCACATCAACGTGGACGCACTATCAATACTCGCACGTCCACTCGGGGTTACACATTTTATCCAAACTTGCCGGTTTTGTATCGTTAAGTTTTGATTTAAATTGTGAATGCTGGGAGCAGAAATGACAGCATGTCGCTCTTCCTGGTGGACCGGGCACCAAATGCGGAAAGAGTTGTCCCGCGCATCGCCGGGCCGAAGGCGTGCCGGATGGATGGCCGGAGCGAGAAACATTCCGTCTTGTGGCGCATCCGCCATAAGCATAAAATGCGGGCCGTCTAAACGCCTTAATTCTTAACGGGAGAATTCTTAATGCTGCTGAAACTAAAAGCTGCCAACGAATGCCAACTGGATGTTCTGACCTTTGGCGAGTGCATGATCCGCCTGAGCCCGCCGGGCCACCAGCGCATCGAATTCGCGCCTTATTTCGAAGCTTGGGTGGGCGGCGGCGAGTACAACGTCAGTTACGCACTCAGCCGCCTGGGCCTGCGCACTTCGTGGGTCTCGCGCCTGGTGGAGAATCCCCTGGGCGCGTTCATTCGCAATCACGCTCGCGCCTCGGGAATGGATATCAGCCATGTCGTCTGGGTGCCTTACGACGGCGTGGGGAAGGCGGACCGCATCGGTCTGAACTTTACCGAAGTCGGCATCGGCGTGCGCGGCAGTCTGACCATGTACGATCGCGGCCAGTCCTCCGCCGCCCATATTCAGCCCGGTGAGGTCGACTGGAAAAGCATTTTCGGGCGCGGCGTGCGGTGGTTCCACACGGGCGGGATTTGCACGGCGCTCAGCGATTCCAGCGCCGCGGCGGTGAAAGAAGCCATGCAAGCGGCGCACGCAGCGGGCGCGATCGTGAGCTACGACCTGAATTTCCGCAGCAAGCTGTGGTCCAGCGCCAAAGCCATTGAAGTAACGAAAGAGTTGGTGCCCTTCATCGATGTGCTCATCGGCAATGAGGAGGATTTTCAAAAAGTCCTGGGGTTCAAGGTGGAGGGCGTGGACGAGTCGCTGAAAAAGCTGCCGGTGGAAGGTTACAAAAAAATGGTCGAGCAGGTGGTGGGCAAATTCCCCCATATTCAGGCCGTGGGCACCACACTGCGCGAGGTGGTGAGCGGGCTCGTGAACAACTGGTCAGCGATTCTCTATTTTCAGGGGGAGTTTTACCAATCCCGGCGCTACGAAGGCCTGGAGATTGAAGATCGCGTGGGGGGCGGTGACGGCTTTTGCAGCGGGGCCATTTACGCCCTGCTTGCCGGCCGAAGCCCGCAGGAGGCCGTGGATATGGGCGCGGCGCATGGTGCGCTGCTGCAATCCACCCGCGGCGACACCAGCATGATCACTTTGGAAGAGGTGAACCACGTCATGAAGGGGGGCTCGGCGCGCATTAAACGCTGATAGAACCCCTCACCCTGTGCTAATTTGGTGCAGTAAAAAACGCGTGGATAAATTGCAATCCGGGGAGCACCTATGCAGATACTGCTTCGTTTAGGGATCACATTTTTGCTGTTGGCGGTATGTTCTGTGGCACAAGCCAAACACCCCATTACCTATGAAGATCTGGCGAAGGTGCAGCGCATCGCCGATCCGCAGTTATCACCGGATGGCAAGCGGATCGTCTACGAGGTTGCGGTAGTCGATCTCGCTGCCAACAAGAAAGCCAGCCACATCTGGGTGGTTTCCGCGGAGGGTGGCGTGCCGCGGCAACTCACACGCGGTGACGGATCTGACATGCGCCCACGATGGTCTCCCGATGGCAAATCTCTGGCGTTCATTTCCACGCGCGGAGGGAGCGCGCAAGTGTGGATTCTGCCCTTTGATGGCGGCGATCCCCGACCCCTCACTTCCCTTTCGACGGAAGCCGACGGCGTCACCTGGGCCGCCCATGGCGACACGTTGCTCTTTACCTCGCAGGTCTATCCCGACTGCGCGGATGAGGCCTGCAATGCGCGCCGGCTGAAAGAGGCGGCAGAGAGCAAAGTGAAAGCGCAGATTATCACCGAACTGCTCTTCCGCCACTGGGACTCCTGGCGCGAAGGCCGGTACACGCACCTTTTTTCCGTTTCCGCGAAAGGCGGCACCCCCGTTGACCTTACTCCCGGGGCTTACGATTCGCCCACGTTTTTCCTCGGCGCGCCGGATGGCTACGCGATTTCACCCGACGGCACGGAAGTCTGCTACACCTCAAACCGCAGCAAGGGTTCCGCAGGCCAGTCCGCGGCCGCGTGGACCACCAACAATGACCTCTACACCGTGGGTGCGCAGGGCGGCGAGCCGCTGAACATCACCAGCGACAATCCGGGCTCGGACGCGTCGCCGCAATATTCTCCCAGCGGACGCTACATCGCTTACACCTCCCAGGCGCGCAATGGATACGAATCCGACCTCTTCCGCCTGCGCGCGTACGATCGCGAAGCTGGAAAAACCATCGAGCTCACACCGGGATTTGACCAGTGGGTATCGGGTTTCGCCTGGGCGCCCGACAGCAACACCATCTATTTCACGGCCGCCGACCACGCGCGCCAGCCGGTTTTCAAGACTTCCATCAGCTCGCCCAAGGTTGAAAAAGTTCTGGAAGGCATGAACGACGACCTCAGCGTGAGCCCGGATGGCAAGTGGCTCCTCCTGACCCGTACCAGCCTGACGCAACCCACAGCGGTTTATCGCGTGGCCTTGCCGGGTGGCACGGCCACCTTGCTGACCCACGAAAACGATGCGCTGCTCGCGGATCTCGACATGAATCCCGCCGAGTTTGTGACCACACACGGCGCGCTGGGGGCGGAGATCGAAAACCTCATGCTGAAGCCGCCGGGGTTCGACCCTGCCAGAAAGTATCCGGGCCTGATGCTGGTTCATGGCGGCCCGCAGAGCGCCTGGGAAGACGCCTGGAGCTATCGCTGGAACGCGCAAATGTTCGCCGCGCGCGGCTACGTGGTGATGATGACCAACTTCCACGGGTCCACGGGCTATGGTCAGAAATTTGTGGAAGAAATTACCGGTGATTGGGGAGGCGCACCTTTCCAGGACTTGATGGACGCCGCGGACTTCCTGGAAAAATTGGACTTCGTCGACAAGACCCGCATGGTGGCAGCGGGCGCATCGTTTGGCGGATTCATGATCAACTGGATTGCCACTCACACTGACCGCTTTAAAGCGCTGGTCTCGCACGACGGTGACTTTGACAATCACAGTATGGCTGGCGAAACCGAAGAACTATGGTTCGACGAATGGGAATTCAAAGGCGTGCCCTGGGATAAGGAATCCCTTGCGTTGCGCGAGAAATGGTCGCCTTCGAACTTCGTCCAGAACGTCAAAACACCGATGTTGCTGGTGGAAGGGGCAAAAGATTTCCGCGTGCCGGAGGGCCAGGCATTCCAATTCTTCACGGCCTTGCAACGGCGCGGCATTCCATCCAAGCTGCTCTATTTCCCCGATGAAGGCCACTGGGTGCTGAAGCCGCAGAACAGCCAGTTGTGGTACAAGACGGTGCTGGGCTGGCTGGATGATCATGTAAGGTAATTGGGGGGCGTTCCCAGCAAGGTGATTGTGGATATTCAGCAAATAAGGGCTAATGGGAGGTTTATTCCGAGACAGATCCAGCTCACTGATTGACATCGATGCACAAATGCATCAAGATGCTTTTATGCGAACCACCATTGATCTTCCGGAGAATCTCTACCGAACCCTGAAAGCTCGTGCGGGCCTAAGTGGCATCTCCATGCGCCAACTGGTTCACCAACTCATCGAGCAAGGACTGCGGGCTCCCAGGACCGAACCGGGCGGGAGCAGGCGCGCACCTCCTCCTGTTATCATACCCCCGCGCGGAGTTGGCATTCCCGCCCTGTCACGCGAGGAGATCCGGCGGGTCGAAGAACAGGAAGACGAGGCCAAGCATGCGGGACTTGCTTGATGCGAGCGTTTGGCTTCCGTTGAGCGCCCCCGACCACGCGCACTATCCTCGGGCGCGGCGATATTGGGATAATGAGTCCGCGAGCGAACTGGCGTTTTGCCGCGTAACGGCGCTGGCCCTACTCCGCCATCTGACCAACCCCAGGATTCTCGGCGATGTGGCCCTGGATGGCCGTGCGGCTTGGCAGGCGCTGGAAACCTGGCTTGCCCTGCCGCATATCACCTTGCTCGCGGAACCGCCGGGCTTGGACGAATTATTAGCGCCATGGGCCGGAAAGCTCGACCTGCGCGGTGGACAGTGGGCAGACGCTTACCTTGCCGCCTTTGCGGCGGCGAGCGGTTGCCGTCTGGTGGCGTTTGACGACGATTTCCATCGTTATCCAGGGATTGAGTTCCTGCACTTGAAAGAATAAGTGAATCGCGCAGTACACTTCTGCGATTCGGAAAACGGATTCGTGAACGCTTGGCATGGGAATTTTGGCGACGAACGCTGACGAACGGGTTTCGGATGTTCGGTTTACCGAAGACGAACTCTGCGTCACCTTGATGGACGGCCGCACCATCAGCGTTCCTCTGACGTGGTATCCCAGGCTCCTGCATGCAACCAAGAAGCAGCGAAAGAACTGGGAAACGTGCGCGGCCGGTTATGGTATTCACTGGCCTGACATCGATGAGGACTTGAGCACCGAAGGATTACTGCGCGGAGCCCCGGCACCGCGTGCGCTCGCAATGAAACCATAGGAATAAAACGCCGTGGTACATCCTTCGCCGTTTGCGTTTGCAATATGGGTTACGAGGCCTCGCTCAAATTTCGAATGATTTACCAGACAGTTGGGGGGCCAGAGTTTAGCCACTAACGGTTGCGGGGGGCGGTTCGTCCTTCGATCTTAGCGTGGCCTAGCCTGTCGAGAATAGGCGAAAATCAATATGATCCCAACAAGAACGGCAATAGTCCAAAAACCTAAGAAATAGCCCATCACGAAATTGTGCGTCTCAGTGCGTAGCCAGACGATTGCCACACACATACCGGAAGCCACGCATGTTATTACTAGAGAGGCCCAATATCCCATCGGCTCTCTTCGGCCTGGCGCACACAACCAACGCTCCCATTCACGCTCTATCTTGCTAACCGGCTGAGAGACTTCAGCATCTTTTCCTTCCCCTATCTCCCTTACGAATTTCCCGATCCTCTTAACTTTGAAGTCCTCAGCAAATATGAATACATCGTAGCAAAGCGCTATAGCGGGAACGAGAAAAAGCAAGGGCATAAAGGTGATGTCCTTAGACCTAAGCGTGCCCAATCCAGTTAACCCGATGATAAACGTAAGCTTTCTGAGTAAAAGGGCATGACGATGCTCCTTGTGCATCTCCTTTTCGTTGTACAGCTGCTCAAGGAATTTCTCCGCTCTGGACATTCACGCACCTCACGTACAATTCGTTGCCGCAACCCCGTGAGCCCCTGGGGAAGACAGGTGGCGATGGTAACATAAGCTGGACATGGACTCCAACGCGGACGTTAAATCGTAGCTGATAGGTGGTAAGATGGGGGTGATTTCACCAGATGATGGCTTTAGAAAGGGATCCATGACCAAAGACGAGATCATTCGCAAGAAGCAGGAATACCTTTTCAACTGTGTCACCACCTACTTCAAAGACCCGATGGTGATTGACCATGCCAAGGGCCAGTACGTTTGGGACAGCGAGGGCAAGCAGTTTCTCGACTTCCTGGGCGGCATCGTGACCATCAGCGTGGGCCACTCGAACCCTCGCGTGACCGATAAAATCAAAGCGCAGATCGACAAGGTGCAGCACACGTCCACGCTCTTCATCACCGAAGCCATGGTGAACCTGGCGGAAAAGGTGGCCTCCATTGCGCCCGGCAAACTCAAGAAGTGCTATTTCACCAACAGCGGCACGGAAGCCAATGAAGTCGCCATCCTCACGGCACGCATGTACACGGGCAATTACGAGCTCCTGGGGCTGCGGCATGGATACAGCGGGCACTCGCAACTGGCCAAGTCGCTCACCGGGCTGCACACCTGGCGGAAGGCCGGAGTAATTCCTTACGGCATCGTGCAGGCGCCGGGACCGTATTGCTATCGCTGCCCGTACGGGCTGACTTACCCAAGTTGCGAACTCCACTGCGCCAAGGACATTGATGAAGTCATTAAGACCTCCACCAGCGGCCAGATTGCCGGCATGTTGGCGGAGACCATCCAGGGGCTGGGTGGCTTCATTGTGCCGCCGCCCGGCTATTTCAAAATTGTCGCCAACATTGTGCGCAACTACGGCGGTTTGTTCATCGCCGACGAAGTGCAGGCCGCCTGGGGTCGCACCGGCAAAAAGTGGTGGGGCATCGAGCACTGGGAGGTGGAGCCGGACATCATCACCAGCGCCAAAAGCATGGCCAACGGCACGCCCATCGGGCTCACGCTGACGCGCCCGGAAATCGCCGACGCTTACAAGGGGTTGACCATTTCCACTTTCGGCGGAAACCCCGTAACCTGCGTGGCCGCCAAAGCCACCATCGACCTCATCGAAGAAGATCGCCTGATGGATAACGCCGAAACCGTGGGCAATCACTTCCACGCGGGCCTGGAAGCATTGAAGGAAAAGCACGCCATCATCGGCGACGTGCGCGGCATGGGCCTGATGCAAGGCATCGAGCTGGTGAAGGACCGCAAAACCAAGGAGCCAGGGACGGATTTGACCAATCAATTGCTCGAGCGGTTGCGCGTCCACGGCTTACTGGTAGGCAAAGGCGGGCTGTACGGTAACGTGGTGCGCATGTCCCCGCCCCTGAATATTTCCAAGACCGATGTGGACACCGCGCTCGCCACGCTTGATAAGGGCTTGGCGGAAGTAACCACAAAGTAGGCGTGTCGCGCGGTTCAAGCGGCTGTAGCGCAGACCCCCGTCGTTGGGGTCTGCGGCTCTTACTTAAGTTCCCGCTCCCAAATCCTCGGGCAGGCGTCCGTCTTCGGGATTTACCGTGGTTGCACGGTAAGAACTGCGGACCCCAAATTCGCGGGTCCGCGCTACACTTGCTCTGCCACGGCGCGGGGACATCGATGTCGAGGTGACTCCGATATCCTTACCGACATGCCGGGGAAAAATGGAATGTGCACGGGGGAAAATCGATGCGATAAAGCGCTGACCGGTATTTGCCGGAGCGACGGGAAGGCAAGAGGCAGGAGAAAGCCAACCAGCGCCTGGCTGGAGCTTTGCCCCATGACAGACCACGCACCCACAGCGAGGATGGCGTGGATCTGACGTTGATTCACTGGATGCTTTCTATTTCCCCGGCGGAGCGCTTGCAGGTCTTGCAGGAGAACGTAGGGGCGATTTTGAGGCTGCGGCGTGAGGAAACCAAGAAAAGGATAGACTGGCCTTGCTCATCCTGCGCCGAACCCTCCAGGAGAGAACAGCAAAATCGTAGGACACGAACGCGGTCAGCCTGAGTGTTGGCCCCATACGGAGAGGCAGCGCGCGCAAACTAGTTTCATTCCGTCAACATCCCGACACGCCCATCGCCAAAAACCATAACAATCTTCTTGAAGCCGGTCGCCGTGCATAGCTGCGAATAGATGTAGCGATAGGTCTCCAGGCATGAAATTCCTCGGGCGCTGATCACCACGAGCCATCGATCACCCGCCAGCCTCGGCGCCCGCCTGCCCGCCTCCGCGCTGATAAGCTCAAGCAATTCACCTGTCATATTCAAAAGGAGAAGTGGGTCGGAATCGGGATTGTGCACGAACCCCATGATTTTTGGCGCTCGGCCAGATTTGTCACGCAAAAGGCGAATCCGGACGCGATTCCCGTGAATCGTGTCTTTCTCATCTCGACCCGGCGATCCCCGCCCGAGAAGGGTTTGTATTTTGTCTTCCAGCGAGGCAGCAGTTTTCGATGGCAAACGGATGGGAGCAGTGATGGTCACGAGCACGGTCATGCCGTCCGGCACGGTTTCGCCCAGGGTGGCTTGCAGGTGTTCAAGGAGCCTGGTCGCAACCTTATCGAACCTCAAACGAGGCTGGGCGGCATTACCTTGGCCAGTGCCGCGCCCTTTGAGGATTGTGATGTCAACCGCCACGCGTTTCCCCGCAACCATGATATAGGCGTCGGGGGGACCACTACCCTTTTCCCACGTTGCCGAGAACTGTCTGGCGACGGCTTCGATGGCGGTGAGCTCCTGCTTCTTCCCATCCCTCATGCGTCACTAGAGTACACCGATTCGGCCATGGTGAGCAGGTTCTTGCTGTAATCGTCGTCAATCAGCCGGTCGTCAGCAAGGTAGAGTTACCACAACCCCGCGGCGGCGACGTAATCTATCTACAACAGCCGAACGGATGGAAAAAAATTCCACCCCATGTTCCCACACTTGGCCGCTCTCTTACACTTGAACCATCGGACAACAAAGATGCGCTCGCGCGTCTTACGATTCACGAGGGGGGCGGTCGGGGTAGTACTGTCTGGATTTCGAAAACCCCCGAGTAGTCTCGTCGCTTCCCGCATTTTGTGGCGGTCGAAAACAGGTGATCGCACTCAATGAATGTGTTCCGGCAAATCGATGTATTCGCCACCTCGATGCCAGATGACAAGTGTCTGCCTGACAGGGGGATAAATATCTGCTAATTTACCCCCATGAAGATTCGCGACGTTCAAACCACTCGTCTCTCCATGCCTCTCCCAGAGCCCTTGGCGGACTCCACCCACACCCTGCCGAGCGTCGACTGGATCCTGGTGGATATCCACACCGACACCGGAATGACCGGCCACGCTCACATGCTTACTTTTGATTACGGTCCGGAACTCCTGATGGGAATCGTGGACCACGAACTCAAAGATGTAATCATCGGCATGGACCCGACGCTGATCGAGAAGGCATGGCAGGCTTGCTGGCATCGCGTCGAATACATTGGCCAAACCGGCGTGGCGGCGTGGGGAATCGCGGCGATTGACATTGCGCTTTGGGACATCCTGGGCCAAAGCCTGAACTGCCCCGTGCACAAACTGCTGGGTGCGTATCAGGAGGAAGTCCCAATTTACGGCAGCGGCGGTTGGCTCTCTTATTCCCTTGATCAGCTCGTGCAGGAGGCGCGCAACTACGTCCAGCGCGGCTTCACCACGGTGAAGATGAAAGTCGGCAGCCGCGAGCCCGAGCGCGATGTGGAACGCGTGCGCGCGGTTCGCCAGGCGCTGGGGCCCAAAATCCAAATGATGATTGATGCCAACCAGGCCTGGACGCCCTGGCAGGTGCTGGAGTTCAGCCGGAAAGTGGAGGATTGCAACATTTTCTGGTTCGAGGAACCGATCCCCAAAGATGACCTGGATGGCTACGAGATGCTGGCGGGCAGAATGCCCATCCCCGTCGCCGCGGGCGAGCGCGAGTATTCCCTCCAGGTCTTTCGCCAGTTGCTGGAACGCCGCGCCTTGCCGATTGTCCAACCGGACGTGCTGCGCCTGGGGGGCATTTCCCGCTGCGTCCGGCTCGCTCACCTGGCGGAAACTTTCCACGCCCGCGTGGCTTCCCACTTCTACAAGGAAATCGATATTCACTGGATGGCCGCGGCCCCCCATGGCC
>Ga0326727_10015210_pt1 | contig 16586 bp, 15 predicted proteins | sample MB2enrmetagenome_FD_207643 | JGI IMG/M metagenome (GOLD analysis project Ga0326727, IMG submission 207643) | Lab enriched peat soil microbial communities from McLean, Ithaca, NY, United States - MB29MY | ecosystem: Environmental > Terrestrial > Soil > Wetlands > Peat | place: USA: New York...
TGCTTTGAATGCTAAGCCTAGAATTGCTATGTGTTTGCCTTTTAGATTTCCGAGTTGTTCTTTGCAGAACTGGATTGCTTTTAAGGGTTGAGTTTTGTTTACATCTTCGACGGCGTCTAGTAGTTTTAGTGGGTAACCAAGGTTTTTTGAGTATGCCATAAGGGCTTTTACGTCTTTGGGAAAACATGAACCGCCGTAGCCTAATCCAGCGTTCAGGAATAGTGGCCCGATTCTTTTGTCTAGCCCCATGGCGGCGGCTACGGTTTTTACGTCTGCACCCGGGATTTTTTCGCATATGCTGGCGATGGTGTTGATGAAGCTAATTTTTGTGGCGAGTAAGGAGTTGCTGGCGTACTTAATCAGTTCCGCTGTTGAAAGTGTGGTTCTGATTGTTGGAGGCGTATCCTTGGCGTAAAAGTCTTTGTAAAGGTTCTCTAAGGTGTCACCAGATTTCTTGTCGTATTCGCCTATGACTATTCGATCAGTGTGCATCGTGTCTTCGAAAGCAGAGCCTTGGCGCAGGAATTCTGGACTCATGCATAAACCAAAATCTGAACCACATTTCTTTTTTGATTCTTTTTCAAGGATTGGCTTGACCAGATCCTGCGTTGTTCCAGGCACAACAGTGCTTTTTATCACTACCACATGGTATGAACTTTTTTTGTGGAGCGCCTTTCCCATGTCGCGTGATGATGCCTCTATGAATTGTAGGTCTATGCTGCCGTCTGGTCTGCTGGGGGTTCCCACGGCGTTAAAAGTCAGGTCTGTTTCGAGGACGGCTTTTTCTGTTTGATCAATTAAACATTTCAGATAGCCGTTTTGGATGGTTTTTTCAAGCAGATTTTGAAGGTTGGGTTCGTGAAATGGTGGGATTCCTTTGTTTATTTTGGCTGCTTTTTCGGCGTCATGAGTCGAAGCGATGACGTTGTAGCCTTTGCTGGCAAATCCAACGGCAGTGCACAAGCCTACGTAGCCTATGCCTAAAACAGATATGTTAGGTTTTTCCATGAGTTTGATTCCTCAATTTAGTGTGATGATTCGTTTCAATCTTCAGTGAGTATATATTAGTTATGGTGAAAAAATTGGAAAAAAATTTTGGCAACTCGTAAAAGCTGTTGTTCCAGCGGCAGGCTTGAGAACAAGCGTATTTTCCAGCGACCAAGGAGCAGCCTGAGGCAGAGGCACCTTCAAATTTATTGTTTAATTTGGATTAAGTTATCATATAAATACATAATGGGTTAATATAAGAACAGAAAGGCAAGGGGATGTTTGATGATTCGCAAGGTTGTTGTTCCAGCTGCAGGTTTGGGAACACGTTTGTTTCCAGCGACCAAGGAGCAGCCTAAAGAGATGCTTCCAATTTTTTCTAAAACAGCGGATGATGACTTGTCGGTGAAGCCTGTGGTACAGATGGTTTTTGAACAGTTATATGATGCTGGATTACGAGAATTTTGTTATGTGGTTGGCAGAGGAAAACGAGGCATAGAAGACCATTTCACCCCCGACGCAAATTGCATTAGAAACCTTGAAGGCATGGGCAAAAACGGTCAAGCATCCGACCTTGAAGATTTTTACCAAAAACTCAGCACATCCACCATCATGTACGTGAATCAGCCCGAGCCTAAGGGGTTTGGCAACGCTGTATTGATGGCTCAACCCTTCGTGCAGAATGAACAGTGCTTGGTGCATGCTGGAGATAGCTGCATAATCTCCAAAGACATGGATTATATCAAAAAACTGCTCGGCGCATATGAAAGATTTAATGCTGATGCAGCTTTCATCGCGCTGGAAATTGAGAACCCCAAGCAATACGGCATCATCGAAGGAAACGAAGTTGAAAACGGTATATACAAGGTTAAAACCGTAGTTGAAAAACCTGAGAAACCCAAGACGAACTTAGCGATCATGGCTATGTACATCTTTCACCCAGTCATCTTCAAGGCACTTGAAGCAACTAAACCAGGCAAAAACGGGGAAATCCAACTCACAGACGCAATCCAAAAACTCGTCGACTGGGGTTTAAGCGTGTACGCAGTTAAACTGGACAAAAGCTATGCGCACTTAGACGTCGGCAGTCCAGAAAGGTACTGGGAAGCCCTAGAGCTATCGTACAAGCAATTCTGCAGGAGACCGAACCCATGATGGACGACATAATACGCGGAGACATTGAAACTATAAAGAGCAACGTCAAAGGGGAATTCTTTACTGAAAAGAAGGTGCTGGTGACTGGTGGAGCAGGCTTTATCGGCAGTTGGCTCTGCGACGTCCTTCTCGACTTCGGCGCTCAAGTCACGGCTCTGGATGATTTTTCTACAGGCAGAATGAAGAACATCGATCACCTGATGCAAAACGCGTGGTTCAAGCTGATAAAATCTGATGTTTGTAAGTTTAAAGGTAAAGAAAAATTTGACATCATTCTTCACATGGCAGGGCACGCCTCTCCAGACGAGTATCAGGTTCACCCGATTGAAACGCTGCAAACCAGCGCGGTTGGCACCGAAAACATGGCGGAGCTAGCCCGAAAAAACGATGCCAGATTGCTATTTGCTTCAACCTCAGAGGTTTACGGGGACGCAGAAGTTGTTCCTACGCCTGAGAGTTATTGGGGGAAAGTCAACCCAATCGGTCCCAGATCATGCTACGATGAGGGAAAACGGTTCGCTGAAGCCTTGCTAATGGCTTATAGCAGGCAGTATGGGTTGGATGTGCGGGTTCCGAGAATTTTTAATTCGTATGGTCCGCGTTTGCGAGAGGACGGTTTGTACGGCAGGGCAATGTCGCGTTTCATAATGCAGGCGTTGACTGGTGAACCGATAACTGTTTATGGGGATGGAAAACAGACAAGGTCATTTTGCTACGTAACAGATACTGTTACAGGCTTGTTGCTGCTGACAGTCTGCAAGAAGGCAAAGGGAGAAGTTGTAAACGTAGGCAACACAAAAGAAGTCACCATACTTGAACTAGCAAAGAAAGTGAAAGAAACAACAAAATGCAAATCACCCATAGAATTTCATCCGCTGCCTAAAGATGACCCTAAAAGACGCTGCCCAGACACAAGCAAACTAGAAAAGGTTGTAGGGTGGAAGCCAACCGAGGGCTTCGAAGAAGGACTCAAAAGAACAATAAAGTGGTTTGCTCCAAAAAACGCAGCATAAAGATGAAGCAGAAAAAACGCAAAAATACGCATAAACCCGTTAAAGTTTTCGAGTGCACAAATCACAAGAAGCCTAAAGCATCTGGGCACTTAACATGTTAACATTAGAGCATTTGAGAAAAAAGCGAAAGATGCAACTACTGAGGACTGAGAGATTTCAGGGCTGGAGACTTTAAAGAATTAAAAGTTTTATATATGCAGGTTCCTATAACCCATTAAACTTTATAAAGTGACTTAAAGATGACGTTGAAAATTCGAACTGCCGTAGTGCTTGTGGGTGGGTCAGGGTTGCGTATGCGCCCTCTTACGGAAGACCTGCCTAAATGCATGATTCCCTTGCGTGGAAAACCCCTTTTGTACTGGACGGCCAGTTGGCTTCGAGACCAGGGTTTTGACCATGTTGTTCTTGGTGTATCTCACCGAAAAGAAGTGGTGATCAACTACGTTAAAGAAAACCCGCTGGGAATCAAAGTGGATTTCAGCGAGCATACAGAGGAAGGTGAAACGGGAGAAGGCTTTCGGCTTGCCATTAAAAGACACGTGAACGACGAGAACTTTTTGGCCATGAACGGCGACGAACTAACTAACATGAATCTCGAGAAATTCGTTGATTTTCACTTCGCACAAAAAGGCATAGCAACAGTAGCTGTGTCGCCCATGCGGTCGCCCTTCGCCGTACTTACGCTTGATGGGAACGATATCGTAGAATTCAAAGAAAAACCCTTACTTGAAGACAAGCTAATAAACGTAGGTATCTATGTTTTTAATCACGCCATATGTGATTACTTGCCCACGATAGGCTCCATCGAGAAAACTGCGTTTCCTGAGCTTGCAGAAAAACGACTTCTCAAAGCATACCGGCTTGGTAAGGGTGAACGATGGCTAACCATTAATAGCGTTAAAGATTTATCTATAGCGGAAAAAGAGTTTGATTCAATACGAGGTCTGAAAAAATGAAAGTTCTCATTACAGGAATACTGGGTTTCATAGGAAGCAATCTGGCAGAGAAACTTGTGAGCAACGGGGACGAGGTTTACGGTCTTGTCCGTCGCGTAGCGAGCAGAAATTTTGATGTTCTTGGCGAAACGGTCAAAGACGTAACGTTAGTCTCGGGGGACATCACGGACTATGCGTCTACCCGTAACGCCCTGAAAATTGCTAACCCAGATGTTGTTTTTCACTTAGCTGCTCTGAGTCCGGTTCGTGATTCTTTTGAGCGCCCATTTGAGTATCAGCAGGCGAATTTCACAGGCACAATGAATGTAGCTCACGCTCTATTAGAATTGCCTGATCTGCAAAAGCGAAAGCTGATTGCTGCCTCAACCGCCGAAGTGTACGGTATACAGGGGAATGAACCGCTAAAAGAGACGCTTTCACTGAAGCCGTCGAGCCCTTACGCCGTAACCAAGGCTGCAGGCGACTTGTACTTGCAGATGATGTTCAACTCGTTCGATCTGCACGGCACCGTACTGAGGCCAACTAACTCGTATGGCAGGAAATTTGAGAAGAATTTCATGGTTGAATACCTCATTACTCAAATGCTGAAGGGCGAGAGCCTGTATATTGGCGCTCCTGACTCCGTGAGGGATTACATGCATGTTGACGACCACGTAAATGCTTATGTGCTTGTTGCTAAAAATCCAAGGGCAGATGGACAGGTTTACAACGTGGGCACTGGGATTGGCGTAACAAATAGGCAACTGGCTGAATTGATAGCTAAGAAGGTAGGATACGACATTAAGAAGGTAAAGTTTGGTTCTTATCCTCCAGGCTACCCGCTTAGACCCTTATCATCTGACCAACCGTACCTCGTGCTTGACGCCGCGAAAATCAAGAAAGAGGTTAACTGGTCACCAAAGTACAATCTAAACGAAGGATTAGACAAAGCAATCGCATACTTTAAAGACTGAGGACCCAAGTGACCAAGCGGCGGAAAGTACGACGTTTAAGCATCTATGCGGTTTGGTCAGGGTATACTGCGGAACTTTTATGGTGGCGAAAATGGTCACCCAAAAACTTTTACATATTGCCCAAGAGCGGGTACTTGCAGCTCAATCATTCAGTAAACAGTCGTTAGACATGTTGGCTTAGGCAGTTACTATAAGCTGCAAGTAACTATGGGGGTGTGGGCACTGTTATGATTTATCTATTGACACTAAGAAAATGTTAGTTCAATGAGAGAATAAGATTGGAAGAACTTAACTCTGTTAAGTACTTTACTCGAGTTATTTTTGAGGCTATGGGAAGTGTTCGAAGGATCGAGGTAATTTACTCTGTAGAAAATCTAAGGCTAGTTGTAAACAACTGATTTCCATTAGCCATAGCCTTAAACGTCTGTATTCCACAAAGATTAAACCTGTTTCTAAGGATTTTTCGGTGCAACATAATATACTTAAATCTTTGCGTCAACATTTTATTCATTAATAAAAATCCTTCTATTAAGCTCAAGGCGTCCATATTGCCTCTCTGATATTGCCGAATTTCATGCCCAGCCGCATAGACCAAAAATCTTCCAATAATGTAGGGCCATGCAAAATAGCTTAACATTTTAAGTTGTAGTGCATGGTAATTAACAATAGAGTACCGATAAACGCGTTCATCAATTAAAGCACTATTTGTAGTTCTTCCACCTCGGTGAAGAACCTTTATGGTTGGTACAAACATAATTTTATAGCCAGCCAAAGTCATACGCCACCCGATATCTACATCATCTAAATTAAAGAAAAAACTATTGTCGAAACCACCAATCGCTATCAGCGCATCTTTCCTTAACACCATAAATGCGCCTCTCATAGATGGCAATTGATCCGCAACGAAGCGCTCGCCAAGCAAGCTAAGATTTTGTCCATTCCCTCTGATTGTCACATGATAAACACCTCTGCATTGCCTGATTTGGTCTCCAGCGGAATCGATAATATTTGGGTTAGAAAAGCTCAATATTAAAGGTTGAACGCCTTGACAAAAATTGCTTTCTAGGTAGTTTATCAAGGGTGATATGTCTTCAACTAATAATATGTCGTCATCTGAGAAAACCAGGGTGTCTGAGCCTGCCAATGCAACACCCAAGTTTCTGCCGAAAGTTAAGCCCATATCTGAATCAAGCGAAAGAGCGAGTACTCTTATCAAGTTCAAGTTTTTGGTCGAGTGCTCTCTTAGAAATTCCTTTACAGTACCAGCCTTTTCCATTTGCGTAACTATCAATATAACTTCAAATTTCAAAGTAATTACATGCATTGAATCTAGCAGTTCTTTTACAAATTCATTATCAAAATTTTTTGTGACAACTATGATACTTAACTTAGGAGTATCATCGCATGCTTTCTTTATGGTTATTAGTTCCAAGAGGTTTTTTCACCTTTTCATTTAATCCCTAAGTAAGGTTTTTCTTCAATGCTGTAACGCCAAAACTATAGTAGGGTCCCCTATCGATCAGCCTTATAATAGGATAGCCTATTAAATTCAATGATGAATAGAAATTGCCGACCCAAGGAACGTTTAGTAGGATCCCAGTAAAACAAACCGCGAAAAACCCGCTGATTGGGCGTAATTCTTGAACATTTGAGCCATTGTTTTGCAGTATTGAAACGACCCTTTGGTTATCTACCAATGCATTGGAATTGTGTTCAATATACCATTGGGGCGCGGCGCGGAGACAGAAGAACTCAAAAATCTTAATTCCGCTCGATTGAGGATTTTTAGTATGCAGTTTGCTAAAAGTAACAATAATACCAAATCGAGAGCATCGCAAAAGTTCTTGCAAAAAAACAGTTCGGTCCGACGAAGCCAAATGTTCTAAAACGTCGCTCGATACTGAGAAATCAAAAGCGCCATCTATAAAGGGAAGATAACGACCGTCAGCAACTACCAGATTATTAAGTTTACGAAGTTTTGTCGTTTCGACGTTTGTGATTGAGCAATTGAATTCACCGACAAGATATTTTGTTAAAGTACCAATTCCTGCACCCACGTCAATAATATTTAAGCCATGGCTAGTTAATGACAGTTTAATCGACAAAGTTCTAAGATTGCTTACAATGTACTGACATCGTATATGCTGATTAAAATCTAACATAATTGCATTTAACGTAGGATTTCTCGCTAAAATTTTAAACGGATTAAATTTACTTATTGCCATTAAATTCGCTCTGTAACAGTAGGAATTATTAACTGCTATGTAAATAAGCGTTTTATAAAGTAAGCCCTCTTAAATTCAAAATCTTATTCTTAATAGTTGCAATGGTTTTTTACTCATTAATTTTCTAATTTGATTGTCGCCTACTCGCCTGACATAAGTTTGAATATATTTTCTTTCGGACAGAATATAGGGAAGCTCTTTTATATTCCAAGAGAGGGCTTTTATAGTAACTATGCCTAAATTTGCGTCGTTCTTTATCAAACTATACATTACTCTAAAAAAGTATATTGAAAGAAGCCCCGGAATAACTTGAAGGACGCTTTTGGTTTCATAGTTCTTAATTAGCATCGTCATCTGATTTTTAAAAAGATGAAAACTAAACATATTGGTTTTAAATTTTTTGCTCGTTTCGCCTCTCATGTGATAAACAATCGAACTTGAGTCAAGAACTATTGAAAATCCATAAAGTCTGATTCTCCAAGATAAATCCACATCTTCATAATACATGAAAAAATGAGGGTCAAATCCTCCAATCGCTTCAAAGATATCTCTTCTGACAAGCATTGCAGCAGCACAAGCAGAAAATATTTCTTTAAACTCCCCAGAAACCCACCGTTTTACTTTATCGAAACGTACCACTTCGTCCTTTGCAGTTCCAAAAATGTCGATAACACCACCAAGACTATCTACCTGCATACCATCTCTGGTTAGCAACAATGATTGAACTGCTGCTATTTGCTCATGACTCTCCAAAATCGTCACCATGCTTTGGAGCCAGTTGGAATCTACAGCAGTATCATTATTTAAAAAAGCAATGTATTTTCCTATAGAATTTTCGACACCAACATTATTCCCTTCAGCAAAACCTAAATTAATTTTGTTTTTAATTATTTTTATTCCTACAAACGAATTCTTACTAAAATTTTGAAGGAGTTCTAAACTTTCATCTGTTGATCCGTTATCTACAACAATAACTTCAAACTTAATACACTTGGTTCTTAGGACTGAGTTCAGGCAATTCTCGATAAACCTGCGCCCATTAAAATTAACAATAATAATTGACACAAGAGGCGATTCAATTTCACTTAACGAAGTCAAAACCAACACTCCAGGAGTTAGCGGTATTTTCAGAGGCTCTTCGCCTAAGCCTCATTGACTTGATTCTTTTCAAATGTTACAAAGTCCTTCTATTATATGCCTTTTGTAGAACAAGCATTACGCCAAGTGCTGCTTAATATTCTTTAGCACTTTTTTGCACAATTGGCTGTTATATCACTATGCATTTCAAAGTGCCCACAAGTCAACCATTTACAATAACAGTCTGTAAAAGCGCTCGACGCCTACAATGGAGCTTCGTAATTTACTCTGTATAGTTGAAGGTATTTACCAACAAAAACTGGAGCTAATAACCCTTTATTTATGAGAAAACTTAGAGACGCGGAATATTGTTCCGGAGATATCAACGATCCACTAATGTTTGAGCTGTCAAATATCACGTACTCCACTTTGTACTGCTGCCATAGGTTAATTAGAGATTCGTTCACTTCAGTAGAGGATGCCTGGATTGTAATAGAAGACAAATCTAAACTCGGGTAATAGCTATTTGTTAGGTCTTTGGTGGATAAACTAAAAGCTATATCGCTTACGATGGAGGCATTATAAGCAGGTGCTGTCCATGGGTTATCAGGAGAATTTGCAACCATTGAGATAGTGACGATATTATTGTTGACAGTATAATTAGATGAAGTTGAGGAACCTGGTATGTACCAACCAGTTTCGCCGTCAGAATAGCCGATTCCAATCCACAATCCTTCGTCTTTTAACATGCTACTGATAAGCGATTCTGGATTAGCTGAGAATTGCAGCGTAAAAAGCAAACAGTTTGAGGCGTTAAAGGATTCATGAAATGGAATGGTTATAGTCACATTATTGAGGCTACCATCCACAGAACCTAAGCTGATTGTATTGTTGGAATATATGCAGCTTGCTCCCTGCACAGACAATTTAGCGTAATCAGTATAGTTGGTTATATCCGTTGATTTACCAGCCATTACAGGAACACTAGTTAACGTAGAGTATTCGGCAGCTAAACTGGGATTAGCTAGCGAATACCCACCAAACGAAGCAGGCGTTAAAACTAATGATGGAACAAAGAAATTATTATAAAAAGAGTTTGCACCCTGATATCCCCACGATGTTTGAACGTAGGTCGATATTGACGGCCATAAGAGGGCAGTATTTCCAGATTGCATAGAGGAAGATAAGACATTTTTTACTTTGAAGTAATCGTTTGGAACCCAAATGCCCTTTATACTAGGATTAAAATACTCCCCTAAAGCGGCACCAGTAAAAAAGGGCATGTCAGCAACAAGAAGTAAAACTATTAGCAATATAGGAATTATCATTAACAATTTCTTATAGCGGAAATGAAAAAACTTCTTTGAACTATGCAATGATTCTATTAACCGGACAACCACAAAAGTGGATAATGCAACATAAATTATTGGTAATAAAGTGCCTGAAAGGAAATACGTCTGGAAAAGGCTTGAAAGAAGCTGAATGTGGGACACTGCAAACAAGTTTATAGCCCCAACTGGCGGATTATTAGCAGTATCCCAAGCTATTATTACCAAAGAAACTGTCACTAATAAAAGAATCTTTGATCTGTTGCTCTTTTCCACTAACAACAGAGACATGCCTAACGCTGCAATTGGCCACATAAACGACGCACTTGTCACAAGTGGATTGCTGTAATACAAGCCATGGTAGGGAACGTAACCGGTTTCAAATGCCCACACACCAAATATCCTGAATGTATTAATTAAAGTAGCATATGGAGCATTAAGAGTAAATAATCCAAGGCTTTGAGCCGCTTGTAAAGAAGTACCAACATTTGTTTTAAACGAAGAAAAGAAATACCATTCCCAATACATCATACCGGCTATTGCCACCAAAATAATAAGAGGCAATGCAACCACAAAACGCTTAGCAACAAACTTAACATTAGAAATTTTGACTGCACCTTGCTGTATTACAGATAAAATTAATAAACCAAGCAGTGTGATCACTTCAATGGCTATAAGTCTAAAAGAATTAGGCGGAATAGTACTTGAAACAGCTATTCCAATACCCATTAAGACACAATTTATTTTTCCAAATCCATTGGATTTATTATTCATATGCCGGTAGAGTTTGACTGCTTCTGCTAAGAACAGGAACATACCGGCACCTGAAACACTTGCTACGCCTATTACACTTTCGAAAGTATCATATATCGTAAACATGCCGAAAACAAACAATAAACTAGCAATAACTAGAGGCACCATCTTTCCACGCCATTCGACAAAAAGCGTGCTTAGAAAATATGATAATGCAATAAGATTAATACAAAGACCTATAAACAGCCCCAAGTAAAAGCCGACATATATGTTTCCATTAGCTAAAAGCAAGCCTATACCAGGTATGACATAATTCGGATACAAAGTGCTAATACTTGAAAGGGCATTATACAGCCCAGGCTGGTCGCCGCCTACAAGTAGCCCACCCCTCGTGTAGAAAAGAATTATGGACAGCCATATAGCAGCTATAACAATAGCAGAAAGGTAATGTTTCGATGATTTAATTCGGAATATTATTCTTTCTCTATTTATAAAATGTTCATTCAAGGATATTGTTCCTACTTTTCAGTAACCAAGTAATGGAAGTCGAAATGGGAAGGATGTAACCCTGCTGTAAAAATGATTGCACACTAAGTTTTCTATGGACTTTGGCTCTTTCGGAGGTAATGTGATTATGTTTGCTTAATACAAATGTTAATGCTTCAAAGTAATAGTAGATATGTAAAGCAGATTTGTTTTTAATAGATAGAAGAAGGTTTTTTACAAATTCAAAGAGGCTGGAACCAAAGAAGTACATGAGCAGCCAAGCGCCTTCATGAATGTAAAGTACTGATAGCATTTTATTTCTTGAAATGTAATAAGATGGGAATATTGAGTTTTTCTTCAAAAAATACCCTTCAGCGGTACCACCCCTTTCATGACATATTACTGAATTGATAGCCACGTAGTTTTTGTATCCTCTCAATCTTAACTTCCATGACAACAAGTTATCTTCATTAAACATGAAAAACTCGGGGTCCCATCCTTCTACTTCCTCCCATGCTCGCCTACTAATCGCAAATAACATTCCATCAACGCCAAAAGACTCCATCACTTTTAAGCCATTCCCAACAACGAAGTTCCTAACGGTTTTTACAGGCCAATTAGAGTAGTTAAAGCCCTGCATTAAGACGTTGCTTGTAAGGCCCATACTATCAACTTTTGATGATCCATTTGCTATGACTAATGGCTGTATAGCACCAACATCAGGAAGCGATTTCATAGTTTCAAACAAGGTAAGAAGAGAGTTTTCTCTCAGAATTATGTCGTTATTACTAAAAAGCAACACAGAACAATCTGCCAACAGTTTTGCAGCTGCATAACATGCGCCAGCATATCCTAGGTTCCGACCAGGATTAAAATGTCTGACATCACAACATGAAGATTTATAATTTTCTAGATTAAGATTCCCTGAATTATCAGCAACTACAATTGAAGTTTCAATGAATGACTTATCGTCCTTAAGTCGTGAAGCAGCGGTAATGAAAGAATCTAAACATACAAGTGTACGAAGTTTGTCATCACCGAAATGAACTATCACTATGCCTAATCGCTCGACATTTTCAACGCTTGCTATTTCTTCAGGCTTAATGATCAACATCACCCACAAGCACCATTTTGTTTGGTAAGAGTTGTACATAGCATAATAGTATTATAAATAAGAATACCCAACACTGATTGAATTCTTAAGTCTCACCGCTAATAGAGCCTAACCAACCAGCGCCAAATTCGCAAGTTTTCATAACAAGCATTCCTATAGCATGAATGGGGTCATTCGCCAATTTACGCCAATTTACTATAAAGGCAGGCCGGATCAATCTAAGTTGCTGTTTCGCCATGTTAGGATGTTTTCTCTGATACGTCCCCAGCGTTTTCCCATATTGATATTTTTTTCTAACAGTGCCCAAAAGAGTCAACGAACCTTCCTGATGCTTAATCAATGCATGAATTCTGCCTACGGAAAAGGAAGACTTCTTGACGCGCTGATTTAAATCCCAATCCTCACCAGCCTCAAGTTCTTCGTCATAGCCTTTGACTGATTCAAAAGTTTTCCGTTCAAAAACTCGTGCAGCCTCGATGTTCTCATCTCCAATGTAGCACGATTTTTCCAATTTTTTACACTGAGCCCAAAATCCTTTCCCTACCGAAACTTCAGGAATAATTACGGCCTGATATCCTTCTCTGACTTTCTCAATGCATTCGCTAAAAACATTTGGGTCAAGTTCCATATCAGAATCCAGGAAAAAAAACAGGTCGCCCTTAGCTTTTTGGGATCCGATATTTCTTGCTTTTGATCTTCTATCTTTGGTGAGAACCGTGATAGCGCCGTAGTTTTCTGCGATTTTTCTTGTCTTATCAGTTGAAAAACCGTCAATGACGATAACCTCAAGATTATGGTAAGTCTGTTTTTTGATTGATTTTAAGCATTTTTCAATTGCTGCTTCGGAATTTTTAGTAGGAATAATTACTGAAAACAGAGGATTCTTGGCAGTATGCATAAACGCTATTCCCCGTTGAGGTGTTCCAATAGGAACCCATTTTTAGTTGGTTTCATTCGCATATTAATGTTCACATTTTCTTACTTTAACTGTTATGAATCGTGCATGTCTATGATCAAGGTCGGCTAAGAAGTTGAAGGGCAAATATCCGGAGGCTGAAGTTCGCTCTACTTTGAAACCGTGAAACTTAAATAAATCTACTAATCCTTGAAAGGTAAATATTCTGACATGAGGAGGATAACCCTCTAGTTTTTCCTTATTGTGTGGGGAAAAAGGGTTACCTATTTTCATCTGCTCGTCAAATTGCATGGAAAACGGTGTATAACCAAATAGCAAACATGCGATATTATCCCAAGAACCCAAATTTTCAGTCGAAATCACAGCATAGCCGTTTTCACCAAGAATGCGGTAAACTTCCTGGACAAATCTAGATGGAAAGAATAAATGCTCAAGAACCTGATTAGAAACAACCACATTAAAGCTAGCATCGGAAAAAGATAATTTCTCGTTCAGGTCCATTGGTTCAGCTTTCACACCTTTGTTTCGAGCTATCTTCAAAGCATTATCCCACACATCTGTGCCATAAATCTCTCGGCAATTAATCGTTTGCTTCACACGCAAAGTAAAATCTGCTTCTCCGCAACCCAAATCAACAACTTTGGCACCAGGATCATAATCAAGCATTTCTAAAAACTTTGCATCCTTTTCTTGCGACCATTTCCCATATTGATTAAGCAAGCGACTCATGCTGGTCACTTACAACTCTTAATACTTTCAAACGTTCTTGCGTTCAAAGTAAAATCAAACTGCATAGAATAATTCGAAGCATTCTCGCTTAATTGTTCCCTTAATGTCTCATTCTTCAAAACCATGAGAGTCTTCTCAGAAAGGACCAGCAAATCCGTAGCATCATCCTGTTTTAGCGGTTTTATAACCCACGACAACGATTGCTTTTTCTTGATTTCAACCATTACTTTGGGCCTTTCGTTGACAAGAGGTTTCAGACGATCCCCAGCACCGGCTGCTAACATAATGGCCGTGTTAATTTTCATATTTTTTACCTATTCTTATCGTTCAATTTTTTATCTAACAATTGTTTTCGAGCACTTTTAACATTTTTTCTGCGGTCTTATCCCAATCAAATTGCATTGACCATTCAAATGCTCGCTTAGAAAGCTTTTCCCTCAATTCATTATCTTGGAGCATTAGTTTTATAGACTTAGCCAACGCATCGATATCTCTAGTAACTAGAATACCGGTATCACCATCCCTTACCGTCTCTCGAAGCCCAGGCACATTAGTCGCTATGGTAGGAGTGCCACACGCATTTGCTTCTACCACGACCAAACCAAAACCTTCACGACACGATGGAAAAACTAAAACCCAAGCCTCCTGCATAATCTGCACTTTTTGTCGAAGGGAATCACGTAAACCAAATTCACGAAAAACAATGTTTTTGGTCAAATTCAGCCTGACGCTCAACTGCTTGAGTTCAATTTGATAATCAGGGTCCCCATTTCCAACAATCGACAATCTCGCATCAGGAATTTCTTTCACAACTTGCGCCATCGCCTCAATCAAAAGGTGAACACCCTTGAACCTCTTCAATCTGCCTAAATAAAAAACATGAGGAAAAGAACTCTTAGTTTTGCCAGGACGATAAATATCATGATCTACACCATAGTTGATAACATTCAGGTTCCTTTCAGCAAATCCAAGCTTCAGCAAATCTTCCTTAGTGGACTGCGACGTGAAAATTGGGGTGTTACCATATAAATGCAAAACATGCGGCTCCAAAAAACTCAAAATTCCTGCTTGAGCTGAAGGCAACTCGTCAAACAAAACATTGGCAGCTAATTGATGGATGAATGCAGCATGAGGCTCATGCACATAAAGAGGAGTTAGAAATGGAATGGTATTAATCTCATCAATAACAACATCATGTTTACCTCTAAGCATAGTAAAGTAGTGCAAGATCGCCTTGGGGTAAACAGAATATTTTCCGCCTATACGAGTAACTCTAATGCCGTCAATGTTGTCATACTTTTGCCCGCCAGGAAAACCTCCAGAAACCAACTGAACTTGATGACCCCAGCGAACCCAACGTCTAGCAATTTCATAAGTTGCCTTCTCAGCACCCCCAGCCTGTGGATGCTTGGGACACCGCCAGTTAAACAAAAGAATCTTCAAAGTCTTCATCAACGAAGAACAAGTGAACCATGTTTTAAAAACCGTTTTTACTGGAAAACTTGCGCCGATACCAATGGATGATCCGAAGTCTGTACGCTATTCCAAGCAAGTCAATAAACATTTGCATCATCTCTTTCGGCTTAAATTTAGCATCCAACTTGATGCTTACAGGCATCTCCACAACTTTCAAACCATAAAGATTCGCGACAGCTAGCAACTCAACGTCAAAAGCATAACGCTTTACAGCCAATCGGGGGAAAACATCGATGAACGCACTCTTCCTCATCGCTTTAAGCCCGGACTGAGTATCTTTAAGAGGTACCCCAGTAAGAATCCTAACTAAAGTGTTGAAACCACCACTCAAAATCTTACGGGATAAAGGTACGTTCACTCGGGAATCAGGATGATTTTTAGAAGCTATGACAATATCGCCATGTTTCAAAGCTTCTATGTATTTTGAGATAACGCTCAAATCGATTTCCATATCGCTATCTGCAAAAACAACGACAGCCCCGTTAGCTTGCAGGAAACCGGTTTTCACTGCATAGCCTTTTCCGACATTCTCAGGGTAACTTAAAACTTTAACGTGACCGTTTCTTTTTGCGTATTTCACAGCGTTCGTCAATGTCCTGTCACGGCTACCGTCGTCAACAACCACAATTTCATACGGCAAATGCTTGCCCGCAATAACCGTGTCTATTGACTCAAGCATGTCCTCAATGAAGTCTTCCTCATTGTACGCTGGAATAACAAAAGATAATTCTACTTGCTCCATTAAACAGCCACCTCAGCATCGCTTTTCCCGCGATATCTCAGAAAACTGGCAAGTTGAAGAATAACCCCAGCAATCAATGCGTAAAATGCGTAAACGGCTACATTATTAGCTAAGGAAGACAAGCCTGCAGACAGGGAAACAGCAGCAACCACCAAAAGCAACATGAACCCCACGATAAAGGGAGAGCCCCAATTCTCATAAACGTATCCCTTGACCTTAAGCATAATACTGTTGAAGCCAATTTGAATCATGTTACAAGACACTGTCATGCTTAAGAGCGAAGCCCACAATTTAACGGTTTGCCACAATCTTGTGTTACACACAAAAAAATTTTCTCAAAGTTCTGCCTAACAAAGAGTTATGACTCACCAATTTTGAATTACCGTTTGAATATTTTAACATTATTAACATGCATCACAGCCAAGAAGATTGCGAACGAAGAATCAAATACCCAGCCACCAGCAGAAATATTTCCTAGCTGCTGAGCGGCCAAACTGATTTTTTGTGCCAGAGGCAAACCAATCTCCCTCAAACGACTTGAAAAACTGTCTTTTATAGCATCTTCCAGCTTCCTTGTGAGCATAGCGATACTTTTTGCTAACTTTGCACTTCGGATGTTATCTACAACTCTTATTGTTAAATCAAAGAGCACTCTGTCTATTCTTTGTAATGCTTT
>Ga0326727_10015211_pt1 | contig 16584 bp, 9 predicted proteins | sample MB2enrmetagenome_FD_207643 | JGI IMG/M metagenome (GOLD analysis project Ga0326727, IMG submission 207643) | Lab enriched peat soil microbial communities from McLean, Ithaca, NY, United States - MB29MY | ecosystem: Environmental > Terrestrial > Soil > Wetlands > Peat | place: USA: New York...
TGACTACGACAATGACGGGTTCGACGATCTTTACATCTGCCAGACTTCGGGCCTCCCCAACCGGCTTTACCACAACCGCGGCGACGGAACCTTCGAGGACGTCACGGAAGCCGCCGGCGTGGGCGTCTTCACCATTGCAGGAACGGACTACATCGCATAATCGTGCTTCTTGAGTTCTTGGAGCCAGTAGACTGGCCAGACAGACAGAGCTACACTCATCCCGATGATGTTAACGCTGCCGCGAAGGCGGGACAAACTCGTCAAGGGCGCTGCGCGCTTGCGCGCCGGGATGGTGGTTCGGTGTGATGGGCTGCTCTTAGTGGCGCTCCAACTTCCGCTTCTCCTATGGTGTGCGCAGACTCCGTCTCCACCGGCCGCCCCTGAAAAGTTGCCCGCGGCCGCTGCTGCGCACTTCGCATCCGCGCAAAAGCTGCTGGCGCAGCATACGCCTAAATTGGCGGAGGCGGAGATCCGCGCCGGCCTTAAGCTGGCGCCCCGGAGCGTCGAGGGTCTGAACCTCCTCGCCACGGCTCTGGAAGAACAGAAGGACTTTGCGGGGGCAGTAGAAGCCTTGCAAAAGGCGCTGAAAATAGACCCTGGCTCGACCGCCACGCGATTCAACCTGACCCAGGCGTACCTGGGCGCCGGTCAGAAGGAGAAGGGACTCGCACTTGCCCGCTTGCTCTCCGAGCAGGCGAAGAACGACGTTCGCACCCACTTTACCCTCGGCGTTCTCCTGGCCAAACAAGGGCAGTACAGCGAGGCCATCCACGAGTTCGAAGCGGCGGACGCGCTTCAGCCCGGCACCTTCGAAATTCTTCACAATCTGGGTCACGCCTACCTGCAAAGCGGGGATTACGTGAAGGCTCAGGATATTCTGAATCGTGCTCTCAAGCTCTCCCCCGATTCGGTAGAGACGCTTTACTTCATGGCGCAAGCGTACGCAAACCAGGGCAAAGACCTCGACGCCCTCGATTTGATCGCCAAAGCGCACAAACTGGCCCCGCGCAATACGGATGTGATCGTCTTAATGGCGCGTCTCAGCATGAGGCAGTCCTATTACGAGGACGCTATTCCTTTGTTGCAGGAGGGACTGAAAGTTGATTCCCGCCGCCCGGACCTGCTCGCCGAACTCGGCGAATGTTATTACGTGTCGGGAAAGGTCGATCAGGCGCTTCCCATTTTCCAGACGCTCCTTCAGGTTGATTCCTCCAGCCGCGCCTACGCGTTCGTCGGTGTTTGTTACCGCCACCTGGGGCGATTCGAAGAGGCGGAGAAATACTTGCAGCAAGGTCTGAAACTCGATCCTCGGGACGTGCCGTGCCTCTACAACCTAGGTTTCATCGCGAGCCGGCAAGGGAAATACGAGCTGGCGGATAAATATCTCAATGAAACCCTCCAGGTCGACCCGAATTACGCGGGGGCGCTTCTGGAATTGGGCAACCTGAAGATGCACCAAAGAAAGTTCGAGGATGCCGTGCCGTTGTTGCGGAAGGCTGTGCAATTGAACCCTCAGGCTGCCACAGTCTACTATCGCCTGGCTATCGCCGAGCGAAGCCTCCATCAAATGGAAGTGGCGGAAAGAGATCTGAAGATCTTCCAAACCCTTTCCAAGAACCCCACCTCCCAACCCTACCCCTTCCAGCATCTTTACGATTATCTGGGTCTGCGGGCTCAACTTTCTCCCCAACAGAAGAACCTGAATGACCTCGAGCAGTTGGAACGGGAAGTAAAAGCTCATCCCGACGAGCCGCAGAACCTTTATCTTCTTGCGGAAGCCTATTTGAAGGTAGGGCGGATCGAGGACGCCAAGCAGGCGATCGCTCAGCTCGACCAATTAAGCCAGCGGGATTTTCGCACCCTGGTCGGCGTAGGGGTCCTGCTGGCGCGTTACCACCTGTACGCGGAGGCCATTCCACGTTTCGAGGCAGCGCTTCAGGTCAATTCGAGCGCTGACGACGTTTGGTATGACCTCGCCGATGCCTATTTCCGCAAGCGAGATTATGCCTCCGCACTGAAAACCGCGCAGCGAGTGTCACCTCAGGGGCAAAAGGACACGAGCTATATGGGCTTGCTCGCGGATATCCTCGCCCACCTCGGACGGACCGAAGAGGCTATCAAGCTTTTGCATGAAGAGATCGCCGAAAACCCCGATCAGGATCAGGCCTATCTTTCTCTGGCGCTGGTCTATCTCCGCTCGGGGAACACCTCTGGCGCGCGCGCCACCCTCCAACAGGGCTTGGCACGCACTCCGGACGCAGGTGAGCTGCTGTGGGGCATGGGGGTCTTGTCGGTAATGGAGAGGCAAAGCGACAAGGCGCAAGAATACCTCGAGAAATCGGTGGATTTGCTTCCTGATTGGCCGGGAAGTTATTCGGCGCTGGGAGTTCTCTATTTCCAAACAGGACAAATCCAAAAATCGCGAGAAACCCTGGAACGATTCAGACAAGCGGGGCCTCGAGGCGGGCTCGATGTTCAGCGTATCGAGCAAGCCCTCGACGCTGCCGCGGCTCAGCATCTCGATACAGGGAAAGTCCAGGAACTTTCGCCGCAAGCCCGGCAACAATTCCTGCAAGTCGCCTTGGCCTTCGCCGACCAAGCGCCCTGATTGTCGATGGCCGATTGATGATCGTCGATGGCCATGCAGACAACGATTCCCCTTCTCCGCAGGCATAGGCGCTAGAATAAGCCGCGTCCGAACGGCCCCGACAGGGGCCAACCGTGGGTAGCCGCAGGTTTTAACCTGCGGATGACCAGAACGTGCAAACGTAGACAACCCCAACGGGGTTGACAGACTAACGGTCGGCCCCTCCGGGGCCGGAATGTTCCTTAGACTTCTCTATCCGTAGGTTTCACCTACGGCTACTCACGGTGCCCCGCTTCGCGGGACGGAAATAGAACATGGGAAGAATCCTTTTTCTAGCCCCTATCCTTCCTTTCTAAGGAGGGGATCCTCTTCATCCTTTGGGGGTGCCGGTGGACGCATGAGATGCTGCATTGCGCAGCAGTCATTGAAGTGGTAGTCTGGAGCCCCTAAGGAGCAATTTCCGGGGTCAATTGTCAGCAGGGGCGGTATGCATCGGGGAACCAAGACACGACTTTCCCGCACGGTCGCACTTTCAATCGTGCTCGCCACGGTCGGGTCCTTTAATCCCCAGTCAGCTCGCGGGCAGGAGCCTCAGGGGATGACGGGGCGAGGCGCCAGGTCAGTGTCGGGGCAGGTGGTGACTGAAGGAGAGGGGGCCATCCCTTCCGGCGTAACGATTGTCATCGAAGCCCGCGACGGCAAACGCTCGGAGGAGATCCACCCTGATGCGCAGGGGCGGTTTGAGATTCAGGATCTCATCCGCCAGACCTATGTCATGACGATCAGGGCCGAGGGGTTCCACCCCCAGGAGCGTTTCTTGGACCTGAAGGACGGCGGCGACGGGCCGGTGACGCTGCAAATCATGCTCTCGCGCGCGCCGTTGATGAAAGCTTCCTCTGCCTTACCTGCATTAACGGACCTGAGCGCGCCGAAAAGTGCCCGCAGATTATTTCAACAAGGCGTCCACTTTCTTCAAGCCAACCGTGTGGATGAGGCGCGAGCGAAATTCCAGAAAGCCATCGCGGAGTATCCTTGCTACGCTCGTGCCCGAACCGGCCTGGCTTCGATTCAAATCGCCGCCCGCGATCTTGAGAGCGTAGCAGCGAATTTGCGTGAAGCTATTCGTTGCGATCCCGGTTTTCCGGATGCCTGTGCCCTGCTGGGCAAAGTCCTGAACAACCAAAAGAAGTTTGCCGAAAGTGAAGAGATACTGAATCGGGGACTGCGGCTATCGCCCGATGCCTGGACATTGTACGATCAACTCGCAACGGCGCATTACAATCTGGGTCAATACGGCAAGGCGCAGGACGAATGGCTGCGCGTCATTGCTCTTGACCCTGCGCCGCCCGCTGAGTTGCACGCGAAGCTGGCCGCCGTTTACGTTCGGGGAGGCGCTCGCGACAAAGCCTACGCTGAAATGCAGGCCTACCTTCGCGCTGACCCGAACGGCCGATTCGCCTCCGCGTTCAAAGCCCTCATGTCGCGCTTGGAAACGTCAGGGGGGCGCGCCGCCACCTCACCCCAGCCCGAAGCGGTGCAGCCCCCAATTCCCATCCCGTGAGAATATAAAACATACTAGAGAACCCCACAAAAAGCTTGACAATGCTGCTACAAACATGTTATTCGATTGTGCGTTTTACTGCACTTTCTCTTGCGTCGGGCGAACGTCAGTTAGATCGCGTCGGGTAGGAAGTCTCTGAAAATCGAGCAAAAAAGCGTACGTCATTCTTTCAGATTCTGCTGAAGGAAGTACGCGCCTCGATTCGTGCTTCGGTTCCGTAGCTACGCGGCAGCAGAACCTGGAGAAGAGACGACCGAAAGCGGACTCTCGCCTCCAGGCCAAGCCGGCCGCACTCAACTTCATCATGTTGTTGATCTCCAGCCGCACACGCGTGCGGCGGAGGACTGGAGGATGAACGGATGCATCGACGCAGCAGTTTTCTGCATTTTGTTTTTCTTGCCGCGGCAATCTCCGCGCTCTACGTACTAACCTGCAGCAGCCTTCGAGCGCAGGTAGACTTCGGTTCGATCCTGGGAACAATCAAGGACCAAACCGGTGCGGTGATTCCGGGCGCCAAGGTGAGCTTGAGGAACGAGGGAACCGCCCTCACAGTTTTGACTACTACCGGCCCTGACGGCAGTTACAATTTCTCCCCGGTCAAGCTCGGCACTTATGAGGTGAGCGCCGAAGCCGCAGGGTTCTCCCGGGCAGTTCAATCTCACCTCACTCTCAATATCGACCAGAAGTTGGTGGTCGATCTCTCGCTAACGCCGGGCGTCGTTACCCAAACCGTGGAAGTCACGGCTGCTCCCCCCGCCCTGCAAACGCAGGACGCCTCGGTCGGCCAGGTGGTCAACGCCAGGAGTGTGAACGATCTTCCCTTGAACGGGCGGAACTTCACCTTCCTCGCTCAAGTGGTGGCAGGCGTTAACACGCCCCAATCCGATACGCGCGGCAATGCCGCTTCGGGCGCTTTCACGGCGAACGGCTTACGGCCCTCTCAAAACAACTACCTCCTCGACGGAATTGACAATAATTCTGACAACGTCGACTTCCTGAATGGCACTAACTTCGTGGTGCTTCCACCCCCGGACGCCCTTGGGGAGTTCAAGGTACAAACCAGCGATTTCAGCGCACAATATGGCCGCGCGGGCGGCGCCATCTTGAACGCTACCATGAAGTCCGGCACGAATCAGATTCATGGCAACCTGTGGGAATTTGCGCGCAACGACAAGTTCGATGCGGCTGACTTCTTTGAGGACGAAGGAAACCTCCAAAAAGGCGAATTCCGCCAGAACCAGTTTGGCTTCACCATCGGTGGCCCTGTGGTGATTCCTCACGTCTTTGACGGAAGAAACAAGCTGTTCTTCTTTGGCGATGCGGAGTGGTTGCGTAGGCGCCAAGGGAGTGTCTTCACCAACACCGTGCCCACGCCCCTCGAGGTGTCCAGCAACTTTCAAAATCTAGCCGACAATCTCCTCGGAAGCACGAGTCCATCCTGCCTCTCTTCCCTGAGCTGCACCTACACGGACGACCTAGGCCGCCAGCTCCCTTATGGGATTATTACGGATCCGGCTACCACGCGACCGGTCACTGCCGGAACAGTGGATCCCGTGACTGGCCTGACTGCGACGGACAGCGGCTGGGTCGAAGATCCGTTTTACACAGGCGGCCCCGTGGGCAACATGAAGAATTTTATAAATCTTGGGACCCTATGCCCCACCAACTCGGGTTGCATGCTCAACCAGATCCCCGTCGGCCGGATCGACCCGAACGCGCTTAAGCTCCTCAGTCTCTACCCAGCGGCGACGGCGGTCAACTCGAATCAGGACGTAAACCCCCTCATCACCAGCAACCAAGCCTCGAATCCCGTCCTGATTGAAAACCGCGTCGCTTTCGACACGCGCATGGACTGGAACAAGAGCGACAAGGACCAGATATTCGGAACCTTCAGTTACGTCAGGGACCCGCAATTCATCCCGGCGCCGTTCAAGGGCATCGCGGATGGCGGCGCGTTCCAGCAGGGTCTGCAAAGCGCCAATTCCTTCCTCACGTCGATAAGCTATACGCACATCTTCTCCCCCTCTCTCGTCAATGAAGCGCGCCTGGGAGAGGACCGTCTTGTCGCCTCGCGTTATGGCCCTGTGGCAACTCAATTAACCGATCTCCCTGCCCAGTATGGAATCCCGGGCATCGCGCAGGTCCAGGACAATGGCGGCTTGCCGGCCATCGGAATCGGCGGCCTGAACACACTCGGGTCGAACGCCTACCTGCCCTCGGATGAAATCACCCAAACGACCCAGTTGACTGAGAACCTGACCAAGATTTACGGGAAGCACAGCTTCAAGATGGGCATGGAGTTTCAGCACATCAAATTCTCGACCCTCCAACCCGCCTGGTCGCATGGCCAGATCGACTTCGATGGTACCTGGTCGGGAGATGGATTGTCCCAGCTTCTGCTCACGCCCGCCACATCCAGCGTCCCCGGCGGAATCGATTACGTTGGCGGCTCTGACGGCATGTTCGTATCCAATTTCTCGCCCACCGATGACGGCCACAATTATTGGGCCGCGTACTTCCAGGACGACTGGAAGGTTTCCTCGAAATTGACGGTGAACCTCGGTCTGCGCTGGGAACACTTCGGACAGGTTGTGGAGAACCACGGCCGCCAGGCCAACTTCCTTCCCAATCAGGTACCGGGCGCCACCGCGCAGTACCTCGAGCCCGACAACGGAAAGAACCAGGCGATCGATGTGAATCCGGCGTTTCCCGCTCTCCTGGCCCAGGACGGGATTGCGCTCAAGTATACCCACCTTCTGCCGCTGGCCACGGTTCCGGACACGAACTTCGGCCCGCGCATCGGGCTTGCCTATCAGATCACCCCGAAGCTCGTTCTGCGCACCGGCTTTGGCCTTTTCTACAACGCCTTCGAGAACGTGGGATATGGGCCCAACATTGGGGAGAATTATCCCTTCCAATACACGCTGAGCTACTTCAACACGAATGCTGGAACTCCCGTCAGCCTCACCAATTTCAACGGCAGCACCTGCACGCCTGCAGCAACCCTGGAAACCACATTCGCCTGCATACCGCTCAACGTTTCGTTGGTCGGTCCGGAGGGCTTAGGCTTAGAGGGACGGCAGTATAACTACATCACTCCCTATACCATGGGCTGGAATTTCACCTTACAGTATCAGTTATCGCCTAACACAGCCTTCACCGTTGCCTATGTGGGCAATGGCAGTCGTCACGATAATGCCTTGGTTGGGGCGAATGATCCGACCATAATCGACCTGAATCCCATCTCGCCCTCCAACCGCTATGAAACTGAAAATGGCGTGAGGATCAATAGCACCGACCCCTTCCCCGACTTTGCGAACGGGGGAAGCTATCAGGAGAGTGCCGGAACCAGCAACTACGCCGGACTCCAGACGACCGTTGAAAGGCGCTTCTCCAACGGTTTCAACTTCCTCGGCAATTACACCTGGTCGCACTGCCGAGATGACGCGGGAGACCCGCTGAATGGAACCGGCGCCGACACCTGGCGAGCTCCATGGGTTCCGGGCTTGGGTATCAACTATGATTACCTAAACTGCGACTACAACATTTTCGACGTGGGTCACCTCAGCGGCGGATATGTTCTTCCCTTTGGCAAGGGCAACCACTTCCTCCCGGGCGCCACCGGCGTGCTCAACCAAATGGTGAAAGGATGGCAAGCCGTGTGGAACCTCACGCTCGAGGGCGGCCAGCCGGAAACGATTGGGTGTGTTTCCGGGACGAACAACACCATCGGCTGCACTGCCATGATCAACAAGAGTGTCTCGCCGTACGGGACAGGGGGGGTGGACCAGTTCTGGAATCCCAACTACTTCACCCAGCCATGCCCAGCGGCAGGCTTCTCGCAGCCCGCGAAATGCGTTCCTCTGAGCGGGCTCCCTGCCATCTCGGCACCGGCGAGCAACCCGTACCAGCCCGTTCCTTGCACGCCTCTGTCAGCTTGCAAGGGGCTTCTGGGCGGTGCAGACACTCAAGTCAGCGGACCCGGCATCGGTCGGCTCGACTTCTCCATGTTTAAGAACTTCCAGCTAAACGAGAGATCGCGGCTGGAGTTCCGGGCGGAGTTCTTCAACATCACCAACCACCCGACGTTTAACGCTCCGGGGTTCGGCGGCAACGGCGTCACGGCCGTGTCCGGCTCGACGACGTACACCAACACCAACTTTGGCAAGATTGGCTCTACGCGCTTCCCGTTCCAGGATCCGCGCCAGATCCAATTTGCTTTGAAGCTGTACTTCTAGTCCAGGCGTAGGGGCGGGCCCTGTGCCCGCCCTCGGGCGCCCTCGAGGGGCGCCCCTACAAAGCCTCGACCAACGAAGGGCGCTCCGATTCATCCGGGTGCCCTTTTTTGTTTTCTCAGTGACCTGGAACCCGTTCCGGTAGCGCGGTTGGTGGCAAGTGCGTCCCGCCCGTGCCCGAAATCGCCAAAATGACCATGCCGGGCGCTGCCGAAGCTGGGCCATTACCTTTTTTCGCATTTTCCGCTTGACAGCCTCGCGAACCTGTGATAGCCTATAATTGTGGTCTTGTTGGAGACACTTTGTCGTAGGCGAGCGTCGCGACGCGCCGGAGCCCGGCCGGAAGCGGAATGGCCCCGGCCGGACGGGAAAGCGGAGCCGCACGAAAAACGCAAAATAGTGGGAACGAAGCTAAGGAGTACTTGAAAACAAAGGACATCGCTTTTTTGAATGATGCAAATTACGTGCGTTTTGCGCGCAAATTAGCACCCATTTGACCTCAAGAGGAGCAAAAAACACCGCATTTTGCGAAATTGAAACGACGCTTACCAAACGCAAGATGAAGCCGTGACAGCGACAATTAGTCGGCTACACAAGAGCCGGGTAGTCTAAAGTAGCGCCGGCCTTCAGAGCCTGCCCTGAGCCCGTTCGCTTCGCTCAGGGTAAACTCCGCGAAGGGTCGGCACGCAGCCAAGATTCGGGTTTCAACCGCGCGGCGGGTATTTATGCAACCGAGAGTAATCCTGTGGGTTGGAGTTTGGGGGCTGGCCTTCTCTCTCGCACCGCTATTGTTCGGGCAAGACTTCCTGATCGAGCGTAATTTGGACAGTCCGACGGGGTTGTCCTCCCCTTTAGTGTCGCGGCTAGTGGCGACAAGCCAGGAAAGCCGCCAGACGCTCGACCGCAAGTTCCAGTCCGCGCTGGCCCATTTCAATTCCCGCCAGTACGCCGCCGCCCAGCAGGAACTTGAGTCGCTTGTCAAGGTTTTGCCCAACAGTTTTGAGGTCCAGGAACTGCTGGGTCTGGTCTACTCCGCCGAAGGCCAGGATGAGAAAGCGACGACGCCCTTCGAGCAGGCCGTGCGGCTCCGCCCGAAATCCGGCGAGGCCCGCATTAATTTGGGCACGAACCTCGTGAGGCGGGGAAAGATGGCGCAGGCCGAGACTGAGTTCAAGGAGGGGGTTGCACTCGAACCGGGGAGTTTCGACGCCAACCGCAACCTGGGCTCGTTTTACTTGCGAGCGGGAAGAATCGCCGCGGCCATTCCACACCTTGAAAAAGCACAGCTCGTGAACCCTGCCTCGTACGATAACGGCTACGATCTGGCGCTCGCTGACGAGGAGCTAGGGCACTTGCCGGAGGCCCGGCAGCAGATTCAGGAACTCCTGCAACGGAGAGACACCGCTGAATTGCACAACCTGCTGGCCGAGGTTGAGGAAAAGGCCGGCAACTACGTGCTCGCTGCCAACGAATACGAAAACGCTGCCCACCGGGATCCGAGTGAATCGAACCTGTTTGATTGGGGCAGCGAACTGCTGGCGCATCAGACCCCTAATCCAGCCAGTAAAATTTTCTCCGAAGGGCTGAAGCGTTACCCCAACTCTTCGCGGCTTGCGATCGGACTTGGGCTCGCCCTTTACTTGCGCGGCCGCTACGATGAAGCCGTGCAGTCGCTTTTGAAGGGCGTTAGCCTGAATCCTTCCGACGCGCGTGCCTACTATTTCTTGAGCAAAGCGTACGAGCAAGCGCCCGGCTTGGCCGACCCGGTGGTCGAGTCCTTCCGCCGATATGCGGAGCTGCGTGCCCATGATGCCCTGGCCACCTACTATTATGCGATCAGCCTGTGGAAGGGCCGCCGCTCGGAAACCTCGCCGGCCTATCTTGATCACGTCGAGTCTCAGTTGAAGAAAGCCGTCGCTCTCGACCCTTCGCTCCCGGATGCCCACCTCCAGCTTGCAAATCTCTATTCCCAGCGGCTCCGATACGACGCGGCCGTACCGGAGTATCAGCAGGCGCTCAGGCTCGCTCCGAATGTTCCCGATGCACACTTTCGGCTGGGGCAGGCTTATGTGCACTTGGGCAAGAAGGAACTGGCAGACAAGGAATTTCAACTCCACAAGCAGCTTTACGAGCGGCATCTGGCGGATGTCGACAAGCAGCGGTCGGAGATTCTGCAGTTTGTCTATTCGATGAAGGACGCGAAGTGAGCGTTTGTGATCGGTGTTTGATGGGCAATCAGAAATCACCCATCGCAAATCACCAATTCCGCACACGGTGCAGCAAGGGGACCGTGAATACCTGTTCAACGGCTTCACCTACCCCCAAAACCGGCACGCTGATGATACGGCTTACTCCTCTTTTTGGCGAGCGTCCTAACGCGCCCTTTCCACCGTCGGCAACTCGTTCTTGTAGAACTTGAAGTGCACCACCTTGTAAAGCTCCTAGCCTTCCCCGGACAAATGCTTGTGGACCTCTTACTGCGGCCCATGCCTGGTCGAGCTATTTTCCTGTTGCCGATGGCAGACAATTCCAGCGCCACCTCGGCGCAGGATCTCGAGCCTTTCTGGAAGTCCCTGGTGGGGATTCATGCCAATACGGCGGAAGTGCCGCTTTGTCCCAGACTTCCCTCGCTACCAGCCCCGCCTTACCGCTGCACTCGATGCAGAACGAGCGGTTGCTGGGGGAGGAACCGGGAGGTTCGGATCGACGGATCTGATCCGTCCGGTGGCGGCCCAATGGCCGGGCGCGTCCCGGCAGGCGCCTCGGAAGGATTGGGAAGGCGGAAACCGAAATCAATCCTCCGTTCGAGCTCGATCTGGACGCCCTTCACGGTTCCCGTGAAGGTGGAGTTCCCCGCCTTGAACGAGACGTTCGGGCCCTCCACCTTGCCTTCGGTGATCGGCGTGGGAGCATCGCTGCCGCCGAAGAAACCGGCTCCCGTGCCCTCGACCGTCCCAGTGAGCTTGCCTCCCTCCTGCTTCAGCGAGAACAGTATATTGCCAGCGCCCAGGATCATCGCCAGGAGTGCGCTGCCTTCCTCGGTGCGAGGAATTGGCCTCCAGAGGCCGCTGATGCCCGGGCCCACCGGCACCTCGCGTTCCCAAACCGCCACCTGTGGACGCAGCACCGTGCTTCTCGCGGCCACCGTTACGCGGGCGGACTCGAGTCCGGGAGACGTCGCTTCCACCGCGATGTCTCCTGCTGTTTTCGTCGCTTGGACAACAGCCATGCAGAGCCCGCAGAAGGCTCGACGCGAGGTACCCTTGTCCGACTCGTGACTAGTAGGATCGCCGTTGCCCACACCGACCAGCTTCCCTTTCCCCGAGATGCGGAAGTTCACGGGGTTGTCCGCCACCGGCACCACGCGCCCCACGGAGTCGTGAACTTCAACCGCCAACATGACCGCGTCTTCCCCGTTCGCTGACACTTCCTCGCGATCTGCCTTCATCACCAGCTTCGCGGCCGGCCCCGTGGTTTCGCGCTTGGCCGTCAGCACCTGCTCGCCGTTCTTGTAGCCGCGCGCCTCGATCGCGCCGGGAGCGTACTTGACGATCCAGGCCACATGCGAGTCCTTCATGACTTCCTTCGCGCCCAGGCTTTCGCCATTGAGAAAGAGTTCCACCTTCTCCAGGTTCGAGTAAACCCAAACTGCGATTTCCTTGCCTTCCATGCCCGGCCAATTCCAATGCGGGAACAGGTGCAATACCGGCTTGGTCGTCCACCAGGATTGGTAATAGTAGAAAGAGTCCTTCGGAAAACCGCAAGTATCGATAATGCCGTATTGCGAGCTGATGTTGGGCCATTCGTACGGTGAGGGTTCGCCGCGGTAGTCGAATCCTGTCCACACGAAGCCTCCCGCCAGCCAAGGCCGCGCGTTGCAGAATCTCCACCAGCCCTCGGCGGAGGCGCGACCGGTAGTCGTATACGGGTCGTACGACCCCAGGTAGCCTTTCTCAGGGTCTGTGATGTAGATGCCGCGCGTGCTGACCGCACTCACCGTCTCCGTGCCGATAACCGGGATGTCAGGATGAGCCTTATGATAGGCCTCGGCGCCCGGGTCCATGTAGTTGTAACCCATGACGTCGCACACCGCGAGTCCGCCTACGCCAATCGCCCTGATGGGCGCAATTGACACCGGCCGCGATCCGTCATTCAGGCTGGCCACCTTCTTCATCGCCGTCAGGATGTGCAAACCCTTTTCGGTATTGGCTTGGCCTTCTTCATTTCCCATCGACCACATAAAGACGCTGGGATGGTTGCGGTCGCGCCGCACGAGGTTTTCGAACTGGCTCAGACCCTCGGGATTCGACGACATCATGCGTGTCTCGTCAAACACCAACATTCCCAGCTCGTCGCAGGCATCCAGCAGCTCCGGTGTGGGCGGGTTGTGCGACGTGCGAAGCGAATTGCAGCCCATCTCTTGAAGCTTGCGGATGCGGTAATACTGCACCGCGTCAGGCAGCGCGGCGCCCAGCCCGGCGTGGTCCTGGTGATTGCACGTCCCTTTCAACTTGACCGGTGTACCGTTCAGCAGGAAGCCACGCTCGGCATCGAAGGTCGCCTTACGAATGCCAAAGCGAGTCTCGTAGCGGTCAACAATCTGGCCGCCCGCCTCGACTTCCGTCACCAGCTTATACAGGGACCGCTCCTCCAGCGACCAGAGGGCGGGCCGCTTCACCACAATCTTCTGTTCATAGGTGTGATCGTCCCATTCCGGAACTGATGCAAGACCGGTGGCCGCTTTCCCCACGGCGTTGCCGGATGGATCGAGAATGGTCGAGATGACCCGCGCGCTCTGCGTGGCTTTCCCGTGGTTATTCACCTCGGTGCGAATCGAAACGGAGGCTTCGCCCGGCTGCACTTGCGCGGCAACGAACGTCCCCCACTTCTTCACCTGCACCGGATGCGTCTTCACCAGCCAAACGTGCCGGTAGATCCCCGCTCCCTCGTAAAACCAGCCGTCGCTCAGCGTGGCATCCACGCGAACCAGCAATACGTTCCTTCCGCCCGCCGTTGCGAAATCCGTAACATCATAGCTGAAGGGGTCGTACCCACCGCTGTGCCGGCCAATGTAAAAGCCGTTGAAGACCACCATCGTCTCCCGATACGAGCCATCGAACTCAATGCTGATTCGCTTGCCGGCGTCCGTAGCGGGAAGTTCGAAAACACGTCGATACCAGCCCACGCTCGTTTCCGGGTAAGCACGTCCTAGCGGGTAAAAGCCCTTGCTCGATAGCGCCGGATCGTTCTTGAAATCCAGTTCGACAGCCCAATCGTGAGGCAGGTCCAGCGCCCGCCAGGCGCTGTCATCGAATGCGAGGCCGCCCGCAGGAAGGAAGTTCCCTGTCTTCTGGAGGTTGCCAGTCCTTCCTCCCCCGAAGCCGAAATCTTTTGCGGGATCGTCTGCGTGGCCGAAATGGAATCGCCAGCCGAAATCCAGGAGGAGGCGTTCCCGACCGGCGCCGGCCGGTACAGAGGAGATTACCGCGGGCTCGTCCGCGACGCCCATCGCACACTTACCGTGAACCACAGCCTCGTGCGCCGCGGCCGCAACCGCCGGAGTGAGCAAGCTCGTCTTCAACAGATCACGACGTGTCAGGTTTTTCATATTGGCCCCGTGTTCTCACCGATTCAATCTACTCCGAATGAGGTTTGCGTTCAAGCGCGGCCGGCAGCGAACGAGACGCGCGCCCTGCTCAAAACTGCGTGACGCTCAGCGTGTTTCCATCAGGGTCTTTGAACCACCCCACGCGGGCGCCGCTCGGGGAGCTCCAGATGCCGAGCTCGTCTTGCTGCATTCCCGGATAGCGTTCCAAGGCCACGTGCGCCTCCCGGATAAAGACGTCACGATTCCTTCCGTACCAGCCCACGACAGCCCCTTCATTAGTGGCGGTCTGGGGGTGGGCGCCTTCCCAAGGAAAATTGCCCGCCAGCGGCAGGTCGCAGACGGTTATTGTCCCGTCGGCGTCGCGCAGGAAGCCATGTTCAGCCCCCGACCTGTATGAGTGAACACGACTATTGTCGACCCCGATGGGTGGATCGTCGTAGGTCCCGGTAACGTCACCGGAGTCGTTTATGCTCTCCGGGACTGTGCCTCCGCTGCCCGGAACGTCGATCGTTAGAAAGGTCCCAAGCTTGTCACGCAGGAACCCATGTTGCACGTTCTTCGCATCGATGAAGTAACCTATTGTGGTTCCTCGGTCGTTCACTCTGGAAGCCACGGTGCCTTGTCCGGAGCGGAGCTCGGGGTGTCCCATCACGAGTGGGCGCAGGCCTTCGCCGGCGCCGGGCGCGTCCAGAGTGGTAAGGGTTCCGTTGGGATCGCGCGCAAAACCGTGGTGCACTAGTTTTTCGTCGATGTAATATCCAACAATCGTGGCGCGGGCATCCTGCCCGCGCGCGGGAGCGGCACGCTCTGGCGACCGCGGGCGAGACGCCCGCACCCCATCCGTCCACTGTCGGCGCATTTTCATGGTTTCCGGGTGCCCGTCAGCGGACGAACAAGAGCGACTGCTCTGGAATCGGCGTTTTCACCCCTTCAACCTCTACTCAGCAGAGAAGCGCCGAGAGAAACTGAACTATGCAGAGCGACATAAATTGTGGCACGGGCGTCCCGCCCGTGATCACGGCCGGGACGGCCGTGCCACGAAGGGATGCACAATAACCCGGTCAGGCGCGGGCTGGTGAGTTCGCCTGGGGATCGGCCGTGGTCAAGCTGGCGGTATTTTTACCTGAATGACGTGCCCGTGCTCCGCATGGATCCACTGGACTGAGCGGGCAGCACAGGCCTGTCCCTGCGGGACATCGCAGGGTCGAAAATGCGATTTTCATCAGCTTTCGCGGGCCGAAGGCCCATGGGGACAGACTCCAAAAGGCAGGAGTCTGCGCCAGCCCGCCGTGGTAAGCTGGAAGGGTGCAATTCGAATGGCATCTGGAAGAGGCGCACAAGAACCTTACTAAGCATGGGGTCTCGTTCGACGAGGCGGCAAGCGTTTTTGGTGACCCGCTGGCGGTGACGATCGATGATCCTGACCATTCGCAGGAAGAGCAGAGGTTCTTGACCACAGGTCTGTCAAAGCACCAGCGTTTGATCATCGTCGCGCACACGGCCATCGAGTCGCGGGTCAGGATCTTCAGTGCACGGGAGGTGACCAGCGCAGAGAGGAAACAGTATGAGTCCGGAGAATGATCGCATCGGCGAAGACGAGATGAGGGCTGAGTACGATCTGCGAGGCGGGGTTCGCGGCAAATACTACAAGCAGTACATGGAGGGCACCAACGTCGTGCTGCTCGATCCCGATGTGGCTGCGGTGTTCCGCGACTCGGAATCCGTCAACCGAGCCCTGCGAGTATTGATAAAGGCGGCGGGCGAGCTCGAAGTGGCCACTCCACCGAAGGCCGAGCGGGGCTAACCACGGCAGGCAGCGAGTAGTGGCGACCCGTTTTGTAAGTCCGCGGCGCTTGGGCACGATCGGTGAGAAGAGCCGCAGACCTTGAGAAGCAGGGCTGCGCTGCCCGCTTTTGAACGGCAAGGCCGCTCTGACGCCGGAAATGGCCCTGCGCATCGAAAAGGCGTTCGGCCCGGACATGGATCACCTTCTCCGTATGCAGCTCGCCTATGACGTGGCGAAAACCCGAGAACACGCACGGGCCATCTCGATCAAGCGATATGCCCCGGCCTGAATCTGCGCATCGGGCCTACGCGAGGGCTGGATTTTATGGGCGCGACACGAGCCGGCGTGCCGCGGAGGAAGAGCCGTAGACCTTGGAATAGAGGTCTGCGTCAGCCCGCTAATCTTAATAGATGTTTAATGTGGATTATCAGATTAGCTTAGCAATACTCCCGAATTCCCGCTTTCAATCTCTTGTAGATGGAGTCCTGCCGGAGGAGCGGGCCGAACGAAAGGCGGGCAAGCAGTTGTTGTCTCCGATTCGCACCCAGGCGCGCGTCCCTCCTGGTCCCTGTAAGCTGCCGGCGGCAGCCAAAACACCCCAATCGCCCCATGTCGACACGTGCTATCGTAGCCGCCCTGCACGGTGCCACGAGAATCGGCAGGCTCTCGCCTAATGTCAGGTTCAAGGCCTATCAATACTTGGCACGACTCTCCAGGGCAGTGAAAACCAATCAAAATAGATGTTTAATGTGGATTATCAGATTAGCTTGGCAATACTCACGGATTCCGGCTTTCAATCTCTTGTTG
>Ga0326727_10015212_pt1 | contig 16584 bp, 8 predicted proteins | sample MB2enrmetagenome_FD_207643 | JGI IMG/M metagenome (GOLD analysis project Ga0326727, IMG submission 207643) | Lab enriched peat soil microbial communities from McLean, Ithaca, NY, United States - MB29MY | ecosystem: Environmental > Terrestrial > Soil > Wetlands > Peat | place: USA: New York...
TCTTCCCCCGGCGCCACGTCCACAATGCGAAACTGCGCCAGCGGTTCGAGATCGAGCCACGCGCGGTTGGCGAGGATGGCGCCATCCCCCAGCGAGCAGCACGCCGACTTCAGATGAAGCGCGCCGCGCACCGCGACGGGCACCACGGTGTACCCCAGAGGGTCCAGTTCGCCGGTGAGCTGCTCGATCCCCGCGCGATTGGTGCGGTGCGAAACGCCCACATAGAGCGTCCGCCCGACGCGCATCGCGTCGCCGCCATCGAGCGTGGCCGGTTCGCGCAGCCAGCGCAACGGCCGATATTCCGATAACGCGCGCGCCAGGCTTTCCGACTCGCCCCGGCGCGACGCCGCACCCATGCGGGTCATGATCGCGACTTCGTCCAGCACGATAGCCGGATCCTCCACGAAGACCGAGTCGGGATAATCCGGCTCGGCAGGCAATGAGACTACCTTTGCGCCCAGTTCCGCCAGCAGCGCCTCATACCGGCGGTGCTGTCGGTTGGCCTTGGCGAGATCGATTGCCTGGCGTTCGATGAATCCGATTTCACATTGGTTGATCGCGGGGCTGACTGCGCGGGTGATGGCTAGGAGCATTTCTAGTATTCTATTAACTTATGCCCGACCAACCTGATCGACAATTGGGATTTGCCACCCGCTCCCTGCACGCCGGACACACCCCGGACGCCGTCACGCACGCCCGCGCCGTCCCCATCTACCAGAGCACTTCGTTCACGTTCAACGATTCCGACCACGCCGCGAATCTCTTCGCGCTGAAGGAATTCGGCAATATTTACAGCCGCATTATGAACCCCACCACCGACGTCTTCGAGCAGCGCGTGGCATCGCTCGAAGGCGGGGTCGCCGGGTTGGCCACCTCCAGCGGACAGGCGGCGCAGTTCCTCACCATCAGCGGCCTGGCCGGTCAGGGCGATGAGGTCGTCTCTTCCAGCACGCTCTACGGCGGCACGTACACGCAGTTCGACGTGAGCTTCCGGCGGATCGGCATCGACGTCAAATTCGTCGAGCCGGACGACCCGGAGAATTTCCGCAAAGCCATCACGCCGAGAACACGCGCCGTCTACGGCGAGACCATCGCCAATCCGCGCATGAACGTGCTGGATATCGAAAAGGTGGCGGCGATCGCGCATGAGGCAGGTGTGCCGCTGGTGATCGACAACACCATGGCCTCGCCGTATCTTTGCCGGCCGATCGAGCACGGCGCCGACATCGTGGTGCACTCCGCGACAAAATTTCTCGGCGGGCACGGTACGTCCATCGGCGGCATCATCGTCGATAGCGGCAAGTTCCCGTGGAGCGATAAATTCCCGGCGATTACCCAGCCCAGTCCGGGCTACCACGGCATGGTATTCAGCCAGGTTTTCGGCAATCTGGCGTTCATCATTAAGACGCGTGTGGAGGGCCTCCGCGATTTCGGCCCTTGCGTGAGCCCGTTCAATTCGTTCCTCTTCATTCAAGGGATCGAAACGCTCAAGTTCCGCATGGAGGCGCACAGCCGCAACGCGCTGCAGGTCGCGGAGTGGCTGGGGACGAATCCGGCGGTGTCTTGGGTGAAGTACCCTGGGCTGAAATCGAGCCCCTATTACGCGCTCTCGCAGAAGTACCTGCCGAAAGGGCAGGGATCGATCGTGACGTTCGGCATCAAGGGCGGGTCGCAAGCGGGGCGGAAGCTGATCGATTCCGTGAAGATCTTCTCGCACCTCGCCAATCTGGGCGATGCCAAGAGCCTGATCATTCATCCGGCGTCGACCACGCATCAGCAGTTGACCGGCGAACAGCAGCTGGATGCCGGAGTCACCCCGGATCTGGTGCGGATTTCTGTCGGGATCGAAGATGTTGACGACCTGATCTGGGATCTCAGCCAGGCGATCGAAAGTTCGCAAAAGTAACATTTGAGGGATGAGCTTCAGCTTGTCCAGGCGAGCCAAGCTCGCCCCAGCCCGCAAGGCCAGGAACACCCTACTTGCAGTACAATCGGACTGAGAGAACGGGTGATGGTCGGGCGGAAAATCAGGCGGCTGGCGAGCACTCTTGTCCTGCTGGCGCCTCTGCTGCTCCGCGGACAAGTCGTCATCCAGCCGCGGCCCAAGCCGGCTCCTCCCGAAGAAAAAACGCCCAAGGCCAACATCCGCGTCGATACCAACCTGGTCCTGGTGCCGGTGACCGTGTGTAATCCCTATAACCAGCCGGTGACCGGCCTCGAGAAAGAGCACTTCAAGGTTTTCGACGACAAGGTGGAGCAGACCATCACGCAGTTCTCCATGGACGACGAGCCGGTGGCCGTCGGCCTGGTTTTCGACGTGAGCGGGAGCATGGGCAATAAACTGCGCGAGTCGCGGCAGGCGGCGGCCGAGTTTTTCAAGACGGCCAACCGCGACGACGAGTTCTTCCTGGTGGAATTCAGCGATACGCCCAAACTGGTTTCGCCCATGGGAACCAGCATCGAAGAGATCCAGAACCAGCTCACTTTTGCACCCTCGAAAGGCCGCACCGCGCTGCTGGACGCCGTTTTTCTGGCGATGCACGAGATGAAGAAGTCGCAGAAGAATCGCAAAGCTCTGCTCCTCATTTCCGATGGCGGCGATAACGCCAGCCGCTACACCGAGAGCGAGCTCCGCAATCTCGTGCGCGAGAGCGATGTGATGATTTACGCCATTGGAGTGTTCGAATCGGCGGGTGTGCGCTCGCGCACGCCGGAGGAGGCCAGCGGTCCGGGGCTTCTGAACGATCTGTGCGACCAGACCGGCGGACGCCATTTTCCGGCCGAGATCAGCGAACTGCCGGATATCGCCGCCAAAATCGGCGTGGAATTGCGCAACCGCTACGTGCTCGGCTACATTCCCACCGATCAGCAGCACGACGGCCGGTACCATCCGCTGGTGGTCAAGGTGATCCCGCCGCACGGTCTGCCGGCGCTGCACGCCTACTGGCGCCGCGGCTACTACGCGCCGTCTAACTGACGCCGCAGGCGGGCGATGCCTTCGCGGAAGCTCTCCGGTGCGGTCAGCAGGCTGACCACGAGGTACGCTTCCGAGTCGAAATCGTAGAAGAAGCCGGGCTGGACCAGGACGTTCTCGCGCTCCAGCAGTTCCAGGGTCCACTCTTCCTCGCTGCGCACGCGCGGCGCCTGGATGGTGATGTACCAACCGCCCTCCACCGCCAGAATGTTGGCGGATGAGCCCGTGAGCGCTTCGCGCGCCAGCGCCAGATGCCTCGCGCAGCGCTCGCGGACCTCGCTTCGCACCTGCCCGCCGGCCCGCAGCAGCGCTTCCGCGGCGCATTGCACCGGCGTGCTGACCGAGAGGTAGGTGTCGGCGATCCACTCCAGCTTCTCGAACGCCTCGGCGCGCAGCTTTTCGGGGCCGTTCACCGCGATCCAGCCCAGTTTCATCTGCGGCAGACCGGCGATTTTGGAGAGTCCGCTCATGGCGAAGGCCAGGCACCCGGTCACGTTGGCCAACGTGCCGGCGCGGTGAGGGTCGGGGGCGAAGTGGTAGTCGAAGAAAACTTCGTCCGATATCAGCGCCAGTTCGCGTTCGGCGCACAAACGGACCAGCGCGTCGAGCTCCGCGCGCTTCACGTACGAACCGGTGGGATTATTGGGGTGGACCGCCACCATGGCGCGCGTGCGATCGGTGATTGCGGCGGCGAGCCCGTCGAGGTCGATGGTCCAGGCGCCGTGATAGACCAGCGGATACTGGCGCACCTCCACCGATTCCATGGCGGCGAGATAGTCGAACAGCGGGTAGGAAGGGCGCGGGACCAGCACGTTGTCGCCGGGATTGGCGAGCAGTTTGAACAGGTATGCGTAGCCTTCGCTGGTGCTGGCGGTGAGCAGGATGCGCGCGGCATCCACTTCGTGCCGGTAGTAGGCCGCAACCGCCTCGCGCGCTTCCAGCGAGCCCGCCGGCGCGGGCTGGTAATCGAGCGCGCGCGGGTTGTCGAACGCCCGCATCGTCTCCGGTGGATAAGCCAGACCGGCGCGCGTAGGATTGGATTCCGTGAGATCCAGAATGGGGGCGCCCGCGCGCCGCTTTTCAGCCAGCAATTGCGTCAGGCGATTCTGCTGAAAGTCCCAGCGGAAGCGGGAAGAAAACATCCCACTCAGTTTCGCAGTTCCTCGGCAGTGTAGTAAAGATCGCGATCCAGCACCATCTCCACCGATGTGCCGCGCGGAAGCACCACGTCCTGGTTCTTTTTGAGGAGCACGGCAGCCACTCCCGCCGCTGCGCCCACTCCGAGCCCGGTGATCGGATGTCCGGCAGCGCTTCCGATGAGCACACCGCCCATGGACCCGATTCCCACATCGCGCCCCACTTCGCCCGGCTTGGTGTTCTTGCCGGTGCCGCTGATCTTGCCTTCGTCGGGGTCCACTTTGCCGTTGACCGTGTCGGCGGAGGTCAGGCGCGCGTGAAAATCGCGGCTCACGCCATTCGGCAAAGTCAGGGAATCGAAGCGAATATACAGCTCGCCCTTGTTGCCCCCGCGTCCCGCCGCTTTGCTCTTGCTCACCGATGCCCGCACGTAGCTGCCGCGCGGTATCACGATGCGGCCATCCTGCGCGATGGGGATGGCGGTGGTGAGGTAGATCGCGTCGCCGTCTTTGGAGTTCTTGGTGCTCACCGGATTGGTGAGGCTGAGCAGAATGTGCGTGCCCTGGGCGATGGTGAACTGCGTGGGCGGCGGCGGGGCCGGCGGTTCGGGCCGGCGGACCAGCGTCGTCTGCGTGGCCGGCTGGGGTTCCGTAACGGCCGCCCCGGTGGAGGTAGCGGGCCCGCCGGCGGAGCCCTCGAGGCGGTAGATGAGATAGCCTTCTTCCTGCATCGGTCCGCGCATGATCTGGCGCTGGATGTTCAGCTGCGTGCGATCGCGGGAGAGGGTCCAGCGGTCCATGACGGTGTAACTGCGGGCGCCGTTTACCAGCGTGTTGATAAGTAACGCCGCGCCTTCCCACTTGACGGCGCTGTTCATGGTCTCTTCCCCCACCTTGAACTTCGACTCGTCGCCGTCCAGGCGGTAAGTCCACTCCACCGATTTTCCGGCGGCGGTGGTGGCCGTGCAATGAATTACGGATCTTTGCTCGATCGCGATCGTCGCGTATATTTCGCCAGTGAGGGCGTGCATATCGCTGTGGTCGGCGTTGAGCACCCATTTCCCGGAAAAGTCGCGGTCGGGATCGGCGGCGGAGGCGGCAGTAAGTGAAGCCAGAGCGATTAGCAGCGTAGGAGTAAGACGCGCGGTTTGTAACATAGTTACGAGCGCTCCGGAACTAGCTGAAGCACAGTTTAGCAGCTTCCGAACACGGCTGGCTCGGGCAGGCACAACCTGCACGCAGCCCAATGCCTCTGAATCTACCCAGTCCCAGGCATCTGCGAGAATCGTGAGGCGGACGGCCACGGGAGTGCCCTTTGGGTCCGGCGACCCCTTGGTCGGCATGCTCCCGATGCCAGACGCCTTAGTCCGCGGAAGGGGCGGGACAGGTGTCGCGTGCAGGCCAGGGGGCCAATAAGCGCTAACATAGGCGACCGCATCGCCAGCTTGCTCGTGCCGGATTCGAACTTGAGGGGCGCCTCCGTTGTCGGCGGGAAACCGCCCGAGCGTCGCGTGAGCCCGGCGCGTTCGCGAGGAGTAATCTCCCTTATGGCGGCATATGGCCCGCGGCGAGCACTACTCCCTTGCAGGGAAGAACAATTGGCTGAGATTATGGCACTGGGAGCCAGCTTGCGCTTGTTTCGCTGTGAGCAGGCGCCAGCCGCCTTGTGGGGTGGAGCCGGCGGCAATGAAGGCGCTCGGTCTTAGAATTCACGCGCAAGCGATGCCACCAACGCGCAGCGGGCCACCCAAGAACCTATTTCGATTTCCTGAGACCTTGGTTCGGTTCCAGCGTCCGCCATTCCATGCGAAAGCCGGAGGCGATGCGGAACCGTTTTCCCGCCATGTGCAGTACGCCAGTCCCGGGAATCGCAGCCCCATAAACTATCTCCCTGGGGGTGGTCATGGACGCGACCACGTCCGGCACTCCCATCTCCTTGTTGGGGAGATTGATTAATGAACTGTCACCGTCCCGCGCGGATGCCGACGAGAGAAACTCTCCGTAAAACTGCGCGCGCCAGTTCTCCCACTCCAGTTCGGCGATCTCGATTGTCAAATTAACGACATTCTCCGGCGTGTGCTGCCGTTGGATCGCACGGACACGGCCGGTGGCAAGGGCGCCCTTGGGGATAATGGTTTTGCCTTTCTGCCGTACATCGCTCGTAACGTGGCCGCGCAGGAGGTCGCCGACATGCGCCGTATCCGAGTCGATGACGGTTTCCAATTCGATCGGTACTATAAGGCCCGCAGGCAAGTCAATCGTTTGCCGTGGTTGTGCCGAGGCCCCCGGGGCGGTATTGGATGTATCGAACCGGATGGACGACTCCGCAAGATACTCATGGCAGTGCGAGAACTGGATATCGTTCCGGTTCACGTCGCCGTTAAGCTGGGTCAGAATCATTTGAGCGGCCTGAGGGAGAAGAATATTGGAATCGGCTACGCGCATCGGCGCATAATCGATGGTCGTTACAGTCCGTAGGATTCCGAGCGCGGCTGGCAAATCGTCGGCCCGCACCTCCAGCCGAACCAGTTCCAGCGAGACGGGATCGATCCAAAACGAGCCGGCTATGGCGACCTTAGCCGAGGAGTCTTTGGTCTGGATCCGGTAGCCGCTGGACTCAGCGGGAACACGGTAATCGAAACGTGTTACCGGCCGTCCAGCCAACTCTTCGCCGCCATGGCCCGTGATGGTGGCTGTATCGTGGAGGAAGACTCCGGTGGCTAGCGAGGCGAAAACGCCGCTGCCCAGCAGTCCCCCGGCGGCGAACGAGGACAGGTCCAGTTCTTCGAACCGGTGCGCGCCCGGCCACGCGAGCAACTCCTTGTCCGCCAGCATGGAAACTTCCAGGTGCATGCTATCCAGGGGGATGAACGCTTTGGCGCGGCGCTTTTCAAGCGAGCGCTGGATGGTTTCCAGGCAGGTGTAATTGGGAACCTGCGATAGAACCAGCCGTATCTTCGGCTTGAACTGCGCCAGCAGCGTTGTCTCCCGCGGCAAATCGTGCGGCGCGCCCTCCAGCGTGGCCGTCTGTGTCCGTAGCAACTGGAAATCGGAATACTCGTGACGATTCCGGAACTCCGCGCCGCGCCACGTCATGGTCACCGTTACCTGTTGGGGCAACCAGAACGCCTCAGCAATATCCTGGAAGTGGACGGCCTGGAAGAGCAAATCGGTTGTTTGCATCTGCAGATCCGGGTCGTCATGAGGCTCCAACAATTCCGCGCGCAGGCGGATAATCCGGCTGTCGGAATCGATCCACGCCAGCCCCTGGACCAAAATCTGCAGCGGTCCCGTCTCGGTCTCGACCGCTTGCTGGAACCGCGCTTTCCCAGGGATCTGAGCGAAGTAAACCACATCGGCCGGCTCCCCGTTCACGTTCTGGGTGCCCAAATAACGAAACGTCGACTCGGACCGATACAGCGGGTGGAAGAGAGCCAGCATGGACGCGAAGCGGTTGGTCACGTACCCGTGTTCCAGCGGCTTCGGTTCAGTGCGCTTGCCGGCCCCATCGGTTCGGAATTCCTCGCGCCCCACTCCCTCCCCGGCGGGCCGCGGAAGGTCCTGATAGTTGAATTCCTCCTTCTCGTGGTCGATCTTGTCGAGCCGGTCGAGAGCGATCTGTTCGTGGGCAGAGGTTGCGGGCAGCGCGTCAAAGAACCGCTTTACGTTCTGCTCCGCGCGGTCCAGCAGGCCGGGGAGCCGATCCTGATTGGGTGCGGGATTCAAGCCTGCCAGGCCGGGTACGGCCCCGAGGAAATCGTTGATAGTCCCTTCCGGCACGGGTTGATTCTGCTTCTCGTCCGCTGCCGGCTGCGACGGTATGGCCATCTGGGCCTGCGGTATTGCGGACACCTGGGCGCTGCTGTTGAGCTCGGTTGTTTTTTTGCTTTCGGTATCGCGTACCACTTCGCGAATGCGGTAGGTGCCGGGCGCTACCTGGATGCGCGCCACAGCGTTAATGCCGGACTGCCGCAGCTTCTCCAGCTTCGCGTCCGGCAAACGGAAATCGAGCGATGATTCTTTGCCCTCCACGTACTTGCCGTCATGATCGAACAGCGCCGTATCGAAGATCAGGGTGTTGAGGTTGCTGTCGCCCTCCTTGCGAAACTGCAGGTCCTGGATGTCGACGTGAATCGTTACCCTCAACGCCGACGGTTCAGCGATCACGGATATGGTGGCGGGAAAGTCCTGGCGCTCATCCAGGGAAAAGACTGCGCTCTCGATCTCGCTTTTGATGGGAGCTTTTTCCGTCGGCTGCGGATTAGCGAAGTAGCCGCGGCGCGCCTGGATATCCAAGCCACTGCTATTGTTGAGGGCGACTCTCAGGGTGTGGAACCTGCCGTCCAACTCCGCGTCAGCAAGCGAGAAGCTCAGGATGTAGACGCGTTCGGGCGCCTGCGCGGTCTCCCGGAAAGCGGTATTGAAATCGTTACTGTTGTGAAAGAAAGTGCCGCCGGTGCCGGCAGCAATGCCGGCTAAGACGTCCCTCTGCACGTTCAGGCCCGCGTTTACGATTTGGTTCTTGGCGGTCTGCAGATCCAGACGGGTGAACAGGATTGGATTGCGAGAATCCCGCGTGTACAGTCCGGCAGCGTCAATGGCATTGACTACCACGTTCTGGCGGACCGCGCGGTCGATCAGCGCGTCGATCATTTGGCCATGTGTAGTAGTGAGAAAACCGGGTGACACCAACACCAGGATGCGCTGGCCCGGCATGCCCGCCATGCGCCGCACCACGGCGTCTGCAAGATCCAGAGTATTCAGCGATTGCGTTTCCGCCAGCGACCAGATCTGGGCGGCTTGCGCGACCGCCTGCCGCAGTTCCGTATCCCTGCATTCGCCGGTTTCATTGATACCCTTGCAGCGGCAATCCCATCCTTCGGCCACAGCAATGTCTATGACGTCTTTCTGCTGGCGCTGGTCCATGAGGTACGCCTGATAATCGCCGATTGCGGGGCACTGGCCGCCGGTTGGGACGGTGCGTGAGTGGCCCGCAACCTTGAACAGCACGTCGTGTAGCTTCTCACGGTCGTCCGTGAAGTCGATTCCAGTTTGGCCGGACGAGGTGACGATAGCCGCGCGGTCGTCCGGCCGCAACGCGGTGGAGAGATAACGCCAGGCGGCATTGCGAGTCTCTGCCACGGCGCCGTCATCCAGGTGCAGATCGTCGAAGAATAGGGTCACGAAGCGCCGAGGAAATGGCGCCGCGGGCGTGGCTCCGGCAGCGAGTGAAGTCGACGGCGCGGTTGGCGGGGATGCTCCGGCAGCGGGCGAAGTCGACAGCGCGGTTGGCGGGGATGCTCCGGCGCTGGTTTCCACGGCGAATCCCGAGATCTCGCGCGGTTTTCCGTTGTCGAATAAGCGGAAGTCTTGCTTGTGCAGGTTTTGTACGGGATGGCCTTGAGCATCCCGCACGATGACGCGCACGGTGACAAGGTTGGTTTCCACCCGAATCTGAAAAGGTGGGGCGGATTCGCGCGCGCGCACTTCCGAATCGGGGGCTTGTGCCCGCAGGCCGAAGCCGGCAGCCAAGATCAGCGATGTGACACCGATCCGCTTATTCAAATTCCGCCAGCGCCGCTGATGCATGTTTATCAGGCGGGCCAGACCTTGATGGGCCCGCACCGCGGCATGGGGTCGTCATCCAGTCCGTGTCCCGGCCCGCGCAGCAACCGCATGGCGTGCGTCCACCCACTCCTTTCTTTAAAATGCCAGCGTCCGCATCCCAACTTACCTTCGTACTGATTGTACAGCGTAATAAAGGGGGGCGGGTTCGAGCCCAACCGGAGCCTTAGCTCGGCCCTCGACGTCCAATCTACCGGTAGCCGTTGTCGGTCTGGTTCTCTCGGCGTAGGGGCCGTGCGTGTGTTGGCCGTTGTTGGGCGGGGTCCTCAGTGAAAGCCATCACCTGGGTGAATTCTCCATTAGTGGCGGGCACTCTGTGTAGCGATGCTTGTATCGCCGCGAAAATATGGGCATGAGTGCTCCCACCGGAGTGTTTCGGGGGCATACCGAACCGCGCGGCCTTGCGCCTGCTAACCCACTCATCACAAAATGCCGCTAGGCCGGGCTCTTGTTTTTTGTGCCTTGCTCCGTTTGGCCGCCGCAGTGTGACTTGCTCTAAGCTCTTGGTTTGTCGGGTATCCGGAAGTTAACCGAAAAGTTAGCACTCTATCGGAAACGCCCTAACAGAAGAACCCCTGTAACTGTAATCTGGCGTTTTCGATAGAGGAGGCTGGCGCGGCGGTGAGCCTGAAACTGGATGACGCGGAGTTGAAGGCTTTGACGGCGCCATTCCGGCCGCACGAGATCCTGGGCCACGCGTGAAACCGGTTTCGGCGGTTACGCATCCATAATCATGAATGCGCCTGGCCGCCGGTCTGATTCTTACAGTAGTGTGTCTGGCACAGACGGACACGTTCAAACTGCCGGCGGTCACGACGTCGATAGCTCTTGAGGGCCAGCCCGTGGCCATTTCGGTTTGGGGATCGGTCTCACCGGCGCGCCTCTCCGCCACGGTGGATCTGGCGGGTTTCCAGGAATATCTCACTCCCATTCTGGCGGCCCAATTGAATCGCTCCGATAAATGCGGCGAACGCCTTATTGTACAGAAAGCCGCGCTGGCACCTTCGGGGCTGCTTACCGCCAATGTGCATTACGAGCGTTTCGGGTGCGCCAAGGCATTCGGCAAGGAAATCGTCAAACGCCTGGTGGGAGGCGATGCCGTGTTGGAAGTGATTCTCACTCCCACGGTGGCTGGCAATCGCATCGCCATGGATGCCGAGGTTCGCAAGATCGACGCCGATGGATCGCTCGGCGAAGCGTTGCATTCGGGATCGTTCGGCGATTCCATCCGGCAGAAGATCGCGGCCAATATTGAAACCTCGGTGCGCAAATCGGCGGATTTGAAATCAGCGCTGCCCGCGGGCGTGGAAAGCGTGCTGACGCTACGCACGGTGCGATTCGCCGATGGCGGGTCGGGGCGTCTGTGGCTGGAGATCGACGGGGAATTGCGCCTGTCGACGGAGCAATTTCAGATTCTAACGAAGGGCATGATGAGCCACGGATGACGTCCACCCGCGGCCGGGAGCTTGGCCTTCTTCGCGGGACATGCTTCAGGTGCCTGTCGGAAATAGAATTTCCACAACCATGGGTTGCGCGCCAAAGCGCAACCACACGATCTGGGTGGCCAAAACGGGCAAAAACGGTCCATTCCGATAGACTCCTTCAGCTTGTCCAAGCGAGTGGAGCTCGCCCCTGGGTGCTGGCTGTTCATAGCGTCCTCGACAGTTTCAGCCCGCCTCGGAACGAGCAGTCGACGCAGTGGGAGGAGTTTTTTCGGCTTCGTGCCCGAAGGCATGCCTGCGCGAAGCCCGAGAAATCTGTCGGGCGGCGTGCAACCCGGTTAAGGGCGAGCTCCGCTCGCCAGACAAGCTGAAGAAGCATGTCCCACCATGCGCTGCGCGCAAGCTCTCAGCGGTCAGCTTTCAGCTTTTGAGCGGCATGAAATCGTCGCGGCGCGCAAAGAATATGGAGGGAGAGTAATACAAGGAAGGCCAAAATCCAGAGGCGAGCGGAGCTCGCCACACTCCTACCAATCCATAGCCAGCCGCACCAGGGTCCTCACCGGAACTCCCGACGGCCCCTTCGAGATGTACGGCTTGTTGTCGTCGATCCAGGCCGTGCCCGCGATATCCAGGTGAACCCACGGAGTGTCGCCGGCGAATTCCTTCAGGAACATCGCCGCCGTGACCGCGCCGCCCCATCGGCCGCCCACGTTGGCGATGTCGGCGAACGGACTCTTGAGGTAATCCTTGTAGTCGTCTTCCAGCGGCATGTTCCACATGCGCTCTCCCTCGGCCTTCGACGCCGCCAATACGCGATCGCGCATACCGTCGTCATTGGCGAACAGTCCCACGTTCAAATGCCCCAACGCCACCACGATCGCGCCCGTGAGAGTGGCCGCGTCCACCAGGTGCGTGCACCCCTGCTGCTTCGCGTAATGCAGAGCATCGGCCAGAATCAGCCGGCCTTCCGCGTCGGTATTGATTACTTCGATCGTCTTTCCCGACATACTTGTGACAATATCGCCCGGCCTCTGCGCCCGGCTTCCCGGCATATTCTCCACGCACGGCACGAACGCGGTCACCGGGATCGCCGGCTTCAATTGCGCGATGGCCCGCATGGCGCCCAGCATGGATGCGCCGCCGGCCATGTCGTATTTCATCTTCTCCATGCCGTCGGCCGGCTTGATCGAGATTCCGCCGGTGTCGAAAGTCACGCCCTTCCCCACCAGCCCGAGATGCGCCTGGCTATTGCCACGGGCCGGCTTGTAACGCACCACGATCAGAGCGGGCGGTTCGGCGCTGCCCTGCGCCACGCCCAGCAACGCGCCCATGCCCAGTTTCGCCATTTGCTCGCGATCGAGTACCTCGCACTCCAACTGGAACTCGGCGGCCATCTTCCGCGCCGCTTCGGCCATGAGAAGCGGCGTCAACAGGTTCGCCGGTTCGTTGACCAGAGTGCGTGTAAAATTCTGCGCCTCAGCCAGGATCCGCCCGCGCTCCGCCGCGCCGGCTACCTCGCTCGAACCTCCTTCCACCGCCACGGTGAACGATTCCAAGGACTTCTTGTCGTCATCGGTCTTGTACCGGTCCGGCTCGAAGGAACCCAGAATCGCCCCTTCCACCGCGGCCGACACATTCCTGGCCTTCGCCAGCGCCGAATCCAGCGCCAGGACGACTTTCTTCACCGACTTGGTTTTCAGAAACCGGACCGCCGCACCGGCCAGGCGCCGCAGCTCCGGGGCGTCGAATTCCTCCGCCTTGCCGGCTCCCGCCGCCAACACCCGCTTTGCCAACACCCCCTGCGGGTGGTGTAAAAGTGTCAGCTCCAGGGACTTTCCCGTAACCTCGCCACTCTCAATCAATTCCGGGAGTCCGAAGCGCTCCTCCCGGGCACCCTCAAACACCAGGACAATCAACGCGTCAGCTTCCAATTGGGTAAAAGGAACATTCTCAGTAGAGATTCTCATCACTCTGATTGTGCCGAACCGGACGCCCTCTGGCAAACTCGAAATTCTACTATTTTTGGAATCTCATTCTGCCGATGAGACATCTGAAAGGCAAGCACTTACGCAGCACGTCCTTGTTAATACATGGCTTCCCGGCAAAATTCATGGTAAACTTGCTGGCAAGAACAGGTGTGACGTGTTTCCAAAACCTGTAACGACGCGGTGGTGGAAATCGTCCAATAGACGGAACGACTAAGGGTTCCCAAGAGGGGCTGGTGGATATAATGGCAGACTATTCGCAACCCAATGATCCGCACATGAACACCGCGGACGATCATCTAGATCGGTTGTTCTGCGCCGAAATAGAAGATCCGTGGTATCACACGTTCATCCGCAACGTCAAAGAATTCTTTAACCCACCCAAGCTGCCACCACTGCAGGTGACCTCCAAGCCGATACCGGTCAAGGATATTTGGGGACTATACGGCCGTAAAAAGCAATCGTTCATGATGTCGACGGGCTTCCAGGTCGGCGTGGTCGTACTGATGCTCGTTCTCACCACCAACAAAACCGTGCAACAGGCAGTCACCAAGACCGTGCTGTACGCCGTGGATCTCGCGCCGCCCGAGCTGAAAATGAAGCCGCAGCAGCAGACTTCGCAGGGTGGCGGCGGTGGCGGCGATCGTTCTCCGCTCCCCGCCAGCTACGGCAAACTGCCGAAGTTCGCGCTCAAACAGTTCACTCCTCCGGTGGCCGTGTACAACAATATGAATCCCAAGTTGGCGATGGAGCCAACCCTCATCGGCGACCCCAATACCCAGGTAGCCAATGTCGACTATCCGCTCTACGGCGACCCTCTCTCCAAGTACATGACGCCCTCCAACGGACAAGGTTCCGGCGGCGGCATCGGTAATGGCAAGGGCGGCGGCGTCGGTAACGGCGATGGCGGCGGCTACGGCCCCGGTTCCGGCGGCGGCGTAGGCGGCGGCGTGTTCCGCGTGGGCGGCGGCGTTTCCGCGCCGGTGCTGCTCTCCAAAACCGAGCCCGAGTATTCCGAGGAAGCCCGCAAGGCCAAGCATCAGGGCACCGTCATGTTGTATGTCCAGATCGATCCCTCCGGCCATGCCACCAATATCAAGGTCGTGAAGAGCCTGGGCCTCGGCCTCGACGAAAAAGCCATCGAAGCCGTCCAGAAGTGGAAGTTTTCACCTGGCAAGAAGGACGGCAAGCCCGTGACCGTCGAAGCTACCATCGAAGTGAATTTCCGTCTGCTGTAAAGAACCATCCTCCTCCAATGAGAAAGGCGGCCCGGAAACGGACCGCCTTTCTCGTTTTGTCAGCAACTGCAAACCATCCAGCTCGCGAGCCGTTTCTGCGGCACCCACGCCTTAGAGATGCCATTCGCCCCGCTTGACGGCGTGGACCGTTTCCGAGCCGCGGCCGTATGGGAGCGATCCCGAAGGTGGAACTGTCGTCGCGGAGTCAGGACTTCGGAGCCGCACCCCTTGCGTTCTCCGTGTCTCTGTGTCTCTGTGGTAAGCATTCTCCTCCTAAGCTAAGGCGATGTCGATGCCCGACTCGTCGGTGAGGCGTATCTCGCTCGTGTCGCCACCGAACAGCGTCAGGAAAGCCTCTCGGAAGTTCGCGTCGATGGCCGCGGACGCCTCGGGGAAAGTCAACGCAACCTGCTTACCGGCAGAATGGAATCGCCTAACGGTTTACGGCCACTGGCCCCAGATACCGATCCAGCCAATCCAGCATTGCCTTGATGAGTTCGTAGCGTGGGATCATGTGACCGCTGTCATAGACCAGATGTTTCTTCTGGTTTCTCCCGGACCCGAGCAACTGGTAGAACGGCTCCTGACACAACTCTACCGGATAGTAGAAGTCGTAGCGTCCATTTAACATCAACGCCGGCTGCTTCACACGCGGGAGGAAGTTAACGGGATCGGCTTCAGGAAGTGGCCGGGCGAAGTCGAGCCCTCCCAGTGCGAGCACACAAACCTTGATACGTGGATCCAGGGAGGCTATAACTGCCCCCAAGCCAGCGCCCGCGCTGTAGCCGTAGTAGGCCAGCTTATTGCGATCCAAGTCGGGACGCGTCTCCGCGTAGTCGATGGCCCGCGACGCGTCCTTCGCCCACAGGATGACGACGTCCCGCCAGTCGCTGGCCGTTTTGAGCTGACCGAAACCCGGACCGCCGCCTCGTTCATAGCTGCCCTTATACACGGGGAACAGCACGGCGCGTCCGCTCTTGAGAACGGCCGGTAACACGTCCAAAGCTCTTGTCGTGGTGAGCGAGAACGTGCGGAGCTGGAAGGCAGTCTCTCCGGGAAAGAACAGGACCGTCTGGAACGGTGGGTTGGCTTGCCTGGGAAGAAACAGGTAAGCCATGGCGCGTTCATTGCCGTAACCCGCCGTGTAGGCGATCTTCTCCGCAGTCCAATCCTCTTCGTCCTTGCCATAAGGCTCCGACGAGGCATTTAAGGGTGTTTTGTCATAGAAATACAAGCTGCGATAGGCGCGGAATAGCTCGTCGGAGACAGGCTTGTCTTTACTCAAATCGCGCCGGGACGGGCGCACCGGATCGGTAGCTGCTTTGGGCATCGATTCCGGCTCGAGGTACTTCACACAACGGAACCCGATATTCGAAGCCCGAAGAAACGGCGACTGGGCGTCGGGATCGGCAAACATGTACTCCGGCTCATCCCAAGCTCCGCCGAGGACATAACGCTTGCCCGGCTCCGCTTCATTCCAGGCCCACTCCTTCACGTTGCCCGCCATGTCATAGGTGCCCCATGGACTTATGCCCTGTTTCCTGCCGGCTGGCAAAACACCGCCGCCGCCAAAATTGCTTGCCGGCACAATGTACGCCGCGGAAAACGGCCCTGCCGCCAGATTCCAGTGATAAATGGTCGGCAGGCTCTTACCGGCGAACTCCGCATAGGCCGCGGCTTCATACCAGCTGATACCGGTAACCGGAAAGTCATCCTGTCCTTCCGGATACTCGCCCTGTATCCAACCCTTCGGCCCCGGCCGCCCGGCATCGTCCCGGAACAGCGCCATAGCCTCGTCCCACGTAAGATGCTTGCCGCCCTGCTGGAAATCCACCTTCCAATACTCACGTTTCCGGTATCCGCCGCGATCCACAAAAGCCTTGAACCGGCGGTTCGTCACCTCGTAGGTGTCGATCCAATAATCTTTGGGCGCCGGCCCACGCTTTTCGTCATAACCAGGAATCCCTAGTCCCTGGGAATCTTTCGCGGGCGAGACCCTCACCATTCCGGCAGGGATTTTTCCCACTTCGTCAAGAATGACATCTCCCCCTGCGGGCTCGCCTTCAGGCATCGAATACTGCGGGGTGACCGTCGTCCGCAAAACGGCGCCAAAACCCGGTTTTTCGAACTTCCAGACAAACATTCCGCGCGGCTGGCGGACATTCTTCAGGGGAGTCCTTCCGA
>Ga0326727_10015213_pt1 | contig 16584 bp, 9 predicted proteins | sample MB2enrmetagenome_FD_207643 | JGI IMG/M metagenome (GOLD analysis project Ga0326727, IMG submission 207643) | Lab enriched peat soil microbial communities from McLean, Ithaca, NY, United States - MB29MY | ecosystem: Environmental > Terrestrial > Soil > Wetlands > Peat | place: USA: New York...
GACCTTCTGAAACAGCATCGCAAGATCGATGCCGTCAAGAAATACCAGCAGGCTACCGGTCAGGAGCTGACACTGTCGGTGATGGTCATGAACGCCCTCGAAAAGGGAAATCGGTAGCGCGTTCTATCCTGACGAGCCGGTCTCCGGCTCAGTCTTCTCCAGAAACCGCTCCATATGTAAATCGTAGATAGCCGGTTTGCCGTCCCGGTCGCTCTGAAAGTAGAGGCGCTGGGTATCGGGGGAAAAGCGCGGTGCTGTCATTTCCGGATGGCTGGCCTTGTGTTCGCAGAGCGTCAGTTCCCGGCGGGTGGAGCGCAGCATGATCAGGATGGTGGGCGATGCCGCGCTGCGGCAGGCGCCGACAAACGCCGTGGCCGGCGGATTGAAGCCGAAATGCGCATACTGGCTGGTTTTGGCCACCAGCGCGTCGCCGTTGGTATCGGGCACGCACTCCCGGATGGTGACGATCTGCATGGGATCGGCCGGGAAGCTCAGGTAGAGGAGCGATTTGCCGTCGGCGGCCCAGTTTGCGGGGCCTATCCGTCCCGGCGCCAGTTTGAGCGGGCGCTTCTGCGTACCGTCGGCGTTGACCATCCACAAAGCCTGGTCTCCCTGGCGGAAGAGAATCTGGGCGCGCATGGGCCGCGGGATCGGGTCGCTCATGGCGAACGGCACTTCCACCACGGTGCGTGCCGGGCCTTGCACCAGCGGCACCATTTGCAGGCGCGACTTTTCGCCCTGGCGTTCCGCGAAGGTGGCGTGCGTGCCGTCCGGCCCGACGGTAAGGCCGGGGCATCGCTCCCATCCCTCGGGCACTTCATACAAAGCGCGGGCGCGGCCGGCCATGGTCGACATGAAAAGCCGGCGGCCGGCAAAGTAGCAGAACCAGCGGTTGTCGGGCGTGAGGGTGAGCGAATAGCCGTCGAGATCGGTCGCGTCGCTCAATTCCCGCGTCTCGCCGTTCTTCAAATCCATGCGATAGGCCTGCGGACTGCCGTTGCGGTCGCTGCTGAAGATCAGGGACGCGCTGTTGTGAGCAACGGCACGGTTGTAGTAGGCGGGAAGCGTGCTGGAGTGGGCCGGGTCGGTGAGGCGGTATACGTCGAGTTCCGTGGTGGGATCCTCGTAGCGCTTCACTTCGGAGGGGAAGGTGGTCTTTCTCTGCTGGGCGGCGAGCGGCGTGGCGGCGGCTGACAAAAGGAACCCGCGGCGTGTACAATTCCGCTCCATGGTTCGATGGTAGCAAGGGCGTCGATTGTCTGGCTTGGCGAGCCACTATCGAGGGAGCTCCGCTCGCCTGGACAAGCTGAAGCTTATCCCACAAAACCTCTCTGATGTGGGATAAGCTTTGCCTTGCCCAGCCGGACGACAGCCCGGCCTGCGGCGGAGAGCAAGAACGCCGGAACCTGAGAACCATTCCCGCCCGCGGACGTATATACAGTATGCTTTTCGATATCCGCTACGCGCTGCGCACACTTGCCCGAAATCCGGGATTTGCCGCGGTGGCGATTTTGACCCTGGCCTTGGGAATCGGAGCAAACACCGCCATCTTCACCATTTTCAACGGAGTACTGCTCCATCCGCTGCCTTATCCCCACGCCGAACGGCTGGTGGCGGTCGAGGAGGTGGTGCCCAAATTCGAAAAATTCGGCCCCACGCTGCCGGTCAACTCCTGGCATTTCCGCGAGTGGCGGAAGCAGAATCGCTCTTTCGACCGGTTGGCGCTGGTGAGCAGTGTCGATTTCACGCTCACCGGGGCCGGTGAGCCCGAGCGCGTGGGTGGCGCCCGCGTCTCATCCAGTCTGTTCCCGATGCTGGGAATGCAAGCGGCGGCCGGGCGCACTTTTCTCGAGGAAGAGGACCAGCCGGGCCGCGACCACGTGGTGGTAATCAGCGACCGGCTCTGGAACCGCCGGTTCCAACGCAATCCCGGGGTGGTGGGCAGCAAGATCGTACTCAATGGCGCGCCGTTTGAAGTGGTCGGCGTGCTTGCACCTTCCGCCCGCATTCCCACCGACGAGCAGCTCTATTCCATGGCGCGGGGCGTCGCCGCGGAGGACATCTGGAAACCCTTCGCCATCTCCGACGACGAGTTGACCATCATGGGCGATTTCGATTACGGCTGCGTGGGGCTCCTCAAACCGGGCATCTCGCTGGCGCAAGCCACGTCGGACCTGAACGCGATTCAAAACGGCATCTCGCAGGCGCTGGCCGACAAGACGGTGCTGCGCGTGTCGCTCTCGGGCCTTCACGAACAGATCACCGGGAGTTCCCGCGCCAGCCTCACTCTGCTGCTGGCCGCGACCGGCGCGGTGCTGCTGATCGTGGTGGTGAATCTGGCGAACTTACTGTTGGCGCGCGCCGCCGGACGGGCCAAAGAGCTCGCCGTTCGCGCCGCCCTCGGAGCGGGCATGGGCCGTTTGGTGCGGCAGATGCTTACCGAGAGCCTGATTCTCGCGCTGGCCGGCGGAGCGCTAGGAACGCTGGCGGCGCAATGGGCATTGGACGCCGCCATTCTCAAGGCGCCGCTCGAGATTCCCGGGCTGCAGTACGTTCACATGGACGTCACGGCGCTGGTGTTCGTGGCGCTGGTCAGCATCGCCAGCGGTGTGCTCTTCGGCGTCCTCCCGGCGTGGCGGACGGCGCATGCCGACCCGCAAACCGCCCTCGCTTCCGCCGGCCGAGGCACCACCGATCGCGGCGGCGGACGGGTGCGCAGCCTGCTGATCGCCGCCGAGGTCGCGCTCAGCGCGGTTTGTCTGGTAGCGGGCGGGTTGCTCTTGAACAGCTTCGTCCGGCTGATCCACGTGGACACCGGTTTCCGGGCCGACCATGCCATCGCACTCGAACTGAGCCTTCCCGAAATGCGCTATCCCGACCGGGAGGCGCGCGGACGATTGATCAAGCCGCTTCTCGAGCGCATCGCATCGCTGCCGGGCGTGGTCGCCGCCGGTATCAACAATCGTGGACCGCTCAGCGGCATCGGCAGCAATCTCGGACTGTGGGTGGAGGGCGTCGATATGCCGGCGATGGACCGGCCGACCGTCGATTACCGCTGCATCTCGCCCGATTACCTCCGCGCCGTCGGGATTCCGCTGGTGAGTGGACGGCTGATTGCCGAGCAGGACCGCGGCCGGCGCGTGGGCCTGGTGTCGCTCAGGACGGCACAGCGCATGTGGCCGGGGCAGGACCCCATCGGACGGCGCTTCCAATTGGGCGGCGGCGACAACTTCGTGGCGGACCCGGATGCGTGGGTGACAGTGATCGGCGTAGTGGGCGACGTGCGGTCGGTCCTGAACAAGGACCCCCACCTGACGGTATATCTGCCTTACTGGCAGCGCGACCGCGCCAGTTTCGCGCTGGTGGTGCGGACCGCCATGGACCCGCTGGCCATCACCCCCGCCCTGCGCGCCGCGATTCACGGGCTCGATCGCGAGCTGGTGGTGCCGCAGCCGTTCACGCTGGAAGATGTCGTGGACGCTTCGGTGCGGCAGCGGCGATTCCAGATGGCGCTGGTGTTGGCGTTCGCCACCGCAGCGCTCCTGCTGGCGGCCATCGGCGTCTACGGCGTGGTGTCGCAGTCGGTGATGCAGCGGACCAAGGAAATCGGCATTCGCCTGGCGCTGGGCGCGCCGCGGACAAATTTGTGGATGACCATCGCGCGCCGCGGGCTCGCACCGGTGATTGCCGGTCTGGCCGCCGGAATGGCGGGCGCGGCGGTGGCGACGCGTTCGCTCGCCGGACTGTTGTTCGGCGTGCCTTCGACCGACCCGGCCACTTACGGGGCGGTCGCCGGAGTGTTGCTTCTGGCGGGATTGCTCGCCTGCTGGCTGCCGGCGCGCCGCGCGGCGCGCATCGATCCGCTGGAGGCGCTACGGCAGGAGTAGAACGGATCGCGCCTGGAGTGAGTGCCCGCCAGGGGCGCGAGCTTCGTTTCTCTCTGTTCTCCTTTCCAGCAAACAAGGTATTCCGGGCCTTGAATTATGCAACTTTTGGACGTGCTTCACCCTGCCGCCTGCGGCCGGTGGTGCGGGGCCCGGCTTCGCCCTGCAATTCCTGCTTCTCCCTCCGCTCCATAGCGCTCGATCAGCTTATAGCCGGTCGGCCGCGAAATCTCATGCCGCCGGCACAGTTCCGCCAGACTCTCGTCCTGACGTTGCCAATCCCCGATAAAATCCTTACCTTCTTCCAGGGCCTTTCTCTCCTTCCGGGGCACTCGGTGTTCCCCCTCTATGCCCAGTTTCGAAAAAGCCTGTTTGGAAACCCTCAAGAGTGCAAAGGATGTCCCCGGTCTGAAGCGTAAACGATGTCGCCGGTGCGGACCCCAGTGTAAGACCACTCTCTGGCGGTCGTGGCCCAGAAAAAGCACATTGGCCACAGGCGCACGCAGATGAACACGGATAAGAAAAGACCCTTGTTTCATCCATGTTCATCTGTCTATATCTGTGGCCGATAAAATATTCCCTCGACTCAAAGGAGAAGCTCACCGGTATGCGGGGCAAGGTTGTAGAATTGCAGAGAACATGCCTCGATCCCTACCGCTATTAACGTGCCTTGTAATACTGGCAGTTCCCTGCCGGGCTTCCGCCGACCAGCCGCTGCTGATTCGCCATCCCACGGTCAGCGCCGACAAGATCGCCTTCTGCTATGCCGGCGACATCTGGACGGTGGGCCGCGACGGAGGCGACGCCCAGCGGCTCACTGCCGGCGTCGGCCGCAAATGCGACCCCTACTTCTCGCCGGACGGAAAATGGATCGCCTTCACCGGCGACTACTATGGCACGCCGGACGTATTTGTCATTCCCTCAACGGGCGGCGAACCCAAGCGCCTCACCTGGCATCCGGCTGGTTCCGCGGCGGCCGGTTGGAGCCCGGACAGCAAGAACGTCTTGTTCGCCTCCACGCGCACCAGTTCCACCGACGGGCCGAAGCTCTTCACCGTTCCGGTGGAGGGCGGATTCGCCACTGAACTTCCTTTGCCTAAAGGGTCGGGCGGCGCATTCTCTCCGGATGGCTCGAAGATCGCGTACACCCCGAAATTTCAGTGGCAGGAGGCCTGGAAACGTTATCGCGGCGGCCAGACGATGGCCATATGGATCGCTTCCCTGGCGGACTCGCATATCGAGAAAATTCCGCGCGACAACTCCAACGACTTCGATCCCATGTGGACCGGCAACAAAGTCTACTTCCTATCCGATCGCAACGGTCCCGTCAGCCTCTTCGCGTACGATACCGAAACCAAGAAGGTGTCGGAAGTGGTGAAGAACGGCGGCCTCGACTTCAAATCCGCCAGCGCCGGCGGCAACGCCATCGTGTGGGAGCAGTTCGGCTCGCTGCATCTGCTCGACACACGTACCGGGAAGGCGAAGGCCATCGATGTGCGCGTTCCCGGGCAGTTCGCCGAGGTGCTGCCGCATTTCGAAAAGCTTTCCGCCGACCGCATTCTGACCGCCGGGATTTCACCCACAGGTGCGCGCGCCGTGTTCGAGACGCACGGTGAAATCGTCACCGTACCGGCCGAGAAAGGCGATATCCGCAACCTCACCAACAGCCCGGCGGTGGCCGACCGCGACCCGGCCTGGTCGCCGGACGGCAAGCGCATCGCCTGGTTTTCGGACGAGAGCGGAGAGTATGCGCTCGTCATCCGCGACCAAAACGGCCTGGGCGACGTGACCCGGATCGACCTGGGCCAGCCCGCGTCGTACTTCTATTCGCCCGTTTGGTCGCCCGACAGCAAGAAGATCGCGTATACCGACAAGCGCCTCAACATCTGGTACGTGGATGTGGAGAAGCGCACGCCGGTGAAAGTGGATTCCGATTTGTACGACAGCCCTTTTCGCTTGCTCGATCCGGTCTGGTCACCGGACAGCAAGTGGCTGGCTTATACCAAACAGCTCAAGAGCCATTTGCATGCTGTATATTTTTACGAATTGGCGGCTGCCAAGGCGACCCAGGTGACCGACGGCCTCAGCGACGCCCGCTACGGGAGTTGGGACAAGGGCGGAAAATACTTCTACCTGACGGCCAGCACCAACGTGGGGCTGGCGGCGAGCTGGCTGGACATGTCGAGCATCAACCGGCCGGTGACGCGGAACGTGTACCTGATCGTGCTCTCGAAGGACGACCCGTCCCCGCTGGCGCCGGAGAGCGACGAGGAGAAGTCCGAAGATTCCAAGAAGGCGGATGCCTCGAAACCAGACTCAGCGGCGAAGGACAAGGGTGAAGAAAAAAGCGATAAGCCCAAGGAACCGCCGGCCGTCAAAATCGATTTCGACGGCATCGGCCAGCGTATCCTGGCGCTTCCTCTTCCCGACCGCAATTACACAGGTCTCGCGGCCGGCAAGGAGGGCGAAGTGATTCTGCTGGAGGGCCGGCCTCTGAGCGACGAATCGGCCACCATCCAGAAGTTCGATCTCAAGAAGCGCAAAACGGAAAAGCTGGCGGAGGAAGCGACCGGCTTTCAGATTTCCGCCAACGGCGAGAAGATGCTGTTCCGCCAGGGCGGGAACTGGCGGATCGCGCCCATCGAGCCGCTCAAACCCGACAACGCGCCGCTGAAACTGGCGGACATGGAAGTTTGGGTAGACCCGCGCGCCGAGTGGAAGCAGATGTACCACGAGGTCTGGCGGATCGAGCGCGATTTCCTGTACGATCCGCACGCCCACGGCTTGGATCTCGCCGCCGCGGAAAAATTCTATGCTCCGTTCCTGGAAAACGTCTCCAGCCGCGACGACCTGAACTACCTGTTCACGGAGATGCTGGGGAACCTGACGTTGGGCCACGTGTTTATCGGCGGGGGCGACCAGCCGCAGCCGCCCACGGTGAGTGTGGGCCTGCTGGGAGCCGATTATGCCATCGAGAACGGCCGCTACCGGTTCGCCAAGATCTACAACGGCGAGAACTGGAATCCGGACCTGCGGGCGCCGCTCACGCAGCCCGGCATCAACGTCAAGACCGGCGAATATCTGCTGGCAGTCAACGGGCGCGACGTGCCCGGCACGCAGGATGTCTACAGCTTCTTCCAGGAAACTGCCGGCAAGCAGGTGGTGCTCAAGGTCGGCGCCGATCCGGCCGGAACGGGTGCGCGCGAAGTGACGGTGACGCCACTCGCGAGCGAGGCTGGGCTGCGCCACCTGGACTGGATCGAATCCAACCGGCGTAAGGTGGATCAGCTGAGCGGCGGCCGCGTGGCATACGTTCATTTACCGGACACCGCCAATGGCGGCTTCACCAACTTCAACCGCTATTTCTTCGCCCAGGTGGGCAAGGATGCGGCCATCCTGGACGAACGGTTCAACCACGGCGGCGACCTGGCGGATTACATCATCGATTACCTGCGGCGCCCGGTGCTGAGCATGATCACGGCGCGCGAGGGCGCCGATTTCTCCAGCCCCGCCGGCGCCATCTACGGACCCAAAGTGATGCTCATAAACGAATTCGCAGGCTCCGGCGGCGACGCCATGCCGTGGTACTTCCGCCGCGCCGGAATCGGCCCGCTGATCGGCACGCGCACCTGGGGAGGACTGGTCGGTATTTACGACTATCCGCAGCTGATCGACGGCGGTGGGGTGACTGCGCCGCGGGTTGCCATTTATGGACTGAAAGGCGACTGGGAGGTGGAGAACCACGGCATCGCGCCGGACGTCGAGGTAGAGATGGATCCGGCGCTGGTGCGCCAGGGGCACGACCCGCAACTCGAAAAGGCGGTGGAGGTGATCATGGAGCAGCTCAAGAAGAGCCCGCCGCCGGTGTACACTAAGCCGGCGTACCCCGACTACCATCAGAAGGTGGGGAAGTGATCCGCGACGATGGTCCGGCGATGTTGCCCGCGAACGGCAGTTCCATTAGTTGACCATAGGCTCGGGTGAAAGCGGGTTCCCAGACGCTAGCGCGTTTCGCGCTGCTAACCCGGACTTCTCGTTAGATGCCGCTTATCGGCGAGAACTCACGCGGCCGTCCTCGAACAGGCTGGCGAATGATTCTCATCGCGTGACCGTTGTGCGTGTCGACTGAAAAACGGTCGCACCCTGACGGAAAGCGCAAATGAGCCGCACGAATAGCTCCCGTCGGCGCGGCCGATATGACCGCCTATAAGACCGGTTTTAGTTTGGTTAGACTTGTGACATGCGAACTACGCTAATCCTCGCTGCCATCTACAACATCACCGGTGGCGTGGCGCTTCTATTCCTTCCCCGGCTCATCGCTCCATTGATTCACTTCAACGACTCCGGTCCAGGACTGTTTCGCATGTTTGTTGGCGGCACGGCCGTGCTGTTCGGAGCTGCGTACATTGCGGTCTTGCGGGATTACCGGCGGAATCGACCGTTGCTCGTCTACGGAACGGTTCTCAAGTATTGGGCGTTTGCCATTAGCCTCTTCGGTTTTCTTACATCGAGCCTTTCGCTCCAGGTGCTGCTTTTGTTCGGCATCGGGAACCTGATCTTTGCAGCGCTGTTCACCCGTTACTTGTTGCGGCCACAGGAGGGAAGATAAAACGAGTTCGGGCAGGGACACCGCAGGTCCGGTATAAGGAGAACCCCGATGCGGGCCGGCGGTAGATGCCTGCGACGGCGACACCGCCGTGAACCATCATGGCATCGACAGGAATCGCAGGATTTCGCGCATGACTCGAACGGAAACAGCGGGGTCGCCTTTGCCATATAGATCGGGCAAATGTGTCGACCATCTTGAGTCGGGAATGAAGGCGAGGGGCAGAACGCGGGGCCGATATGCGGGAATTATACAGCGGCCGGCGCAAGCAGCTCCTAGAATAAGCGGGCCTGCTTGCTCAGCGTCCCGAACGCGCCGATATTCGCCACCGAAAACGAGACGGCTTCGGTGTGATCGACCACGATGCCGCCGGTGGGACTGGCGAGGATGGTTTGCCGGTATTGCACACTGATACCGCAGCAGTCGGTGTTGTAAGTGACCTGCGCGGTGGCCCAGAGGTGGTTCTGGCGATAGTCGTAGATCGCATCCACGCCGGCGTTCCAGCCGCGCTTGTTGGTGTCGCCCATCCAGACGCGCCCGCGAAACTGATTGGCATCGGGAGTCAGGATGGGTAAGGTCGGCGCGAAGCTGCTGGTGGAGGTGTTGTAGAGCGCATTGTTATGCACCTCGCTGTTGCCGGCGGAAATGTGATAGTACTTCTTCCACGTGTAGTCCACCGAGATGGCGCTGTTGACGATGGAACCCACGCGATGGTCGTAGTCGGCTTGCCATTGGACGGAAATGCCCGGCAGGGGCGTGATGCGGAAGGTGGATACGACCGGCGAACTGCTGCGGGGACCGGCCAGAAAGGCGTAGCCGGTGATATCGTCGGTAGCGGCGAAAACATTGCCCTGGCCGGGAATCAGGGCGCCTCCGAAGGTCGGGTCGAAATAGCGTTTCTGCTCGAGCGTCCAACTGAAGATTTCCGTCACGGTATCGCCGCGTTTGGCCAGGATGCGATTGGTCAGCGAGAGGTCGAGGTCGCTCGTGTTGGATAGCAGGTCTATGTCGTCGAAGCGAATGAAGCGGTTGAAGTCGCTGCCGACTCCGGTGACGTAATTGTAAGTCGCGCGCGGTTCGATGACGTGTTTCAACTTATCGCCGAGGAATGTCTTCTTGTCATAGATCTTTTCGAGCGAGGGCAGAATTATGGCGACGGAAAAGTCGCGCGCGCTGCGCACCAGGTCCGTGCCGACCGTGTGGTAATAGGTCTGGTACGGCGTTTGGGATTCGGAGTAAAAGGTCTCGTCGATGCCTATGCTGGGGACGAAGTGGACCGGTCCCAAACTGAACGCGGTAGTAAGATGGGGGGCGAAGTGGACGCGGCCGGTGAAAAAGTTGGTCCGGAACGTGTCTTCCACCACGGTGCCCGTGCTATCGAAGAACGGCTCGGCGCGCGACATCAGGCCGGCAGACGCATCGAAGGAATACCAGACGGGCAGGTTGGCGAAAATACTGTGGTCGCGGCTGGTGAGGTTGACTTCCGGAAGCTTGTGGATGGTCACCGCATCGGGGGGGCCCAGGCTGGTCTTGCCGGTGGTGGCGTTGGTGGACTCCTGCTCCACGTTGACGAAGACCTGGGTACGGGACATTACGACGTCGAAGGTGTAAGTCGACCAGCTCTTATCCAGATATGCCGACGAATCGATTTCCGAGCCGACGGCCTCGTTATAGGACTGCGACCAGTCCTGGCGGAATAACAGAGTCGTGGTGTAATTGAGCGTGCCGGCCGCGGTCCAGCCATCGCCCAGGTTCGATTTCGCCACCCCGAAAGCGGTCAGCCCTTCCGGAGAATACGAGGAGAGCCGGTTGTTGGCCGAGCCGAAAAATACCAGGTCGAAGCTGGTGCCGTCCATGGGCTTGCCGCGGATCTCGGCGTGGTTCGTCTTGATGCCGGAATTGAAAAGCTGGGTCTCGTAAGTCAGGTCGTAGCTGCGGTTGATGCGCCAGTAATATCCCGCGCCGAGATAAAATCCGCGCAGCGAATTGTGTCCCGGAACGGGCAAAAGGAATCCGCTATGGCCGGGCTGGCGGTTCAGGGGATGGTAAAACCAGGGCAGGAAGACGATGGGCACGCCGGCGATGTAGAAGACGCTGTCGTAAGCTTTGGCGCGTTCCCGCGGGATGATGTCGAACTTGGGACCGGCCAGCCGCCACCAGGGTTTCGGCAAGATACAGTTGGTAACCCATCCGTTGTGGAGAATGTATTTGACTTCATCGCGCTCGGCCCATTCGCCCTCGAAGTGAAAAGGAGCGCTGGGGGCGTAGAGAATGCCCTGCTTGGGGCGGGTGACGATCTTCGGCATGGTCTCGCCGACCACATTGTAGAACTTGCCGTGTTCGTTGCCTTTCTCGGTGTGGTAATCGAGCCTGTCGCACCAGATCTTCTCGTTGCGGGCGAAGTTGTCGTAATAGACGTGGCCTTGGGCATGGAGGTCCTGGGTTTCGGTGTTGTAGACGATGTCATCGGCGCGAAACATCATGCGCTGAAAGACAATTTCCGCTGGATAGGCGTGCAGGGTGCGGAGCTTGCTTTGCGGGTCGTCGCTCTGCGTGCAGTCGGTGTGTCCGCCGGTGGGTACGGCGATGGTGCCGATCCGGCCGAAGGCCACCTGGATGGATGGCTGGCAAACGAAAGGGCTCAAGGTGACCACCCATTCGCCCACGGCGAGCGATGCGGGGTCCACGGACGGCGGAGGTTCCTTGGTCATGACCGGTTTCGGGGTTTTCCAGTTGGCGTGAGGCGGTTTTTTGGGATCAGGTAAATCCTGGGCACGTGCTAAGGAGGGTAAACCTAACGCCGACAGTGTAATAAACACCAAAATGCAGGTACTACTCGAAGATTTTTGATGACAAAGTAGTACTCTTGTGCTAAAAACGATGAGAGAGCTGAACCGAGAGAGATCCAATCGGCAAGGTAGCACACTTCGTGGGACTCGGACAGCGCGCTTTAGGTTTCTAATCAAATGACTTGCAGCTATTGCGGATCGCGCAACGATGAATTGGAAAGTCGCTGCCGGCGGTGCGGACGAAAGCCCGAAGACACGCTCAACCCCGAGTTTACGGTCCATCGCACCACGGGCGCGCTGGCGACCAAGCTTCGGCCGTCGCTGATGGTGGCGGAAGCACCTGCGCCCCGGCCCTTCGACTTGGCGGGAGCGGTGCAAGGCAGCCTGTTTACGCCGAACGTGATCGCCATGCCGAACCGCGTGGCGCCGCGGCCTCCGCGGCCACGCGCCAATGCCGCGGGCACCGCTGCCGGGGGCAAACCGCCGGCTCGCCGGGCTCCGCGTCCGGCGCCGGAAGGCCAGGGCGAATTCGAGTTCTTCGAGCCGGTGCAAACCAAAACGAAGACGTTGGGCACGACGGTAGACGCGGTGATCTATTGCGAGGCGCCGGTGGCGACCCCGCTGCATCGCGCCGTGGCGGCGGCGATCGATCTCGCCATGATCCTGGTGGGATACGGGGTCTTCCTGATGACGTTCCTGCTTTGTGGCGGAGCGATCGTGGCCAGCCGGCCGAATCTGATTATTTTCACCGGCGCACTGGGGTTGATTGCGGCCACCTATGGGCTGTTCTGGACGATCGCCGGGACGGAAAGCGTGGGCATGCGGGCAACGCATTTACGCCTGATCACCTTCGACGGTTTCACGCCCGATGGATGGCAGCGGTTGACGCGATTGGCCGGCACGTGCCTGAGTCTGTTTTCGGTGCTGGGGATTCTGTGGTCCCTGGCGGACGAGGAAGGCTTGGGCTGGCAGGATCACATTTCGCGGACGTTTCCCACCGCGCACGAGCTGGAATCGCGCGTTTTTCGAAGAAGATAAGGCTCAGGCGGGCGGAGCTCGCCCTCAGCCGGCTTCCACGCCGCACAATCAATTTCTCCGGCCTCGTTGCGGCGTGCCTTCTTGCTCGAAGCTGGAGAAACTTGCCGGGCACCGTGGAAGCCGGCTAGGGGCGAGCTCCGCTCGCCTGACAAGCGGAAGCATAATGCCACATAGTTTTTCGGAAGGATCGAGTTCTGCGTGAATTGTGGGGCGGACCCCCTGGTCCGCGCGGGACGCCCACGTCCCGCTCTTGTCTCGGAGAATCAAGTCGGTGCATTCCCGGACAAGCCGACCAGGAGGTCGGCTGCGGACCAGGGGGTCCGCCCCACCGCGTTGCCAGCCATCGAGATTCGAAAACTATGTGGCATTAAGCTGAAGCATGTCCCACGAGGAAGGCCAAACTCCGGAGGCGAGTTTCACTCGCCAGGAAGCTGAAGCATGGCCCACATCCGCGGGCGTAAGATAGTCAGCAGGATGATTTCTCGTCAACGTTGCACGCTTATCGCGGGCCTGCCGATAATGGCCGCGCTTCTCGCCGCCCAGCCGAAATTGCGATTGTCCGAAGTGGAGGATGTCGCGCCCACCGGGTATCAGGCGACGCTCGATCTCGATCCCGCCAAAACGCCGTTTCGCGGAGCGATTACCATTCAGGCGGACGTTCGCAAGCCGGTCGAAACTCTTTGGTTGAATGCCTCCAGGATTCAGGTGACGGATGCTTCCGCCACCGCCGCCGGCAAAACTTACAAAGCCGTGGCGGTCCCCGCCGGCGACGATTTTCTGGGCCTCAAATTCGATTCGCCCCTTCCCGCCGGCCACGCCGAGATCCGCATCGGCTACACCGGGGAGGTGCGGCACGGCGACAGCTCGGGCGTCTTCTATCTAAGAGACAAGGACAGCGATTATATCTTCACCCAGTTCGAGAATACCGACGCGCGCGATGCGTTCCCTTGTTTCGACGAGCCGGGCTATAAGACGCCCTGGCAACTTACGCTGCGGGTGCCCAGCCAGGATTCGGCGGTGAGCAATACGCCCGGCGCCGAGCACGCCGAGGGCGGCGTGAAGACTTACACCTTCAAGGAGACCAAGCCGCTTCCCTCCTACCTGGTGGCATTCGCCGTGGGACCTTTCGAGTATGTCAATGCCGGAGTCGCCGGCATTAACAAGTTTCCGGTGCGCATTGTGACGCCGAAGGGCAGGGCGGGTGAGGCGAAGTACGCCGCCGAGGTAACGGCTACCATTCTGACGCGGCTGGAGCAGTATTTCGGGATTCCGTATCCGTATGAGAAATCCGATCAAGTGTCGGTGCCGACCACGAGTGGCTTCGGCGCCATGGAAAATGCGGGCATGGTCACCTACGGGCAGCCGATCATCCTGGCGGACCCGGCCAGCGATTCCATTGCGCGCCAGCGCGGGTATGCATCGGTTTCCGCCCACGAGCTTTCACACCAATGGTTCGGCGATCTGGTGACTACGGCCTGGTGGAACGATATCTGGCTGAACGAAGCCTTCGCCACCTGGATGGAGCAGAAGCTGGTCGCCACCTGGAAACCCGAATGGAAGACCCGCGTGGACGACGTCGACTCCAAGCTGGGGGCCGAAGACGTGGACAGCCTGGTCAGCACGCGCAAGATCCGGCAACCCATCGAGACCAAGGACGATATTTCCAACGCGTTCGACGCCATCACCTATCAGAAGGGCGCCGCGGTGATCGGCATGTTCGAGAGCTGGATGGGCGCGGAGGAATTTCGCAAAGGCGTGCAGGCTTACCTCAATCGCTATGCTTTCCGGACGGCGACGGCGGCCGATTTTCTGGATTCGCTCAGTTCCTCGAGCAAGAGAGATATCGGCGGGCCGTTCTCGACGTTCTTGAATCAGCCGGGCGTGCCGGTGGTTTCGGTGACGCTCGATTGCGGCAAGACACCGGCGGTGCTGCACACCCGACAATCGCGCTACCTTCCGGCGGGATCGAAGGGCTCGACCGATCAGGTCTGGCAGGTTCCGCTGTGCGTTCGCTATGACGGCTCGCCGGCGGCCGAATGCACGCTCCTCGCGAAAGCCGAGCAGGACGTGGCGCTGCGCAATGCCAAAAGCTGTCCGGCCTGGGTGGACGGCAACGCCGGAGCGGTGGGTTATTATCTGGTGGATTACCGGGGCGGACTGCAGGCGGCGCTCACCGCCAACGCGTCGCAGTCGTTGACCGCGGCGGAGCGCGTGGACTTGATCGGCAATGCGTCGGACATGGCCGGTTCGGGAAAGCTTCCGGCCGGGGACGCGCTGGCTCTGGTGGCGGCATTCCACGAAGACCCGGAGCGCGACGTAGTAGAGCGGGCGCTGGGCGTGGCGCTTTCGGTGTGGAACAACCTGGTTCCGGCTAGCCTGATGCCGAATTACGAGCGATTCCTCAAGAAGAATTTCGATGCGCGGGCGAGACAGCTCGGGTGGCTGCCGAAAGCCGGCGAATCGGACGACGAACGGCTGCTGCGTCCGCGGATTGTAGGCGCGGTGGCGCGCTATGGCGGCGATCGCGAGCTGGCGGACCAGGCACGGACGCTGGCGGACAAATGGCTGGCCGATCACGGCGCCGTTCCCGCGGAAGTGGTCTCCTCGGTATTGGCGACGGCGGCTTATTATGGCGATCTCAACTTGTACAACCGCTTCTTCACCGCTCTACAGAATACTCAGGATACGCAGGCGAAGCAGCGCCTATTGGGGGCCATGACGGATTTCCGCGATCGGTCCGCTATCGAGGCGGGATTCCACGCAGTGCTCGCAAAGAAGATTTCCATGGTGGACGGAGTTTCGCTGTTGTTCGCCGGCCAAGGCTCCCCGGAGACGCGAAACCTGTCGTTCGAATTCGTGAAACAGCACTTCGACGAGCTGACCGCTGGGCATCCCAACATTTTCGGCAACGATGTCGGATCGTTCCTGGTGTTCTCCGGCGGGAGTTTCTGCGATACGCCCTCGCGCGACCGCTTCCAGGCGTTCTTCGCGCCGCTGGCGGATAAGTACTCCGGGGCGCCGCGGAACTTTGCGCAGGCGCTGGAAGGGATCGATCTTTGCATCGCACAGAAGACCGCGCAGTCGGGGAGCGTGAAGGCGTTTTTGGAGAAGTATTAGAAAGGCAGCGCTCCCTTGCTTGCGGTCGCGGCTCGTTATTCACCCGAATGAAGCGCCGTACACTAAATGAAGCGCCGCACACTACATGAAGAGCCGCACACTAAATGAAGAGCCGCGACCGCGAGGGAGCGGCGCCTGTAAACCCCCAAGAGTCTAACTCCGTCTACACCGGCTGTAAGTCAACTCAGGAAGGAGTTATCAGACTCAATGAAGCGAACCATCCTCCAGACGGCCGTGCTGTCCACGTTCGGCGCGGCCTTGATGTACGGACAGACGACGGGCACTGCCGGCACCGCGCCGGCCCCTCCCACACCGGCGCAAATCGCTGCCAATACCGTCGCTCGTTTGACCACTCTGCTGGATCTCACGAGCTCCCAGCAGACCACCGCGACCGCCATTTTCACGACGGACGCGACCACCGATCAGTCCTTGCAGACGCAGATGCAGACCGCGCAAACGGCTTTGCAGACCGCGGTGACGTCGGATAGCACCACCGGAATCGCGTCCGCGGCGGCCACCATCGGCAGCCTTACCACCCAGCAGGTGACGGCGGACGCGACCGCGGACGCGGAGTTCTATGCCATTCTGACGGCGACTCAGCAGACGAAGTACGCAGCGCTCAAGCCCGGGCTGGGCGGGGTCGGCGGTCCTGGTTTCGGGCCCGGAGGCCCTGGCGGTGGCCCGGGAGGTCCTGGGCATTAGCTTGCGCGGCCCTCTGGGTCTTCAGAGCGCAGGTGATGCACAAGGGGGATTTCAACGGAGCGCCTTGAAATCCCCGGGCGCGCCATCGTCCTGAGGCGTCAGTACGCGGCCGAGGGCGGCGCCCGCTCCCAGCGTCCGGAAGAAATTGCCGGAGACCATTTCGGCCGGGACCTGCTCGGGTGCCTGTCGGAAATAGAATTTCCCCAACCATGGGTTGCGGCGCGCCAAAGCGCAACCACACGACCTTGTGGCCAAAACGGGAAAAAACGGTTCATTCCGACAGATTCCTCGGCCTGTCCCTGGCGCGCCAGGGTAACTCCAAAGCCCATGCGGGCGATGACGCCGCCGAAGGCCGGGTCGCGGTCGCGCAGATCGCGATCCATCGGGTACGAAGGGACTGTCTCGTTGTTATCGCTGGAGCTGCTTCCGGAAGCATGCTACTCGGTGT
>Ga0326727_10015214_pt1 | contig 16582 bp, 13 predicted proteins | sample MB2enrmetagenome_FD_207643 | JGI IMG/M metagenome (GOLD analysis project Ga0326727, IMG submission 207643) | Lab enriched peat soil microbial communities from McLean, Ithaca, NY, United States - MB29MY | ecosystem: Environmental > Terrestrial > Soil > Wetlands > Peat | place: USA: New York...
GGCGCGATCTCATAGTTGGCGCGGCGGCGACGGCTGCAGCGGCGCCTTTCGTCTTTCCGAAGCCGGCGATTTCCGCCGGCCCGGTCGAAATCGTCCATTGGAGCTGGCTCGCCGCGTCGGACGGCGAAGTCTGGCAGAGGATGATTGACAGCTTCAACGCTGCCAATGCGAGCAAGGGCGTCAAGATCCGCATGGAGCTCGTGCCCGAGGAGCAATACACGACGAAGGTCCTCGCCGCCGTCGCCTCGGGCAAGGGCCCGGACTTCGGATGGGGCACAGCCGGCAAGGGCGCCGCGCTGGCGCGCGACGAGGTGACTGTCCCGCTCGACGACCTGATCAAGAAGTCCGGGCTCGATCTTGGCGACTTCCAGGACTCGCCGATTAAGGCCTCGCGCTATCCGAAGTACGACAACAAGCTCTTCATGATCCCGATGGACCTGATGAGTTTGCAGCCGGAGATCAACCTGGACATCGCGAAAGAGGCCGGCCTCGATCCTTCCAAGCCTCCGGCCGACGCCAAGACGCTGCTCGACTGGGCCAAGGCGATGACCAAGATGGACGGCGACAAGGTCGCGCGTTCGGGCATCATGATGACGGGCGCCGGCGTCCAGCCGACCGTCACCTGGGGCATCATCGCCGCGCAAATGGGCTTCCGCCGCGCCAGCGACGACCTGAAGACCGCTTGCGTCAATCCCGACGCCGGCAAGGCTGCGATGCAGTGGGTCCTCGACCTGTTCGACAAGCACAAGGTTTCCACGCGCGACGTCACCGACCGCTACAAGGCGTTCGGCACCGGACAGGGCGGCATCTTCTGGACCGGCCCGTGGACGCTGAACGGCTATATCGCCCAGAAGCTGAACTTCCAAACGTCGTTGTTCCCGAAGGTCGGCGACACTTTGAGGACCTACAGCGAAATCGGCGGTCTCGAGCTTTACGCGCAGTCGGACACGGGCCGTTACGACGCGACCATGCAGGCGGTGAAGTGGCTCTCCGACAACAGTTTCCTTTGGACGACTGCCGGGCGCGGCGCGTCGCCCCGCAAGTCGATCCTCGGCAAGCCCGACTACAAGACGGCCGGCGCGCCGTGGAACCTGCGCGGAGCCTTCGTCGAAGGCATGGCCTTCGCGACCGAAGGCGAAATCCCGGTCGTCGCGGGGCCCGACTTCACGATCTACAGCGGCGGGAATTTCCTCGCCAAGACCCTCGACGGCGTCTGGGCGGGCAAGACGACGATCGACCAGGCCATGGCCGCCATCAAGGACCAGTGGCAGAAGGGTCTGGACGAAGGCTGACAAAAGATAGCGCCCGCACACTGATCCGCCGCGAGGCCCAAGCGCGGGCATCGCGGCAGGTCTGCGCCAGGGCCGCACCGCGGTTCGATTCCGGGCCTCATGTTTCCATGACCATTGTCGCAAACTCAGCGCCGTCGTTAGTCCAGTCGAGCCTCGTCCCGCCGCACGCAAGGCAGGATGAACGGCGCATCGACGCGATCGGCTACCTGTTCGTGGCCTTCTTTTCGGTTCCCTTCTTTCTCTTCAACATCTTGCCGGTCTTCTTCGGCGCCTACGTCGCTTTCACCCGCTGGAGCATTGTCGGTTCGCCGCACTGGGTCGGGCTCGATAACTTCACGAACATCGTCAAGGACAAATGGGCGTGGACGGCCTTCGGCAATGTCCTGCTCTACGGCCTCATCATCGTGCCGAGCGTGACTGCGCTCGGGCTGCTGTTCGCGCTCTACGTCAACAAACGCTACCCGCTCTCCGGCCTTGCGCGCACGTTCTTCTTCGCGCCGAACGTGATGTCCGCGACCGTCATCGGCCTGGTTTGGGTTTGGCTCCTCGACACGCAATACGGCCTGGTCAACCATTACCTCGGCTATCTGGGCATCGACCCGATACCCTGGCTCACCTCGTCCGAGTGGTCTCTGGTCGGCGTCAGCATCGCCTCGGTCTGGTGGGATCTCGGACTTGCTTTCGTGCTCTTCCTGGCTGCGCTTCAGGACATCCCTTCCGAAGTGATTGAAGCCGCCCACGTGGACGGCGCGGGCGGCTGGTCGCGCTTTCGCTTCATCGTCCTGCCGCACCTTCGCCCTGTGCTCTCCATGGTGCTGACCTTGCAGATGATCGCGACGTTCCGCATCTTCAGCCAGGTTTACGTCATGACCAGCGGCGGCCCCGGGCTCTCGTCCGCGTCGGTCATCTACTACATCTACAACATGGCGATCGTGCGCAATCAGTTCGGCTACGCCGCCGCAGTCGGCCTTCTGCTGTTCGCCGTCATTCTCGTCTTCGCGACCGCCTTGCGCTTCATCCTCAAGGAGCGCGCCTGATGGCCGCCGGCGCTCCGAACCTCGTTCGCCGATGGCTGGAGGCGCGACGGATGTCCGCGCTCGACGTGCCGATCTGGCTGATTGGCCTCGGCGTCGCGCTGATGTGGTTCTCCCCGTTCATCTGGATGGCGTCGACGTCGTTCAAGTATCCGTCCGACGTCATGACGCAGGACATCGAATGGCTGCCTCGACGCGTGACCGTCGCCAGCTACGTGAAGATCTTCGCCGAATATCCTGTGCTGCGCTGGGGGCTGAACAGCGTCATCCAGGCCACCGTCGCGACAGGGCTCTCGGTGCTGTTCGGCGCGATGGCGGGCTACGCGCTGGCGCGGCTCCGGTTTCCGGGGCGCGACGCGCTGTTCGCGATCTTCCTCGCGTCGCTGATGATCCCGACCGAAGTGTCGATCATTCCGATGCTTCTCGGCTTCATCAAGCTCGGGCTCGCGTCGAGCTATGAAGCGCTCATCCTGCCGATGATCGGCAACGTTTTCAGCGTCTATATCTTCCGGCAATACTTCCTCGCCTTTCCCGACGAAATCGAGGAGGCTGCGCGCGTCGACGGCGCCGGCCCGCTCAGGCTGTTCTTCCTGATCGCCCTGCCGCTTGCGCGCGCCCCGGCGATCGCGGCGGCAGTGATCCTCTTCACGCTCAACTGGAACAACTTCCTTTGGCCATTGCTCGTCACTTTCGACGACTCGATGAAGACGTTGCCGGTCGGCATCGCGGCGTTCACGCCGGTCAACGGTACGCACACGCAGCTCGAGGGCTTCAGCATGGCGATGGCCGGCGTGACGCTCCTCGCCCTGCCCAGCCTGCTGCTGTTCTTCTTGCTGCAGCGCTACTTCATCCAGGGGATTGCGCAGGGAAGCCTCAAACAGTGACTTCACCGTCTCCAAACGACTTGGCCCGCCGGCTCGATCTTCCCCGCACGATCTTCGTCGACGACGAATTCTCGCTCGCCGCCTCCGGCGCGACCTTCGACACGATCGACCCGAGCACCGAGGCGGTTCTCGGGCCCGTCGCGCGGGGCGCCGCGGCGGACGCGGATCGCGCGGTCAGCGCGGCGCGCCTCGCGATGCGCGGGCCGTGGCGCGACGTTACGCCAGCGGAACGCGGGCGGCTTCTTTTCCAGCTCGCTGACGCGATCCTCGCCCACAAGGACGAGATCGCCGAAGTCGAGACGCTCGACGTCGGCAAGCCGCTCAAGGAGTCGCGCGGCGACGTCGACGGCGTCGCGGCGACGTTCCGGTACAATGCGGGCGCCGCCGACAAGATCGAAGGCGCGACGATCCCGCTCGGCCGCTCGACCGTGGACTTCACCCTGCTCGAGCCGCTCGGCGCGACGGCGCACGTCATTCCCTGGAACTACCCGCTCGGCATGCTCGCCCGGTCGGTCGCCCCTGCCCTCGCGGCGGGCTGCACGGTCGTTGTCAAGCCGGCGGAACAGTCGCCCTTGAGCGCGCTCATGTTCGCGCGCATCTGCCGCGAAGTCGGCATTCCGAAGGGCGTGGTCAACGTCGTGACCGGCTTCGGCGAGGAAGCCGGCGTGGCCCTCGTCGCGCATCCCGGCATCCGCGGCGTGACCTTCACCGGCTCCGTCGAAACTGGCCGACTTGTCTACCAAAACGCGGCGCGCGGTTTGAAACCAGCCGTGCTCGAGCTCGGCGGCAAGAATCCGCTGATCGTGATGCCCGACGCGAACCTCGAGCGGGCGGCGATCGACGCGCTCGACGGCGCTTTCGGGAACTCCGGGCAGGTTTGCTCGTCGTCTTCGCGATTGATCGTTCATCGCTCGGTGCACGACGAATTTCTCGACCGCCTCGCCGAGGCCGCGAAGCGCCTGACGGTTGGGCACGGCGTCGACGATAAGGATCTCGGCCCCCTCGTGTCGGCCGAGCAGCACGCCAAGGTCGCCGGCTATATCGCGGCTGGGCTGGATGACGGGGCGCGCGTCCGCCTCGGCGGCAACCGCCCGAAAAATCTGCCGCGCGGCTATTTCGTCGAACCGACGATCATCGACCGGGTCGACCCGTCGCAGTCGATCGCGCGCGAAGAGATCTTCGGTCCCGTCGCGGTCGCGCTTTGCTTCGACGCCTTCGACGAAGCCATCGCGCTCGCCAACGGCCTCGGCTACGGCCTCGTTGCCGGCATCTACACGCAGGACATTACTCGCGCGCTGCGATTTGCCCAGGACGTCGAGGCCGGCTCGGTCTGGATCAACGGCTGGTACATCGGCGGACAACAGGCGCCGACCGGCGGCGTGAAGGATAGCGGGATCGGCCGCGAGCGCGGCCTGCCCGGAATCATGAATTACCTGCAGATCAAGAACGTCGGCATTCGCATCTGAGCCTGTGGCGTCGCATCCTCTCAACTCGGAAAGGCGATCAAAAGCGATGAGCGTGATCAAGGACGTCGAATCCCACGACATCTTCCGCCACCCGGCGCATTGCGTGAACCAGATCGCGATGCGGACGCTGAGGAACGGCGACCTCCTCGCGGTATTCAACGAGGAAAGGTTCCCGTTTCACCATGACAGCGGGCAGACGTTGATCACGCGCTCCAAGGATGGCGGGAAGACCTGGAGCGCGCCGAGCGTCGTGCTTCCCTGGAGCGAAGTCGAAGGCAACTGGGACTGCGGCATCTGCGAACTCGACGACGGAACGCTGCTCGTCAATTTGACGATCACGGGCTTCTTCAAGCGCGGCGTGAAGTCGACGCAGCCGTCGTGGTCTTCCCATCCAATGACGCCCGAGTGGGGCGACTGGACCTGGGCCTACAAGCTCCAGGGCTGGCTCGGCGCCTACGTGGTCAAATCGAAGGACGGCGGACAGACCTGGACGAAGCCGATCCCCGTCAATGTGCGGCCGCTGAAGCACGGCGGTTGCCGTCTCGGCTGCTGGCAGTTGCCCAGCGGGTCGATCCTGATGGGCCTTTACGGCCGTATTCGCGGCTACGAGGAGGAAGGCGAAGGCGAAACCACGCGTTCGGCGCTCATGCGCTCGGACGACGGGGGCGACAACTGGGAATACTTCTCCACCCTCGCCTATGACCCAGCGAGCATCATCGACTACGAGGAGCCCGCCCTCCTACGTCTCAAGGACGGCCGCCTGGTCTGCTTCATGCGCACGCACACGCAGCCGAGCGGCGACGCCCGCAACATGGTGATGACCGTATCCGACGACGACGGCTTCTCCTGGACGCCGCCGAAATGGACAAAGATCTGGGGCTACCCTGCGGAACTGATCCCCCTGCAGGACGGGCGGCGCCTGATGGTCTACGGCTATCGCCGGCCGCCCTACGGCGTAAGGGGAATCGTCTCGGACGACGGCCTCAACTGGGACGTCAAGAACGAGTTCGTGATCCGCGCCGGCGGCGTGCCCGGCGCGACCGCGACCGAAACGCCCGGGTCCAGCCGCATGACGCCGTCGAGCGGCAAGGTCGACGGCGGCGGCGTCGACTGGAACCACCCGGGCGTCTACCAGCACATCGGCTATCCGACCGTCGCGCAGACTGCGGACGGAACGATCGTCTGCGCCTATCACGAATGGAGCAACGACCCGAAGCCGCTGCAGTACGTGCTTTGCACGCGGTTCCGGGTCTAACGCGGCTCATGGATGCGACCACGGGCATGTCCGCTCTCACGGTTGTCGATCGTCGGACGCTGCATCGCGAGCGCTACGCCTACTGCGCGCACCCGCATCTCGCCGTCCTCGCCGACGGAACGTGGCTCCTCGTCTTCAACCGCGCGCCGCGGCGCGCGCTCATTCTGCATCCGCCGCAGGATCCGGAATACCGCAACGTCCTGATGCGGTCCGAGGACGAGGGCCGCAGCTGGAGCGCGGCGGCCGTTGTCCCGGACTATGGCTGGAATGGCGTGGAATGCGCCGGCCTGACCGCTCTGAAAAGCGGCCGCGCCCTCTTGAACCAATGGCGCTTCGAATGGCTGCCCCTGCCCGAGGCGGCGTCCTCAGGCCGCGGCGACCTCGTCTTGCCAGAGCGTCTGTTCGCAGACCTCGTCCGCTCCCCCGAACTTGACGCGTTCTGCGCTTCGGCGGCCGAGGCGCCGGCGGCGAAATTTCCCTGGGCGAGAGGCGGCGGCGTGGCCGCGGTCCATCTTTCCGACGACGGCGGAAGAACGTTTTTCGCGACGCATAGAATTGCCACCGGCGCCTTCTCCGGCGGCTACGGCATGCGCGGAGGCGTGGAGCTTCCCAACGGCGACATCATCCTGCCGCTCTCGGACGCGCCCAGCTACCGTCAGGTCTACGTCGTCCGTTCGCGGGACGGTGGCCAGACCTGGTCGTCGCCTCGCCTCGCCGCGGCCGGCGACGGCCATGAATTCGAGGAGCCCGCGCCGCTTCTCCTCCCTTCCGGCCGCATCGTTCTGGCGCTGCGCGACAATGCGACGCGCCGCCTGCATTGCGTCGCTTCGACGGACGGCGGCGAGACCTGGTCTCAGCCGCGCCCGACGAAAATAGAGGGTTATCCCGCCCACTTGCTGAGGCTTGCTGACGGCCGATACCTTTGCGTGGTCGGCCGGCGCCGGACGCCGTTCGCAATCGTCGCGTATTTCTCGGACGACGCCGAGACTTGGGGGCCGGCCGTCCCGGTCGTCGACGATCTGCTGAACAAGGACCTCGGCTATCCGACAGTCGCGCAGCGCAAGAACGGCGATCTGGCGATCGTTTACTACGCGCAGGATCGCGACGGCGTCACTGGGATCGAAATCGCGACGGCGAGGTTGGCGTATGAGACGAGGAGGGGCGATCGCCATGTCGCGCGTTGAGCTGAAGGGCGTGGCCAAGCGCTACGGGATCGTCGAGGCGATCCGCCAAATCGACCTCGCCATCAAGGACGGCGAATTCGTGGTGTTCGTCGGCCCGTCGGGCTGCGGAAAGTCGACGCTGCTCCGGCTCATTTGCGGCCTCGACCTGCCGACCGACGGCGAGATCCTGTTTGACGGCAAAGACATGCGCAGCGTGCCCCCCTCCAGGCGCAAGCTCGCGATGGTGTTCCAGTCCTACGCACTCTATCCGCACCTGACCGTCGCTGAGAATATGGGCTTTGCCTTGCGCATGTCCGGCGTGCCCAAGGCCGAGCGCGCGGCGCGTGTCGCCAAGGCCGCAGAGACGTTGCAGATCGCGTCGCTTCTTTCGCGCCTGCCGAAAGAACTCTCTGGCGGTCAGCGGCAGCGGGTGGCGATCGGCCGCGCGATCGTCCGTGAACCGTCGGTGTTTCTTTTCGACGAACCGCTTTCGAACCTGGACGCCGAACTCCGCGTCGAAATGCGAGCCGAGTTGGAGACGATGCATCGCCGTTTGAAGGCGACGATGATTTTCGTCACGCATGATCAGATCGAGGCCATGACGCTCGCCGACCGCATCGTCGTGATGCATTCTGGCGTCGTTGAACAGGTGGGCTCGCCGGTCGAACTCTACGAGAGGCCGGCCAACCGGTTCGTCGCCAACTTCATCGGCTCGCCGCACATGAACTTTCTCAAGGGCAGGGTCATGGCGCGAACCGAACGCGCAGTCGTGGTGGAAGTGCCCGGAGTTTCCCCGCAGCGCCTGACGCTCCCCCTGTGCAGCGGCGCCGCCGTTTCGGTCGACGAGTCGGTCGCGATCGGCGTCCGTCCCGACGCATTTACCTTCGAAGGCCCGGCCGAGGCGACGCTGGATGCGCCGATCGAATACATCGAATATGTCGGCGGCGGCGCCTATGTGCGCTCGCCCAACCACAGCGTGGGGCCGCTCACGATACGCCATTCTGGCCGCGGAATCGCTGTCGGAACGCGACTGCGCGCAGGATTCGACCTGCAGGCCTGTCATGTGTTCGACGCCGGCGGCCAGAGGCTGTCGCCTTAAGTCTCTCCGACCGCAGAAATCGGCGCGCTTGAGCGCTCTCAAGGCATTGCGACGCTGATCGGCGTTCCAATGCATTGAAAACATTGCATGTGGAGGGTCAGACGGCGAAGCCGAATCGCAGTGGGCGGCCAATAGCAAGACGGCGGCATCGCTTTGAGGTGCTCGGCTCACCTGACATCAGCCAGGCGAGCGCCCGCTTGGGGGTGAGAACCATCGTGACGCTATGCAGACGCGAATGTCCGTTTGGACACTTCCATTGCCGAAAGCCGCCATTCTGCTCTCGCCCAATCACTTCCGCTTCGCGCCCAACTTGGCCGTTCAGCCGATGATCGCGGCGCTTCTGAAGCGGACGTCGGGGCGACGGGCGCGCTCGGCGGCTGTGCGTGAACGGCAGACGGAACAAGTCGCAACGACCAAGGGTCGCAAAGCACGTCGAACCGAGACTCCTCGCAGACGTCAAATTCTTTGGCAATAGCAATGCATTGCGTCGCATCATAACGAGGGGTCTTCGGTGCAACTTCACGCTATGTGGGAAACCTCGACGTTGTCCCAGAGGCGCTGACGGCGGCCCTCTCCTCGCAAACATTCATGAGCCGGCCGTTCATCCGTCCGCCAACGCCGACAGCTTGTGTGTGTCCCTGATGACAATGCGCCGGCGTCCGCTTTCGACAAGGCCAGACTTCTCCCAAGCGCTTAAGATGCGGCTGACGGTGTGCAGCGTCGTGCCGGTCATTTCAGCCACGTCCTGCCGACTGATGGGGAAGGCGATCTCGACGCCGACGTCGCTCTTGCGGCCCGACTGATTGGCCAGCCTCAGCAGGGCGTGGGCGATACGGCGCTCGACCTGCTCGGTCGATATCTCGACGACGCGCGTGTGGGCGTCTTGCAGGCGCGACCCAACCGACTGCAGCACGTTGCAGGCGAGCACAGGGTTGCACGCGACAACCCGCGGCCAGGCGGACGAAGGCCAGGCGACGATGACGCTGTCGACCATCGCGACGACACTCGCTGGGTAAGCGCCGAGCCCGATCGCGACCGCGACGCCGAAGAATTCGCCAGGTGAAATATAGCGCACCACCACCTGTTGGCCATCTTGAGTTGTCTTGGCGACCTGAAGATGTCCGCAGAGCAGCAGGAAAAACGACCGCGCTTCGCGGCCTTGTTCGAATACGGCGGCCCCTTTCGCCGTCAAGGTCGAGCGCGCATCGCGCGCAATGTCCTCCAGTTCGGCAGCGGTCAGCCCGGCAAAAGCCGGCAACCTGCTCAAGACGCTCGCATCGATTTGAGCCATGTCCTTGAAGGCGCGCGAGGACTTCATCGGGACGGACGATAGCGGGAAACCGACTCGAGCGCGACCCCGTCACACGGGCGGAGCCGCCGCATACGCGTTTGCCGTTGTCGGCTGGTTTGTTCCGTCACGAACAACGCCGGTCGTTCGGCGGATCAATCGCTCCGCTGTTTGTCGCGGCACAACGTCGGCAATTTTCACGGCAAGTAGAAGCCCGAGGCCTCGTCTGCAATCGTTATCCCCGGAACACAAGAATAGGACACGAACTCAATGTATTGCTATCAGTGCGAGCAAACCATGAATGGCGTTGGCTGCACGACCTTTGGGGTCTGCGGCAAGTCGCTGGAAGTCGCCGATCTCCAAGACGCGCTGATTTACGCAGCCAAGCGGCTGGCGAGCAGCGTCTCGGCGCAAGACCCGGTCGCCCGTCCGGCGGCAATCGCGCCGCTGCTCGAAAGAGCCCTCTTCGCGACGGTCACCAACGTCAATTTCGATCCGCAGCCGCTTCTGGAACTCGTTCGCGAGCTCGTTGCGGCGGCCGGCCCCGCCGCCGGCGTCGCCGAGGGATCGGACCTCGCCACGCTCCTCGCCTGGGCGAAGGACTCGACCATCGAAGCTCGGAAGGCCGCGCTCGGCGACGATGTCGCCGGTTTGCAGGAACTGCTGCTCTACGGGCTGAAGGGCATCGCCGCCTACGCTCATCACGCCCGCCAGATCGGGCGAACCGACGCTCGCGTGGATGCTTTCATGGTCGAGGCGCTGTCGCGGCTGGACGGCGGCGAAAGCGACGCCTCCCAGCTCCTCGCCCACAACCTGCGCTGCGGCGAAGCGACCATCGCCGTGCTGGCCCTGTTGGACGGCGCCCACGCCAGCGCTTTCGGCAAACCGACGCCGACGCCCGTGCTGATGGGACACGTTCCCGGCAAGGCGATCCTCGTCTCCGGCCACGATATGGTCGATCTCAAAGCGCTGCTGCAACAGACCGAGGGCAAGGGCGTCAACGTCTACACCCACGGCGAGATGCTGCCGGCGCACGGTTATCCCGAGCTGAAGAAATACCCGCATCTGGTCGGCCACTTCGGCGGCGCCTGGATGCGCCAACAGCGCGAATTCCCCAAGTTTCCCGGCGCGATTCTGCTGACCACCAATTGCCTGCAGCAGCCGCTCCCGACCTACGCCGGCCGGCTGTTCACCCGCGACCTGGTGGGGTGGCCGGGCATTGCCCACATCGCCGACCGCGATTTTTCCGATCTCATTGCGGCGGCGCTCGCCGCGCCCGGATTTACCGATGAAGTCCGCCATGGCGAACATTGGGTCGGCTTTGGCCACGACGCCGTGCTGGGCAGCGCCGATAAGATCATCGAGGCGGTCAAGCGCGGCGAGATCAAGCACTTCGCGGTGGTCGGCGGTTGCGACGGGTCGGAAGGGCAACGGTCATATTACACGGATCTGACCAGAAAAATGCCCAAGGACTGGGTCGTCCTGACGCTGGGTTGCGGCAAGTACCGGGTTATCGGCCACGACTACGGGACCGTCGCCGGCCTGCCGCGCTTGCTCGACATGGGTCAATGCAACGACGCCTTCTCCGCGGTCAAAGTCGCGCTGGCGCTCGCGGATGCTTTCGGATGCGGCGTCAACGATCTTCCGCTTTCGATCACGTTGTCATGGTTCGAGCAGAAGGCGGTCTGCATCCTGCTGGCGCTGCTGCATCTCGGGGTGAAAAACATCCGGATTGGGCCGAGACTGCCGGCCTTCGTCTCGCCGGCGGTGCTGAAGATCCTCGTCGATCGTTTCGCTCTGACGCCGATCGGCGCCGTTGACAGCGACCTAAAGGCCATGTCGAGCGCAGCCTGATAGAGTCCGATGCAGCGCCAATCGGTCTCGAGCGGCGATTGATCGTGTGGAATCGGTTTCCGCAGCAATCGCGAGACGCACTCGGCGCGAACCGACGATAAATCGGCGCTGTCCCACGAGCACGGCGCCGATTTTGGATAAGCTCAGATGCAATGAAGGGAATCGATAGAGCCCGTCGGTTCCCTTCTGCGCCTTTCTATTGCGCCGCGAGCGATAACCGCTTTCGGGAAACTCGGTCTGTCAGTCTTCAGGCAAAACAGAGCGAAAATCTGCAACTTCCCCGGTCATGCACACGGTCGCCAACTCGGGCCCTGCGGGCCGCAGCGACGATTGCCGCGCCGTATTCAGCAAATGACGGCGCCGGCGCGGCGGGAACCTTCCCGACCGAACGCTCAAATCATTTCAGCGTTTCGAGATAGGCGATGAGGTTCGCATGGTCCTCGGCGTTCGGCAGGCCCGCGAAAGTCATCTTGGTTCCCGGCGCCATCGCCTTTGCGCCGGGTTGCCCAGGCGCGAACCTCCGCTCCGGCAATTCGATTTCTCAAAGCCGCCAATCCGCTCCCAGCCAGCTCCGAAAATTCACGCTGGCCCACGATCCGGCTGGCGCGTGATTTGATTACGCCGCGGCGGCGGCGCGCTCCTGGGGCCCGCGGTAGCTCAACGCCTCGGCGAGATGGGCGCGTCCGACCGCATCGGCGCCGTCGAGGTCGGCGAGCGTGCGCGCGAGCTTGAGCACGCGGTGGTAGCCGCGCGCCGAAAGCCGCATCCGTTCGGCCGCGTCGCGCAACAGCGACAGCGCCGAAGCCTCCGGCGCGGCGACCGCCTCGACCACATTGGCCGGCGCCGCGGCGTTGCAGGCGACGCGATCGAGCCCGAGCGCGCGGTAGCGCTCGGCCTGGATCGTCCGCGCCGCCGCCACCCGCTCGGCGACTTCGGCCGAGCCTTCGCGCGGCGGCGGCTGCATGAGATCGGCGGCGGCGACCGCCGGCACGTCGATCGTCAGGTCGAAGCGGTCGAGCAACGGCCCCGACAGCCGCGCCTGATATTGGGCGACGCAGCGCGCGTTGGGGCCGCGGCGGCAGGCATAGCCGGGCTCGTCGGCGTGGCCGCAACGGCACGGGTTCATCGCCGCCACCAGCTGGAAGCGGGCGGGATAGACGATGCGATGGTTGGCGCGGGAGATCGCCACTTCGCCGGCTTCGAGCGGCTGGCGCAGGCTGTCGAGCGCCTGCGGGTTGAATTCGGGCAGCTCGTCGAGGAACAACACGCCGTGGTGGGCGAGCGAGATCTCTCCCGGCTTGGCGTGGACGCCGCCGCCGACCAGCGCCGCCATCGACGCCGAATGGTGCGGGGAGCGGAACGGCCGGCGATCGGTCAGGGCGCCGCCGGCGAGCTCGCCGGCGACCGAATGGACCATCGACACTTCGAGCAGCTCGCGTGGCCTGAGCGGCGGCAGGATCGACGGCAGCCGCTCAGCCAGCATCGATTTGCCCGCGCCCGGCGCGCCGCACATCAGCAGGTTGTGGCCGCCGGCGGCGGCGACCTCGAGCGCCCGTTTGGCGCTTTCCTGGCCCTTGATATCGACGAGGTCCGGCTGCGGCCCACTCGCCGCGCGTAACGCCGGCGTCGGCCGCGCGAGAATCTGCGAGCCCTTGAAGTGGTTGGCGAGCTGGATCAGCGAGCGCGGCGCGAGGATGTCGAGATCGGCCGAGGCCCAGGCCGCCTCGGGCCCGCAGGCGGCGGGACAGACGAGGCCGAGGCCGCGCGAATTGGCGGCGATCGCCGCCGGCAGCACGCCGGCGACCGGGCTGATCGTCCCGTCGAGCGCGAGCTCGCCGATGACGGCGTAGCCGTCGAGCGCGTCGGCGGGGATCGCGCCGATTGCCGCCATGACGGCGAGCGCGACCGGCAGATCGTAGTGGCTGCCCTCCTTGGGCAGGTCGGCGGGGGCGAGATTGACGGTGATGCGGCGCGCCGGCAGCGCGAGACCGGAAGCCACCAGCGCGGCGCGCACCCGCTCGCGCGATTCGGCGACCGCCTTGTCGCCGAGGCCGACGATGGTGAAGGCGACGGCGCCGTTGGCGACCTGGACCTGGACGTCGACCGGGCGCGTCTCGACGCCTTCGAACGCCATTGTGGCTACGCGCGCGACCATGCCGCCCCTCGCCCGGCCGCGACGGCGGCCACGCGGACGGGAACATATGCAGAACGCAGGCGCGCTGGCAAGAGGCCGCCGTCGGCCCAAGCGTCACTCGGCGCGTTCTTTGACGGCGGCGAGGATCGGCCCGGTCCCGGCCGCCTGCACCAGCACGGCGTCGACCAGCCGCGGGTCGGGCTTCGCCGGCAGGTCGAAACGCTCGGCCTCGCCGCGCCAGCGGCCGAGCCAGACGAGATCGACGACGATATGCGCGTGCGGCAGCAGGCGGCCGGCGTTTTCGCCGCGTTTGACGGCGACCTCGCGCGTCGCCGGGTCGTAACGCGCAAGCCAGACTTCGGCGCCGCCGGACGGCGCTTGGCCCGCGCCGATCAGCGCGCGCCCCGCTTCGATCGAAACGTCGGGGCCGGCGGCGCCGCGATCCTCGCGCTTGGCGAGCGCCTCGAGCTCGGCCGCGTCGGCGCCGGTGACGTCGGCGCGGCCGTTGACGATCGCCTGCGGCGTAAAGACCTCGCCGTGGCCGAGCGCGCGGGCGTAGGCCCACTGGCGGGCGGTGAACTCCGGCTTGGCGAAGGTGTCTTTCCAGCCGAGCGCGTCCCAATAATCGACCGCGAAATTGAGCGCGAGCGCGTCGTCGCGCGCCGCCCAGGGGATGAGATTGGCGTTGGCGGGCGGGCAGGACGAGCAGCCCTGGCTCTGGAACAATTCGATCACCAGCGGATGGCGCGCGTCGGCCGCGCCTGCGGAAGTGGCGGCGAGCGCCAGCGACAGCGCCGCGCCGGCGCGATAAAGGGCGAGAGCGCGCAATCGAACCTCCTTGCGCCGCCGAATCGGACGGGGTTGATTGCCTTTCGCCGGGGCGAGGGCGGTCGTTACGCGCCGCCGACGCATTTGCTATATGCGGTCCGCTCGGGCGCCCCCGGTCATCGACGCGCGCCGGGCGTGGCGAATTCAGCGGAAAGAGCGTTCGGCGATGACGACGGCGCGGATTGTCGAAGCGGGCGCCGACGACGTCGCCGACATCCTCGGGTTCATCCGCGACCTCGCGAAGTTCGAGAAGCTCGAACACGAGGTCGCGGCGACGGAGGAGAGCCTGCGCGAGACGTTGTTCGGACCGCGCAAGTACGCCGAGGCCGTCTTCGTCGAAGAGACGGGCGAGCGGCTCGGCTTCGCCATCTTCTTCCACAACTACTCGACCTTTCTCGGCCGGCCCGGCCTCTACCTCGAGGATCTTTACGTGCGTCCGGAGAAGCGGGGCCGAGGCTACGGCAAGCTGCTGCTGCGTCACTTGGCCAGCCTCGCGGTCGCGCGCGGTTGCGGGCGCCTGGAATGGTGGGCGCTCGATTGGAACCGCGGCGCGATCGACTTCTACCGCTCGTTCGGCGCCGAGCCGATGTCCGACTGGACGGTCTACCGGCTTGCCGGCGACGCGTTGCGGCGTCTGGCGTCGCCGGCGGGCGACTGAAGGCCGATCCGTCCAAACGCGTTTTTTCCCGCCGTCCTGTCGTGCTAAGCAGCGCCTCGGTTTTAAGCGAGTTGGCGCGCGAAATGGCCCGCACCGATTTCACCACGCCGCGCCTGTGCCTCGAGGGCGACCTCAGCGAGGGCGCGGTGGCGGCCCTGTCGCTCGACGAGGCCAATTACCTGCTCAATGTGCTGCGGTTGACGCGCGGCGCGCGCGTTTTGGCGTTCAACGGCCGCGACGGGGAGTTCGCCGCGACGATCGGCGCGGCGGCGCGCAAGTCCGCGACGCTGTTGATCGGCGAGCGCATCCGGCCGCAGGAGCTTCCCCCCGACGTCGACTATGTGTTCGCGCCGCTGAAGCACGCGCGGCTCGACTACATGGCGCAGAAGGCGGTCGAGATGGGCGCGCGCCGCCTGCAGCCGGTCATCACCCGCCGCACCCAGGCGAGCCGCGTCAATCTCGCCCGCCTCGCCGCCAACGCGCGCGAGGCGGCGGAGCAATGCGGCGTCATCTGGTTGCCGGAGGTGTCGCCGGAGCGGCGGCTCGAAGAGGTTCTCGCCGCTTGGCCGGCCGAGCGGCTGCTGATCTTCTGCGACGAGGACGCGCCGCTCGCCAATCCGTCCGCCGCGTTGGCGACGGTCGAGGCGAAGGCCGGCGTGTCGCTGCTGATCGGGCCCGAGGGCGGATTCGAGGACAGCGAACGGCGGGCGATCGCGCGGCTGCCGCGAGTGTTGCGCCTCAGCCTCGGCCCGCGCGTCCTTCGCGCCGACACCGCGGCGGTCGCGGCCCTGGCGCTCATCCAGAGCCGCTTCGGCGACTGGCGATGACGCGGTGGAAAGGCGCGCGGCGCGCCTTCATGCCGCCACGTTGCCGCCTCAGCTTGCCGCCCGCGAATCGGGTGGGTCTCATGAACGTGCGGGCGCAGCGCGCAATGTTGGGCGCGACAGTTTCTGTTGTGGCGTGCCTTGCGGCGGCGGAGGTCCGCGCCGGCGATCCCGCCGCGCCGATCGCGCCCTCGGACACGCGCTGCCGCTCGCACGGCGACGGTTTTTTCGGCGTCGCCGGATCGGACGCTTGCATTCGCATCAGCGGCTATGTCGGCGCGGGCGCGGATTTCTCCACCCCGCGCGGCGGACGCGCCGCGCCGCTGCAACCGCCGACGAATCCGGTGTTGCGGACCGGCGCAGGCGCGGCGCTCGACACGCGTTTCGACACGCCGGCGGGGCCGGGCCGCATCTATATCGACATCGGGCGCCCGCGCTTCACGCCCTGACCGATCGACCGCGCCGTCGGCCGGAGCCGTCGGACGCGCCTCACGCCGTGCTCGGTCTTGGCCCAGTGGTGCGGCCGGATCGCCAGATCGAACAGCGCCGCCCAGGTCGCAATGCAGATCAGCGCGTAATAGAGCGGCAGGGTCGCCAGGATGCGGGGGCGCGCCGCGATGCGTCGTCGGCGCATCGCCGTCAAGCCGGGAATCGCCATCGTCATCAGGCCGCTGAGCGCGAGCAGATAGATCGCGAGGTCGCCCATGATCTGCCAGGCGGTCGCCGCAGCGAGCTGACCCGAGACGGCGCGCCACGCCGCGGCGAAGAACAGCGGCGGGCCGAACAGGCCGCCGAGCGTCGAA
>Ga0326727_10015217_pt1 | contig 16579 bp, 15 predicted proteins | sample MB2enrmetagenome_FD_207643 | JGI IMG/M metagenome (GOLD analysis project Ga0326727, IMG submission 207643) | Lab enriched peat soil microbial communities from McLean, Ithaca, NY, United States - MB29MY | ecosystem: Environmental > Terrestrial > Soil > Wetlands > Peat | place: USA: New York...
TATCCGCAGCTCGCGCACGCTGATCCTGTGCTGGTCTGAAAATGCTCGCGCCTCCGACTACATCACCTTCGAATACTCCCGCGCCGAGGCTCTCAAGAAGCGCGTCTTTCCGTGGTCCCTGGATGGCGCGCCGCTGCCTAAGATGCTGGAGCTGCAAGCTATCAATGAGCCTGACGGCGCCAAGGCTGCCGGCCTGCTGCGCCCCCATCTCGGCTGGACTCTGAAGCGCAGGCGCACTGCGCAGGCGCTAGCCGCGGTTGCCGTGGCGATCGTGTTGGCGATCGGCCTCTGGCACAGCCTTCAGCCGCCGCCGCCCTGGTCGTTTCAGGGCGAGGTCACCGATCTTAAGACCCACCAGCCCATTCCTGGCGTCGAGGTGGACCTGAAATTGGCCGACGGCAAGACTTACACCGACCTAACCGACAGTCGCGGCGCGTACACCTTGCAAAACCTGCCGCAGCCTCGGCCTGCGCACATTCATCTTCAATTCCGCAAGCAGGGTTACATCGGCGACAGCCCGATCGTTGAATCAACCCGGAACGGATTTGACCCCTTGCTCGAACCCTTGCCCGAAAAGCAGCCCTGAAACCCGCCCCGCGAGGCTCAAATTACGGCAATAATATACTTGACAAAATGCGGGCATGGCTACAGGAGCGTAATCTGCTTCACTGTTGGGCCGTCGAGCAACTGCCGCCTTGTAATCAATTCAACGAGGCAGGTTTGCGTGCTTCCATCGCAACGGCCCGCTCGAATCTTCCGGGATCTTCGACCGCAGCAAACATGGGGTCGCAGCAATCACCAAAGGCGCATCTGCGAATTCCAGTGAATCTATGCTCTTGAAGTGCCCCTGCTAGGGAGACTTCATCCCACATCCAGAGGTGCATCGATGTCTGTAGCCAGCCGTAGAGGAGTCCGGTAAGATCATGCCGCAATTCCTTTTTCCCAAGAGATGTTTCCTCAAGAAACGAAGAGCTCGCCGATGCGTCGCCCGATTCAAGCTTGTTGAGATAGCGGCGCGCAGCACACTCAAGGTCAGGCACCACTAATCGAAAAATTCCGCCATCCTGAAGAATCTTGTAGGTGTTATCTAATGCCCGGTGGAATTCATTCAGCGCGAGGTGTTCCAAAACGTGGCTGGCATACACTCCGCTGCAACTGCGCTCGGTGATGGGCAATCCCTTGACAATGTTTCCGTATAGGACGTTGGGTGGAAAGCGCTGCGGGTTCTTTGTGTATAACTTGCCTATCAGGGGAATTCTTTCCCAACGAAGAGTGAGAGAAGCGTCGAAATTCGTCCATGTTTCTGGCGCTGTCCAGCCACAGCCGTACTGAACGTACATGGCCTAGTTACTCCTTGCCGATTGCGGTGTTCTCATGCGCTTCTTGCGCCTTTGCGCGCGCTTCCACTTCGCCTCGGCTTTTCGTAAATCTTCTTTGGACACACTGAATATCTTTCTGACGGCGTTATCGAATCTTTCCGCTTCTGTATTGCCGGGAATGTTTGGTGCTGCCGCCGGTTTCATCGTCCTGCCGTCCTAGCTCTCCTCGGAACCTTCTAGAAGAGGAGTGTTGGATGTGGGTTGGTTTTCGCTTTCAGTGCTTTGTTCTGGCACAGCTACGGGAGGAAGAGGAGGGGTTGCCGCAGTAATCAATGGCTGTTGCAGATACTCGTCTGGCAGGCAGTGGGTGTCAGCAGGAAGGCAGACGGTGAGCGCCAAATTGCTTAGTTCTTTCGCATTGTCGTGGGGTTTATTGTCCCAAGTTATGAACTCATCGCACTTCATCTCTAGGGCAGAGGCAATATGGATGGCGTCTACCCCGCTAAACGCAAGGCTGTGAACCCATCGCAGATTTCTGGCTTTTTCTGCTACGAGCACACTGTCCTGCACGAGAAAGACGTAGCGGCCTGATGTGAGAAATTTCTTAAAGAGCGTTTTCACGTCCTCGCTCACATCTCCCTTGGCATGTGCGCACTCTGCAATGGTGAGTGTAGAGGTCAGCACTTCTATCTTTTCGTCATACGCCGCGTTAAGAAGCTCTTTCAGGAACCATAGGTCATTTTCGCGATTTGTTTCATGCTTGCCGATTGATTGCAGAGCAAGTTCGATGAAACAGCACGAATCCATGTAGACCTTTGGCTTAGCTGGCACGTTCCCTCACATCATCGATGAACTCCTGCATACTCTGATCTCCGAGCATCCCAGGTGCGCATCCGACAAACCTTTCAAAGTCTTCCTTAGAAAAACTCTCGGCCAGTTCGATCTTCGCAACCCGAAGCTCCTCAATCTGGCGATTCACAAAGTCGGTCGTTATAGTGCCGTAAACATGTACGACTGCATTCTGTTCCTTGAGAACAGTGGCAAGTTCGTCATACTGCTTCCGGCTGCTATAGACGCACTTTACAAGATCACCCGTGGAGAGTTCCCTCAACTGAAAATGAGCGGGAGACGCGCCAAAGAAAACGGAGTGGATCACTCCTTGGACGCCGCCATACGAACGGACAGCGCCCTGGATTTCGGAAGTAATCAACAATGCCTGTTGCTTCGTTAGTTCGCACCACTCATCGGCTTGCTCGTCGCTGTCCGAGTTGGGAAGGCTGAATTCTGCCGTCTCTCCAGCGTCCATAGAGTCAGCGATTCTAGCGTACTGGCGGATCGTAGAGGGACGCACTCTAGCATCCGGTCGCCGCTGAGCGACATTTCGGAACGCTTGTTTGAACGCCTTTTCCTTTAGCTGGTCAACCGGATCAACCTTTTCCGCAACGAAGCCGAGCGAGCCATTCGAGAAGTCAACACCGATCCATCCAGCACCCAACTCGATCTGGAGGTCTTCTCCAAGCAACCCCAAAAACTGTTGAATTTCAGCGGAAATGCTGGCGAGTTTCTTTAACGGGATACCCTTGCGTCCCTTGTTGAGGATTATCGGAATGCGCAATTCAGCCATCTGATACACTCCTAGTTGCGCATGTCCGCTCGGCGTTGCGACCGCCGAGCGCACTGGATAAGAAACTCAAGATTTCCGGGCTGCGGATAACCGCAGTCCTTCCCGTTTCTTGCCACGCCCCTGCCTGTCTTTTAGCACGGGGGCATCCCTGTTGAACTCGATTTTCCAGTCAACTCATTGAAGGTCAATCGCTTCCCCGTAACACCTCTTACGGCTATATCAAAGCGCTCTGCGTCTGTCAATTTGCGATTGTTGAACCGAAACGATTGCTCGTCCAAGTACCTGAAAAGATGGAACGGTTCGACGCTCACATAGGTGCCGCTGATGCCACGCTTCAATAGGCTCCAGAAATTCTCAAGGCCGTTAATGTGAACGCGGCCATTGACGTATTCGACGGCGTGGTCCACGACCTGATGGGCATACTCCTGGGCCAATCCGCTATAGGACGGTAGAGCGTCTGTATATAACGCCGCTCCCGCTTCGACATGCTTCCGAACTTCGGCCTGAAGAGCCGTCCGCTTCCGATTTGGAATAACCTTCGTGCGAACCTTGCCGCCACGCTCAAGCAAACCCATCACAGCGGTCTTGTCTTTGCCGCCTGTGCCGGTAATGCGGCGTTCCCGCTTGCTGACGTGCATATTCCGGGCCTTACCTCCGATGAAAGTTTCATCGGCTTCTACTTCTCCACCGAGTTTTCCACTGGCGTACTCGTCTCCGAGCATGAGTCGGATTCGATGGTCGAGGAACCACGCCGTTTTCTGTGTGACACCGATTGAACGGTGAATCTCATAGCTGCTCACGCCGTTCTTGCAGTTCACAACCATCCACAGAGCCGTGAGCCATTTGTCTAGGCCGATGGGGGAATCTTCCATGACGGTCCCGGTCTTCAAGGTGAACTGGGGAGCCTCATGCTTCTCCCGGCAATGCCAGCGGTTATACTTCTCCAGAAAGAGAACGTTCTGGCTTCCGCAGCGCGGGCAGGTAACGCCCCTGGGCCAGCGGCGGGCAACGAGGTATTCACGGCAGTTGACCGGATCAGCGAAGTAGAGGATCGCTTCTTGTAAGGTTTCGGGTTCCATGACCGTTTCCATGTATAAAGATTAAAAGATTCTGGTCATTTTGTCAAGTATATTATTGCCCAAATTACCGGGACCACCTCACATATCGGATTTCGACTGCTTATGGGCGTGAAAACGACTGCCCCACGCGCGAGACATCGCTGGCCCCATAATTTAAAGTAGATTACCTTGGAAGCAATTCATTTTGATAAGCCACAAGGGCCCCTGTGAGGTAAGTCGACGTCAATGATCCTGGGACTAAATGATCCGTGGCATGACTCGAATTTTTGCTTATACTCGCCGCGCGGAATGATCCATATCGAGTTGGAACGGTTCACTCGGTCCAAATATGAGCAGCTGAATCCGGTCTTGGGCTTCATCAGCCTGTATCCGGAACTCATTGGCAGCATTGAAGGCTTTGCGATCGAGGAGGGAGAATTTCTCGCTCCGCATGTTCGGCGCCTGATCACCGTTGGCGAGGGGGGCATCGAAGAATTTGCCTGCCAAATCGCCACTCAGTCCATCGGCTCCATTCAATTCGACCCTACCCGTGCGAATACCGAGATTGATGTTCTACGGCGCTTTGCCAAGCAGTTGCTTCGACAATCTGCTTCAACTTCTTTTTATGGACACCATCTCTGTCACGCCGCCAATGCTCTCTTTTCTTCCAATTTCACTGAGGCACTCAGCATCACACTCGATGGAGGCGGCGTAGAAGTCATTGCTGGCAAGAAGACAAGTGTGCACGGCTCCGTTTGGCGGTTGAGCAGAAATGAGCGTGAAGTTCCCGCGCCCATCCTTCTTGAATCAGCTCAGTCCATCGGCCTCGGCTGGCATCGTATTCGAGATATTTTCGGCCTGCGCGAAGGAGAAGAAGGAACCGTGATGGCTATGGCTGCCTTTGGCAAGCCATGCACTGAGATGGATGCACTCGTCGCCAACGAGTTGCTCTGGGTGCCCATGAGCTCGGAGCTGCCCAAGCCCCTGGCTCGCTCTCTCGGCCGGTTTCTCAAATCTGTGGCTGCCGCAATCAATTCCGATGAGGACAAATTTAGCCTCGCCATGGCCCTGCAACGGGAAACCGAAGTCCGCGCCCGCCGCTTCCTCACCCCATACCTTGAAAACTTCCGTGGCAATCTCTGCCTCAGCGGCGGTGTGTTTTTGAATTGTCAGTTAGCTGGGAAAATCAAATCCTGGTTTCCCGGAGTCCGGGAGGTTTATATTCCTCCCGCGCCCTACGACGGCGGAATCAGCATCGGCGCCGCCCAAATGTTTGCCCATTGCAGTTCTGCTGTTTACATGACCCCCGTCGATGCGCCGCCCGCCGAATTTGCCCCCTTTGCGATAGGTCGTACGTATTCGCGAATCGAAACCATTGGCGCCATTCGTGCTCACGGATGTGACTTGCGTGCAGCGGATCCGGACAAGATCGCTCGCATGTTGAACGATGGGGCTGTGCTGGGATTGTTCCAAGGCGCAGCCGAATCCGGCCGCCGCGCCTTAGGTCATCGCAGCATCATCGCCGATCCTCGCAATCCCGAGATGAAGGAGCGCATCAACAGCCTGATCAAACATAGGCAGTGGTTCCGGCCGTTTGCACCCATGGTCCTCGCCGAGCAGGTCGCCGACTGGTTTCAAATTGAACCCGGCTTCGCTTCGCCTTATATGTCTTTTGCAGTTCCTGTCCGGCCTGACAAGCGCGCGCTCATTCCCGCGGTCGTCCATCACGATGGAACAGCACGCCTGCAAACTGTGCATCCCAATCTCACGCCGCTTACTCACAGGCTGCTACAAAGTTGGCAGCAATACAGCGGAATTCCAGTGCTGCTCAACACCTCATTCAACGACCGCGAGCCCATTGTGCAACATCCTTCCGAAGCGCTAGCGACATTCCTTCGTATCCCGCTTGACGGTGTCTACTTCGCGGATTTCGAAATTCTCGCAGTACGCCATACCCAGCCAACCGGAAACGCAACTAACTGCCAGCGAGACGAAAAGATCACGCCTGTCCGTTCCGTTGGCCGCCTGATAAACAGGCTGAGGCGGCGGAATCCCCATTCGTCGAACTAGATGCTGCTTGCCGCTATGCGAATCCAGTAGCGTTCTCGCACATAAACAGTGGACGAACCCATTCAATGGCCGCGTCGTGCGTTGCGCTTTGGCTGAAGCTACCTGACGGATGATTCATTTTTCATTGGTTCGTTTCTCTTCACAACGTCTCAAGAGCCAATGCGCGTGCGCGTCTCCACGTTGGTAAGCCAGTGCAACTCAACCACACGGCAATATACGTTATCGACACCAGGCAACAAGCCACAAACATCGCCGATGGTTTCTGATATCTCATTCCCACTGCAAACGCAAATGCGCACGCCACATATACGCTGACCTGGAGAAGGTTTGTTGTTCGCTGGTTCTGCTCTCGTTCGCCATTTGGCCCTGAGTATCCTGTCAGCCTCACTCCAGGCCGCCTCTTCCCAAGCCGCCTAAGACACATTCATCAGGTGCCCACCAAAAAACAAACGGACACCTGAAGGCACACTCCACCTCACGTCAAGAGGGATTCAGCGTACGTTTATGCTGCAGGCGTCATTGTCGCAAAAGAACCGCCGCACGCGTAAGCCGATCCTGACTGGAATGCCTTCCCACGGCAGGTCATTGAGGAGGCGGTTATAGCAACTGTGAATGCGGAGCGAAACCAAAGGACACAAGGGACAGCGACTCCCCTGTGTCGCTGGTCGCAGAACCATGATCAGTCTTTCCCCACCACGGACCTTCAACTGATCCACCACCACTTCGCCACTATCTGGCAACAACGTCCGTTGCCCCATAGCCGTCGCGGCGCATTCCCAGAGCTTGACCCCGTTCTACCTTCGCTCACCCTGCCGGCAAAGTACCAGCCAAGGTTCACCAAAAGTGCACAAGAACCCTTTTACTCTGCCCTTGACAGGATGCGCGAAATTCGAGCGATGGATGTCATCGACGAGCGCGCGACAGGAGCACGCAACACGCTGATAAACTACACTCTAAAAGAGTGGTCGGGACGCACTGTTGGACTGCGGAGCCAATATAGCCGGCAGGCAGAAACCGACTCAGGCCGTCTCCACCTGCACACGAACAGTGATTGTTCCGAATCGTGAGTGCGCTCTATGGCTGAACAGAACGATCGAGTGCTCAGGGTGATCCGTCCAGGAATCAACCGGATCGGACCGCAGTTGAATCGCCTGTGGGAGTACCGCGAGTTGCTCTTATTTCTCGTTTGGCGCGATCTGAAGGTGCGCTACAAGCAGACGTGGCTTGGGGTGGCATGGGCGGTCCTGCAACCTTTGGCGACCATGGTGGTCTTTAGCGTCTTCTTTGGCCACCTCGCCAAGATTCCCTCGGAGGGCGTGCCTTACCCGATCTTCGCCTATTGCGCGCTGGTGCCATGGCAGTTGTTTGCCTTTGCCATGACCGAGTCAAGCAATAGCCTGGTGCAGAACCAATACCTAATCTCAAAAATATACTTTCCGCGTCTGATCGTTCCCCTAACGCCGGTCCTCACCGCCATGGTGGACTTTCTGTTTGCATTCGTACTGCTGATCGGAATGATGCTCGTCTATGGCGTGGTCCCCAAGGTGACGATTCTGTTGTTACCAGTCTTTCTTGCGCTGGTCGTGCTCACGTCATTCGCTGTCGGCGTCTGGCTGTCGGCCCTTACGGCGGAGTATCGGGATATGTGCTACACGGTTCCGTTCCTCGTCCAGTTCTGGATGTTCGTAACCCCCATCGCGTATCCCAGCAATCTCGTACCTGAAAAGTGGAGGATTCTGTACGGATTGAACCCCATGACATCGGTCGTTGATGGGTTCCGTTGGGTGTTGCTGGGTACACCGGCGCCACCGCTGATGCCGATGATGGCTTCGGGACTAGCCGTTGTGGTGATCGTCTGCGGCGGAGTCGCGTACTTCCGCCGCATGGAAAGCACATTTGCAGATGTGCTCTAGCTTGGTGCGCCATGAGTGAATATGCCATCCGTGCGGTAGGGCTTGGAAAACGGTATCGGCTTGGCGATCAGCCCCGTTACAAAATGCTCCGGGAAGCGATCTCGGGGCTGGTGAGCGCACCGTGGCGCCGCGCACAAACCGCACCTGAGAAGCAGTTCTGGGCGCTCAAAGACGTTTCGTTCGAGATCAAACAGGGCCAGGCGGTTGGCATTATTGGAAGAAATGGCGCCGGCAAATCCACGCTCCTGAAAATACTGGCGCAGATCACCGAGCCGACCGAAGGCACCGCCTATCTTCGCGGGCGCGTGGGCAGTTTGCTGGAGGTGGGTGTTGGCTTTCACTCCGAATTGACGGGCCGCGAGAATATTTATCTGAATGGCGCGCTGCTGGGCAAGCGCGGAAGGAAGTGCTCAAAGGGACACGTCGTAAACCTTGGCAACATGGTCATCGAACGCAGACAAGGCAAACTCAAGGTCCGCTGCCGAATCTGTCGGCGAGTGTCTTGGAGAAAGAACTCCGCCAGACGAGCAAGGCTGGGACTTCACACCTAAGACAGGCGTCTTAAGCTCCGATCTGTATTTATGAGCAGAAAAACAAAATGGCGGCACCGGCGTTGTTCATTCAACCACGATGGCGGGCAGTTCCCTTTTTCCGTTGGACATTCGGGCTACCTGACCTGGTATCAGCGCAGCAGCAATGCCGATAGCACACCATCCCGCTGATGGAAATTCAGAATGAAACAGCTTGGCTCCGTTGACATTCTCGACGTTTGCCGTCCGCGAGCAGCTAGTGCGAGGCGGTGGATGATAACTGAAACCCTCTCCAATTTAAGGGTAGGAGACGCCGTGACGCTATTGTGACAAGCTGGTCGCCAAAAGCCAGTTTATCCCTACTTAAGGAGGCAAAGAAAAGAGCGAATACTATGGTAGATTAAGGGCCGGATAAATCGGCAAGTACTGGAGCGCTCAACTGAGTGTAGTGCGATCAGCATCGTGGAATTATGTGGGGTACTTTTGCGAGCTCGGCTCCGGGGTGCTGCTATTGGCGTATGTGGTACGCCGTATACCGGTAGACGACTATGGTATCTTCCTGCTGGCGCAGTCGCTGGCGGGCTTTCTTTTCCTTCTTGACTTAGGGCTGTCGAGCGTGCTGGTGCCCCTTTATGTGTCCACCTTTGCCCGGAAAGGGATGGCAGGGGTAAGCAGGCTGGCGAGCACGATGGTGGTGACGCTGCTGGGGCTAGGGGTGGCAGGCGCGGTTGTACTTTCACTGGCGGCACTGCTCATGCCAGAACTGATCCGGCTGCCAGCGGCGCACATGGCAGTTGCGGTGCAGGTGCTGATACCTGTATCAGCGGCGGTTTGCCTGATGCTGCCGCAGATGGCACTGGAGCAGCTGTGTATGGCGTTTCATCGCTATGATCGGGTAAACCAGGTGCAGATTGCGCTGGTTGCACTGCGGGTGCCGCTGACGGTCGCGGTGCTAAGCGCGGGCAAGGGAGTCGTGGCGCTGGCGTGGGTGCAGTTGGTCCTATCGCTAGTGCGCTTGGCGGCCTTGTGGGCAGTGACGTCGTCGGGGATTAGCGGGCTGTCTCTGCGATGGTCTTGTTTTGATGGCCAGTGCCTGCGTGAGGCGACACGAATGAGCCGCTGGGCTTTTGGCGACGATGTTTCACGGCGCATCGGGATGAACGCAGAAACGGTGATTTTGGCAGCGCTGGGGTCATTCGAGCAAGTTGCGATGTTCGGCATGGGAAGCAAGCTGCCAGCTCACATGTTCCAGTTTGCAGCGCGGGGAATGTCTGTGCTAATACCGACCTTGTCGCAGCATCATCAAGAAGGCGATAAGGCGGCGCTACGAACGACGCTCTGCAATGCCTACCGAGTCTGTCTGACCGGCTTTGTGCCGCTGGCAACATATGGGGTAATTTGCTCGCCGGCTCTGGTGGAGACGTGGGCCGGGCCAGCCTATCTGGGCGCGGGGCCGGTGCTGGCGTGGCTGCTGGTTTCTGCGCTTTCGTTCGTGGTGATGTTTCCCTGCGACCTGGTGCTGTATTCGCACAATCGGATCCCACAGGCGGCGCGTTTCAGCCTGATTGAGACGGTGGGAAAGATTGGATTAGCGCTGCTGCTGGCTGGCCGGTATGGTGCAGTGGGCGTGGCGGCTGGCGTTGCGATTTGGCATTGGTGCGTGAATCTTTCTTGTTATCTGCCAGCGGCCTGCAGAGTGGCCGAGATGCGTCCCTGGGAACTGTGGCGTGCAGCGCTGACGGGAACATTTAGGGCGAGCGGTGGGCCGGAGCGAAGCGAGCGGATGGCCAACAGGCTGCAGGTCGGCGCATTTGTGGTGTCCGCTGCAGCGCTGGCTGGAACCACACGGCACCTCGCACCGGCAGAGGTCTTCGCGGCCTGTGGAGCGGTTTCTCTGCTATATGCTGCAACGTGGATGTATTGCACAGCCTTCCCGATGTGGAAGCGGGCGCGGACGGAGGCTCCAGCGGCGCTGTGAGCGAGAGCGAAGCAATGAAATGCGAAGTGTCGATCAGCGTGGTCATCCCGACGTACAAGCGGTCCGGTATCCTGCGCGCGACTATGGACTCTCTGGCCAAAGATGCACAGACATGGGACGGCGGCATTGTGCAGGTGATCGTGGTCTGCGACGGAGAGGACGAAGGCACGAAGGCACTAGAGCAAAGCTACGCCACCGATCGCTTGGCCGTGGAATGGGTATATCACAAAGAGAATCTTGGATTAGCAACGGCGCGAAACACAGGCGCGGCCCGAGCCAGCGGGGATTTTCTCCTTTTTCTGGATGATGACGCGGAGGCCGCCCCGGGGCTGCTGCGCGACCATGTGGCAGCACACATGCAGGCGGAGACGCACGAGGCGGACTTCCACTATGTGGCCTGCGGGCGGATTGTGGAATCGGCGCAGAAGAGGCAGAGCAGCCGAACGGGCGAGTTTATGGAACAGGCCTGGATGTCTACGCTGGCCCGTTATGAGGCGGCAATGCGTGCCGGGGAAACGGACTCGAACTTGGCAGACGCACTGGAGATGTCCTGCTTTGGACTGAACTGTTCTATCCGGCGGGAGCAGTTCGTGGCGACCGGCGGCTTTAATCCGTTGTTGCGCTGGATGGATGAGGAACTGGAATATGGAGTGCGGCTTTACATGCGGGGAGTGCGGTTTCTGTACACGCCAGCGACAGTCTATCACCGCAACGATAAAGACCTGGTAACTTACTTTTGCCGCTGCTGGGGACTGGGCGGCACCTGCGATACGCTACGCGCGATAAAGCTGGGACAGCAGAACGCGCAGACGCGCAACCTGCTGAGGATGGATACTGGGCCCGTACTACAGCGACTGGCAAACCGCGCCTTCTGGATCGGGCACAGGCCGGCGCGCCCGATTGCGAAGGCGTTGCAATGGCTCACAGAGCAGACGGGCTCGCGGCTGACGTTCGTGCTGTGGCATGAAGTGGAGCGGCTGTCGCGCTACTGGGCCACAGTGCAGGAATGCGGGGTAGAACGCAAGCAACTGATAGAACTTGCAGGAGAGCCTGTGCGAGTTCTGATGTTGCACAGCATTGCCACACCGCAGAACGCGGAGGAAGCACTGTACTACCTATCGCCGGAACGCTTCAGGATGCTGCTGGAGAAGATGCAGAGTAGTGGTTACCAGTGCGCTGACCCGAGAAAACTGGAAGATGCGGGTGCGAAGTGGGGGGCGCACGAACTGGTGCTGACCTTCGACGACGGCTACGACGACTTTTATAGCGAAGTGTTTCCGGTGATCGCGCAATACGGGCTGAAGCCGTTGGTATTTCTAGCGGCAGAACGGATCGGGGACTGGAACCGTTGGGATGATGGCAAAGGGCTGCGCAAGAGAAGTCTTTTGAGCGCCGAGCAGATTCGGGAACTGCAGCGGTACGGGGTACGTTTTGGATCCCACACGCAGACGCATCCCGCGCTGTCAGGGTTGAACGCCGCCGCGCTGTGGCGCGAAGTGAGAGATTCCAAACATCGGCTGGAGGACTTTCTGGGCGAAGATGTTAGCACATTTGCCTATCCCTTCGGACAAGCCAACCGAAGGGTTCGGGCGGCAGTCGTCGAGGCCGGCTATAAAATCGCCTTCACCGCAACAGAGGGACTAAATGTGTGGCAAGATCCGTTTGCCATGCTGCGGATCGGTATCAATGAGCTGCTGCCGCCGTGGACTTATCTTTGGAAGGTGCGGACAGGAGGGACCCCACGGCAGAGCCTGAAGCAGCAGGTGATGCCGATGGTGAGGATGATTCCCCGTGAAATTCGGAATCCGTTGCGTGCGACCTGGAAGAGGTGGAGGGAAGGAAAAGCACCGGTCAGTGATTGACGATGGCGCGGCGGAGACGTCGCCCGGCCCGTGTGAAGAAGTAAAGGACAGGATGGCGGTAGCGGAAGGTTTGATCGCACCATAGCTGCCAAATCTCCTCGCTGCTGACGTCTTGCGAGAGAAGATAATTCTGAGCCCATTGGAAGTAGGCACGACGCCCTTGGACAGCAGCGCCCGTGCGCTCTCCAGTGGCCCAGATGGAGTTGGGATGGATGCGATAACGGTCCCAGCAGCAGTTTGAAACATAGACAGGGGTGGCGAGATAGAGCTTGGTGAGAAAGGCAATGTCCTCGTAATGGGATTGGAGCCGATCGAAGGACTCCTCGAATCCGCCGAGGGAGCAGAACAGCTCGCGATCGATAAGCAGGTCGGAGGGACAAGGCGCACCGAATGGGCCAAACGGGTGGTTGAAGGCCAGAAGATCGGGCGGTTCGTAAAGGCGCTCGCCGGGCACGAGGGCGGGGACGTGATTCTTCGCTTCGTCTGCAGGGTCGCCGCTCCAGCTATACCAGTACTCACTGCGACCGTAGATTAATCCAGCCTCGGGAAATTGCTGAGCGAGGGCGACCTGTTCGGTAAGCTTGAAGGGGAGCCAGACGTCGTCGCCATCGAGTATGGCGAGGAATTTTCCGCGGGCGTTGGCAAGGGCGAGATTGCGGGAGGCACAGAGACCGCGGTTGCAGCGGCCAGGATGCTCAAGGTAGTGGATGCGGTCGGGGTGAGCGGTCGTGGCCTGAAGAGCTATGGCAGCGGTGGCGTCGATGGAGCCGTCGTTGACGATCCAGAACTCCCAGTCAGAATAGTTCTGGGCGAGTACGGCCGCGATGGTTTCCGCGAGGAATGCTTCGCCGTTGTAAACCGCGGTGAGGATGGAAACGAGAGGCTGATCAGGCATTGGCCGGACCTGTTTGTGTGGCAGCCTTGACCGCGCGGACGGCGACTGTCAGGGGATAGTCGGGATCGTTGCAGGCGAGTTCTTCGGCAGTAAGTTCGGCGGCTACCAAGCCGTGGAGAAAAGAGGTGGCGGCGAGTACGTTGCCAAAGCTTTCGACCGAGATGTTTTCCGCACCGAAGGCATCGGCAAAGAGACGCTGCGCGGAGGCACGAGTGAAGCGCCAGAACTCTCCGCCTTCAGCCATCATGGAGGGAGGCGCCATTTGGCTGATGCCGGCGAGAGTTACAAGAGCGACACCTCCGGGAGCCAGAATGCGGAAGATGGTTTGGACGGCGGCGTGCACATCGTATATGCACATAAGAACCTGAGTGCAGATTATGCAGTCAAATGTGTTGGAGAGGATCGCGGGAGCATCGGCGAGGTCGGCCAGAAGGGTAACACCCGGACGATGGATAACGTCGAGGACATCTGCCCGGGTGATCCGGTTGTCGCCAAAGCGTGCCATATATTGGTTTTCGCCGATTTCGACGCAGCGGCCGCGGATGTCCTCTGCGTGACGGGAGAGAAACTGCTCGATGTAAACTCGATCAATGCATTGACCGCGGAACCATCCGAATGCGCGGCGGTAGGGCTTGAGGCGGCGAAGTTCGGAGAAGTCAGTGAGACGGTCGAGCGGCAACAAAGCACGCTGTGCTTTCAACTTCTGGAGGCATAACCAGTGCCTAACCGGGCGCGGAAGCAATCGCTTAAGAAAAGGAATCATATGGTGAATAGCAGATTCTGGCACAGCAACCCACGCAAATACAAGCGCGCTAGGCAACAGGTCGCGGAGATAGGATGGTGTAGCTAGAAGCGCGGAGTTCGATGCCGGTGCTAGTTTCAGTGGTAATCCCGACGGTGAATCGCCGCGACTCCGTGGTACGGACGGTGAGTACGGTGCTGCGTCAGAATCTTCCTGCGTCGGAGTATGAAGTTATTGTGGTGGTGGACGGCGGGACGGACGGCACTACGCACGCACTACGCGGACTAGGCGCAGAGCCGCAATTGCGCGTTCTGGAGTTGGAAACGAACCAGGGGCCTTCGACGGCGCGCAATGTGGGGTTGAGTGCGGCGTCAGCTGAACTGCTGGTTTTTCTAGATGACGACATTATCTGCACGCCGGATTTGCTGTGTGCGCATGTCGCGACGCATGCAGAAATGGCGGGGCGGAGTGAGATTGCGGGACTGGGCGCGATCTACGTGGCACCGGAGCATCCGCCAAGCTTGGCGGCGGAATCATTTCTACGTGGACTGGGCGCGGTGTATCTGCGGCATCGTGACTATCCGGAGGAGCCGTGGCCGGAAAACGCCTGGAGCTTTGCCAACACTTCGATTGCACGGGCGGTGCTGGAGCGGGTGGGGGGCTTCGACGAGCGTTTTCGCAAGCGGGAGGACGGCGAGTTGGGCGTACGTCTGCTGGAAGCGGGAGTGCGGCAGAAGTTTGTAGGCAGCGCGGTGGCCTACCAGTGGTGTGGGAAAAGCGCGCGGCAACTCGTAAACGATGCCGAAGAATTTGCCGAATGCGATCTGATGTTCCTGCGCATGCATCCAGGATCGAGCCCTCACGAGGGCCTGAGTCACATTCGGCAGGACAGACCCTGGAAGCGGCGGGCGCGAGAAATCCTGGTGCAGCGTCCTGCACTGGTCGACTTGGTGCTGGCTCCACTGTGCGCTCCGGGGGAGTGGCGTAGGGTACCATGGCCGCTGCGCGAAGTGGCGGTACGGGCGCTGTTGTTGCGTTGCGGACTGCACTGGTACCACAGGCTACTGGAAGTCTCCGGCACGAGTCCGGAGGATTGGATTCAGGGGGACAGTGGTTAGGGATGCGAATTCACTCGATGCTATGTACGGCCTTTTTTCAACTACCCACAAGTTGGACTCTAATCTGCGTCGAAACGGGAAGGCCGTAGGCTTACAGCCAACGCAAGAACAGGTTCGAGCGGTTAGAGAGGAGATCTGAGCTATTCCTACGTGCAGCCTGCCTTCGGTGACACTCAGTAGGAGGAGGTCACCTTGAGCCACTGCTTATGAAACACCCTGAACCAGTATTTGATTCCTTTCGGAGGCGGAGAAAAATACGAAGTCCTGCGAATGTGGCGCGAACGCGCAAAGGCCAACCGCTCGCGATAATTGGGCCAACATCGGGAGGGCTTCGGTACCAAGTGAGGGGTTTTCGGCGCAAGCGGGCAATTAGAAAACTCAATAGCTCGCGGCGATGTTGAGGAAACTGGAAAAACAAGAAAAGCCAGTAGGCGATTGCGTGTCCCGCCTCCAGGCGTACATCAAGCGGTTTGCAATCGTGGATTACTATGGCTGTTGGAGCATGGACGGCTCGAAACCCACTGTCGATAAGCCGAATAAAAGCGTGACTCTCCTCGCCACCTCTTATAATTGCTCCGCGTCCAAGGTGAGGATCGAAAACATTCTGACCGGTACAAGCACTTTTCCGAAAGGCCATATTTGCGCCAACGCCGAGACCTCCAAAGGCAGCGACCTGAAACCACGGGTTGTCCATCTTGCTCAAAGAGCGGTGCGGATCAGAGCCCAAAGCTGTTATTGGCGAATCTTTGGCCACGATCCCACCCGTTACAACTGCAACCCGCGGATCTTTAAACGGTGCCAAAAGGAATTGTAGCCAATTATTCACTGGAAAAGCGTCATCATCAATGAACGCAACTATGTCGGATCTGCTCTCCAACATTCCTCGGTTTCTTGCTCGGCTCAGACCACGATTCGCCTCTCGAACGTAGCGTGCGCGAAACTTCTCAGCGAGTTGTTGGGTTTCAATATTCCCATTTGTGTTGTCGACCACGATGACTTCATCCGGCTGAGGTTCCAGTTTGGCCAAGGATTTAAGACAGTCAAGAACAATAGCTGGATGGTTACACGTGCATATGACGATTGACACCGAAAGATCTTCCGATCGAGTATCAGAGGGAGTGTCGGTGAAATATTGTACTCCGGTTTGAAATGTATTTTCTACTTCGGCCATTTAAGACGCCTCATTGCGAATTCTAAGAAACCTCTGGTCAACTATGGGGCAAGCTGGCGAGAGATAATTCGTCTCTGTATTGTTTTGTCGGTAATACACTGGCGTGTCTGTCTCTTTGCAGGCAGTGGAAAATGCAGAGCGCACCTAGGCGCCCGGATCCAGCTGTTCCTCCGCCGCGGCAGCCAGGGAGCTGTCCTTCTGCTGACGATGGCGGTTGGGAACCGGGTAGTTGGCTCGGCTCAGAAAGGCTCGATAGCTGGGCTCATCACGCAGCGACTGGAGACTGGGATCGAATGGGA
>Ga0326727_10015218_pt1 | contig 16578 bp, 14 predicted proteins | sample MB2enrmetagenome_FD_207643 | JGI IMG/M metagenome (GOLD analysis project Ga0326727, IMG submission 207643) | Lab enriched peat soil microbial communities from McLean, Ithaca, NY, United States - MB29MY | ecosystem: Environmental > Terrestrial > Soil > Wetlands > Peat | place: USA: New York...
CCGTCTGCAATTGACGCTGCGAAAAGCCTATGGCTTTCGTACCTTCCGCGCCGCCGAAGTCGCTCTCTATCACACTCTTGGAGCTCTACCTGAACCGGAGTCGACCCACAAATTCTGCTGAGGAACCGAATGAAAAAGAATCCTTTTTCCTACGAACGAAGCCGGAAGGTTATTGAAAACAAACGTGGGCGGAAAGAGCGGTTTCTTACGAACCGAATAAGTTATTGAAAAGACACGGCTTGCAAACATTGCGCGAAAACGACTATATATGATTGAAACAAAAGGAGATATCACAGTAGCGACTCTACACAGACTGGCCGCGAACTTACCAAAACTAATGTATCTTACTGAAAATAAATGAGTTGAACTAAATTCCCGTTAAAAGGCGACTATATGAATGAAAATAAAGGAGATCGTCGTGCTGCACGGCCCGTCGAAGGAGGGGTGCTCCTCGATCCGACTATCTCATTGAAATCAGGTCGCTTATACGGATATGTGCCAGATCCAGTGGCCCCGTCAAATCCTGCTCGAACCACTCCTCTGATGCTTTCAACTCCTCGTTATAGTTCCTTTTACTCGGAGATTCCCACATGAACAAACAACCTCGTCGCCGCTTTCTAGAACAGCTCGGAACTTTGGGTGCGGCAGCCGCTTTGACCTCACCGGCGCTTCCCGGAGCGCAGCCGAATGTTTCGGAAGCTTGTTCCGATCTCGCTACAGTAATTATCCCCCTGGAGAGTTGGGCGTTCGCGCTCGATCCGGCTGGCGTCGGAGAATCGCAGGGCTGGTTCAAATCGGTCAAGGACAGGCCGGCCTCGCTATCGCAAGTGACAGTTTCTCACACCTGGCAGGTCTTTGCGGCAACTGCGGATTACATGGGCGTGGGGTGGTATTGGGCGGAATTCGACGCCCCGCCGCATTGGGCCGGACTGTGGGTGCGAATCGAGTTTGAAGCCGTGTTCCACACCGCCAAGGTCTGGCTGAACGGCAAATATCTGGGAGATCATATCAGGGACGGATACACGTCGTTCACCTTGGATGTCTCACCAGCCCTGCGGTTTGATGGGCCCAATTTTCTCGCCGTCGAGGTTGACAACTCCTTCAAGGACGACATGCTTCCACGCCGCGACTCATACGATTGGGCTCCGGATGGAGGCCTCACGCGTCCTGTGAGCCTTCTCGTGACTTCCAGCGTGTACTTTCGTCACGTTGGTGTCGAGGCGGTGCCGGACCTAGATTCCGGCCACACCACAGTGAACCTTTCGGCTGGCGTGCGTAATTGCGCTGCAAATACGCAGCAATTGTCTTTCAGTTACTCCATTGTGGAGGAGGGCTCGGGAGTTACGCTCGCAACAGTACAAAAAGCTGGTGAAATGAGTATGGATGCAGGCGCGGACGGGGCGATCCAGCTTTCGCCAATCAACCTTCCGCTGAAACTCTGGCATTTTGATCGCCCTCACTTGTATCGAGCTGTCGTCACGATCAGGGCAAAGGATAGACCTTTGCACAGTTGCTCCACGGTTTTTGGGTCGCGCAAGTTCCAAGTTAAGGACACGGCGTTTTATCTTAACGGCGAGCGAGTATGGCTGATGGGTGTGGAACGTATGGCGGGAAGCAATCCGCAGTATGGCATGGCGGAACCGACCCGCTGGATCGAGCACGATCACGATGATCTGAAGGAACTCAACTGTGTTTTTACGCGAGTCCATTGGCAACAGGACAAGCGCGTCCTCGACTACTGCGACCGCCATGGCATTCTAATCCAGGAAGAGGTTCCTACCTGGGGAGGGGCCACGTTCGAGGGGATGACGAACGAGCCTTCACCTCCAATTATGCAAAACGGCCTCCTGCAACTGCGCGAGATGATCAGGCGGGACGGCAACCATCCTTGCATCGTATCCTGGGGGTTGTGCAACGAGGTTAATGGGCACAACCCCGTGTCGCGCGCCTTCATCCAGCGGATGGCCGAGGAGGCGCGCCGGCTCGATCCGCACCGCTTGTTGACTTACGCCTCGAACTCCCTCCAGCAGACGCCCGGTGAGGATGCCGCCGGCTTGCTTGACTTCATCGAGTGGAATGAGTATTACGAAAGCTGGTACCCGGGAAGCCCTGATTCGGTCCGGCGCAATTTGCAGCAAATTCACCAGGCATTTCCGGATAAGCCGGTGGTGATTTCCGAATACGGGTATTGTGAGTGCACGCCTGACCGCCTGGGAGGCGACGCGCGCCGCATTGAAATCATGCGGAATCACACTCAGGCCTGTCGCGACTTTGATTTCGTGGCGGGAACGATTTTCTTTGATTATAACGACTATCGCACCCACATCGGAGACAAGGGAGTCGGGCCGCTGAAGCAGCGCGTGCATGGCGTCGTGGACCTGTACGGCAACCGCAAGCCCTCGTTCGAGGCCCTGCGCCAGGAAGCAAGCCCGGTCGAAACCCTGCAACTTGCCGCGGGGGAGGGATCACTGAGCGCCACGGTGGCAACACGCAAGACCCTGCCCGCCTACACGTTGGAGGGCTATATCCTACGCTGGAGAGTTTTCGGGTTTGACGATCTTCCCATGGAAGAGGGTTCAGTGGCGCTGCCCCGGCTTTCTCCCGGGCAGCAGGCCACCCTCCGCATCGAGTTTCAGGAGAAGCATCCCACGCGCGTGCGTGTGGACGTACAGCGCCCTATGGGGTTTTCTGCCGCCACCGCGTGGTGGAAGAATGCCCAATAACTGACGAGGAGTAATTGCTATGTTCCAGAAATGTGGCCGCCGCAAGTTGTCGTTAGCCCCCATGCTCCTGCTCGCAATCGGCGTGTTGGCCTTATCCCAAGCCGCACGAGCACAGGAAAATTACCAGCCCAGCGCTGCCAACCTGGCGGCACGGGAATGGTACCAGGACGCAAAGTTTGGATTATTCATTCACTGGGGTGTGTACAGCGTCCTGGGGGATGGCGAGTGGGTGATGAACGAACGGCACCTCACCGTGGAGGAGTATGAAAAGCTGCCGGCCTTCTTCAACCCCACGGAATTCGACCCCGCTGAGTGGGTGGCGCTGGTGAAAGCGGCCGGGATGAAATACATCACCATCACCAGCAAGCATCACGACGGTTTCGCGATGTTTGGCACCAAGCAATCCGATTGGAACATCGTGGATCGTACGCCCTACAAGAAAGACGTGCTGAAGATGCTGGCAGACGAATGCCACCGCCAGGGCATCAAGCTGTGCTTCTACCACTCGCAACTCGATTGGCACAATCCGAATTATTACCCGCGCGGACGCACCGGGCATGACGCGGGGCGCCCCGAGAGCGGTGATTGGTATAAATATCTGGATTATATGGACGCGCAACTCCGCGAATTGTTGACCAACTACGGAGAGATCAGCGGTATCTGGTTCGATGGCATGTGGGATAAGCCCGAGGCCGACTGGCGCCTGGCGACGACCTACCAACTCATTCACGACCTGCAACCCCAGGCGCTGATCGGCTCCAATCACCACCACGCGCCCTTCCCCGGCGAGGATTTCCAGATGTTCGAGAAAGATCTGCCGGGACAAAACACCGCGGGATTCAATCAGACGGCAGTGATCAGCCATCAACTTCCGCTTGAGACCTGCGAGACGATGAACAATGCCTGGGGCTTCAACATCGGGGATACCCACTACAAGAGCGCACGCCAACTCATTCAATACCTGGTGCGGGCGGCGGGCCACAATGCGAATTTCCTCTTGAATGTGGGGCCGATGCCCAATGGGAAGATTCAGCCGGAATTCCAGACTCGCCTGCGGGAGATGGGACAGTGGCTTACACGCTACGGCGAATCAATCTACGGAACACGCGGCGGGCCCATTACTCCACGGCCGTGGGGCGTGACAACGCAGAAAGGGAACAAGGTATACGTTCACATCCTCGATTGGCAGGATGCATCCTTGGCGCTCCCGCCGCTACCGAGCAAGGTGAAGTCTGCACACTTCTTGAAAGATGGAAGCCGCGGAGAGGTCACCGAAGCGGCAGGCGGCTTGGTCCTACAGATTCCCCCCAGCGCCCGCGACGACCTTGACACCGTCGCGGTGCTGGAGTTGGGCGAGCGATAAAGAAAGCAGGTCTCAGGGAACGGAGCCCGGAGTCCGAGGTCCGGAGGCAAGAGGAGACGGATGCGAAGCTTTGGAGTGGCGCCCGCCCCGCGGAAATCGCGGCTCCGACCGTCTACTCTTTACTGCCTTCTGCTGGCTCCTTGGCTTTGCGCCGCGTGGAGGTTTTGCGCTTTCCGCCCTTTGCTCCCGCCCTGGGGACGCGGGGCTTGCGGGGTTTGGGTTGAGGGGCGGGTTCCACAGGCCCAACCACAACCTCCTCCATCACGGCGACCATGGGCGGCTCTTCTGGTTCGGCGATTTCCTCCGTTAGCTCTGCAGCCTCCCAGTTCACGTCGGTTTCGACAGGCATGAGGATGTCCGGTTCAAGCTCCGGCGCCGCCTCAACCGCGACCTCTGCCGGGGTGGAAGGAGTCAGTGCGGGGGCGGGACCTGCAGCGGGGAAGACCCGCCACACTCCCTTGCGATCGCGATGCAGGCGCAGCCAGCCTTCGCGCTGTGCCTGGTGGAGAAGATCAAGCAGGCCGCGAAAACCCGACCGCTCGTCGACGGAACTTCCGGCCGCGCGCAAGAGCTGCCGAATCTGGCGCAGGTAGAGCGGGCGGTTGGGAGCTTTCTCAAAATGGCTGGGCAAAGCTTGCCGCAATGCAGCCAGGGAATCCTCCGGGCTGGCGGGCGGGGACACAGGCACCGTTGCCGCGGGAGTTGGCGGAGCGCTGGCAGCAGCCGGAGCCTCACTGGCCGGAGCTTCCGTCGCTACCGGTTCTGCCTCCACGGCGGCGGTCTCCACGGCCGGCTCCGGAGGAGCTTCGCGGGCGCCCTCGCCCTCCAGCGCCTCGACGAGATAACCACGGTCCGTCCGGCGCATTTCCACCAAACCCGCCTTGCGAAGCTTCTGGATGAATTCCAGGAACGATCCGGCGCCAAAGTCACGCTCGCTGAACGTGGCATCCAGTTGCAGCAGGGTGCTTTTCAGCAAACCAAGTTGCGGAGCAACCTCGCGTTCGGCCAGAATCTGCAGCGCGCGCTGGATGTTCGGCATCGCTGTGGACAGCGAGCGGGCTTCCGCGCTGCGCGCCGCGGTGCGCTGGGTGCGGGGGGTGCGCGCGCTGTCGCCGCCGGTTTTCAGCAGGTTCTCGTAAGAAATAAACTCGTGGCAGTTCCTCTGCAAGATGCCGCTGGTAAACTGGCGCCCGCCGACAACGAATACGCGCTTGTCATACTGCTTCAGTTTTTCCACCAGCGCGATGAAGTCGCTGTCGCCGCCGACGATCACAAAGGTATTGATGTGGTTGTGGGTAAAAGCCATTTCCAGCGCGTCGAGCGCCAGGTTGATGTCCGCGCCGTTCTTGTCGCCGCGCGGTGTCACGCTGCGTTGCACCATATGGATGGCGTGTTGCGTCATCTCACGGCTGTACTCGCTGGCGCGCGGCCAGTCGCCATAAGCAACTTTGCTGACCACCTCGCCCCGCTCCTTAAGCGCTTCGAGAACGATGGAGACGTCAAAGTCTTTGCCGAGCGTCTCCTTGACTCCGATTTGAATGTTGTCAAAATCAACGAATACTGCGATCTTCAACCTTTCTTCAGCCACAATCCCTTCTTTCACCCGGGGCACCGCGGCAACTCACCCCGCGCGGGCATTCCCCAGGAGGTCACATCACCCCATCATAATACTCCCACAGGTCAGATCTTGGCACTTCCAGAATTTACCCGAGCGTCGCCAGGGGAAACAACGGAGGGACAAACCAGGAAAGGCTCAGTGGCCGGTGCAGATGGGGACCGCTGATTCCGTGAGGGCAGGATCACCGGAATTCCTCCCCCAAGCGCTCTTCCACGGGGCGTGCTCAACACCCGAATTACTTTCCGCCGTAACGTGAACGAGGTGGTAGAATCCTGTCGTTTTTCGGGGGGGGCAGCAGGTGGCGGTTGGCTTGTGCCTCGTGCGGAGAAAAACCCAACACCGAGGTTTCCTATGACCGGAGTGATAAAAATCGGATTGGTGGGCGCGCGCTTTGCCGCGCGATTTCACTGGGAAGGATTCCGGCGCGTTTATGGCGTGCCGGTGGAGATTGTGGGCGTGACCGCGAAGTCGGCAGAGTCGCGCGAAGCGTTTGCGCGCGCGCATGGCATCAAGGCCTTCGCCTCCTTTGAGGAGTTGTGCGATGCCGTCGATGTGGTGGACCTCTGCACGCCCGGCTCGACGCACGAGCCGCTGGCCGTGGCGGCCTTCCAGCGCGGCAAGCACGTGATCATTGAAAAGCCCTTCACAGGCTATTACGGTCCGGGGACAAAGGACTTTCGCGGCAACACCTTCAGCAAGGAAGTGATGCTGCGCGAAGCCCTGGCGAGCTGCGACCGCATTCTGGACGCGGCGCGCACGTCAGGGAAGCAGGTCGGCTATGCCGAAAATTTTGTCTACGCCCCCGCCATCGCCAAGGAACGGGAAATCGTGGAGAAAAGCGGCGGGCAGATTCTGTGGATGATTGGCGACTGCTCGCACAGCGGCTCTCACTCACCCTATTATGGCATGTGGAAATTCTCCGGGGGGGGATCGCTGGTGGGCAAGGGCTGCCACCCGATGTCGGCCATCCTCTATCTGAAGCGTGTGGAGGGCAAGGCGCGTGACGGCAAGCCCATTCGCCCCGCAACCGTTTCCGGCCGCACCCATGAAATCACGCGGCTGAGGAATTACCGCGACGCGGGATTCCTGCGCACCACCTACGAAGACATCGAGGACTACTGCCAGGTGCACGTCACGTTTGACGATGGCACGGTGGCCGACGTGTTTTCCACGGAACTCGTCCTGGGAGGTGTGCACAACTGGCTGGAGGTTTTCGCCAATAATCACCGCACCCGATGCAATTTGAATCCCATCGACGCGATTGAAACCTACAACCCCCGTGAGGATATCCTGAAGGACGTTTACGTGACGGAAAAACTCGGGACCAAGCAGGGTTGGAGCAACCCTGCGCCGGACGAAGACTGGCAACACGGCTACCCGCAGGAATTCCAGGATTTCATGGCCAGCATGGCGGCCAACCGCGCCCCCCTCTCCAGCGGGGAAATGGCGCGCGATACGATTGCGGTGCTTTATAGTGCTTACCTTTCGGCGGAGCGCCGCGGCACCGAGGTGGAACTTTCGCAATAGAACCGGATCCCTAGGGGGCGGCGGCCGATGGGACAGGCAACGCAGGAAGGAAGCCTCCGGAGATTTCCTTCTATAGGCTACAGCAGGTTCAGAGGGCTGGGCTATGGTTAGGCGCGGCAATTCTGCCCGATTTTGGCAATTCCATGACAAGGGGCTAGAGATCAGACATTTTTTGTCAACAGCTATTCCACTCTGTGTCCGTTTGTGGTACGATGCCCGAGGTCGGGGGGCGCAAGACCTCTATTTTCAAGTACTCAGCGCTCAGGCAGAAATGGGAGGTTGGTATTTGACGTGCTTCCAGCTACGTAAGGTCGGGTTCAGCGCCGTAGACGTCTCATGTGCTCCGGGTGCGTCCGTGCGGGGGAGGAAAACAGGCATGCGTGATGACCACCGGGGTTTCTCGCTCATTGAGTTGTTAATTGTCGTCGCCATCATTTTGATCATCGCCGCAATCGCCATCCCCAATTTCCTTCGCAGTCGTATGGCGGCCAATCAAGCTTCCGCCATCGAGAGTTTACGTGTCATCTCAACAGGGGAGGTGACCTACTCGACCACTTACGGTACGGGTTTCTCGACCTCACTGGCGTATTTAGGCCCGCCTCCTGCCAGCCAAGGACCAACTTCGACCGCAGCAGGCTTGGTGGATGAAGTCCTTGCCGCGGGGTATAAAAGCGGTTATAGCTTTTCCTATACCCCTTCCTTGTATGATCCCGGCACGAACACCTGGAATGGATACACTCTACTCGGGAATCCTTCGGTTTACGGCCAGACGGGCGGCGTATACTACTACACGGACCAAAGTTTCGTGATCCGTGCCAACTCCACCACCACCGCCTCCTCGACGGATTCGGCGGTGGGCGATTAGGCCCGCGCCGTCCCTCCTTTTTTTACTTTTCATTTCGCATGACGCGAATTTCTCCACCGGACCGCTTCTGCCCCTGCATCACATGCACGCACGGCTGGCGGCCGGGTGATATCCTTTGTCCTGCGCCTGCTTTTGCGTCATGTACTCGCCTTGCTGAGTCTTCCCGTACCATCTCGTGTCGGGGCAATGATAGGTCCCGGATTCCGTGTTGACCCAAACATTCACACCGGGATTTCCCGCGCCGAAACCTTTGAGGGCCTGGGATTCGGAAATCGGTCGAGCGGCGTGCCGCAAGACCCAGACGTGCCGGGCATAAATGCCCCCCAGAAGCAACACGATGAGCGCCGTTGCTGCGCCCGCGGCCCACCACTTGCGCCGGGTGCGTGAGGGGGGGTGCACCGTCGGTCGCTCGGCGGCCGTGGTTGGGCCCGCAGCTTCGCGCACGGGCGTGGCGGGCTCGGCCCTGGGAGTATTTCCCTCGAGCGCGATGGCGAGTTCGCGCACTTGGGGGATGCGGACCAGGGCGTCCTTTTCCAGGCAACGGCGCAGCGTGGATTGGAGCGGCTCCGGCAGTTGCGCGAGCTTTCGCGGTGTGCCCACCATGATCTCCACGCTCAACTCGAAGGGCGTGGCGCCGCGGAAGGGCAGTTCGCCGGTGGCCATCTGGTAGAGCAGCACCCCCAACGCCCAGACGTCGCTTTGGAGGCTGGGGGGACTGCCGCGCAAGACTTCCGGCGCGAGATAAGGCAGCGTTCCAGCCGTCGCGCCGGCTTCCGTCAGGGGCAAACATGCGCTTGTGACTTCCCCCATGCCGCTGCGCGGAATGCGGCGGCCCAGTCCGAAATCCAGTAATTTGATATTACCTTCAGAGGTAACGATGATATTTGATCCCTTCAGATCTCCATGAAGGACCCCTTGCTGGTGTGCGTAAGCCAGCGCGCCGGCAATCTGCGCGGCGTAGCGCTCAACTTGCTCTAAAGGCATGCCGCCTTCGGGGATCAGGTCAGCGAGCGGCAGCCCCTCGACATACTCCATTACGATGTATGCGCGACCGTCCTCTTCCCCCAAATCGTAAATGGCAGCAATGTGCGGATGGTTCAACTGCGAAGCCAGGCGCGCCTCGCGCAGCAGGCGGGCCCAGGCGAGTTCGTCATCGCGAAGCACATCCTCCAGGACTTTGATCGCCACCTGCCGTTCCAAGCGCAGGTCGCGCCCGCGATAGACCACGCCCGAACCGCCTTCACCGAGGCAGCTTTCAATTTCGTAGTGCGCGAGCGTCTTGCCAATCATACAGAGCCAGCACTCCCACGCACGCTATGGTAGTCCCAGGAGGAGCCTAAGTCAAAAAGGTTATTGTCCAAATTGCCATTAAACGCAAGGTTTTCCTGTTCCGGTGGACGCGTCGCCCGTGCACGGCCGGCTTTAGTCCGCCGCACGCGTTTTCAAACCGCCCCGGCCATTTTCACCCTGCTGCCTCTGCTCACCTCTGTTATCATGTTAGTTTCTCCTGGAATATATCGGATGCGAGGTGTCTTTGTGGACTTTCAAGGTCGAGTCGCCATCGTTACGGGCGGATCCGGCGCTTTGGGCAGCGCCGTCGCTCTTGATCTCGTTGGAAACGGAGCGCGCGTGGCGGTGCCCTACACGGCCGATGAACATTGGGCGGCGCTCGAGAGTCGCGCCGGCGCCGCGCGCGAGCACCTGTGGGGCGCCAAAGCCGATTTGACCAAGGCCGTCGCCGTCGAGCATTTCGTCGCCGATGTCACCAAACGCTGGCGTCGAGTTGATTACCTGATTTGCCTTGCCGGTGGGTTCGCGGCGGGGAAGATTCACGAAACCAGCGAGGGAAGCTGGGACCGAATGTTCGATCTGAACCTGCGAACGGTCTACCTCGCCGTACATGCCGTCGTGCCGGTGATGATCCAACAAAACTTCGGCCGGATTATTACCACTTCGAGTGGAGCGATTCTGAACGGCGGCGGCGCGGGCATTGCCGCCTATGCGGTATCGAAAGGCGCAGTCCGGCAGCTTACGGAGATCCTCGCCGGTGAACTGAAAGGCTACAATATCCATGCGCACTGCATCCTGCCAGGAACCATGGACACGGAAGCGAACCGGCGCGCCATGCCCAAGGCCGATTTCTCCCAATGGGTCGCCACCGAGGACGTGGCGCGGGTCATCCGCTTTCTGTTGAGCGACGACGCGCGCGCTGTGCGCTCCGTGGCCGTCCCGGTGCTGGGGTTGGGTTGATGGCTGCTAAGAAAAACCCCTAGAAACGTAGTGGTGCAATTTGGTCCGCCTTCTTTCCGATTATCGCGCACCCCGACAAGGGCTGCGGACCCCAAGAATGGGGCCGCGCTTCCCGTTGTTACCGTAAACCCGTTCTTCCGGAAGGTACGAAATGAGAGATTGAGCCTTCAGGGAAAAGTTGTTTCCGAATAGGCGACGATTCATTGCCAAACTGGAAAGCGCGGAAGCCATACCTGATAGTGGCGGTGCAGGTGATTGCGGCGAAGACGGATGCGTTAGCCCGGCGGTTGTTCACAACACCACAGCAGCGCTTTCGGCGATTGATCCGAAACCAGCCGGTGGAGTTGTTGCCCCCAGTAGATTCCCTGGAGCCGCAATGGCAGGACTGGGAGCGGGCAGCCGTGGAGAGTAAACTGAGCGCGGCCATTGTGGGATCGGATGCGACGGTGAAGGCAGGGCTGGAGAAGCTGGTGGGTAATCCGAGGGCCGACGAGGTGGTCGTGGTGACGGATACCTATGAACATGCTGCGCGGTTGGAGTCGTATCAGCGGGTGGCCAGCGTTGCCACCATGATTGCGGCCAAGCCCACCGCGGCTGTGCGACGATGATGAAAAATCTTCCTCTGTCGAAAGTCTACCAGTTGCTCGAACCGGGTCCGGTAGTCCTGCTGACAACGGCTCGCAAGGGCCGCGCCAACATTATGGCGATGTCCTGGCATATGATGGTCGAGTTTGAACCACCGCTGATTGCCTGTGTCGTCAGCAACAGGAATTACAGCTTTGCCGCATTACGGGCGACGAAAGAGTGTGTGATCGCGGTTCCGGCGCTGGAGCTGGCGCCCAAAGTCGTGGAGGTCGGCAACTGCTCGGGCCGGAACGTGGATAAGTTCGAGAGATTCGGTCTGACGCCGGCGCCCGCCGAGTTTGTGGCTCCGCCTCTAGTGGCCGAGTGTTTCGCCAACCTTGAATGCAAAGTGGCCGATACCCGTTTCGTCAACAAGTACAGTATCTTCGTAATTGAGGTGCTTAAGGCTTGGACCGATCCTGGGCAAAGGAATCCGAAGACCATCCACCATCACGGATACGGCAGGTTCATTGTGGATGGCGAGATGATCAAGCTGAAGTCGAAAATGCGATAAGTGGCGCACGCCAAGTGTAGGGACCCGCGGCGCTGGCCCTGGGCCGAACGCCGTTCGGCCCTACGAAGTGCCTGCCGATCAAAAAAGACCTGCGAGGAGCAAGAAACTCATGCCCAATCTATTCGATCCGCTCACCATCCGAGACCTGACTCTCCTCAATCGCATCGTCGTTTCGCCGATGTGTGAGTATTCCAGTATCGATGGATTTGCGAATGACTGGCATTTGGTTCACTTGGGGAGCCGGGCCGTGGGGGGCGCGGGCTTGGTTTTGACGGAAGCCGTAGCCGTTACACCGGAAGGACGGATCAGTCCGGGAGATCTCGGAATCTGGAGCGACGATCATATCGAGTTTCTCGCCCGTATTACCCGGTTCATTCACTCCCAGGGCAGCGTCGCCGGGATGCAATTGGCACATGCCGGGCGGAAGGCCAGCACCTATCGTCCCTGGGACGGGGATGGCGCCGTGCCGGAAGAGTCGGGCGGCTGGAAGAATGTGGTGGCGCCCAGCGCGATTCCCTTCGCCGGTAACTATGTAATGCCGCAGGCCCTGACCCAGGAGGGAATCCAGGCCGTTGTCCGGGCATTTGTCGCAGCCGCCGTCCGCGCCCGCGAAGCGGGATTCCGCATGGTGGAGATTCACGCAGCCCATGGGTATCTGATCTCGGAGTTTCTTTCCCCACTTGCCAATCACCGCACCGATGAGTACGGCGGCTCGTTCGAGAACCGTATCCGCTTGCTGCTCGAGGTGGTTTCCGCGATTCGCGCATCGTGGCCGGAGCGCGCGCCCTTATTCGTGCGTATTTCATCTAGCGATTGGGTGGAAGGTGGATGGACCCTCGACGATTCCGTGGAGCTTGCCAAGCGCCTGAAAGAATCCGGCGTGGACCTGGTCGATTGCTCCTCCGGCGGCAATGTGCCCCCCGCCCAAATTCCCGTCGGCCCGGGATATCAAACACCCTTCGCCGAGAGAATTCGTCGCGAATCCAAAATCCTGACCGGGGCGGTGGGAATGATCACGGCTCCAGCGCAGGCTGACCACATCATCCGCACCGGCCAGGCGGACGTTGCCATCGTCGGCCGGGAGTTTTTGCGTGATCCCTACTGGCCTTTGCGAGCGGGACGCGAACTGGGGTATTCCGTTCCCTGGCCCGTACAGTACATGAGAGCCGCTCCCCATGGCACCAAGGCGCGCGTCCCGGCAAACTTGTAAAAACCGCCGCCGCCCCTTGATGCATACCCGACAAAGGTAGTAGGGCAGTTTGCTGTAGCGAAAGTCACCAATGGCAGGCCGGGACAGGTAGACCGCCGCCACAAGAAAACCAAATTGTCCACGCACCCCATTAAAGGTGGTGGATCAATTTGATGCCGTAGCGGCGAGTTTACCTCGCCAAAGGGCGGCGTAAAGCCGCCTCGACATCATATTGACCCAAGACCCCCGATAAAACACGAATTGAAAGTTTCGGGGGATGCAGATAAAATAAATGTTTGCTCTGATGGCAAACAAGGAGTCTTATGAAGGACAAGATTCACCCGAACTATCATGAGGTCAATGTGGTCTGCGCGTGTGGTAATGCTTTCAAGACGCGCTCGACTTTCAAGAGCGACCTCTTGCACTTGGATATCTGTTCCAAGTGCCATCCTTTCTTTACGGGCAAGCAGAAGCTTGTGGACAGCGCCGGCCGCGTGGAGCGGTTTCAGCGGAAGTACGCCGGATTCAAGAAGGGAACCCCCGCGCCTGCCGGGACGAAGACTGCCTCTGGCTCGTAACCGAGAGTTGGCAAGGCAGGAGCGCCAGGAATTTGGCGGGCGCATCGGAGCCTCGAACCCAAAGGCTTTACACAAACTGCCTGAGCGGGAGCCGGATGGCCACAATTCCACCCCTCGATCCCTACATCTCCAAGCCCAGAGTTTATCTTATGGGACGCCAGCACGTTGCCGACGACGAGCTGGCGCGTTTCCTTGCAGATGAGGGAATGGTGTTCTCCACCGACGCCTCCGCGGCCGGCGAGGTCCTGGCGGAAATCGCCGGGCGCACTTGCTACATGTCGTTCGGCAAGGGGCGAAAAAGCAATCGCGAGTATTTGGAGAACATCCTTGTTTCCAAACATGGCAGCGTGCTGGAGCACGCCGTGTGGTGCCTGCTGATCACCGGCGTCAGCCGCGCCCTCACGCACGAACTGGTGCGCCATCGCGCGGGCTTCGGTTATTCGCAGCTTTCCCAGCGCTACGTGGATGAGAGCGACGCGCGATACGTGGTGCCACCGCTCTACCAGGAAAACCCCGAGTTGCGGGAGAAATGGCAGCAGACCATCGAATCCCTGCGCAGAGCGTATGACGAACTCGCCGAGGCCACCGCCCAATACGTGCAGGAGAAGCATCCGGAAATGGCCCCCCGCGACCGGCGCAAGTGGGCGCGCCAGGCAGCCCGCTCCATCCTTCCCAACGCTACCGAAACCAAGATCTTCGTGACCGGGAATTCCCGTGCTTGGCGTCACTTCCTCGAACTACGCGGCAGCGTACACGCCGATACGGAAATCCGCTTGCTGGCGGTCGAGGTCTTCCGCGTCTTCAAGAAAGAATCACCGAATATTTTCCAGGATATCGAGCTCGTGGATGAGCCCGATGGCATGCCATCTGTCCGCGTCATTCACTCCAAGGTCTAGCGAGGTCCGCCCGTGAGCGTGAACACGGTGGGAGCGCGACCCCTCATTCCCGGATTTGCAACCCTTTTAGGCGGGGCGATCCTGACGTTTCTCTTTCTGATCGTGGCAACATCAGAATTCGCGTGGCTCCTGGGAATGCCCATTCAGAGATTTGTGCTGCCCACCGCCCTGGTGGGTTCGTGCCTCATGACCGGGTGGGGAGCGCGGCTCTACTTCCGCCGCCCTTTCCGCGTGACCCTGGTGGTGGCCGCGCTCTTGGTCTTGCTGGTGGCTGCCTCCGCTTGGATCAGCCTGGCCTTCTATGATGTCTCTTTTGATGGCCAGGCGTACCACCAGGAAGGTGTTTACCAGCTTGCCCATGGGTGGAATCCACTCTTCACTCATCACATCAGTCCCATCTCCAGCGACCAAAACGTCAAACTGAATCACTTCACCAAAGGGCCCTGGATTATTGCGGCGGCGATGTACCGTTTGACCGGACGCATCGAAACTGGCAAGTTCGCGAACATTCTCCTAATTTGCGTGGCGTTTTCGATGGCGCTGGCGGTTTTCGGAGGCTCTAGAAAAAAGCTGAGCGCCCGGCCCGTGGCGATGGCCGTGCTGGTGGCGGCAAACCCCGTGGCGCTCTGCCAAGTTTGCACTTTCTATGTCGATGGGCAAATGGCCTCGCTCCTTGCCTGCCTGGCCGCGCTTTGTTTCCGATGCGCGGCCGACGGCAATCCGTGGGTGAGCTTGTTGCTGATGGAAGCCGCCGTTTTGACCGTCCAGGTAAAGTTCACAGGTTTGGTGTACGTCACGATCCTTCTTGCCGGATTCCTGGCTTTACTGGCGTGGCAGAAGCGATCCTTGCGGAAGCCTTTATACATGGCTTTGCTGGCGCTGGGGCTGGGGACGTTCGTCTTCGGGATGAATCCCTATGTGTTCAATGTCCTTGAGAACGGCCACCCGTTCTACCCTTTTTTTGGAAGAGGAGAGTTTCCGATTATCACCATGACCGCCACCACCCCTCCTGAATTCTTGCAGGCAAACCGGGCTCGGAACCTTGCTGCTTCGATTTTCTCCCGATCCCGTGCCTGGCCAATCCAGTCCACACTCAAAGCGCCTTGGCAAGTTAGCCAGGACGAATGGGCCGCATTCGAGGAGCCCGATGTGCTGATGGGAGGATTTGGCCCTCTATTCCCTGCCGCCTTGGTGCTGTCTTTCACGCTTCTGGCGATTGGCGTGTGGCAGGGTGGGGCCGCGCCCTGGACCACCGTCGCAGCAATTCTGATAATAATTGGCTCGGTATTACCCGTTTCTGCTTGCTGGTGGGCCCGCTATGCCCCGCAGGTGTGGCTGGTTCCCCTGGTGGCGCTGGCGCCTCTCGGGGGCGCCGCCGAAAGACCGCATTGGCATCGTCTTTCCTGGTTGGTGTTGCTCATCCTCAGTGCGAATGTGGCCGGGATCGCCAGGGTCAATTTCCGCGCCAACCTGAACGCCACTCGCGAAACGGCCGCGAATCTCGACGATCTTCGCTCCCATGCTCCGTTCAAGGTTGCCTTCGGTGGTTTCCGCTCCAACCGTTTCCGCCTTCAGGAAGCTGGAATCCCGTTCATCGAGGATGAAGGAAACCTGAAGTGTGATCCGGAAGTCAAAGAAAATGACGACTTCTGCATCGAACATTACTGAGAATTGAATAATATCGCGCCCCTTCGGGGTTGCCTGCTGCTGGGGAAAATGAATGTCCGGTGGCTGATGGCTGCGCATGAGACGGTAGTGCGCGAGCAACCGCCAGGAGGATGGAATTTGCGGTTTTTCGTCTCTTACCAAAAGTGCGGAAGCAGGAATCCTGTGTGCCGGCAGTGCTCTTTGAAGGCCTTCCCGAATTGGGCGGCCAGCAAGGACTCTTCTTTCCTTGCCTTGATCCAATAGCCCAGGACGATCAAGCCAACTCCCGCGAGGCATCGCCATTTGTCAATGGCCAAAGCTCCGCCGACCGCGGCCAGATCGAGTCTGGAATAAATCGGATGCCGGAAATAAGCGTAGGGCCCGGTGCGGATGAGCTCGTGGCCCTCTTTGAGAGTGACGGACGCACTCCAATACTGTCCCAAGTTCCAGCGGGCCCACAGAGCGATCGCGATACCGATCCAGGTGAGTGCGACGCCCGCAACGGCAAGAGCGTAAGTCCGAGGGACTACGCGATGATCAAGAACGCCGATCCCCGCTGTGTCGCTGAAGAGCAGTATAAAGCCGAGAACTTCCAGAAAAAGGATACCGGATCGCGACGCGAGGGATTCCTTGTTGACAGTCCGGCGCGTCTTCAGTGAGCTCACTACCCAGTATGCGACAAAGACGATCCACGGACCTTCAATGAGATAACGCCAAATCATGCTTCGGTGCACCGTGGGCTCTCGCAGGCACATGCAAGTTGCAGTGCCTGGGAAGATGGGGA
>Ga0326727_10015219_pt1 | contig 16577 bp, 13 predicted proteins | sample MB2enrmetagenome_FD_207643 | JGI IMG/M metagenome (GOLD analysis project Ga0326727, IMG submission 207643) | Lab enriched peat soil microbial communities from McLean, Ithaca, NY, United States - MB29MY | ecosystem: Environmental > Terrestrial > Soil > Wetlands > Peat | place: USA: New York...
GTCTTCCTTCTGTGCGTCATGGCGAAGTAGACCTTGCCCTCTTCTTCCGTCAGCGGCTTCAGTTGCCCGCTCCCATCGTGAATAATCCCGATCGTCGATTCAAACCCCAGCTCCAGCGCCCGCTTGCCAATCACCAGCGCGTCGTTGGGATCCTTGAACCCCCCGCCCACCACCGAATTAATGTTCACATGAAACTCGGCGTACTCAGCCAGCATCTCGAGCTTCTTATCTAGCACCTTCAAGCTCTTCTTCGACACCTCGTCCGGCACCAAATTATCAATCGAGATCTGCATGTGGTCGAGGCCCGCCCGGTTCAGCCGCTCGATCCTCTCCACATTCAGCAGGTAGCCATTCGTAATCATCCCCGCAATCGCGCCCGTCTTGCGCATCCGCACAATAATGTCGTCCAGTTGCGGATGCGTCAGCGGCTCGCCGCCCGAGATTCCGATCATCGCCGTCCCCAACCGCCCCAGATGGTCGATGCGCCGGTACATTTCTTCCAGCGGAACCGGCTCCGAAACCTTGTCGTACTCGTTGCAATACCCGCAAGAGAGATTGCAGAACCGCGCCGGAATAATCTGCGCCAGCACCGGATGCGAAGTATCCGCCAGCGCCCGCGCCACCATCGCGTACTCGCGCGCCTTCCGCCGAGCCTGAATCGCCCGCCCTCGCACCGTAGATCTCCGGGGAATCGCCATCTCTACTATTGAATCACAGTCCAGACAGAGACCATTAAGGGCCATTAGCTTGTCTTATTTGGAGGTGTTGGCAGTTGTCGGCCTTCCGTCCGGAGACGCATTTGATCGGTTCTCGAGGCTCTTCTCGGTCTGGGCGCGCGTGCTCGGAACCGTTGAACATAGATCGCCCTCCCCTTCAAGATCAACCCATACAAGGCGTCAATCGCCTTCCCCGCTTCCTCAGCCGAACCGAGCCATACAATCGCATAAACGTTGTCGGCGCCTGGCCGCTTGTCGCGGCCAATGTTGATTTTTCGAACTCTTCCAAATCGCTGAAAAACGGCAATGAGATCCTCTTGGGAAGTAGACGCGTCTAGGTTGCCTACGAAGATCCCAGCTTCTTCTGGAAATAACTCACGTGTCGGCTCGGGCACTCGATGGATATGCTCGGAAAGTTGTTTTGACACCTCGTGTGTCACGCGAAAACGGGGTATCGACCCTTTCGGGATTCTCTTGCTCCTCGCAATTTGCTGCGCTGTACTGGGGCTCCTGATCTCTTCGAGGATTCCCGACGTCCTTAGCCCCGTAACCTCCAAGTCATATGTATCGCGATCTTCCGTATTCATTGCGCGATATATGTCATTTGAGGAAAGTTCCTTTCCGTCCATTCCTGCCACTACAATTCGCTTCTGTAAGCGGGAAAGATCGTGGGTCAGGAAGAGGTTTAGCCACTCCTCCTCTCGTTGGCTGAACACCGAGCGATTTGAAAGCACGATGCCGAAGGAGTCTGTGGCCGATTCCAACTTTGGCCTCTCAAGATCGTTTAGAGCCATCGCTTCAAAGATTCGGCGCATTCCTTCTCCGAGCTCGCGCATGAACTGATGCTCGCGCAGCACTCGCGCAATCATTGGGTTTCTCGACTCATGTGCTCCACGAAGTTGCTCGAGTTCGGATACCTTGATGGTCGACATCAGTGCACCTGGACTCCGAAACTCCATCCGATCATTGAAAACGTAGATTTCGATTCCCCTTTGAACACTGTAGTCACGGTGCGCAATTGCGTTGATTAACGCCTCTCTACAGGCCTGTTCCGGATAGACAAACTTGGTTTCAAACCTAGCGCCCTCCGAAAAATGAGTGCGCTGCACGAGAAACGTTGTCCTCAGAAGGTCCCAGCCCCTCACCCAAAGCCGGAAGATGTTACCGTCCTCCGTGATGTCCTCTTTGACGTTATATCGATCGCCTGCTCCAAGCTCATTGCCCAGCACCCTCAGAATCCGGAGCTGGCATCGCGGATGCCAGCGTCGGATATCCTTCGCGTAAAGCAAGAGTGCCGCCATGCGCAAACGGAGCCCACCTGGTACATACTCGCTCAGACCGACCTGTTGAAGGTACCTTTCGACGGATAGACCTTTTATGTAGCTATTTGCTGCTATCTGTAACTCTTCCAGGTCAAGATCGCTCACGTTCGCACCATCCACGAACTGCCTCTCAAATTCGCGCGAACGTACCTCCTGCCTGTCGAAATGTATATCCTCGAAAGAAACCGGGAGGCATTCCTTATCCTTTCTTCGAACACATCGGCCATCTGGCAATTGGTAAATATGGTCGGTCCCTTTACCCGTAGAGAAGAAGAGAACGCGCTCTCCCTCAATGATCACTGGCACAGCATAAAACAGCGGGAGTATCTGACCGCTCAAAACGGCCGTCTTGGGCGCGCTCAGGAGTGCCTCCACAGCTTCCGCATCGTGTGGTACACCTGTCACTCGGCCGTCGTCCTCAACACCAATCAGAAGATCGCCACCATCGGCATTTGCAAAACACACAAGCTGCTCACCAATCTCTCGCACCATGGCCTTGATTGGGCGGGGTTGCTTAGCCGTTGGTGGGCCTTCAAAAGCAGACTTGAACTCGCGAACGTAGCTCTCCCCGAGTTGAATGCTGTTCCGTACTCGATCCACAAGCAATAGCGCAGTTGGGTCCATAGGGCCAGAATTATAGCATCCAAATCGCCGTGTTGGCGGAGCTGGGGTGGTACATCTTTCACTTCCTTCTAGCCGGGTGCCCCAGGTCCCGCCTCTGAGACCTGGGATTGCAGTAAGTTCCTACTGTATATGCAGTAAGTCGGACTTATCTCCCCAACCCGTTCCGTCGCTCCGCTTCCATCAAATTGGTCAAAATGTCGTTGATCCGGGTCAGGTGGCCTGCGCCTTTGCCGCGCAGCCAATCCAACACCCGCGGATCGAGCCGCACGCTCACCGGCACTTTCCGCCTCACGTCGCGAAGCCGGACCATGCGCGCCAGTTGCTCCTCGGTAAGCCGCGGAATGTCCTCGTATTCCTCCTCGGGCAGGTCGAGGCACGCAGCCTGCGCCTCGCTCGCCCTGCGCACCGCTTCGATCTCCGATTCACTCCACTGCCTGTTCTTTATATCTTCGGACGTCATTCTGACCAGTCCGCCGCGCGCTGATGGTGCGGACAATCTCTTCGCCATCGTTATCCTCTTTCGTAGCGCACTGTGTATATACAAACTATACTACAGATAAGCGCCTGCGGGGAAGCAATCTTCCCGATACAAAAAACGGGCGCCAACCGGTCTTCCGGCGGCGCCCTGCGCGTTACGGGGTTTGCGGATGCTTACACTGGGCTGCCCAGCCCCAGCGATCGTATGTCTTCTAGTTGCTGCTTCAGATCGTCCATCTGCTTCTGATCGAATTTGAAATCCTTGAAGTCTTCCGGCTTGAAGTTCTTGCGGAACTCGTCCATCTGCTGCCTGAGCTGCTCCATCTGCTTCGGATCGACTTTGAAATCCTCGAAGTTGAAATCCTTGAAATCGTCCGCCTTGAAGCTCTTGCGCCGCTCTTCCATCTGCTGCTTCAACTCGTCCATCTGTTTCTGGTCGAGCTTGAACTGCTCGCCCTTCAGGCTCTCGCGCAGCTTCTCCGCCTGCTTGCGCATCTCCTCGGCCTGCTGCTGGGATAGGCCCAGCTGGCTAGCCTTGAGTTGCTCCTTCAACCTTTCAGCCTGATCGCGCATTGCCTGCGCCTCGGCCTCACTCCTGGCCGCAAGCTCCTGGGCCAGATCCGGGTCAGGCAACATCTCGGCCACCAGCGGACAATTCCCCTCGCCAAGCAAATCCTGCAACTCCAGCTCCCCTTGCTTGTGCTTCGAGTCCACTTGCAGCGTGAGCGTCTGCTGCTTCTTGTCCCGCAGAATGGTCACCTGCACCGGCTTGCCCTGGTTGGCGCGCAGCGCGCGGTCCCAATCCGCCAGCGTGGTCACCGCATCCGCACCTACCTTCAGGATCACGTCGAACGCCTTCAGCCCCGCCGTAGCCGCCTCGCTCTTGTGCGCCACTTGCTTCACCATTACCCCGCTGGGTACGCCCAGATACTCGGCCATCTGCGAGGTGAGCGGCTCAACCATCGCTCCCACATTCAGCGTGCTGCCGAAGAACGGCATGTGGAACCCGCCCGGCAGACCTTCATCGCCGCCGCCGGTCAGGATGCCTTTTCCCGTTCCCTGCGCAAACACGTCTCCACCGTTGCCGATCTTGTCCCAAACCTCGTGTTCCATCACGCGGCGGTCGGCAAGCTCAACGGTGATCGTCTGCATATTTCCGTCGCGGCTGATCTGCATACTTACCTTGCGCCCCGCCGGAATCTCCCTGAGCATGCGCCGCAACTGCTCCGCGCCCTCGACGTTCTGTCCGTTCAACTGGAGCACAACGTCGTTGACCTTAAGCCCAATCTGACCCGCCGGCGCATCGTGATCGATGAGCGTAATCACTGCGCCGTGCACGTCTTTCAGCTTGAGCGCTTGCGCCTTCTCCTGATCCAGGTCGGCCACATCCACGCCAAGGTAACCTTGCGAACTCGACGAGTGGCCAAGCAGCGGACTCGGCTCCTGTCCCATCAACTGAATAAGTTCACTCGATTGCGCCCGCGCTGCCGGTGGCGCCATCGCCAACCCTGCGCCCACGCCAATCAACAACGCAACCCCAAGACTCCGATACGGCCTCAAAAAGTGTTTCATCTCTTCTTCTCCCATTTCCTTTGCCCGGCGCCGCACTCTTTTCTGACGCTGCGGTAACCGGAAAGCAAACAACGCCTACTGAATCTCCGGCACCCGCCGCAACACCTGTCTTGAAACGGTTCTGAGCTGCGGGCTCTGATCCGAATTGGCAACTGTGTGCAGAACCTGGCGCACGCTGGTGTCGCCTTCAACAGGCTCCAGAATGCTCACCGCCGCCGTGCGAATTCGAGCATCGCTATCGTTGAGCAGAGCCTCTAGCACCGCATCGCGCACTCGAACATCCTCGGCTACATACGGCTCCAATCCCTGCAGAGCCTTTTGCCGCACGCCTGCGTTCTTGTCGTAGCGCAGCGCCACCATCAGCGCATCGCGAATGCCCTCAGCCTGGCAACTGTGTCCCGCCCTGCACTCGGCCGCAAGCAGGCCCACCGAGTCATCCCGCACACCCGCGGACTCCGAGTTTTCGCTGGCCAGCATAAGCAGCCGCCGGATTTCGGGACTGTCAAGCGACCCCTCCATCCGTTGCGGAACCACCTGGTTGTAACGCACCTCCACCATCTCGCTGTTCGGCTCGCGCACGATGCTTGAGATGTTGGCAATCTCCGCCTGCGCCACTGGCGCCTGCTGCGTCGCAGTCGCATTCTGCAACGCCGCCGCATGGGCCGCGCGATTCTGCGCATACTCGTAGCCGCCCAGGCTCCCGGCTCCAATGCCCGCCACAAGCAGCAGGCAAGCGGCGACCGGCGCGGCCTGGATACTGGCAACGTTGTTCGTCATGCGCTGGCTCAGCCGTTCATACCAGCGCTTGGGGGGCAGCGCGTCCAGCGCCTCGGCCAGCCGCTGCCGCGACCGAGCTACCAGATTAGGCGGCGGCTCCAGCACCGGCTGCGCATCGGCAAACACCTTCAGCGCCAGCAACTGATCCCGCTCCGTCCGGCATTCCGGGCAGCCGGCCATGTGCCGCTCCAACTCGTGGATTTGCTCGTCCGGCAGCTCTCCGTATGCCGCCGTCACGATCCGCTCATGTGCAAGTTCGCAATTCATCGCTACGTCCTTCCAGCCTCAAAAACTTCCGCGCTCGGCCCCGAGTATCCGCACCCGCATCGGCGGGTTGCCGGGGCTTCTTACCGCAATCCCGCCAACTGCGTTCTCAACTTCTTGGTCGCCCGGAAGAGTGTGTTCTTGGCGGTCTCTTCCGTCGTGCTAAGCATCTCTCCAATAGTGCGCAAGCGCAGACCCTGGTAATGCTTCAGTTCAAAAACCATTCGCTCCCGAGGCGTCAGCTTCACCAGCGCCGCCTGAATCCGCTCTCCCAACACCTTGCGGTCAAGCTCCTTGGCCGGGTTTGAAAACGCCCTCTCATCGCTCACCGTAGCCAGCCTGTCGATCTCGTCGCCGGAGTGGTCCAGCACCACCGCATGATCTTCCCGGCGGGTTTTCTTGCGCCGCAGTTGATCGAGGCAAAGGTTGGTCACGATGCGGTAAATCCAGGTATAGAAGGAGCACTCGAAGCGGAAGTTTCCGATATACCGGAAGGCTTTCAAGAACGCCTCCTGGTAAATGTCCTCGGCGTCGTGCTCGCTCCCCGTCAGGTGCAGCGCCAGCCGCAAGACCTGATGCTCATACTGCCGCACCAGAGAGTCGAATGCCGCCCGCGACCCCGCCTGCGCCTCGCGAATCAACTCCATCTCCGAAGCGCGCGTTTGCAAACGGTCCTGCGCCCGTCCCGTTCCGGCGCGGCTTGCACCCTCCCGGTCCGTCTCCCGCCTTGTCCCGCCCGTTGCTTCGGTCGCCGACATACCTGGGAAGGATTGTACCTTCCGCGCCGCCGGCCAGGCCAAACTCGCCGCCCCCGCAACCGGGGATAGTGGGTAGCTCACCGCATCCGTTGCCATCAGTTCTCTGCTCCGGTGGATAGAGAAATCGTCGTTACTAGGCTAGACGGATTCTGGTCCAATTCGTAAGCAGGTTGCGCTCACCGTGGTCACATCAACCGCTACACTTGAACCAATGACCGGAAATCTGTTTGACCATCTCGCCACCGAACCCTCCGAAGGCTGGCACACCGCCCACTGCGACGGCGGCTCGCGCGGCAATCCTGGCCCCGCCGGCTATGGCGCCGTTATTGAGGATCCGGACGGCCGCGCCGTGGCCCGGCTGAGCGAATTCCTCGGCGTGCAGACCAACAACTTCGCCGAGTACTCGGGACTGCTGGCTGTCCTCGAATGGGCGATCAAGAACGGCGCAAAACACCTTCGCGTGGTCTCCGACTCGGAGCTGATGGTCAAGCAGATGAAGGGCCTCTACAAGGTAAAAAGCCCCGGCCTGATTCCGCTATGGCAGGAAGCTAAACGGCTGGCTGCGCGGCTGGAGGGATTTCAGATGCGGCACACGCTGCGCGGGGGCAACAAAGAAGCCGACCGGCTGGCCAACGAAGCCATGGATAAAGGCATGGGGAAGAAGCAGGGGCTAGGGAACAGGGAATAGGGAACAGGGAACAGAAAAAACCGCGCATCTGCTTTGGACCCTGTGCCCCATCCATTCCGCGTTCTTTGCGGAATGGGTGGGATATCTACAACTACTTTTCTTTATCGCTTTTTATCGCCTTTCCTGATCCCTGATCCCTGACCCCTGATCCCTGTCTTCACCCTTGCCGCCCCAGATTGTTCCGCCACACATGCCCGCCCCGTTCCAGCAGCCGGTCCGAGCACTCGGGCCCCCACGTTCCCGCAAAATAATTCGGAAAGACCTCCGGATTCTTCGCCGCCCAGGCCTGCAAGATCGGCGTATACAGCGCCCAGGTCGTCTCCACCCCGTCGCGGTGCGCAAACAGCGTCTGGTCGCCCAGCATCGCGTCCAGCAGCAGCCGCTCATAGCCGTTTGCGCTCGACTTGCCGAAGACGGCTGAATAGTCGAAGTCCATATTCACCGGGCACACATTCATTCCCGGCGTATTCGGCACCTTAGCCCCGAAGCGCAGCGCGATGCCGTCGTCCGGCTGTATGCGGATGGTGAGCAAGTTGGGCTGAATCTCCTGGCAAGGCCCTGCTGCCGCCATGCGATTGAAGATCAACAGCGGCGGCTGCTTGAACTGTATGCTGATTTCCGTCGCCTGCTTCCTCAGCCGCTTGCCCGCGCGCAAATAAATCGGAACCCCGGCCCAGCGCCAGTTTTCAATCTGCAGCCGCACTGCGGCGTAGGTCTCCGTGCCCGACTCGGGATTGACCCGATCCTCGTCCCGGTAGCCGATCACATGCTGTCCATTCACAATGCCCGGCCCATACTGGCCTCGAACCGCATTCAGAATCGGTATCGGCGGAATAGCCTGATACACCTTCAGCTTTTCCCGCCGCACGCTCTCCGCCTCAAAGTTCGACGGCGGCTCCATCATCACAAAGCTCAGCAACTCCATCACGTGGTTCTGCACCACGTCGCGCAGCGCGCCGGCTTTCTCGTAGAACGGACCGCGCCCCTCCACGCCCAGCGTTTCGCCCGCGGTGATCTGCACGTGGTCGATAAAATTCCGGTTCCAGATCGGCTCGAAGATTCCGTTGGCAAACCGGAAGACCAGAATGTTCTGCACCGTCTCCTTGCCCAGGTAGTGGTCGATGCGGAAGACCTGGCTCTCATGAAACACGGCGTTCACTTGGCTGTTCAACTCCCGCGCCGAGTCCAGGTCGTGGCCGAAGGGCTTCTCGATGACTATGGCCACCTTCCCCTGCTCCGGCTGCGCCATCCCCTGCCTGCCAAGGTTCTCGATGATCCCGGCAAAGAACTCCGGCGCAGTGGCCAGATAGAAAAGCCGGTCGCCGCCGATGCCTTTTTCCTTGGCTACACGATCTAACTCGGCTTTCAACCCCGCGTAGTCCTGAGGATCGTCGAAGTTAAGCGCGAAGTAACTGATGTGCGACACAAACTCATCTAACTTCGCATCGCTCCCATCCGCGCCGCCAAACGCAACAATCCCCTCGCGCATATCTTTGGCAAACTCGTCGCCCAGCGGCCGCCGCGCCACGCCTACAATCGCAAATTCCTTCGGCAGCAGATCGTTCTGCCGCAGATGAAACAAGGCCGGCAGCAGCTTTCGCTTGGTCAGGTCGCCCGACGCCCCAAAGATCACCAGAATGCCCGGATCGGGAATCCTCTCCGTGCCATGCGGAATGTGAGAAAGGTCCTCCGCACGCACACTCGCTGTTATTGTCGCCATCCTCGGTCTCCTCCAGCGCAACTTAGCGCTCTGTTCCGGCTAACTCTCTATTTCGTGTTTCCCGCTCCCTAGAGCGGGCTTCAAGAATGGTCGCCGAATCTCGATTGCAGTACCTCAGGGGTTAAAACCCCGTCGTTTTCGGCTATTTGCGGCACGACTAAAGTCGTGCCCTTTCAAATCATCGACTTATTCTGAGTTTCCTGGCCCCTCATCGCCTAGTCTCTCATCACCTAGTCTTTCTTCACCGCGTGGCCGCCAAACTCATTGCGCATGATAGCCAGCATCCGGTCGGTGAAGTTATTGTTTTCCCGCGAGCGAATCCGCCGCATAAGTGACTCGGTAATCACCGGCGCAGAAACATTCAGATCGATAGCCTCGAACACCGTCCAGCGCCCCTCGCCGGAGTCCTCGACAAATGCTTCCAGTCCCTCGAGCCCTGGATTCTTCTCCAATGCATCAGCCGCAAGATCGAGCAGCCAGCTCCGTACCACGCTGCCATAGCGCCATATCTGCGAAATCTGCCCCAGGTCCAGGCCAAACTCCTCTTTCTTTTCAAGGATCGTAAACCCCTCGGCGTAGGCCTGCATCATGCCATACTCGATCCCATTGTGAATCATCTTCACAAAGTGGCCCGAGCCGCCCGGTCCCACGTGTCCCCAACCCTTGTCGGCCGCTGGTGCGAGGGTCTCGAAGATAAAGCGCAGATACTCGACAGGCTCCTTGTCGCCGCCGATCATCATGCTATAGCCCTCTTTAAGTCCCCACACTCCGCCCGAGGTGCCCACATCCACAAACTGGAATCCCTTGGTGCTAACTTCCCCGTGCCGCCGCATTGAATCCTTGTAATTCGAGTTACCGCCGTCGATCAGAATGTCGCCCGGATTCAGAAGCGGCTCCAGCTTGGCGATGGTCTGGTCAACAGGCGCGCCCTGCGGCACCATGATCCATATTGCCTTGCGTCCTTCCAGCTTCCCGGCTAACTCCTCCAGCGTTGACACGCCCACGTTCCCCGTCGCCGTCAACCTAGCCACAGCATCCGCATTGAAATCGAACCCGACTACCTGGTGGCCGCCCAGCCGCAGGCGCTCCGCCATGTTACCGCCCATCTTGCCTAGTCCAATTAGTCCCAGCTGCATAAAGAACCTCCGATTAGGTCTCGTTTTAGCCGTCCGTTCCCTCAGGGGCTAAAGCCCGCGTTCTTTCTCCCGCATTTGCGGCACGACTAAAGTCGTGCCCTTTCAAACCATCTGTTTGTTCAGAGGTTCCACAAGGAGTCCCATGCCTGCTTGTTACAAAACTCCCAAACTCACTAACTCTCTCCGCAAAGAATCGGCACCCTCGAACCGAATGGCTTTCATTCCCGCACCCGCAGCGCCGGCCACATTCTCGGGCCTGTCATCGATAAACAGAATCCGCTCTGCCGGCCCGCCCAGAATATCCAGCGCGCGCCGATACATCGCCGGCTCCGGCTTGCGCAGCCCCAGATAGCAGGAACTTAGCGCCACATTGAAGTAGTTTCGCAGTCCGAAGCTATCGAACCTGAACTGGTTGGTCTCGCGCGCCTCATTGTTCAACGCACCCACTATGCACTTATCGGATGCCGCAATCTCCTCGAGGATTCCCAGAGCGCCGTTCGGAAGCAGCTTGGACTGGTTGAGCATGAATCCAAAGAAATCGTCTTGCGAAAAGTGCCGCGGCTCATAGAAAACAACCGCGTCCAGATAAGACTTGAGCGTGATCGCGCTACGTTCCCACGCGTCGTAAGGTACAGCGTGCCGCGCCTCGAATGCCGCGGGATCGAGGTGAAAATACTTCATCGCCGCCGCGCGCTCGCGGTGGTCCCAACCATTGGTGAGCAGAACTCCGCCAACATCGAAGAGAATCACGTCGAAGGGGAACATCGGCGCCTTTCAGTATGCGTCTCTGCCGTGAATGCCTGATGAAACGATGGGTTCGAGCTTGGCCCGCGCATAAACCAAAATCAATTAAGCCCCGCAAGGATGGGCTTCAACCAATTCATTAATCCCTGGGAACACTATCCGGGATCTCTCGTTGCGACCTACTTGTTCGCACCACTTATGCCGGGTTTGCCGAGCCGTCCCCGCACATATACTTCGCCTCGATGGCCAACACCTTCTTGTACCGCCGCACAAACCGCTCTTCCGAAGCAATGAACCTGGCGCCGATAAATGCGTGCACAACTTCAAACGCCAGCGCTGAGCCGATAATGCGCGCTCCCAGCACGATCACGTTCATATCGTCGTGCTCCACGCCCTGATGCGCCGAGTAAGTATCGTGGCACATGCCCGCGCGTATCCCGGGAATCTTGTTGGCCGCCACGCATACGCCCACTCCGGAGCCGCAGATAAGAATTCCCCGGGGCGCGTCGCCCTGCCTAAGCGCCAATCCGACCTTCTCCGCAAAATCGGGATAGTCGTCCTGCGGGTCGGGTTTATAAGTCCCAAGGTCAATCACCTCGTGACCGGCAAGCGCAAGGTTTGCGCGAACCTCCTCCTTCAGAGGAAAGCCCGCATGGTCGGAAGCAATAACTAACTTCACGGTGATCCTTTCTTTTGACAACACAGGAGACGGAGTTAGCCGTGCTTTGCGCGTGGCGGCATCGCAGCAGCGCAAATCAGGAGCAAGATGAGGACTACCGTCTCGAGAAAGTTTGTTACGCCTTTGTAGAGCAACAAAATAGGAAGCGGACACCATAGCTTTGGCCATTGTCCGATCGGGATTGCGGAAGCGAGCTTGATGAGCACTTTTAGCAGGCCAGCCATAATGACCCTCACTCCCCGACTTGATAACTCTCTACTTCACCAGCTTTTTCGCTCGCGCCGCTGCGTTTTCCGCTGTGAATCCAAACGCGGCCATCACCTTCGGCCCTGGCGCCGACGCTCCGAAACGGTCCAGCCCGATCACGTCGCCGTCCAGGCCCACATACTTCCACCAACCGAGCGTGGCGCCGGCCTCGATGGCCAATCTTGGCACGCCCGCCGGCAGCACGCTGGCCTTGTACTCCGCCGTCTGCTCCTCGAAAATCTTCCAGCTCGGAAAGCTGACCACGCGCGCCTGAATTCCGTCGGCGGCTAGCAGCTTCGCTGCATCGAGCGCAAGCCACACCTCTGCGCCAGTGCCAATCAGCACCACCTGAGCGTTGGAGGCATCTTCCAGCACATAGGCTCCCTTGCTCACCGCCGCATATGCGTCATGAGTCGCAGGATCGAGGACAGGCATATCCTGCCGGCTCAGCGCAAAGAAGCACGGCCCCTTGCGCTCCAGGGCCAGCCTCCACGCCGCGGCAGTCTCGTTGGCGTCCGCCGGGCGAAAATCGGTCAGCCCCGGAACCGCGCGCAGCGCCATCAGATGCTCGATGGGCTGGTGCGTCGGCCCGTCCTCGCCCAGCGCGATCGAGTCATGCGTAAACACAAACAGGGAGTGCACCTGCATCAGCGCCGCCAGCCGCATCGCCGGCTTTGCGTAGTCTGAGAACACAAAGAAAGTCGAACCAAACGGAATCAGTCCGCCATGCGCGGCAATTCCGTTCACCGCGGCGCACATGCCAAACTCGCGCACCCCGAAAAAGATATTGCGGCCCACCGGAGTCACATGGAAACTCTCCCCCGGCTTGAAGATCGTCTTGGTCGAGGACGTCAGGTCCGCCGCGCCGCCAAACAGCTCCGGCACGACGTCGGCAATGGCGTTCATCACCGCTCCGCCCGCATTGCGCGTGGCCTGCGGCTTGTCCGCGGCAAAGCTCGGAATCGCCTTCTCCCAGCCTGCCTTCAGCTCGCCCTTCTGCGTCCGCTCAAACTCCGCCGCCAACTCAGGATTCGCCGCCGTATACCCCGCGAACTCCGCCTTCCATTTGGCTTCCAGCTTCGAGCCGCGATCCACGGCGTGGCGCCAATTGGCCAGCGCCGCATCCGGAACGTAAAAGCTCTGGTCCTCAGGGAAGCCGAAAAACTTCTTGGTTGCCGCCACGTTCTCCGCGCCCATGGCCTCGCCGTGAACCTTGTTGGTGCCGGCCTTGGGGCTGCCATAGCCAATCACCGTGCGCACCGCAATGAGCGAAGGCCGCGCCGTCTCTTTCTTCGCTGCTTCAATTGCCGCTTCAATGGCTTCCAGGTCGTTGCCGTCCGCCACCCGCTGCACATGCCAGTGGTACGCTTCAAAGCGCTCCACAACATTGTCGGTGTAGCTCAGCTCCGTCGGCCCATCGAGCGAGATCAAATTGTCGTCATAGAGAAAGATCAGCTTGCCCAGCCCCAGCGTTCCCGCCAGCGCGCACGCTTCGTGCGAGACGCCTTCCATCAGGTCGCCGTCGCCCAGCAGCGCATAGGTGTGGTGGTGCACCACGTCGAACCCAGGCTTGTTATAGATCGCCGCGAGGTGCTTCTCCGCAATCGCCATGCCCACGGCCATGGCAATGCCCTGGCCCAGCGGTCCGGTCGTCGCCTCCACGCCGTCCGTGTCGCCGAATTCCGGGTGCCCCGGCGTCCGGGAGTGCAACTGCCTGAAGCTCTTCAGATCGTCCAGGGTCACGTTGTATCCGCAGAGATAAAGCACCGAGTAAAGCAGCGCCGACGCATGCCCGTTCGACAGCACAAAACGGTCCCGATCAGCCCACTTCGAATTTGCCGGGTTGTGCTTCATCAGCTTGTGAAACAGCAGGTAAGCAATCGGCGCGCACCCCAGCGGCGCACCCGGATGGCCGGCCTTGGCCTTCTCCACTGAGTCAACAGCGAGCAATCGCAATGTGTCGATGGAAAGTTCGTCGAGAGATAAGTCCGTAAGGGTAGCTGTCATTTTGTTTTCTTGGAGTCCTTTCCCCGATGTGCCCGATGCGCCGAGACGTCTTGTTAGCCGGCATCAACCTGCACCTTCACATTGTAACCAAGCCAGCTGTCTTGTTCGGTCCAGTGCAGCGTCCATTCCACCTGCCCGCTCGCGATGCCCTCCGCAATATCGGCAGCGAAGCCGGCGTAGCCCAGGCTGCGGCTGGGCGTCCTTTTGGTCGTCTGCCACCCATCCACCGTCCACACCACCTCAAATTGTTTTTCATCCAGAATGCGCAGCGTTCCCTCGGCGGGGATGCTTTGAATGGGCCGCCGGCGCATATAAATCTCCAGGCCGCGCCGCCTTCGGTTTCGACCGATTGTCTCGCAGTACCGCTCATACACCGCGTCGATGCGGTCGAATACCTTTCCGTCCAAAGCCGATCGCAACAATTTCAAGTACTCGGCATGCGCCCACACCAGCGGCATTGCCGATCCCGCGGGCTGGCCCAGCCGCAGGCTTGTATCGGGCATTTGAGCCTCGTCCCACACCTGCTCGGGCAGCATCTGGCCGCCGGCGGAGAACTGCTCGTATGTCTTGATCAGCGCGGAAATATCCTTTCCCGCCGCCAGCTCATAATGTGCGCGTTCGCCGGTCAACAATGGCCAAACGCGCCCCTGGCCCCATCCCTGGAAAGGACCTCCGTCAGGCCGTTGCCCATAGCCGTCCCAGTTGTAACGCAGCCAGCCCGGCCCCTGGGGCAGGTCGCGTTTCAGCACCGCATCCACCACGGCAAGCGAGTCCACCATCAGCGGATCGTCCGCCCGCCGCACGCCATAACGCACCAGCTCGAGAAATCCCGCGTCCACGATCTCGCGCGCTTCAAACTCATACCGCGTTCCCGGCGGCCGGTTGGCCAGCCGGATGAGTTCCTTTCCGCAAGCCTCGTGCGCATAGGCCGCGCCGCACTCCGGCGGCCTGATGCGCATGTAGTGGCGCTTGATCTCGGGATGCAGCACTCCATTCTTGGTCACCGTCCAATCCTCGACGTGGTGCTCGATCCAGTCGGCATACTCCTCGAGAAACTCGGCCAGCTCAATTGAGTCGTGCGCCCGCGCCATCTCCGCCGCGCAAATCAGCCCGGCAATCACCGCTGCCAGCGTCGACGGCGAATAGCCCGCATTCTCCTCCCAGCGTTCCTGTTGGGTAATGGGCGCATGCCGCACCAGAAACCCCGCGGCCCGCTCCACAAATGGAAAAATGTTCAGCTTGCCCAACCCATCCAGCTTCCACAGCCGCCATGCCAGCATCAACGGAAACGCCACCTCGTCCAGTTGCAGCCCCGTCCAGTAGGGCGTTCCATCGATCCAGAAGTTCTGCGCAAATCCTCCGTCGGGCTGCTGCGTGCAGGCCAGATAAACCAGCGCCCGCCGCGCCGTCTCCGCGCGCCCACAGGCCAGCAGCGCCGTCGCCGTCTGCACCATGTCCCGCGTCCACACCAGGTGATAGCCGCCCAGGTCGTCGTCGCCCTTCGACTGGCCCCACGGAATCGATGCCGAGGCCACAAACGCCCCTGAATATGTCTTGTCCTCGTGAGCCAGCAGCACATTGTGGCTGGCCCGCATCAGCTTGCCTCCATCGCCCGACTTCGCTCCCAGCCACTCAGGATTCGCAGCCCGCTTCCACTGCGCGATGTACCGCTGGCGGCTCTCTTCATACGGCATGGCCAGCGACCCCATGGTCTTCTGCGCAGCGGTGTGGTGGCCGGCGCCGATGCCAAGCGCCACCGTAAACTCGTATGCGCCCTCCACTCTCCCGCAGTTCAGGTCCAGCTCTCCCATCAACGAGAGATTTCCGTCCGTCGCCGATCCAAACTCCCAATCCATGCGGAAGTTGTCCATCAGGTCGCGCCAGCCGTCGCTCCATCCCACAAACCCGCAGCTCACACGCGAGAACCCGCAACTGGCTCCCATCGCCAGCGACCAGCCGTTCTTCCACGCCAACACGGTCTTGTGTCCCGCAATGTCCACGGCCCGGGCCGAGTTGCCCGCCCCGCCTCCGTCCAGGTGCGGCGCAACCAGCACATACACCTTGAGCCGCTTCAGAAGCTCCGCTTCCGCCTCCAGCCGCACGTGCGTCAAAATCACGCTATGATGCGGATCGCAGATGATTTCCTTGGTCACCATGTAGCGCCGCGCCGGATCGCGGCTCACATAGCGCACTCCCAGCGCCTCCGGATGGATGTATTCAAACGTGGTCTGCAGATCCCGTTTCTCTTCGTGAACAAACGTCTCCCCGTCCGTTATCAGCAGTCCCATGTCGCGCACCTGCGCCCGGTCGATGGTCGGATGGTAGACCTCGTTCAGAATTCCGTGTGAGCATGTAAACCAGATGCGGCTCGACGCCGCGTAGGCCGTCCCCACCGCGTCCTTCAGGCTCGAAGTCCATCGCGGTTCCATGCCCGGCGCGCCAAATGCCTCGCCCTGCTGCGCAAGCCAGATGAATTGCGCCGAACTATTCTGGGATTGATCGCTCATAGTTGCAGATCTCTCGTCTAATCGGGGAAGTTGAAAACGCCGGGCAAATTGGGGAAGGCGCTCGTTGTTATCCTACCTATCGATGTTCTATCAGGCCCAAAGGTTTCCCGGTCAACAAGTTTCCCGCACGCCCAGTATTAATTTCCCGCATCTTTCCACCCCACACCATGCATCAAACTCCATGACAAGCGCGGGCGTATTTCACTCTTTCACTTTTTCACCCGTTCACTTCTTCACTGCCTCCGCGCAGTACAATCCGAATCGAAGGAGATTTCCCCAATGGCTTACGAACTACCGCCGCTTCCCTACGACTACGCCGCCCTCGAACCCTTCATCGACA
>Ga0326727_10015220_pt1 | contig 16576 bp, 16 predicted proteins | sample MB2enrmetagenome_FD_207643 | JGI IMG/M metagenome (GOLD analysis project Ga0326727, IMG submission 207643) | Lab enriched peat soil microbial communities from McLean, Ithaca, NY, United States - MB29MY | ecosystem: Environmental > Terrestrial > Soil > Wetlands > Peat | place: USA: New York...
TTCTTGTTGAAGGTGAAGTCGAAGTTGTCGAGGGTCTTGAGCGGGTCGCGGAACTCGGCCTGCTTGCGCCGGCGTTCCAGCATGCGGTCAGCGCGGCGGGTGAGTTCGTCGGTGACCAGGCAAGAGAATCAGATCCAAGGGAGCCCTGGATTCGGCCTGGGCCTGACGCAAGCGCGTCTCCCACACCGCCGCCATGCCTCCCAGACGTAACTGCCGTAAAGCACGATTGAGTTCGACCAGATTCATTGCGTCTCCTCTCTTGAAGTTAAGCTAAACCTTCTGGTGGCCGGGGCGGAGGATAGGGCCACGCAGGGATGCGACCTGAGCGCCGACCCCGGGGCCGGGATGGAGGGGGCGAGCGAACCTCGCTCCCGCCGTTCCTCCATCCGGGCAAGAAAGCGATAAATCCTGGGGGCGAAGCCCCCAGCCTGATCTCCTCCTCACGGGCCCACCTCCGGGGAAGTCCGCGGCACTACAGGAAGCGTTTCGAAAAGCGCGCCCTGTCTCTCTTGCTCCTGCAAGCGTTGCTGAATGAGGTCGCGGTACTGCACCAACTCACGGATGAGCGGATCGACTTGCTGCAAGGTGAGCGGCGCTTGGGGGCGTCGTTCCAGGTAGCGACGCACGAAGCGGTATTGATGCACCCCCAGTTCGAGCGCCGCCGTGCAAGCTTCTTCCACCGCCGCGAGTCCAAACTTCTTGCCCAAGGCCAGCACGCCCAGCAGGCGGCGTACTCCCAATTCGCCTTCGGCGCGATGGATCGCCTGGCAGAGGGCGCCGATGGGCGGTCCCGCCCGTTCTGCTCGCGCCAGCAACTGCAGAGTGCCGAGCGGGGTGCGGGGGGGGTAATCCTCGTTCTTGACCCGATAGCGCCCGCGTTTCTGGCGGACATGCTCGCGCAGGAGTTGGCCGGTGCGGGGATCGAGCAGGCGCACGTAGAGGTCATCCCACTGCACATTGACGAGGCGCCCAATCCAGCCGGGCGGTGCGCCGTAATAAGCGGCCTCGACTTCCACGCAACCGTCCAGATGCACGGTGCGCTGGCCGTAGGAGTAGAAGCGAAAGGGCTCGATGGGCAGGGGCAGCAGGGCGGGCTTCTCCTCGGCGAACATGGCGGCCACTTGCCGCTTGGTGGTGCCGTGAATGCGCGTGTCCGCCCAGTGGATCTCCCAACGATCCAGGTAGGCTTGGGCTTGCTCCAGACTTTCGAAGCGCAGCCCTTTGAGCGGCGTTTTCTGGGCGTGTCCGACTCCCGCCTCGACTTTGCCTTTGCGATCGGGATGCTGAACCCGGCACGGCATGGCCACGGCGCCATAGTGCGCGAGCACGTCGCGGTAGAGGGGATTGAGGGTGGGATCGTAGATGTCGGGGACCAGCACGCCCTCGCGTAAGTTGTCCAGCACGATGATTCGAACCACACCCCCCAGCCGGCGAAAGGCCTTCTCATGCAGTTCCGCCCAAGTGCGGGAGCTAGATTGGAAGACCAGCAGCCGGACCGACTTGCGGCTGTAACCCAGGGTCAGCACGAAGAGGCGGGTGCGGCGGTACTTGCCGCTCTGCGGGTCGCGGACCCTGGGGCCGGTGCCGTAATCCACCTGGGCTTCTTCGCCGGGCGCGGTGACGATGACGGGGTGAGCTTGCGGGATCGGCACTCCACGGAGCTTGCCCACGAAGCGCCGCACGCTCTGATAGCCACTGGTGAAGCCCGCCTCCGACACCAGGTCTTGCCAGATGGCCATGGCGTTGCGGCCACGGGTGAGAGCGAGTTCGATCAGCTCGCGATACGGTTCGCAGGCACTGGCGGAGGGGTTCCGCGTGGGAGGCACGGCAGGCACCGGCGCGGGCTCGGTGGCCGGGTCGGTGGTCACCTCGTTGGCCGGCTTTGAAGGGTCAGATTCGGGAGTGGCTTCGGGAGCGAGCGCTGGCGGAAGGAGCCCGACCGCTGCCGGAAACGCCCCTTTTCCCTCGCCAAAGTCGGTGGTCACCTCCTTGGCCGGTTTTGAACCCTGGGAATCGGAGGGCCGGCGTATGGCCGGTTTTGGCCGGCCGGAATCGACTCCTCCCCCGGCGTCGGTAGAGGGGAACACACCCGCTTCGGGGATCAACTTCTCCGACCCCGGCAGGGCGGACCGCCGCCCCCATCCACCGGCGGGTCGGACCGCGATCCCCGCTGTTTTCAAATAGCTGCTCGCGGTTTCGCGGCGTACACCGGTGGCTTGCTCGATCCGCCGCAACGACCAGCCGAGCCGTCCCAATACTAAGACTTGTTGTTTCTTTTCGTCACTCAAGACATTGGCCATAGCTACGAGGCTAACGCCTCGTGCGCTTGTCAATGTCCCGGAGGGTGTCTCCGTTGGCCGGTTTTCAGGTGACCATCATTGGCCGGTTTTGGGTGACCACTGAGGCGAATGCCGAATTTTGTGGGGATTAGGGGCAGGAGTTTCGTACTAAAGTAGAGGTTGACGTGGTGCATGGACTGCGTGGAAGATATTCCCGGGCATCCATAACATCGTCATCTTCGCGCACTCGGGTGGGGAGGAAAACTCATGGCTGAAATTCGGACGGACTGGGTCACCTTGCAGGTTGCAGACGGAACTATCATGCGCGCGTACGTGGCGAAGCCGCAAGACGGCCACCCGCGCGCCGGGCTTTTGGTGTTTCAGGAAGCCTTCGGCGTGAATGCGCATATCCGTGACGTTGCGGAACGCTTTGCGCGCGAGGGATACCATACCCTTGCCCCGGAGCTCTTCCACCGCACCGCGCCGGGTTTCGAAGGGTCTTACACCAATTTCGAGGCGATCATGCCTCACATACGCGCCCTAACGGACCAGGGCCTCGAGGCCGATGTGCGCTCTGCTTTCGCGTGGCTGCGCGAGAATCTGCGAGCCTCGGAGACGCCCATCGCCTGCATCGGGTTCTGCATGGGCGGACGAGTTTCCTTTCTCACCAATTCCATCCTGCCGGTCAAGGCCGCCATATCATTTTATGGTGGCGGCATCGCCCCGAACCCCATGAGCCCCGGCTTGCTCAACCGCGCCGGCGATCTGCACGCGCCGCAACTTTTGTTCTGGGGGGGCTTGGACAAGCATATTGGCCCCGAGCAGACGCACGCCGTGGCAGAAGCTCTGCGTAAGGCCGGCAAGCCTTTTGTGAATGTCGAGTTCTCGGACGCCGACCATGGATTTTTTTGCAACGTGCGCACCAGTTACAACCCCGCCGCCGCCCAGCAGGCCTGGGCGCTAACCCACGCCTTCCTGAATTGTTATTTAGGGAGTTGAACGCGAGTGAATCACGCCGTTTCGGCGGTGGTGAGCTTGGGTTCGAGGGTCTTGACCGCCGGCTTGCCGCGCCGCGCGACCAGCCAGAATCCCACTCGCAGTGCCAAAAGGAAGGCCACCAGCGCGCCGTAAAACAGCGGCTTGCGCACGTCCGACTTCACCAGCCAGTAGTAATGCACCACGCCGGCGACGGCGGTAACGTAAACCAGCCGGTGCAACGCTAGCCAGCGCTTGCCCCCCAGGCGGCGAATCCAGCCTGCCGTGGAGGTCAAGGCGAGAGGAATCATCAGCACGAAACCTGTGAACCCCGCCGTGATGAAAGGCCGCTTGCGCACGTCTGCCAGCATATCCGTCCAGTCAAAAAACTTGTCCAGCCCAATCCAGGTGCTGAAGTGGAGCAGCCCGTAGAAGAAGGCGAACAAGCCGAGCATGCGGCGAAAGCGAATCACTTCCGGCAGCCGCAGGAGCTTGCGCGCCGGCGTTACCGCCAGAGTGACGACGACAAAGATCAGCGTCCAATCGCCTGTCTGGTGCGTGATGTACTCGATGGGATTGGCGGTCAGGTGGTGGTGGAGCGCCCGCCATACCAACTGACCCAGCGGGACTAGGCACAATGCGAAGACCGGGAACTTGATCCATTTGCTGCGGAGAATTTTTCGCAATCGCTCACCGTTCGTAGCTGGTTGATGGGGCGCTGTAGCGCTGAGCTTTAGCTCAGCACGTGCCGGCCTCCCGATAATATCGGGCCAGGTTCCGGCCGGCGCTACCAGGTTTTTCGTCAACCGCTCAGAAATTTTTGCGCAGGTCCATGCCCCCGTAGAGCGACGCGACCTGGTCATAACCATTGAACATCAGCGTGGGGCGCCGGAAAAATTCGCCCAAGCGGCGCTCCTTGGCCTGGCTCCAACGCGGATGATCCACCTGGGGGTTGACGTTGGAATAAAATCCGTATTCGTTGGAGTTGGACAAATTCCAAGTGGTGTCCGGCTTTTTTTCCACCAGCTTGATTTGCACCAACGACTTGATGCTCTTGAACCCATACTTCCATGGCAGTACCATGCGCACCGGCGCGCCATCCTGATTAGGCAGTGTTTCTCCATACATCCCGAAGCAGAGCAGCGCTAGCGGGTGCATGGCTTCGTCCAGCCGCAGCCCCTCCACGTACGGCAAGGGGATTCCCGCGACGCTCCCCAGCGGCATCTGACCCGGGCTGTAATAACTTTCAAACGCCACGAATTTTGCCTTGGGCTGGGGCGACACTTCCTTCAGCAGCACGTTGAGCGAATAGCCGACCCACGGCACGACAATCGACCAAGCCTCCACGCAGCGGTGACGGTAGATGCGCTCTTCGAGCGGCGCCAATTGCTGCAACTCCTCCACCGTGAAGGTGCGCGGCTTGTCCACCAGCCCGCTTACTTTAACGCTCCAGGGTGAAGTGCGAAAGTGGGTCGCATTCTTGGCGGGGTCTTCCTTTCCCGTACCAAACTCGTAGAAGTTGTTGTAATGCGTCACGTCATCGTAGGGTGTCACCTGCTCCGTGGTGCTGAACGGACTCTTGGCTGCCACATTCAGCTTGGTTCCTGCCAAGACCCTTTGCGAGGGCCAAGCCAACTCCTTCAGCGTACGCCCCGCCAGCGCCCCCGCCGTCACTCCCAGCGCGCCCGCCAGGAATTTTCGCCGGTTCAGATAGAGCCACTTCGGAGTGATCTCTGACGAAGGAATTTCCGACGCCTTTTTTGTCAGCATCTTTCACCCTCTCTGTCTACGGACAAGGTCATTACACAACTAGACGGCACCTGCCCGCGCGATCAACCAGCCAATCTCCAGTTTTGGGTCCGCCCCCACATACTGTATACCAATTGGACGCTGGACTATTCCCTGAGGATGCATTTTTTCCATGCATTTTAGCGCTGAGGGAACACGCTGGGCAGCCCCTATCGGAATTCCTCCGGGTGGATGTTGCCAATTCCCTTTAGAAAGGTTAGCTTGGGGGCGGTCCAAAGGCGTTTCGCCGGTTTCAGAAAATTCGGGTGGGTGAGATACGGAAGGCGGTGCGGTGAGAATCGTTAGCATTGGTGAGGTCCTTTGGGACGTCATCGGAGATAAGGAATACCTCGGCGGCGCGGCGCTCAATTTCGCCGCCCACGCCGCGCGCCTGGGGCACACCGTATTCTTTGTGAGCGCCGTGGGCAAAGATGAGCGTGGCCGGCGCGTGCTCGAGCGCATGGCGGAAATCGGCCTCCCGACGCGTTACGTCCACGAGATTGTGACGCACCCGACGGGCGTCGTGACGGTCGAGCTCGATCCGGCCGGGGTGCCGCGATTCACCTTACATCACCCCGCGGCTTACGACGCTCCGGAACTCACGGATGGCGACCTCGCGGAACTCTTATCACCCAAACCTGATTGGATTTATTTCGGCACCCTCTTTCAAATGAGCCCGCAAGCCCGGCAATTGACCTACCGGTTAATCGATTCCCATTGTGGCGCGCGGCTTCTGTATGATGTCAACCTGCGCAAGGACTCCTACACGGCGCCGCTGGTGCGGGAACTGATGGCGCGCGCCCAGGTTGCAAAACTCAATGAGGACGAGGCAACGATGATCGACCAGATGTTCGGTCGAGCGTCACCTTCGCTGGAAGCTTTCTGCCGCGCCTATGCGCAGGAGTTCGGTTGGCAAGCGGCCTGCGTCACGCGCGGCGAAAAGGGTTGTGCGATGCTGGTGAACGGGGAATATGTTGAAGCCCCAGGCTATACCGTGCAAGCCCGGGACACGGTGGGAGCCGGCGACGCCTTCGCCTCCGCCTTTGTCCATGGCATGGGCAGGCAATGGCCCCCGGCGGAAATTGCCGACTTTGCCAATCGCGTCGCCGCCCTCGTCGCCAGCCGGCCCGGCGGCACCCCCTTCTGGACGATCGAAGAGGCGCGGGCGCTCCGCTAGGTGCCAGGTATCAGGTGTCAGTAAAAGCGAAGCTGGTGGGCTTTCTTCCTTGCCGGGGGGGCTGCAAATTTTAAATTATGGTTTCCGAGCCTGACACCTAATACCTGACACCTAGTTTTCAAGCACTTTGTCCAGTTCCGGCAGTGACGTGATGCGTGGGCATTCGGCGCGGGGGTAAGCGCCGACGCGGTCGATGAGCACGCCGTGCAAGCCCGCGAGTTGCGCGCCGCCTACGTCAGTGGCGTTCGTGTCGCCCACAAAGACAGCCTCGTTCGGCGCCACTTGGGCGCGGGCGAGGGCCAACTGAAAAATCTCGGGATGCGGCTTCTCTACCCCCACAATCGCCGAGTCAAAGACAGCCTGGAAGTAATCGCGCAAGCCCACGTGTTGCAACTGGTCTTCAATGGTGCCGATAGAATTGGAAATGACCCCTAGAAAGTAACCCTGCTCCTTCAGCGATGCCAGGTAAGCGGGCGTCTCCGGCATCACCACGGACCACGTGCGGATGTTGCGGAAGCCGTCAGCCACCAGGCGAATCAAGCGCGCGTGTTCGGATTCCGGCGCGCCGATTTGACCCATCAACGAGGTGAGATATTCAACCCAGTAGTAATGATCGATCGTGCGTGGCACCTCACCCTTGCGAATTTGCGGCCACAGCCACACGTCGAGCTTCTGCTTGGCGGCGCGCTCCGCGGCATGGAAATCCTCCACGCGCGTCGGGAAGCCCGCCGCGGTCAGGTCGCGTGCCCGTTCATCGAGCCGGGGATAAAGCAGGGTGTTCCCCGCGTCAAAGAAAATGGCGCGAATGCATGTTGATTTCATTAAGGAATGGCTCACGAATTAGAATCCAAGCCTGGGTTACCACCTTTAGCTTTTCATGATCGCTCGAATCTGTTCTTCGAGTGCGGTAAGCTTATTTTGAATAATATCCCAGATGAGTTCGGCGTCCACTCCGAAATACTGATGGATGAGAACATCGCGTAGCCCTGCAATTTTCTTCCAATCCACCTCCGGATGGCTTAAACGAACAGCTTCCGGAACTGTCTTAGCAGCTTCCCCTATCACCTCAAGGTTTCGGATCACAGCATCGAAGGTTTTTGCGTCTCCTGCAAACGTCGCCGCTGACATCCCAGACGTATATTTCCGGATTTTCGTGATCGCCTGAAGGATGTCTTCCAGATAAACCTTATAATCCCGGGGCATGGATGGTCTCGTTGAGAATTGGCTCTCGAAGCCTCGGCTTAAGGGTATTGGCCAGCACCAAGTCCACCGGGCAGGCAAACAGGTCTTCCAGGTAGGCCTTCAAATCCATATAGGCGTCGAAGGATTTCTGATCAAACTCGACAAGAAAATCCAGATCGCGGGCCGACGTGCTCTCGCCGCGGGCGACTGAACCAAACAACCCAAGACTCCGCACCCCGAAGCGCCGAATGTGATCACGGTGCTCGGTCAACTTTGCCAGGACCTGCTCTCGTGTGAATTGCACCTCTGCCCTCGCTGATAACGACCCAGTGAAGTCGCTATCTCAAATGGTAGTCGAGCCGAATCGGTTAATCAACATGTTCCCACATCTCTTCAATTGGATGTCTCGGCCGCAACCCCCATCCGCGCCTTAGCCCATGAGGGAAATGACCTTGACCCCTCTCCGGCTTACCACTAGATTAGGTTCATTCGCTATTTATGAAGGATGGGGTGTGATTAAAGCAAGCAACGCGTCGTGGTGGCGAATCGGATTACCGGTATCCCTCGGCGTTTGCCTGCTGGGGACCTTTGGGCCGCTTCCTCTGCGCGCGGCGCAATCCGTGGCGAAGCCCGCGGAAAAGGCGCCCGCAACGCAAGTCTCCACGGACGCCGACGAACAGAGCGCCCTCGACGATGCCTTTCGGTCAGCGGAAAACAATCCTCAAGTCCTCATCAAGAATCTGGAGGCGTTTTTGGCGCGCTTCCCGAACTCTTCCCGGCGGGAAGTGGTCTTGCGCACGATTTGCACTTATGCCCTGCGGGCCAACGCGCCTGACGTCGTTGTGCAATACGGCCAGATGCTCCTGGAAAAGGCGCCTGACGACCCACAACTGTTAACTTTGCTCATTGAGGCGCTGGGCCGTCAAAATGACCCGGCCAGCCGCACCCGCGCCATTAATTACTCCTCACGTCTGATCGCGATCACGGAGAGTCAGCGCGACCGGGCTGCTGCCATGGTGACCAGCAAAAATACCCCGCAGCAATGGGCCGAGCACATTGCCACCCTCTATGCCCAGCGCGCCGGGTTGTATCGTGATTCCGGCGACCTCGATAAGGCCTTTGCCGACGATGAGAAGAGCTATGCGACTTACCCCACTGCCCGCGTGGCCGAGCAACTGGGAGATGCCGCGTGGAAGAAAGGTGATTCTGCTCACGCCTTGGATTATTACCTCACCGCCTTTGTCTTTCCCGAGAGGAGCCCTGACCCCGCCCATCGCCAGGAGGTTCGCCGCAAGCTCGGCAGCGTGTATGTGGCGCAGCACCATTCCGAGCAAGGTTTGGGAGATCTGGTGCTGTCGCGGTACGACGCCCTCGTGCCACTGCTCGCCGAACGCTTTTCCGGTGGCCAGCCGCAAAACCCCGGCCGCCACGATCCCTTCGAGTTCATCCTAGAGAGGATGGATGGTACTCCGCTGCCCCTGGCGGATTTCCGCGGGAAGGTCATGGCGGTCGATTTCTGGGCGACCTGGTGCGGCCCATGCCGCCTGCAAGGCAAGCTCTTCGAGCAGGTGGCCCAGAGTTTCCGAGCAGATCCCAACGCCGCTTTCCTGTCGCTGAATACCGATCAAGATCGCGGCGGCGTGCCCGCCTTTCTCAGGCAGGAGGGCTGGACTCTGCCCGCGGCCTATGCTCAGGGCCTGGATCAACTCCTCCTGGTGAGCCAGCTCCCCACGGTGATAATTTTCGATCGCCAGGGCCGGATCGTCTATCGCGAAGAGGGTGTAAACCCCGGAAGCTTCGCCCAGGAACTGAGCAAGCACCTGCGCGAGACGCTCCGAACATCAGAAGACATCAAACAGTAGGCGCTTGATCCGGCATTTGACCTTAGAAGGCTCGACGCGCCTCTGCTCAAGCCGACTGGGGCTGCTTTTTGGTCGTGTAAGCCGTAGAAGGGTGTAAAATGAACGATGAATTTGCGAGATTGCAAGCTGAGAGAGGTGGTCAGGGTTGATGCAACTCACTGTTCCCATTCCGGAGCGACAGGATGCAGTGCTTTTGCCGGCTGGCGTTTTTCACTGGACTGAAGAGGAGTTCTTCTGCTTCTGTCAGGCCAACCGCGACCTCCGAATCGAGCGGTCGGCAAAGGGGGAAATCATCGTGATGTCGCCTGCCGGAGGTTACGCGGGTTACCAAAGTGGCGAGGTATTTCGGCAGCTTAGCGATTGGGCCATGAAGGACAAGACTGGCTTGGCCTTTGACTCAAGCACCGGGTTTCGCCTCCCGAATGGCGCCATGCGGGCTCCAGACGCAGCGTGGGTACGGCTTGCGCGACTCCAGGCCCTGAGCCATAGGGAGAAGGAGCAATTCATTCCACTCTGCCCCGACTTTGTGATTGAAGTGGCATCGCCCTCGGACACATTATCGAGCCTCAGAGAAAAAATGAACGAGTACCGAGCTTGTGGTTTGGGGCTGGGATGGCTGATCTTGCCGGCGTCCACGCAAGTGGAAATCTATACTTCGTCGGGAGTGGAGGTGCGCCCCTCACCGGAAATGCTGTCTACTGACACCACACTTCCGGGGTTTAAGCTGGATTTGACTTCCATCTGGAAGCCTCCGTTCTAAGCAATGGGACGTTCGGCTGCCTATAGGCGAGTAGGCGGTAACCATGAGACAGTAAGTAGTCGCCTTTAATCTTCAACCGGCAATCGCTCTTCCAATTTCTGCTTCTCGTCTTCGCTTAGGAACGAAGCGCGCACGGCATTCCGGCATAACTCCGCCAGCGTGTCGCGGCTGAACTCGAAGCAGCGGGCGGCTTGCAGAAATTCCTCCTGAAGGCTCATCCCAAACATGGCCGGATCGTCGGAATTGAGGGTTACCACCAATCCTGCCTCCAGGAACTTCGGCAGCGGATGATCTTCGAATCGCGCGATCAAGCCGGTGGACACGTTGCTGCTGGGGCAGACTTCCAGAGGAATCCGCCGCTCCCGCAGCAGGGCCATCACGTTGGCATCGCGAAGGGCGGTCAGGCCATGGCCGATGCGCTCCGCGCCCAGCAGCTCGACGGCGTCGCGAATGCTTTCCGGTCCACAAGCCTCGCCGGCATGCGCCACGCGGTGGAGCCCCAGGTCGCGCGCCTCTTCAAAAATATCGGGAAATAGTCTTGCCGGACCGCCTGCTTCGTCGCCGCCAATGCCGAAGCCCACGACCCCTCGCGAACGGTAGCGCGCCGCCCAGCGCAGCACTTCGCGCGCGTGGTCGGTTCCGAAGTGCCGGATGGCGTCGAAAATCCACTTCACCCGCACTCCGGTGCACGCTTCCGCCGCTTCTGCGGCCGCCGCAACCGCCTCAAAAACCGCGTCCACCGGTTGCTTCTTCCACAGCGCCACCCCGGCGGCAAAGATGATTTCCGCGTAGGACACGTTCTGCTCGGCCAGCCACTCGATCAAACGCGTGGTCACCAAGGCGTAATCTTGCGGAGCTTCGATCAGCAAGGTCACAAGCTTAAATGCCGACAGGAACGCCCGAAAGTTCCCGTAGCGGAAACCCTGCCCGCGGCGGGCGGCGATCCACTCGTCTACTTTCTGCCTCAGCCCAGGCTTGTTCTGCGAGAGTTCGAGCAGGGTTTCCGGGCGCACCGCCCCTTCCAGGTGCAGGTGCAGCTCGACCTTGGGCAATCGAGCGATGAAAGACGAAAGAGAGGGTTCTAGTTCAAGCATGCGTACTGTTTTCGCGGGGGCTGGGTTCTGGGGGCTGGGTGCTAGGGGAGTTCCCCAACACCTAGCCCCCAGCACCTAGTACTTGCTTGATTTAATTAGCGTACGTAACTGGCTGTAGGTCGCGCTTTGATTTCAACGACTTAAAAATGCGCGAATTAATCCAAGCAAGTACTAGCTCCTGTTTTTGTCATTGCCCGGGAGGGTGAGGCCGGCCGGCGTTCAGCCACGCCGTGTACCAATAGGAGCCGGCATCGTGTGCCGCCGCATTGATCTCACGAACCACGGCTGGCCCCACCTGGTTGTAAAAGCGGTCGTAATATTCGTCGTTATAATCCGTCAAGCCTTCCCTGGCGCGCAAATCGGACCAGATAATGAGATTTACCCACACGTTGGACGCCAGGCAGGTTTGAAAAGCATATTCCGTCGGATCATCGATCTTCACGGCATTCTCAGGATGCATGATGAAGAATTTTGAGTACTGATCCAACAAGTGGATATCAAACCGGGCCGACAGGCCTGTTTGCGAGGTCAATTGGCCATCGAAATTCTGCGTGGTGTGCAGAGGGTCATGGGCATCCGCCACGTAATGCGCCAGCGCGGCAGCATCCAACTTCACTTCTTCCCAATTCCCGGCCTTCATCGCCTTGGTGAGGCGCAGACTGAATTCGCCGATCTGCCAGGGCAGCATGCCATCGCGATTGATGCGATAGGAGCCGAATTTCTCCTTCGCGCGCGCGTAATCATGCGGCAAGTCCGGGTAGGGGAAGACTCCGTACTTGTCCAGGTAGATGTAGTGCCGCATGCGCTCGTAGCGATCTTTCTTCATCAACTCGTCGGGATCATTGGCGTGTTCAACCAGAAACGAGCGATTGATTTCAAAAAAGGAACGGATTTCCGGAGGCAGGGTTTGGATAGCCCAGGTATTGACGATATCGTGCGCGGTCGGACCCCAGGCCAGCGCGAGGTTCGGGCGGGCCAAGAACAGCGCGAGTAGGGCGAGCAGCAAGATGAGCGGACGGGGTCTCAGCCCCGCTTTGCGCAGCCCCAGAAGAACTCTGCTCCTGGCAGGCTCCATCGGTCGACGTCCCTCCCGTATCTGTCACCCCCGGCTGATTCTATCGCAATTCCTTCCGTCTGTCTTTTCCAGGCGGAAGGGCACTGGGGGAAAACCCTGGGCTTGGCCTCCTCCACCCCAGCACCCGTTCAGGGCGAAGGGAGCGTCAGAATCGACTTGACGTCCGCCGGCGTGCGCGGCGCCCCGCCGAATTCCGAATGATGCCGGCTGTACGTCAGGTAGATGCACAGACCGATGACCAACCACACCAGGAATCGTAACCAGGTTTCGAGCGGGAGGCTGGCCATCAAAACAATGCAGGAGAGGATAGAGAGAATCGGGACTGCCGGTACCCACGGCGTGTGGAATGAGCGCCGGCGCTCCGGTTGCGTCCTTCGCAGCACCAGCACCCCCAGCGAAACCAGCACGAACGCGAACAGGGTGCCGATGTTGGACAGGTCCGCCAAAGTGCCGATGTTAAATAATCCCGCTGGGATGGCGACGGCAAACCCTGCCACCCACGTGCTGATGTAAGGCGTCAGAAAGCGCGCATGGACTCTTGAAAAAACCTGCGGCAGCAGGCCGTCGCGCGACATGGCGAACCACACGCGCGCCTGCCCCAATTGAAAAACCAGCATCGAGCTGATCATGCCCGTCAGCGCGCCGATGGAAACCCACTTCATCACGTTGGGCAATCCGAGCGCCATCAGCGCGTTGGCCACGGGCGCGGCGTTGCGCAAGGTTGGCCAGTGCTGGACACCTGTCAGCACCAGTGCCACAGTCACGTAAAGGGTGGCACAAATCACCAATGAGGCGATGATCCCGAAGGGCACATCCTTCTGCGGATTCTTGCACTCTTCGGCAGCGGTCGAAACGGAATCAAATCCAATGTAGGTGAAGAAGACAATCGCTCCGCCGGTCAGCACCCCCTGCCAGCCGTTGGGCATGAAGGGTTTCCAATTGGCAACGTGGATGAAACGGGAAGCGGCGATGATAAAAATCATGATCGCCAGAATCTTCACGCACACCATGAGGTTGTTGGCGCCTGCGCTCTCGCGAATCCCGATCACCAGGATTACGGTGAGGATCATTACAATAAGAAATCCCGGGACGTTGAAATACGAGCCTGTGCGGTGTAATGAGTCGTCAAACACGGGACGGCTGATGACGGCCGGGATGTGCAGCCCAAAGCCCGCAAACAGTCTGTCAATGTAAGCAGAGAAGCCCACCGCCACCGCCATGTTGCTGACGGCGTATTCCAAGATCAGGTCCCAACCGATGATCCAGGCCACAATCTCGCCGAGCGTGGCGTAGGAATAGGTGTAAGCGCTGCCCGCGATGGGAATCATGGAGGCCAGTTCCGCGTAGCACAATCCCGCCAGCGCGCAGGCAATGGCCACCAGCAGAAATGACAGCGCAATGCCCGGCCCGGCGCCCGGCCGCCCGGCGGTCCCGAGCGCCTTCGTCCCGTGCATTATCAAATCCAGCAGCGGCGCTTTCAGAATCGAATGCACTTCCAGTACTTCCCCCGCCGCCGCGGTGCCGGTGAGAATGAAAATGCCGGTCCCAATGATGGCGCCGATCCCCAGCGCGGTCAGCGACCAGGGTCCCAGCGTCTTGCGAAGCCGGTGCCCCGGTGAATCGGCGTCGGCAATCAGCTTGTCGATACTCTTCTTCTGGAAAAGTTGGCTCGCCAAGGAACTCCTTTTGAGTTGCAGGCAGTGGGCAGATGGCGTCCGATAGGTGGCAGGTGGTAGATGGTATATGGGGGAAAACCAGGCCTTTCCCACCTACCACCTACGACCTACCACCTACCTCCTTCACACTCACGGCTGTCCTTCTATTTGCGCCGCGGCGCCACGCCCGGACCCTTCTTCTTGACCTTGGGCTTGCGAGAGCCGCGCGGCTCCGTGCGCTTCGGTTTGAGCGGCCGCTTCTTGCGCGCCGCGCGCTTCAGCTTCTTGCGTTCTTCTTTATCCTTGATGTTTTTGGTGTTCATTAGACCCTTTCCAGCCCGGCAAAGCGCTCCACCATTTTCTTTCGGCCGTACCCCGGAAAGCTGATGGTCAGCTTGCTGTCCTCGCCGTCTTCTTCACATTCCAGAACCGTGCCGATGCCGTATTTCGCATGTCGCACTTGGCTGCCCAGCTTCCAACGCTGGGATTGCCGCGCGCTTCCTGCACGGCCCTTTCCCAGCGGCCGGCCGATGCCGCGCTCGCGTAAGAATTGTTCCGCACCGGCGATTGAGTTTACGGCATTTTCCCAAGTTGTGCGAGCTTTTGACGCAGGGGCGCCGACAGGTTCCAAAAGGTCGGTGGGCACTTCGTCGAGAAAACGCGAGCGCCGGCTCCCTTCCATCGAGTCTCGCCCATACGTGCGCCGCTGCCGCGCCCAGGAAAGCGCCAGCCGGTCGCGCGCCCGCGTCATGCCCACGTAGCAAAGCCGTCGCTCCTCCTCGATGGCCGCGTCGTCATCCAGGGAAAGCTTGTGGGGAAACAAACCTTCTTCCATCCCTACCAAAAAGACAAGGTTGAATTCCAGCCCCTTGGCGCTGTGCAGCGTCATCAGCGTAACGCGCGCGCGTTCGTCGTAATCATCGGCGTCGGAGACCAGTGCGGCGTGGTCGAGAAACTCCGCCAGCGTGATGCCTTGCTCTTCCGCCTCCACCGCGGCGTTCACCAGTTCCTGAAGATTCTCGATGCGGTCCTGCGATTCCGGCAGATTCTCCTGCTCCAGGATTTTCACGTATTCGGAGCGGTCGAGAATGCTCTTGAAGAATTCCCCCATCGGCAAGCGCGCCTGGTCGACCATCAGATGCTTCATCAGCGCGTGGAAAGCCGCGAGCGCATTGAGTGCGCGCGCCAGCAGCCGCCGCGCGGCCAATTCGTCCTCCAGCGCTTCCCACAAAGTGAGCTTCTGCGTGCGGGCGCTCGCCTCGATCGCACCCAAGGTAGAAGCGCCGATTCCCCGCGCCGGGGTGTTGATGATGCGCTGGAGCGCCGTCACATCCCGCGGATTGCTCGCCAGCCGGGCGTAAGCCAGCACGTCGCGAATTTCCGCGCGCGCATAAAAACTGAACCCGCCCACCAGGCGGTAAGCAATGCCATGGCGGCGCAGGGATTCTTCCAGCACGCGTGACTGGGCGTTGGTACGGTACAGGACGGCTACACTCTTGTTCGTATCCTGGGCGAGAGCTTTCGCAATCTCACCCGCCACATACAGCGCTTCCTCGTCGTTATTCCACGCTTCATAGAGGCCGATGCCATCGCCGCCCGAGCGGTCCGTCCACAGGGTCTTTCCTTTGCGCTCCCGATTGCGGCTGACCACTGCCCCGGCCGCGTCGAGGATCTTTTGCGTGGATCGATAGTTCTGCTCCAGCCGAACCGTCCGGGCATTGGGGTAATCCTTCTCAAAACTCAAAATATTTTGAATGTCCGCCCCACGCCAACGGTAAATCGACTGGTCCTCATCGCCCACCACGCACAGGTTCTGATGCAGCAGCGTGAGTTGCCGGATCAATTGGTATTGCGTGCGATTGGTGTCCTGATACTCATCCACCAGGACGTACTGGAAACGCCGGTTGTATTGCTCGCAGACGTCCGAGGCTTTATAGAACAGCTCCACGGTTTTCAGCAGCAGATCGTCAAAGTCCAGGGCGTTCGCCTGCCGCAGCTTCGCCTCATAAAGGCCAAAGAGCGCGGCGATTTTTTCCACCGGATCATTTGCCGCCTGCTGGTACATCACCTGGGGCGTTACGCCATGATTCTTGGCGTAGCTGATCCGCCCCAGCACGCTGCGCGGCGAGGCGACCTGCTCCCCCAGGCCCAGTTCTTCGATGCAAGCCTTCATCAGCCGCTGCTGATCGTCTTCGTCATAGATGGAAAAATCGCGGCTATACCCCAATCGGTCGATATGCCGCCGCAGCACGCTGACGCAGAAGGAATGAAACGTCGATACGTGCGGAGCCCCGGGGCGCAGCTCCACGCGTCCGCCCAGCAGCTTGGCCACGCGCTCCTTCATCTGCTCCGCCGCTTTGTTGGTGAAAGTGACGGCCAGGATGCTTTCCGGCGGGACTCCCTGGGTTTCAATCAGGTAGGCAATCCGGTAAGTGATGACGCGCGTTTTGCCGCTGCCCGCCCCCGCCAGGATAAGTAACGGCCCCTCGGTTTGTTCTACCGCGGCGCGCTGCTGGATATTGAGTTGGTCAAGCAGATTCGACATGCAGGTTTGGGAATGAGGCCGTTTCCCTCGCGGGCGAAGATTCGTGTTAAGCCCGAAAATTCATTGTACACGATGCGCGGAGCCGCCAACAAATTTTGGGCGGACACGAAACCGGTCGCGGCGAATCGTCGTGGAGCTGTCGAGTGGCGTGCTGGGGTGATGGTGGTTAGCAACCCCGCCACGG
>Ga0326727_10015221_pt1 | contig 16576 bp, 16 predicted proteins | sample MB2enrmetagenome_FD_207643 | JGI IMG/M metagenome (GOLD analysis project Ga0326727, IMG submission 207643) | Lab enriched peat soil microbial communities from McLean, Ithaca, NY, United States - MB29MY | ecosystem: Environmental > Terrestrial > Soil > Wetlands > Peat | place: USA: New York...
CGACGATCTCGAGAAGCTCCTGCGCCTTGTCGACCTGGAGCCCGAGGTTCGCGCACGCGACATCGGCGAATTTCCCCGGCTCGTCTATCGTGTCGAGGACGAGGAGGACGTCCGAGGGGACCAGTCTTCCCATGGAGACCACTTTCTCCATCTCCTCCCTGATGTAGCGCATGAGTGCCTCTATCTCCAGGGTGATCTCCGTGATAAGCGGCTCCTCCACCGGTTTTATCCGCACAAGAAACGTCGGCCTTTCCTGCACATATTCTTCGATCTGCGCTTTTTTCAGCCCCTGGATGAGGATTTTTATCCTGCCGTCGGGAAGGCGCAACATGCGCATGATCTGAGAAACGACGCCCATGGAATAGATTTTCGCGGGCAGCGGATCTTCGTCGGTCAGGTCCTTTTGGGCAGCGACGACAATGAGCCTATCCTGCGAAAGGGATTTCTCCACTGCGTTGATCGACATCTCCCTTCCAAGAAAAAGCGGAAGGGTGACCGCAGGATACATGACCATGTCCCGCACGGGGAGCAGGGGGAGTATCTCCGGCACTTTCAATGTTTCGTTTTCCCACATACGCTGATTGCCTCCGTTTTATGATGCGAAAAATGCCTTAAAGGCCCGATAAGCTTCGTATATATCGAGCTTGCTCGATATTTCAAAAGGGGAATGCATGGTGAGGATCGGGGCGCCCATATCTATAATATCCATGCCGTACTCGGCGAGGTATTTTGCGACCGTTCCGCCTCCCCCTTCGTCGATTTTTCCCAGTTCCCCGACCTGCCAGACGATGTCGCTCTCTGAAAGGACGCTCCTTATCTCGGCTACATATTCTGCATGGGCGTCGTTTGCGCCCACTTTGCCGCCGTGACCGGTAAACTTGGTAATGCAGATTCCACCGCCAAGATAACATGCATTTTGCTTCTCATGCACCTCCTGCCAGGTGGGGTTCACCGCGCCGTTCACGTCAGCGCTGATTGCTTTCGACCTGAAAAGCAGACGCCGTATGAGTGTTTCCGCATTGCCGAGCCCCAGTCCCTCGATCAGATCCTGAAGAAACATTTGAACGTAATGGGATTGAGCGCTCGTATTCCCTTCCGAGCCTATCTCTTCTTTGTCAATGAAAACGGCAAGGGCCGGCCAGGAGGGTTCCTCATCGAGGTCTACCAGGGCGGCAAGCAGCGGGTAGGCCGACGCCCGGTCGTCCTGGCCGTAGGCCCCTATCATGCTCCTGTCGATACCCACGTCTCGTGCTTTGAAGGCCGGCACTACCTCGATCTCGGCGCTGATAAAATCTTCTTCCTCAAGACCGTACTGTTCTCGCAGCAGCGCGAGGACAGCCTTTTTTACCGGCTCTCGATCCTCGCCCCGAAGAGGCATGCTGCCAAAGAGAAGGGTCAGTTTCTCACCCTCTATCGCCTCGGAGAGTTTTTTCTCGTCCTCGTGCTTCCGTGAAAGGTGGGGAAGCAGATCGTCGATGGAGAACACCGGGTCCCTCTCATCCTCACCGACGACGAAGTCGACGAGGGTCCCGTCCGCCTTTACCACAACCCCGTGCATGGCCAGCGGCATTGCCACCCACTGATACTTCTTTATACCACCGTAATAGTGCGTCCGAAGGAGCGCGAGATCCACGTCTTCATAGAGAGGATTCTGTTTGAGATCGAGGCGGGGGGCGTCAATGTGGGCAATGATAATCTTCATGCCCTGGGTAAGGTCGCGGCTGCCCTTCCTGAAGGCGACGACCTCTTTCCCTCTGTTCACGCCGTAAATCCGCGGTCCTTTCAACTCCCTCGTAAAACCGTGGGCACGGAGGGTCTGCTCAATCAGTGCGGCTGCTTCCCGCTCGGTCTTGGCTGCATCGAGAAACTGTTTATACCGTTCGGAGAACGCGTTGAGTCGCCTGACTTCTTCCAGGGATTTTCTTTTCCAGCCGGATTGTCTTTCCATGAGAATCCTTTCACCTTAATCGGAATTGAGTGCAGCTCGTCAATGAATGACCTGATGACCGGGCAGATGAAGAGAGGCGAACCCCTTCTTCCCTCATGCGACATAGTGTACCTCATTGGCTGTTTTGTTGCAACCTGGCGCGCGCGTCCCTGTGCAAGGCTGCTCTTCGGAGAGCGTGCAGAATGCAGTATCTTACGGCGGCCCTTCCTTGGTTTTTGAAAAACCGCTCCTACGGCTGGCCGTCGACCCGCTCGGAAGAACTTTTTTTTCTCGTCATCAGGCTGACCAGGAGGACGGAGAGGATACCGGTCACAAAAATGCCATCGAAGGTACCCGCGCCTCCGATTGAAGCGACAGGGGCGCCGAGTCCCTGGACCTTTCCGAGGTTAAGCAGGTCGGCCCCGATAAGGGTCCCGAGGCTCCCTGCAATATAGGCCAGGGGAGGGGCATACTCCCTGGACAGCAGGAGGGCGACCATAGTGGAGATCAAGGGGGGCACGAACGTCGGTTCCGCGATGCCTACACCTTTCACGGGATAAGCCACCGCGTGAACGCAGAAAGTGACGATGGCGACTGCCACGAGGCCGCGGAGATAGAGCCGATTCCTGACCAGGAGAAAGAAGGAAAGCAGGGCCGGGATAACGGCCCCTCCCACATTGACCGCAATAATCGTGGCGGGCCAGTTCGTCACCTCGGGGATCACATAGAGCATACCCCCAAAAGAGCCGATCTGGCCCGATTCCACCGCGTGGGGAGACAGCTCGTATACCGGGATGTTTACATAACTCCCCAAAAACGAGAGGACCAGCAAGGCGAACATGTGGCGGCGTCCTATCCCTATTCTTTCGTATGCGTAGGTGAGGAGACCGATTTCGATGAACAACACCAGGAATACGATACAGAGGGCAAACAGGAGCAGGAACGGTAATGTGAGAGGGAAGTAGTGCATGCGTCCTCCTTTAGGTCTCAAGTCCCGTCGAGCTACGATCGGGCCCTGCCGAAATAAGCAAAAACGGAGACGGCCACCAGGGAATAGGGGTTTAGGGGGTGTGGGTGGCCATCTCCGTGAGGGAGGAGTGATACGCCTTATTTTACCATCAATATAAGTACTCAACCCGCCGTGTCAAGGGAGATTGGGGGTCCTTTATCGACAAATTTGCCATCGCCTTTACGCATCGACCTGCCTCCCGCCCCCTCGCGTGGAGGTGGGCCGGGCATCGCTTCTTGCAAACGGGATGGCGAGACGGTAAAATAGATGAGACGGAGGGATGGCTGAGCGGCCGAAAGCGGCGGTCTTGAAAACCGTTAGGGGTTTACGCCCCTCGTGGGTTCGAATCCTACTCCCTCCGCCATTTTTCAACCTTTTGCTCATTCTCATTTTTCGTCAATTGTCTAGTTTTTGTATAGTCGGCGTTTTCGGTAAGAATCGAGTCGAGGAGTTCAACGGCCTTTACGGTGTGCGCGGGTGCAAGGTGAGAGTACCGCAGGGTCATTGTCAGCGTCTTGTGTCCGAGTAGTTCCTTGACCGTCGTGATGTCCTGGCCCGCCATGACAAGGTGAGAGGCAAAAGTGTGTCTAAGGTCGTGAAAGTGAAAATCCCTTATCCCTGCCTTCTTGCACGCCCGATTGAATCCGGTCTTGATGTCGCCATAGGGAAGGTCGGTATCCCGGTTGAAAAAAACATAGGGTAGGTCAAGACGGCGCTCAATACTCGTGAGGGTGGCTCGAAGAGTTTGGTCTATCGGTATCTCCCGGCGCTCCCCGTTCTTTGTCTTGTCGAGAAGAATGAATCCGTGCTTAAGGTCTACGTTATCCCACTTCAGGCCCAAAATTTCACCCCGGCGCATGCCGGTATGAAGCGCGGTTATCACGATGGGTCTAAGGTGCTTCGGACACTCGCTTAGAAGCTTCCCGCATTCTTCTACCGATAGATACCGCAAGCGCCGGTTGTTCTCTTCCAGGAGCTTCAGTTTGCGGACCTTCTTAAGCACATCCTCTTCTACCAATTCCCATTCTACGGCCTTCGTGAACATATGCTTTATTGTCGCAATGTGACGGTTGATTGTGCCGGGCTTGTTGCCTACCTGGTACTTTACCTGTTTGTTGCCCTTCTCCATTCTCTCGGTCTGGTATTGCTCCAGGAGTCTGCTATTGAAGGCCCGGAGAGGATAGGCCCCGAAAATGGTCACAAGCTGTTTGACGAGTGTTTCCTTTTGCCTGAACGAACGCTGCCTTTTCGCCCATTGCAGATATTCCACGGACAATTCTTTGAAGGTGATGTTCGGTATCTTTTTCCTGATTTCCGGCTGCTTACCCCTCCCTACGTCTGCCTTGCGCTCATGGAGTAGGGCTTCCGCGTCTTGTACCTTGGTTCCCGATCTGTCACCCTGCTTCGCAGATTCGAAGACAATCTTTCCATCGATACCGGCGTAACGTATCCAGAAAACGCCGCCCCTCTTGTAAATCCCTTTCGGTAGCTCCTTCTTATCCTTTTTTGCCATATGCCTTTGCCTCCTTTTCCGTTTTCGGTTTTCCTGACTTCTTCTCAGCGTCTATTGCTTCCAGGCCCGCAAGCGCAAGGCCCAAGAAAGACGGAATTTCCCTGGTTCCTGTTTCCCATCGGGCTACGGTCACGCGGGACACTCTCAAGGCAGCAGCGAGCTTCATCTGGGTATAGCCATTCAACTCTCTCCAGTGCTTCAGGTCTTCCGGTGTCACGAATAGCAACCATTGGTGAAGTGATTCCATTTTTCTTATCCCCGTCTCTTAAGTGTAACCATAGGCTACACGATTGTCAAGAGATATTTTCAAGTTGGGACTATACATTTCACTATACAGTGTCACGGCATGCCTTGAAAACAAAGGGATTATGGAGCCTATAAACGGACAAGGTAACCGTTGCTCACTTCATGAGCTTCATTCTCGATGATAGGGGCTGCATCGCCGGGGTTCGCAGAGAGTCAAGCCATTTATCTATGTCCCGCTTCCTGAAGCGTAATTGCTTGTTGGACAGCTTATAGAAGGGGATTTCCTTCAGGTGTGTGCGCTCGTGTACCCACTTCGGTGACACATGGAGATAGTCGCATAGTCCAGGTACATCTAAGACGGTATCCTCTTGTGGTAGTCTCGTCACCCCTGTGAGACAGGGTTTCAGGGTATCGAGCACCTTATCTGCTATCGCCTGAATATCTTGTGGCTCAAGCTCGATCTTCACTGGCCTTCACTCCAGGGGTGCGGGGAGGGGGGGAAGTACCTGGGGGTGCCGGGTAGTCCACCTTGCTCACCACGACTAAATATTTCCCAGCGATGGTTTATCAACCTTTGCCCCCTTCAAGTCTCGCTATGTCCGCCTCCATCCTCGCTATCTCATTGTCAATCCGGCGGACATCCTCAAGGATCAGGTGGTGGTCAACCCGTATGTCTATCTTCTCCGGGGCATAGCTGTTGTCGAGCTTGAAGCTCATGTCCAAACCCTTGTGAACGATATTCGGGTCTGCGTGATCCACAAGGGTTTTGAGCTTCCCTATCCGGTAGTTCTTGCTTAAACCATGAAGGTTCATTAACTCCTCTATTGCGCTGAGGATTTCCGGTTGCTTCATCAACTGTGAGCCTATCGCCTTTGCGCTGTCCATCGAGCTTACCTTGTAGCTGGCAAGAGCGGCTTGTGTGGAAGTCTTTCCCTTGGCCTTTTCGATTGCAAAGGCTGCTTGTTGATCTGTGAGTCCGTGCTTTTCAAGGACGCTCTCAGGAGTAGGGGCAGTGAGCCTCTTCACTCGTTTCGATATCGCCACAGGAGAGACCTTGAAAAACTTTGCCGCCTCTTTCTTACTTTTCCCCTGGTTCAACATCTCAAGAAGCAGTATGTCATCTATGATCTTTTTCCCAGGCATGCCCTTCACCTCGCGTCAAAGTTTTCATGGTTTATTCTCGCCCGGCCTTCTTCCCATGTCACTAATCCCCGTGCTCCCAACTTTCCTGATCGTCGCCGTCATGCGGTAGCCCGGCTGCGACAAGGGCGTCCAGGGCGTCGGCGTCATAGTCCTCGGATATCTTTTCATTATGTTCTGGCTGTCCAGTTGTCCAATTGCCTTTTTCCCGTTGTGCATCAACGGAATCTGTCGGACATCCCCCTTTGTCCAGTGGTGTCCAATTTGTCCGATTCGGGTCTGTCCCGGCCGCCTCTTCCTGCCCGTTTGGACAATTGGACATCGTTGGACAATCGCCATTGTCCAGTGTTTCGGCTTGTGTATCAACGGTTTTCGTCTCATTGGACATTTGGACATCGGGAAGGTATGAGAATATTTCTTCGGGTGAAGGAAGGACCGTTTGAGGTTTCGGAATCTCGATCACCTTGAAGGTTTGCTTTGCCCCTCTCCCTTCCGTCTCCAGGAAGCCGGCCTTTGCTGCCTGGTCGATGTGCCGTCTTAAGGTCTTGTCACTGACCGACAATGCGTCTTGCGCTTCGGCCCGCGTCATATCGGGATTGCTCTGAAGCATCTCTAAGAGCTTGAGCACAGGTTCACTCACAGGAAGGACGCTCTCAGTGAAGACATTGGAAAGGCCGTAGACAAGCTCGTAGTCCCGCCTGTCGGCGATGATAGCGCCGTCCTCCGTGCGCTCTCTCTGGTACTGATGCCATAGGGCGGATGCCTTTACGAGTGCAATCACCTTCTCAAAATCCCGGTGATACCTTTCCTGGCTTGTGGGGAATAACTCTGCCAATTGCTGAAGATACGGAATGTGCACGTCCAGGGATTCGAGAAGGCTGTCCGCTACTTGCCATATGCGGAAGGCGCTATCGTCGTCGGGCTGTTCCTGCCGACTTGCCTTCTGCCTGTATACGGCGCGGGCGAGACCTTCATCATGCGTGATCTCTTGCGTAAGGACGCGGGTAGCCAGTTCGTGATCGATGGTTCGTCCGGTATGCGTGGAGAGGATGACAAGACCCTTCGTGTCCTTCTCGATGTTCTCTGCTTTCATGCTGCCCGTTGAATCTTTCAGTACCGTTCCCAGACGAAGCGTGCCTTCCGAAAGCGCCGTCCTGATGATCTCCGGTGTCTGCCCGGTGCCTTGTAATTCAAAATAGGTGACAATGCGATGGTCAAGAGGCTCCTGCCGATAAAGCAAATATTGGGCGCTCGTGCGGGTGAAGTTCTCAAAGGTTCCCGGTTCGCACGTAAGAAGCACAATCTCGATGAGAAAGCTCTTGCCCGTGCTCGATGTGGCGCTGAGGATTACCGAGAGTCCACGGGAGAAATGACGGGTGAGACAGGAGAGCTTCACGAGAAGAAGGGTTTTGTCTCTTCCGAGATAACGACTATGGCAAACTTTAATGAAGCCTGACGCAAGATCGGGACTTTTGAGAAGTTGAAGGGCTGTCGCCTTGTCTTCCTCGCTGTAGACCGGCCCTTGCGCCTTCTCTTCCTTCAGTTCGGCGAAAAGTCTCTTCGGTCTGATATTCAGCTTCTTCGCAATCATTGTGACGACGCTTTCACGGGTAAGGTCATCAAACCCTGTATGAGAGAGCTTGAGCGCCCGGACGATCTCTGCCCGATGGTCCGAGGAGATAAACTTTTCAAGGGGGAGAGCCTTGTCTTCGATGTCTTTAAGCGCCTTAGCGGGATCTTCCTGTACGGCGAGAAAATCATCTACCCCTTTCATCGTCACCACCTCGGAAACCGGATGATAACGCCTTTTGCCATGAGCTTAAGCGCAAGCTCATAAAGGGCAAAACGTACCTGTGGATTCGTCCAGAGGTCCATGTCAAAGGCCAAGAAGACAGTCCGGCCTCTCCAAGAAAATTGCTCCATGTCATCGAACAGGAAAGTCTCGTCGCCGTCGCGGTCTTTGAAATTCCAGACACCCGCAAGTGCTATGGCGTGTCTGCCGTGCTGAATGAGCTTCAGCGCCTTCTTTGCGCCTTCGGTGATCCATAAGGGCTTATTCGGCTTCTCCCGCATGGCCCATACTTCCGGGAGAATGTAGGGCCTTGCCGGTTCTCCTTTCGGGTGAAGGTAGCGTCTGTCGTCAACGGGCGGGTACAACCGGAAGCTCCACGATTTGATAGTACCTTCCGGGTTGAAGGAAGGGACTTCAACCAGCCTGGCCGTCTTGAGTATCGGCTGTCCATCGATTGAAGCGAAACCCAACCGGGCCTTCAAGGTATCGCCGTTTCCAGAGAAGATACGGACCTGTGCCCGTTCAAGGGTTTCTGCCGATAGTCCGCTCCTCTCTCTGAAGCCTTCAAGGGCGGAACGGACAAGGGCGTCCATCTCAGGGTCATGGCCGTTGAGAAAAAAAGCGTAAGTACTATTTGACGCGGGTACACCCGCCGAAGTTTTCATCGTTGCTCCTTCTCGAAAAAATCTGACTTTTCAGATTTTTGACGGTTAAGGCCAGTTGCAAAGCTACGCACGTAGCACCGGCGTTATAGTCGGAAATGCGTTGATAAAGGGTGTCTGAGGCTTCGAAGTGAAAGGCGATCTTGCCGCTGCGTTCTGTTTTAAGGGTAGGTTTGCATCCGTTGAGGGAAAGAAAACCGGCCAAGTATGCGTCTAGCGTGGAAAATGTGGGATATGCGGGATGACTGCCTTGCTCCTCGTCCCTTCTCATGGGGCCTCCTGTGCTAATCCTGCCGCTATGCTACACGGCAAGGGCAAGCCTTGATTGGTAAAAGCAGGGGCGACCCCTGATGACGAGTGCAGGAATAAAATTCCTGAAGTGAAGCTATTTACTGAGGCAGGGCCAAGCCCTGATGGTGTGCAGGAGACTTACTCTCCTGAATTGCCGCGCAGGGCCTAGCCCTGTGATGGTGGTGTGCAGGAGAGTTCCTCTCCTGAATTAATGCGGCAGGTGACAGGCACCTGAATGTTAATAGTAAAATCACAAATCGAATTATTTGTCAATTCTATTCTTGGGTGGAGAAAAAGCATTTTCCGGAGCTACCCTATTTATCCGGCTGCAAACACTTCTCTCCTATGTCTCTGTACGAAGGCCCTGGGGCCATTCCGATTTGCGGCGCAACCCAGACTTGTGAGAGCTGAAGGAACAGGCTCCATATGCCCTCTCGCCTACACAAAGGGTATGTTTTAAGGAAAGAATCGATCTCACGAACATAGTATTCTGGGTTCTCTGGGAAAAAATCGCCGGTCCCGGAATAACAGTCAGCCCACTCTTTCGCGCTCAAACGTGTCGCGCCCGACTGCGCTATGTGTACTTTAATGCATCTCGTATAATAACCATCTTCGAATCCTTGGCAAAAGCCTCTTACCGCCATCGCCTGGAGTAACCTTCCATTTTCGGATTTACTCAGTTCTTCCCAGGTATACCCGTCGCCCTTATGTGACTCTGGATAGCCTTGCGCCATCGCCGCAGTCCATGCCAACGATAAAATTGCAGAGACAGTGAAAAGAGATATTGTTGCGGCTCTTATCGAGAGAATGATTCTCATGTCAGCCCCCTTCGATTGGACAATTGAACCGCACTTTTGGTGGGAAGGCTCTTTGCCTAAACGACGACGGTTCCGGGTAATTCTCCGTTCCTTCCCTGGCAGAGTCAACGCAAGATGACCAAGACCCGGTTTGCAAAACAGCGTTTCTTACTTAATTCATATTGCCGCCGAAGCCGTGATACGGGGGTGATCCGGGCGGGGGACTCATGCTTGTGTCCCTTGGGTCGAAGCGCTGGCCGGTCCTGCTGTCAACGGGGTATGAAGGCCCCATGTTGGATGAAGGAAGCAGCTGATTGGGCATCGATGGTGAAAGAGTGTTCTGCTGCGGTGGGGGATTGTACTGCTGGGCTGGGGGGGTGTACTGTTGCTGGGCGTAGACGCTACCCGCTAAGACGAGAATGAAAATCAGAACAAATACTGTTTTCATGGTGATCCTCCTGTATTATTCCGCTTCCGGCATGATTGCGTTTTGCCAGTCGGTAATACCCGTCCCAAGTCCGCAAGCGACGTGCCTCCCCGCTCCCGCGCGGAAGAATGAGCACGGGGCGGGGGGCATCGGAGCCTTGTCCTGTGGGCTTGTTAATTAACACATATTTCAACGCTCTAATTTCCATAGTTCATAATACACTGTACGAACCATCAATTACAGCTAAAAATCGGGTCTTGCGGCAATGTGGAGAAGGTTCAAGAAGTAGGCGTCTGATTGTGAAGTGTTAAGAAGGGAAAAACAGAAGAGGGGGATTTCTCCCCGTCCCTATTCTCGCCACGTCGGCCTGTCCAGTTTTTGTATAGTAGACATGAGTTGTCTACCCCCAAAAACAGGGAATACCGCGCCCTGAGAATATCCCGAAAGGGTACGAATGAGAATCGAAAACCCCTAAATCGGGAAAGGGAACGGTATCCCCTTCAAACGTCTTGAAAACCGTTGGGCGTGTAAGCGCCCCGTGGGTTCGAATCCTACTCCCTCCGCCATATTATTCCTGAAATAATTAGGGTTTCTCATTTAGGACTCGTTTCCCTTCCGTTTCCTTTTCCCGTTTCCTTCAGATCAACCACGTTGTCCATTCTCTGCACGACTTGGAGCAGAGTTTCCGTGTACGCGTGAAAGTAATTGTCCGTGGAACGTTTATCCCTGTGACGCATAAGCCTCTGTGCCTCGTAGCTTTCGGTCAAGGGCACTATTTGAGTGCAGTAGGAATGTCGCGTCGCCTCGTAGAGCTTCACTCCCGATTCGGAATATTTGACCCACACGGACCACAGGTATTTCCGTTTGTACCCGTCGCCGGTGGCCGGATTGATGAAAAGGAAACCAGTCGGGAATTTGCCCTTGACGTTCCTTGCCGCTATCTCCAACGCCTTATCGTTCAAGGGAATGGGCAGCTTGCTCCTGTTCTTCGTCGTTTCCCGGTAGGTGGACCCTGAAAGGCTCCGCTCGACCCACACAACCCGGTTTGCGAGGTCCACGCTCTTGACCAGGACCGCACAAAGCTCGCCGGGGCGCAGGCCGGTTTTCATCATGAACTCAATGGGGTCCCGGAACTGCTCGGGCAGGTTCTTCAACGCCGCCTCTTGCGCTTCCCTTCTTATCGCCCGGCGAGGCGTCGAATCATCGCCCTTTATTTCCGGAAAGCTCGGCATATGGAGAATGTGGCCGTTGTCGTACATCCAATGGAAGAAGGCATGAAGGGCGTTACGCACATTTTTCCGTGTCTTGATCTTCACGTTGTTCAGGCACTTCCTCTTCCAAATGCTCAAGACCTCTCGGTCGATCTCCCGCACGTCGTACCCGTCAAAAAACGTGTAGTGGTTCTTGTAGTAGTTCCTGATGATCCTGTAGTGCTCCGGGCTTAACTCCCCCGTCTTCATCTCGTGTTCCTTCTCGCCGTAGTAGTCGTTGATCAGGTTTTCGAACCTCCGTTCCTTGATGCTGGTGTCCGTCCAGTCCTTCGGATCGAATTTCACCGTCTTGTCTTCCATCGCCGCGTTGATCTTTGTAAGACTCTTTACGGCCTCTCTGAAGTCGTAGACCTCGCCCGCGCTGTCTCTCCTGGAAGGATAGTGCCGCCCTTTCCAGTAGAAAACCACGAAACAGTTGGTGTTCCCACATTCGCAAACCGCCCCTGACATCTTCTTTCGGCACCTGTTACAAAGTATCGCCCCTCTCTTCATGACTATCCCCCAAAGACCTGGTTGGCCTTCAGGGATTATATTGTGGGGAGGACCGATAGTCAATTTATAATCATCTCCCTATTACGCCTTTTTCGGCTCCTTGCTCATGTAACCGGCGGCGTCCTTTACCCACTGTGCCAGTGCCACAGCCCTATCCAATGTGGGGAAGGTGTTCTTATCCTTTCCCTGAACTCTTCCCCGCCCATCTTCGCCACGATCTCGTCAACCTCTTCTTTGCTCAGTACACCGCCTTTCTTGAAGGTCTCGACATATCCCTTGAGCATGAAGTTCACGAATTCTGAAATCGACACCTTTCTTGGAAGCTCTTCGAGCTCGTCATAGACATCGCTGTCAATCGTGAGGGTGAGTTTTTTTCTCCTTTTTTCTCTTTTGTTCTTTTTTAATACATATAGTAGTTCTAATAGTGGTGTCATCTTGAGGTAGGATACGCCTACGGAATACTGCTTTCAAGATGATTCGTGTAGCACGGAAGTATGCAGAAATACACAGAACGTTGGAACACCAGGATATCTGCACTACGGGTTTTGGCGACTATCCGACAAAGCTCAGGGGTAAGCGGGTCTCTCGGGGGAATTCCAACGTCTTACAACTCATTTTTGCCAGCAGGACTCAAGGATTTAACATTACGAGTTGGAATGGACGAGCACTGCCGAGATGCTAGCGAATACCCAACCTTCGATAGAACGGAAGACTACGGAGTACGATACTTGATCGCTATTCAGCCTCAATACCCTACTCTATTTAGCCTTTTCTACGTCTTGGATAAAGAGTTGCAAGCGCTGTATTGCATCCAAAATAAGCTGCCGAATGTCGTGCTCACCAAGGTGGCGCTCGTACCGCATGATTGCTTGAAGACTTGTTAAAGCTTCGTCAAGGTGTTCCATGAAGTCATGCGGCAAGGCGGTCTTATCTGCCCATCGATGATAGTGAGTGAGCTCATGTGCCACAGCTGCCTTTAGGCTAAGCGCCGAGTTTGGGTCGATTACGCTGCGACCCGGGTAAATGTCCGGTCCAAAGATTATTTCTCCGTACTTCTCTCCAGATTCTTCCCGACCTACGTTAAAGACGGTTCTTTCGTTTTCCTCGTAACGAGCACTAATGGCACTCTCGAGACCAAGAAAGGTGTTGATTGCTCGGCGCACATCATCATCCGAGAGCGGTGCTTGATTACGACCAGCAAGTAACGACCATTTTTCTTTCGGCATAATTGTCAATGCGTTGCGAGAAAGCCCAGGTCCTTGGGGCAGTGGTCCATTGAAACTAATTGCCTCAGAATCCGCCCGCAGTCGGAACGTGCAGCCCCCGTATTAAGCACGGTCAGTCTTTTGCCATCCCGTCCTGGTTTTATAACACCAGTTCGCTGCCAAAGGGGGTTCCCCTTTTCGAACAAGTCTCCCGACCACGACTCGAATGTGTATTTTCGCTGGCTTGATAGACGTTCCAACTTGTCCAACCAGTCTGAAGTCGCCTTCTTAACTCCCACCTTTGCTATGGTATCATTAAACTCGCGCATCAGAGCGGCATAGCCATGCATCATTACCGCAGAATCCACTATCATGTGCTCCCGAACAGTTCGCCGATCCCGTGCCGCTAAAATTCCCAGTTCAGGCCGAACTTTTGCCAGCAGGTCATAAAAAGTGGCTGCAACTATCGCGAGGCCTTCCATCTCCGGATCATCTAAGGAGTCCACGGAGGCAATCGACTTCACCATTTCCCGCAATGTTGAGAGCGTGATCACCTGCGGGTTCTTTGCCGTTAGGCGATCAGTAACGCGGTTTACGTTATCCCAAAGCGAGGAACTCTTTGCCATCACCTTTTTTGCAAGTAGCGAGAGGTCATCGAGAGTCGTTAGGTCGTACGCCTTTGATTTGGCTGTTGGCTTGGGCCGTTGATTTTTATCATAAAAATAGTTGCCTTCATCTTCCTTGGAGAGGAAATAAAGCTCCACTTTGAACTGTTTAGAGGTGGAAAACTTAGGATAGGAAGATGCGGCTTCGTGGCTACACCGGACGGCCTTCAGAATAGCCTGTTGCCGATGGTGTGAATCCGGGAGGTATATTTTCCCGTCATAGATGAATATCGTGGCATCCTTCTGGTCCCAATAGGCCTCAAAGGTTCCTGGTCGCAAATTCCATATAAGCGGTCCAAGAAAGAGTCTCTCCCCACGTAACAGTTTCTCCGTCATGTCGTCGGCGTTATTGGCATCGAAAACGTAGAGTTTGGAATCCGGATAGCCATCACTTAGTGGTAACTCACGCGGTGGCCGATTTGTCAGACCAGGCTGAATGCCTCTCTGAACGTCTTGATCAGTCCACAGCAGTCGGCTTTCTGCCGCCGCTGCAATTTCTTCGGCTGTGACTGTGAATGTTATGAGGGCCTCTCGTCCCTCACCTGTCCATTGGACATCATAACAAGTGAATCGACCTCCATAGGGCTTTCCTGAAGCAGTCAGCTTGGGTTTTTTGAGAAATCCTTGTATTTCTATTGTCTGCATATCCGAACCTCGGTTATCAATTGAAATCTACACCTTTTAAAAAAACCTGTCAATTCTCGTTGCTCCAATGCGCGTGCACCACTTTCAACTCTTTAATCCAACAGCCGAGGATATCTGATGTGTCTTTCCCCAGCCTTTTTGCGAGATCAAAAAACCCTGGACCCGGCTGCATATCCCCGCGCTTGTGGACTACAATCACGGTGAGCATTCCTCTTCCTTCGGCATGCTCATCTGTCGAAATTTCTCCAAGAAGGTCAAATAGCCTTTGATCATGGGCTTCTATGTGGATTGCCTTGATCTGACTTACAAGTTCGGAATACGGGATCATTCCCCTAAGTTTTGCCCGTTGGATTAAAATCTTTCTTACTTCGTTTTTTGCCGATTCCCAAGCTGAATCGTCAAAATCATATTTCGTCATATCTGACCCCTCCCCTTAGAAAGGACACCCAGAGGCAAGAACGTCCGTCCCATCAATAGTCATTTGCCAGTTTCTTTGTTGCTCTACACTCTATACTTCCCGTGTCCGTCCCACTCAATCTCTCCCATCTTCTTTCTGTATTGCAGGACATTTCTGACATTTCTCTTCCACTTGGGGATCTCCGAGCCCGGTGATTGTGATTCATAGTCTTCAGCATCAGGGTTCAAGTTACGTTCAATGAGGTGGTAAATATCGTCCAAGGTAGCCCAATGTCCTTTTGGCAGCCTATGACGAATACAGTCCCAGATTTCCGGCAGATGAATCATTGTTTGGATTACCTCCCTATTATTCGTGACGGTTATCAATTGATTCTAACATTCACTACCGTTATAGGCGACAGAAATCGTAGAAAGTACAAAAGTATGCGAGAACCGGAGAGCCCCGATGGACCACTTTATTTTCGTGACAGAACTCTTGAGAGCGTCATCATGTGCTTTTGACTTTCTATGCTCAGGTATATGAACGTATCCCGGCCTTGATTGGCTATAGTCTTCTTGAACCTCCGTGTCCTGGAAGTGACCTTTTTGCCTTTCCGAAGGGACCGGCGCGCAAGCCGACGAAACCACGCGTCTTCGGAATCCGTCATCTGCTCTATGATAGGCTCGGCTTGAGGAACGTCGCCTATTCTTCCCCAGGCCCCGCCGGCGTCCTCAAGGTGAACGTCGGAGAGCTTCCCCGTGTACTTCGTGACATACCTAAGAGCAGCGGTAAGATTTTCTATGAGCCTGTAGCTTTTACGGTGTAAAGCCACCTCCAGGGCTTCTCTATGCTTTTCCTTATCCTCGACATGAGTACAATCTACCCACATCAAAGCCAGTTCTGCAGCGACGTCGTAAGGGTGCCCATATTCTCCTATACCCCCGATCAGACAATGATTATGAGGCAGGTCTTCACCGATCAGCACGCCGCTCTTTCTCGGTTCCCATTCTTTCCTGTAGACCAGCCAGAGAACCGGATATTTTCTCTTCACCTTCTTTCTGAAAGCGTGCATTACCGCCGTGTTCAATTGCGCCCTTTCCTTTTGTGCTTTTCCGATCATAGCAAGATCGCAGAAGGTGAAATCCTGCCAAAGGGTGGGGTGTTGACCCCTCGGAATCCTTCCCACCATTTTGCGATAGTTGTTCGCCGATTTATTCGAGAACTCCGTGATTTTTCCCCTCTTGATAGACGACAGTTTTCCCGGCACTATCTTCCTCTTTTGCGTTCTTATTTCTACGTATCCTGGAAAGAGATTTAAGTGACGGCCAAATATGGCACTTTTACAAGCAGTGCCTTTTTCAGGTGTTGAAGCATTTGCAGCCGGGGGACGAAGCGCGTAATGGAGAGACCGCCTGTCGAAGCGGCTTGGAACTTTATCCCCCAGGCGGGCCGGCGTCGGCGCTGGCCTTGGAGTGGCCCCGCCTTGCGGACCGCTCCACGGGTCTTCGAGCCTCGCCCGGTCTACTCCTTCGTCCGTGGAGCCGGAGCGAGCCTCTTGCCTCGGTCGCGGTCCTTCGGCGTTGGTTTCGGAGTTAGCCCTTGATTTGTCTGGAAGATGGGTTAGACTGTCTATAGCAGCCTCCTCCCCCATGGGAATGGAGACCGCCACCCAGGCCACCGGTCACCCGCCAAGATGCTCCGGTGGCTTTCTTTTTGGTCTACCCTCTTTTTTGTGTTAAGATGATCTGGTGCGATAGTCGTTTCCCTCCCGTTTCCAAACGGAAGGGAAACCCTGATAGATCAAGGGCAGAGGGAGTTTCGAATCCTACTCCCTCCGCCATACTTCCGCGCGGGAGGCCGGAGGAGCGACGCTTGCGGACTTTGGACCGTAAAGGGCGCTTTCTCCACTCGGAAGAAAAGTTTTGACACGGACAAGAAATTGTGTTCTTTACGGGTATTCAGGCTTGATGCCTGCCATATTAAATAATTCAGGAGCTAGTCTCCTGCAGGGTTAGACCCTGCCTAACAAATAACCTCACACCATTTAGGGCTTGGCCCTCCCACAGCTAAATAGCTTCACTTTCAGGAATTCATTTC
>Ga0326727_10015222_pt1 | contig 16574 bp, 21 predicted proteins | sample MB2enrmetagenome_FD_207643 | JGI IMG/M metagenome (GOLD analysis project Ga0326727, IMG submission 207643) | Lab enriched peat soil microbial communities from McLean, Ithaca, NY, United States - MB29MY | ecosystem: Environmental > Terrestrial > Soil > Wetlands > Peat | place: USA: New York...
TTCCCAGAACCGCTGAAACCCGCGCCGAACTCGGCCTCCGCTCTGGTTGAGTAGCTTCGGGTCACTCCCGTCGGCCCTTCCGATCGCCCGCAGGCCCATTCAACCTTTCAACCGCGATTCTTGGGCATGTTTTCCTCCTTGACAGACTCTAAAACCGCGCTATTATACACGTCGTGTATCTCAGCGGCGGTTCCCGCTTATCTTAGTAAGTGGGTTCTTCACCGCGTAAGGCCACGCTAGAAATAGCGACCTTGAGCCCCGCCCAGTGCGGGGCTTTCCTTTTCTGGGGGTTGACGCTAGGCCTGACACTTTGCGCCTGCGCTCCCAAACGAATCACTCGGTGCCGAACTTCAATCCTCCGCACCGTGCGCCCGCCGCGCATTTTTCACCGCGCATTTTTCACTTGACAAACCCAGGGGCATATGGTAGCCTATAGTTGTGGTCATTTTGTGGACACATTGTCGTGGGGAGGCTTCCGACCGCGAGGAAAAGCGCAATAGTCCCGGCACTGGGGAAAACCGGGGTCCGAAAGAGACAAAAAATAGTGGGAACGAACTCAGTTATGTTATTGAAAACAAAGAAAGGTATGTCGGAAACGAAGCTAAAACGAACTCAAAACGAACCCCAATTGAGTGCTCAAATGCGTGAAACAGAACCAAAATTCGAGCTTTTTGACATCGCCCACGTCGGGGCGGGGAACTGGATCGTGAGGGGTGCGACAGGGACCGAAATTCCCCGGCTGGGGGAAACCCCTGGGATCGCGAGAGAATTCAAAAATACCGGGAACAAAGCCAAGAAGTGGCTGGAAACAAAGCACATCACTTTTTGAAGGGTGCAAATCAGGGGCCTTTGGCGCGCCGAACGGCACAAATCAGGCCCTGAAGGGAGCAAGGACAATTTGGGGAAAACGAGGTCAGGCTTGGGCGTCGCAAGGCGAGGCAGAACAGTGACCAATTGTCGACTAGACAAGATTGAGCCTTGTCATCGACGACTGGTCAAGAATGAGCCCCCGGCCCAGGGGTCATCGTAAGCTATTACCGGGGATTTCCGCCGAGCGCTGAAGTGGCCGCGCCTAGCCAGTGCCGCTGATGCTCCCGACAAGTCGAGGCGGCAAGACACACACGCCTTGCCGTTTCCGATGCTGCTGGTACGGCGGCAGGGTTGACTCCGGACACTCGACGGCGACAGGCACGGCGCTCCCGGCGAGATCCCAGTCGGCCCACACCCAGAGGCCCAGCTTGCTGCGCTGGTCAGGGGCAATTCCGCTGAACTTGAGGCGCGCCGGGCCGTTCGGCAAGTCGCAGATATACCAGGTCCACTGACTCAAGTAAGGCTCAAGGCGTTTCCTGGCGCTTTCCGGCCCTCCCGCGATATATCCAATATGTCCTGTTGAATCAGTTATTTGCATCGGCACTGAGCTTCCGTTGACCTCGCACCAGCAATTGGTCGTCAGGTGATCGTAGCCGGGAAACTCGAGGAGCAGCAGCGCCTTGCCGGTGACCGCTCCGCCGGGAATCGAGACGGCACACTCGATCTCGAACGCGGACGTTGCAAGTGGCGTGTCGCCGTGGCGAAGCCAATCCGACTTCGGGAACCCGTCGATCCTCTGGGAGATCACCGTAGCTTGCAGGTTGCCTAGATCTGGCATCTCCACAGCCTGTTCGCCACCCTGCGGCAGCAGCAGCCGAACGCGGCCGGCGCCATCTGCAATCCGCACCCTGCCGTTCGCATCCCGATACCAGCGCGCACCCAGGGCCACGGGCTCGACGAGTTCCGGGCGCGGGACAATCTCCACGAAGAGGAGTTCCCACGGCGCAAGATCCAGCGCGATCTTTGAGCCGGCTGTGACGCCATCGGCGATTCCCTTGCGATACGGATATTGTGTGTAGCAGACGGCGTCGGAGAGTCGGCTAGGGCAGTCTGTCTTCGCCAAATCCAGCGTAAAGCTCCTTGATTCGTTCGAGGGATTTCGGATCGCCACGATCCCGCGCTGGCCGCTCCAGTGTGCATAAGCGTACGGCTCGCCCAGTTCCACGCGTGATGCCAGCACGGTGGTATTACGGAGGACTTCCTGGTTGCGCCGGCCCCATTTCAGCAACCCCGCGTAGATTTCCCAGTCAGCGTCCGTCATGAACTTGGGGTTTATATAGGTTGATACGAAGAATCTCCCGCGGGCGAACGCCATGGCGGCGTGGTTGGCAAATCCGCCCGCGCCGTCACAGTGGACGATGTCAAAGGATTGCATGGCGTTCTGGGGCAGCCAGATTTCGTCGAGCGCCGACATGACGAAGAACTCGCGCGCCGTGGTCTGCGATTCCCGGTAATCGGGTGCGGGCCCGATGCCGGCCATGCAATCGCCGCCGGCCCCTGCCCACACGGAATCGACGTGCTTGATCAGCCAGGGGCTGCTGTAATTCGCCAGGGCATTGAGGTAGGTCGGCTCGGTGAAAAGCTCGGGAGCGGCTTGCTTGCAGGCGTCAATCAACTCCAGGGAGCACTCGGCAAGCGGCTCGACGGAATCGTCGCCGGGCAACAGTTGGTCGTGCGCACGCTCTTCACGGGCGATAAAGCCGTCGAATTTGATGTGCCCTAAGTGATATTGCGTGATGAGCGCCTGCAGCTCATTCTTAGCGGCCAGAAGATATTTCGGGTCCGCCAGGGAAATTCCTGTGGCATGGGAATTCACCGGATCATTGCTGCCCTCAACGACCACGTAGCCGTTCTGAGCGGCCCATTGATAATCGATGACCGGCGCATAAACCTCGCTGGGGGACATCCATAATCCTAGCCTCGCCCCTGCCGGCCTGATGCAGTCCACGAGGCTGGCGAGGCCGTTCGGGAAGTTCGCCCGGCTGACGCCCCAGATGCTCTGGGGATCGCTCCAACCCATATCCGCCGCGACAAAATCGAAGAATACACCATGATGGTCATAAAGGCTCTTCACCAGCCTCTGGATCAGTGGCAGGCAGACGTCTTCACGGAAGACCTCCGGCAAGCTCCACCAGGAGTTGTAACACGCCACCAGGCGTGGCGGCGCTAGCCTGACATCGTCGAGGTAATGAAAGAAGGCGTCCTTCGTCCCGCCGGGCGCGGCGACGCCGGTCACCGTGGCATGAAGCCTGAGCCATTCCGAGGTGAGCGTCTTGCCGCCGGGCCGGCTCCCCAGCACGAAACCTCTGGAGCTGTATTCGTTGAAGGCCGCGACGAATTCCACGCCCGCCCACATCGTCGGGCAAAAAACCGGGTGACTGCCGTAGCGCATGCGGTCAGCGGTCGATGATTGCCAGTCGCGATTGACGCCTTGCCAGCAATCCAGGTCCGCTCGTGTCAATCGGCGCGTGCTACCCGGGCGCGCTTGGCGGATCGAAAGCTGCTTGCGCACATAGGCCTTGGCCGGAAGGAGTGAATACTCCGCGCGGACCTGGAGGTCAGTGAATGGCTCTGAATGGCCGGAGTAGATGATTTCCACACGTTCCGGGCTCTCGCTGGATACCCCGGCGCTGAACTGGGTTGAATCTGCAACCGCACCCCCGCTGAACTCCAAGCTGAATTCCGTGTTCGGCAGGTCTACGGTTTCATTCGCAAGCTTGTTCACCAGCCGGCGGGCAGTAACTCTGTCCTGAGCGACCGTAAAGCCAAACTCCAGACTATCGTTGCGAAGCTTGTGTTCCCCTTTCGACTTCGATGGGAGAGCGCTCGAGCCTGTGGGTACTGCGAAAGCCAGCATTCCTTGCAGGCATTCACGTCGGCTGAATTGCAGCGACTTGTTTGTCATCCTCGACCTCCTCGTGCCCCTTGCGCCAGTGCGGTTCCGGTCGATGTGGTTCATCCACGGGTGCTTGGGGGAGGGGGAATTCTATTCCATTTTGATCGAAATGCAACATGTGACGGTCGCACGGCTGCGCGGCGTAGAAGCTGTGAATCGCCGAAGCTCAAGTGAATACGGCCCCGCGAGGGGCCGCCCCGTGAGTAGCCGTAGGTGAAACCTACGCGCAGAAGGCGGAGAAAAACCCAACCAACCCCGGCGGGGTTGACGGTTATAGCAGGTAGCGCAGAGTCCCTGGTGTTGGGACTCTGCGGTCCCTCGAGTAAGGTGTTCGTGCGCGGGCATTAATAATAAAGGAATTATTCATTATAAAACCCGCAGAGTTTGAAAGGCACAAACTCTGCGCTACCTGCTGAAAGTCTGGGCGCTTTGGCCTGGACCAAGATTTTGGTTGCGGCGTCGCCGCGCGCTACTACCCGGTTTTGGAGGCTTGCCGGGGGCGGTTGAGCGCGTCAAGAAAACGGGGGAAGGCCTTGACGTACGTCGCGTGATTGTCCCACCCGCGAAAGTCCCCGATCACCTTGCTGACCACGTCGGCCTTGCGGGGGTGGTCCCATTCATCGAAGAGGTAATCGTCGATGCGGATGGGGAACAGCACATTCCTATGTTCGCGATCTTCCTTCCGCAAGGCGCGCTCGATTTCGCGAATGACGGGCGGGCTCTGAAGCGAATGCCGGGAGCAGATCACCACCAGCTTGTCATAATACCGGATGGCGGTGTCAATCTCACCCCACATCGGCTCACCCCACTTGGCATTTTCGTCAAACCTCCAGCAGCGGACGCTCCTTGCTCCTAAGTCAGCATAGAGCCGCTTGGTGAAGTCGCCGTCTTGGGGCGAATAGCTGTCCAACCGGGAATATACGGTCAGTCGGCGATGGGCAGCGGGCGCACCCTTATCCGTGTGTCTTCGAGGACAGCGATGCATCCGCGGTCGAGGTCTGCGGAAAAGTCGGTGAGATTTGCCAGCAGTAGCCGTATCTGATGATCGGGATGACGTAGTGTCGAGAGCCGGAACAGGATAACGGAGGGCTTGGGGGTTTTTCGCAGAGCGAGGATCGTGCCAAAATCGGTGTCGGCGGATATCAGGATGCGATCTTCCTGAGCGGCGCGGTCGAAAATTGCCTCGTCGTCCTCCGCCGCCATGCCGTAGTCTCGCACATGAGCCGCGTCGTGTCCCGCCTCTCTCAGCCCTTCTGCCACCGCAGGTGAGAGAGCGTTATCAACCAGAAACCTCAAGGCTGAGTCACCATGGGGATTTCGCGCTCACGAACCGCTTCGGCGGCGTAGCGCAGGGCCTCGCGGATGTCGTCGGCGGTAAGATCGGGATAGGCTTTTAGAATTCGCTCGTCGCTCATTCCATCCGCAACCATCCCCACCACCGTGGCCACGGGGATTCTCAGCCCCCGCAAACAGGGCACCCCGCCCATCTGATGGGGATTTACCGTGATTCGTTGGAAGGTCATAGGACTCACCTTTCGCACCTACCATTTTACCAAATCTCACGTGACTTCGCGCTTGCCAATTGCCACTCGCTACTTGTCACTGCTGCTTCGGCTTGGCCATGGTTTGAACCTCGGTAATGGCGGTTGGAAGGCAATACTCGCACGGACGGAGAGAATTGTGAAGAGTGAGTGAAGGTTCACAGTTGACAGTCCGCGATTATCAGTCAAGACGTTCTTGATTCTTACTATGAACTGTAAACTGTGGACTGTGAACTGTTCTCTTGAGTTCTGGATGATGAACAGAAATCGGGCGTTTGTAGGGCCGAGCGGCGCTCGGCCAAGGGCGAACGCCGTTCGCCCCACGCGACGTGGCACGGGCGTCCCGCCCGTGTCCGGTCATGGCCGGGACAGCCATGCCACGACGTTGGCGGCGGTTCCGCCGCCATGCGCTACGCCTTGAGGTCGCGCAACAAGCGTTCGAATGACTTTTGATATTGATCGTGATCTTTCCAAGCGCGGAAGTCGCCGATGTGGCGCGTGCGGCGAAGGCTGGCGGCCCAGGCTTGATCGGTTACCATGAGGGCGTCATCCAGGCGAATGGGGAAGAGGACCAGTTTCTTCTGTTGATCTTCTTTCTCGAACCCCGCCTCCACCTCTTCTTCCACCCAGCGGCTGCGAATCGAGTTCTCCGATAAAACCACCATGAGCTTGTCATAGACGCGAATGGATTCATCGATGCGCATGCGAAACTTGTCGCCGATTTTCAAGTCTTCGGGCGCAAACCAGCAGCGGACGCCTTGGTGTTGAAGGTCGGCATGCAGGTGTTGGGCAAAGGCGTCGTCTTTGCTCGAATAGCTGATGAAGCAAGAATAGAGGTCGATGGCCTTCCCGACGAGCGACCGCATGTAGACGATAAAGTCCTCTGGGACGCCCGCGCCGCGCAAGAAGACTTCAGGAATGTTGCCTCTGGATCTGTAAATCGTGTCGATGCCGATCGTTGAAGGCCCCCCATGCCAAACTCTCTCAAGTCCGTCAACCGTGCTGAGGTCATTGTCTGCAAACGCGGTACGCGCAACCCGGGCGTTTGCAAAATCCGAGCGATCGAGGTTCGCCCCAGAGAGGTTCGTCCTGCGAATGTTCGCCGTGTCCAGGTCCGCCCCGCTGAGGTCCGCGCTGGCGAGGTGCGCAAAGCGGAGGTCCGCCTGGCGCAGATCCGCCCCAACGAGGTTCGCCTCGTGGAGGTCCACCCAGGCTAGTTCCCCCCTTTGCAAGTTCACGCCCCGGAGGTGCGCCCGGGCGAGGTCCGCCTGCACTAAGTCGGGTTGTATCGCCCGATTCTCCCGTCGCCACTGGTTCCAGGCGTCGACCCCTTGCTTGAGAATCTTGAGGTGTTCTGGGTTGGCCATAGTTTGAACCTCGGTAATGGCGTATAGAAGGGAATAGTCGCATGGGCGGAGGGAATTGTGAAGAGCGAAAGATGAATTGCCTTCAGAGGCGGTCGGGTGTATTTTATCGACCAGTCAAAACTTGAAGACGGAGATCCGCGTCAGGATTCAGCCATGGCGAGGCAAATTCCATCGGCGTTCATAGGAAATTCCGGCGAGTTTTTCGTTCTGGCGGAGCTAACCCGTCGGGGATGGACCGCCGGGCCAACGGCTAGAAACAACCGCGCGTATGACATCCTCGCGAAACGCGGGGACGATTTTGCCGGAATTCGAGTAAAAACTAAAGCCGGGCCATTCACTCTTTTTCAGTCGAATGCGAAGCCAAGCGGCGAGATCTTTCTGGACATGACTGCAGAGCACGATTTTTGCGTCTTGGTAGACATTCCTGACGTTGGCGAGGCAGGTCCGAGTTACTACGTTGTCCCGACATCCGTAATCGACGGGTGGTTACGGGATGACTTCCATGCGTGGGTCACCACGCCAGGAGCAAAAGGACAACAAAGAGCGGAAAACAACAAGCGACGAATCATCTATGTTGACGATGACTCGAGCAAGTTGGCGCACGGCTACAGACATAAATTAGCGCCATATCTCCGGGCATGGAATCTCTTAGGTTCGGTATCAGTTCAAAGGCAGCACCCGTCATTCTCGGTAAGACCGATCGAGGGCTAGTCGTGCACCCAGGCGTCGCCGACATAAAGACGTCGTCCGTGATGGCTAACCATGTGAAAGCAGATCCAAGAGGTTAAATTACAAGACATGAACACGGTAGTTGAGCAGTTCCTGAAAGCGTATCGTCGAGAGTTTGATTATCACCAGGAGGCTGCGCGCATCTGCGCGCAGCTCTGCGAGACGGAGCTCCTCGGCGCGGGTAAACGCGCGATCGTAACGTACCGCGCAAAAAGTCCAGACCGTCTCGCTGAAAAATGCAATCGGCGTCAAGAAGAGGAAGGAAAATCTTACAACACGTCCGACGACATTGCCAATGACATTATCGACCTTTCAGGCGTTCGGATCGCACTGTATTTTCCTTCGGATCAACAGTATGTTGACAAGGTAATTCGCAGTCTTTTTCGGCTGATACGTGATCCTAAGTCATATCCCGACGGACGTCGCATGAAGTACAAAAAGCAATTCGACGGCTATCACGCTGTCCATTATCTAATAGGACTAAAACCGGACAGGCTCGGCAGCGATCAGCAACGCTACCTTGAGACTAGGATTGAGATTCAAGTCGCAAGTGTCTTGATGCACGCTTGGGCCGAAGTAGAGCACGATCTCGCCTACAAACCTCTAAGCGGCGATCTTTCAGACGGTGAATACGCTATCCTTGACGAACTCAATGGTCTCGTTCTCACGGGTGAAATTGCTCTTCGCCGTTTGCAGGTTGCATTTGACCAGAGGGTTAATGAAGCGAATAAGCCCTTCACAAATCACTTCGAACTTGCCGCCTTTCTCTACCGGGAACTGCGCCTCGCCCGGGCGGACGACGACGAGCCAGGGATTGGCAGGGTCGATCTTCTCTTTCAACTGTTGCTGCACTATGACAAGAATTGCCCAGCCACCGTCAAACCGCTCTTAGCCACCGTCATAACCGATCCCGAGCACGATCGTCCGATTTCAGACCAGGTCATCGACCTGTTCATAGGGAAAGACAAAGAGCGCTACGGGGTCTTTGAAGATATACGCGCGCAGGACACGCGCGGGCTGACGTACGGCGATGCCGAAACACTCCGTGACGCACGGGCCATCGGCACTTTTTTGAATGCATGGATTGGACTCGAGAAGGTGATACGCCAGCTCGTGGGAAAGCAACCGGGGTGGTGGCACGGGTTAAGTAGACAATCAGGAATTCAGGCAGATCTTGTCGCCGAAATCAACCAGCTGCGAAGCATGCGCAACATGATTGTGCACGGTATTGCGATCCCAACTCCAGCAGAGCTCGCAGCCACGACAGTCCGAATCAAAGCCGCAAGCAAAGAGCTAAATGCCTTCAATGCGTCGCGAAAGAGACGCAGTCGCTGAACGATGTGCCGGCTCACAGAAAGTAGAATTGAGCATGTCAACGTTGGATAAGGTGGGCAAATGTCGTGGAGAAGCGGGTAGCGGAGAGCAACGACGAACGGCCGCAGAGCGGGTAGCGCAGAGGTAGCCGCATTTGGCTTCTTCTGCGGTTCTTAACATGGGAACATCAACCATGATATTAGCATCCAAATAGGGAAAACGGTTCCTGGAAGCTGTGAAAAAATCAGCCGTCCGTCATCCTGAGCGAAGCGAAGGATCCCCGCAGTTTCCCTGGTTCAATCACTTACGAGCAACCGCACAGATCCTTCGCTGCGCTCAGGATGACACACTCGAATTTCTTCACACGTTCCTGGTACCGTTTCCCCCTACCGTTTCCCCCAGGTACATGGGATCGGTGGGCGAATTGGTGAATTCGAATTTTTGGTAGAAACCTCTGGCGCCCTCGCTAGGCGCGGACTCTTTCCTCGGCAACGTAGCGCTTCACGGCGATCGATTTCTCCTCACGGCGGGTCTGGGCGATGTCGTAGGAGGCTTGCATGCGCAGGAGCGTGTCCATCTTCACGCCAAAGGCTTTTTCAATGCGCAGCGCCATGTTTCCGGAAAGGTTGGCCTTTCCGTTGAGCAAGCTCGACAAGGTAGGCCGGGAAACCTGAAGCGCCGCGGCGGCCGCGGTTACCGACAGGCCCGCGGGCTCGATAATCTCCGTCCGAATGAAATCTCCGGGATGGGGCGGGTTCTTCATGGGCATAGCGTTTCCTTCCTCCGTTCTAGTGGTAGTCTTCCAAATTCAGGTCGTAGATTTCGCGCTCCGCGCTGTCGATGCAAAACGTCAAACGCCGGTTGCGGGTGACGCTCAGGCTCCAGGTTCCCTTACGGTCGCCGGTCAGCGTGTGAACTTTCCAGCTCGGGAGCGAGCGCAATTCCTCGGGGTCCTGCATGTCATCGAGAAATGCCAGCATCTTACGGAGCTTATCCACCGTATCCGGGGAAACGCCCTTGGGGCTGTCTTCCTCGTAGAACTTTTTCAAGCCCTTGTGGATGAAGTTCCGTATTCTCACCAGATGAATTGTAGCCTGTAGCCTTACACATGTCAAGAGGATACGGGAGGCCATAAAAGCAGTGACCGCTGATGAGTGAAGAGTGGCGAGAAATGCGGGAGACGGGATACGGGTTATGGGGCACGGCGCGGGGGATTCGAGATTGCAGATTCGAGATTCAGAATGGGCGAGGTAAACGCGCCGTTCCGGCTGCTTCCCGTCATTACGGAGTTGACTCCCTTCGGCCAGCACCTTATTCTGAAGCGAGTTGCGGCAAAAGAGCGAGGGATGCGGTATGACGATTGACCTTACGCCCGAGCGGGAGCAAGTGATTGGCCGGGCAATTCAAGAGGGTCTGATCAGAACCCCTGACGACGTCGTGGGTGTGGGAGTGGAGACCATCCAGCGGCTCTTGGGACAACCTCGCGCTCCCGTGAACGCACCGAGTGCGGAGCAATGGCTCGAGGAATATCACACCTGGGTGCACAGCCACTCGACAACCACCCCGCTGCTCTCCGATGAGGCCGTCAATCGCGAATCGATCTACGGCACACGCGGCCAGTAAATGGCCATTCTACTTGAATGGGAGCGCTTGGTCTCCAAGCACCAGGTTTCCGGCAAGAATTCCCACGATGCCCATATCGCCGCCGCAATGAACGTGTATGGAATCACCAGGATTCTAACCCTCAATGTGCAAGACTTCACTCGCTACTCCAACATTTCTCCCGTCCACCCCGCAACCGCTGCCTGAACCTTTTTCTCTTCGAAAGGACGCGTAGCGCTCAGGGAGAGGCTCTCTTTGCCGGCCTTGCGGAGAAAGGCCACGGCCACGGGCACACCGCGGAACGACATCTTGTCACAGTCATTCTTCCTGGCGCGGTCTGGCCAGGCCGGGCGAGGAGATTCGGGAAAGTCCGCTCGCTCTTTTTGCAGACGGTGGCGCCTGATGTTGTAGCGGCGAGTTTATCCGTCAACTGACGGACCAAATGGCGGCGTAAAGCCGCCTCTACATCAAACCGCACCACTGCCTTTTTGCATTTTCTGCGCATTTTTCTCTTGACAAACGGGACAGGATAGGCTAGAGTTGTTTTGTGGGGTTGGGCAGGGGGTCAGGCCCTGCCGGCTAGGTTATGCCAGAAAGTCGTTTTTTGTCTTCATCCGTAGTTCCTGCCTGTGGTCTCTGCCTCCAAGTACAGTCGAGAAGTCGAGGAGTGCAAAAGCAAGGGCAGGTAGGCAGATGGGCAGGTGGGCAGATCGTTGTCGAGGAATTGGACACCAATTGCCGACCGCAAGCGACGGACCGCAGGCCGGAAGGTAGCGGAGGGCTCGCCAACGTCTCGATTCCTCCACTTGTCGAATGCAAAATCGGGGGAACAAAGCGAGAATGTCTATGAAAACAAAGGACAAGGTCAAGAAGTCGAGAAGTCGAGGAGTCAAAGAGTCGAGGAGTTGGGAGGCCAACCGTCGACCCCATCTTTTGGGTTGCAGCTTGGGGAGACGATGGGCCATTCCTGGACCTCCCGACTCGGCAATTTCCCGGTGCCGGAACTTAGCGAGCGAGCCGGGAGGTATGGCTCCGGAAAAAATACAAAATAATACGAACGAAGCCAGTATGTTATTGAAAACAAAGAAAGGCATGTCAGAAACGAGCTAAAACGAACTCAAAACGAACCCCAATTGAGTGCTCCAATGCGTGAAATAGAAGCAAACTTCGAGCTTATTGACATCGCACACGTCGGGGCGGGGGACTGGATCGTGGGGGATGGGGCAGAGACCGAAATTGCCCTGCCGGGGGAGGCCCGGGGGACCGCGAGAGAATACAAAAATAGTGGGAACGAAGCTAAGAAGTGGCTGAAAACAAAGCACATCACTTTTTTGGGTGGTGCAAATGATGCGAGTTTTGCGTGCAAATTAGCGCAAATCGCACGCTAAAAGGAGCAAAGACAGTACAATTTGCGCAAACGAAGTCAGGGCTTCCGAGCTACAAGGCGCGGCCGGAGAAGTGACAAAAAGTCCGCTACACGAGATTGGGGCTTGCAGGCCCTCGGCCGACGCGCGCCCGACCAGGCTTCAGCAGGAATCTACCCGGTGGTGGTAAGCAATCCGGCGCCGGCTGCGAAATGCAATAGAGTGCTTCCAGCAAAATGCCGCGTCACGAGTGAGGGCTCGCTCTTCGCGGCATCGATGACGGACTGAGTCAAACCCGCACGGCCCGATTCAAGTATCCGCGCCAGCAATCCCACGAACACTGACGGGCGGGAGCTAAAGCGTGGTGCGAGAGACAGGACTTCATGGTCTCGGCCTTCCACAATGGCTGCGATGACGCTATCCAGAACCCGCTGCCCGTTCGAGGTCGTGCGCGCATGCGCTGGGGCGATCGGTTAGAGTTCTGCGATGAGGCCGGTTCACCGTTTTGTCTGGATGGCCCGTCAGGCGTTGAATGAGAACTTCACTAATAGCCCCCGGATGATTGGGCGTAGGAAGCGGCTTGTTAGCCGGCCTGCGTGATGGGTATCATGGAGTTGGAGGACCTTTCGCTATGCGCACACGTGTGGAACGGCGTACCGTCAATCTCTCTGCTTATCCGGATCTGGTAGTCATCTATCTAGGGATGCGAGTTAATCGCATCACCGGAATCAAGACACTGTTAGGCTTTGGGCCGAAGATTGCTTCTTCTGCTGCGGCACAGCCCGACGGGCTGCTTCGGCACGAGGTGATCATCTACTCGTTACTTCCAATGCATATTGGCATGCGCCAATACTGGCGTGACGCAAACTCACTCTTGGAGTGGACGCGTTCGGACCCGCATCGGCAGTGGTGGCAGAGCTTTTTGAAAGACTCCGGCGGAACCGGGTTCTGGCACGAAACGTATTTTCGACGCGGGGGCATCGAGGCTGTCTACGACGACGTGCCGGAAAACATCGGCTTAATGGCGTTCGCGCCAGCGGTACCGGCTCGCGGACCGATGTTTGGCGCAGCAGCGAGGGCCGAAAAGGAATTTGGAGAGCGACCCGTACTGTCCGAGGAAGATCTGTACGGGGAGCCAGAAAAATAACGGTACACTCTTTCTATCACCTAATTTTCACTCACGGCCACCCTGATCACACCGGCAGCGCCGCTGTGATCGTGCGGAAGCCGGTGCGAGGACCTCCATGCACGTGCTTGATACCCCTATGGCCGAGAGCGGAGGTCCTTCGCTTGGATCAGATGAATCTGTGGCGATGAGGAGCCACCGGGCAGGTGGCTCAAAACCCTCGGGGCCGCGTCAGCGACCCCGCCCAGCCGCTTTAAGCGGCTCACAAACTAAAGCCCCCGGCTTTGCCGGGGGATACTTACTGTCCGAGCACCCCGGCACTCGACCGCGCGGCGCCGGCCTGGTCCTTCCATCGTTGAACGTTCACACCCATCACGATGAGCCATAGCTCCAGCGGGATTTCCCCGAGGGCGGAGGCGGCAACGATGAAGGGGTGCAGACGGTGTGCGAGCGGCGGCGACAGATAGGTCGCCCAACCCAAACCGCTGATCGCGAACAGCACTCCCAGAACTCGAGGCAGGAAGGTCGACCTGAAAATGAGGTAGCCGATCAGGACGCACCAGAATCCGAAGAACACCAGATAGACTTGGAAGGCGTAAGCATTCAATCTGAGAAACATGAGCGCCAGCGCCTGCAACTGTTCCGGCGTAAAGGCGCTCAAGGAGCTACCGCCTTGCAGGATGGGCAAAGGAGCGAGGTACAACAGGCAGGTGAGAGCCTGAATGGCGCATCCCACGAGAATGACGAACGCTGCGAGTAAAGAGACGCTTCTGTTCACAGGCTTAAGCAACTCATAGATGAGAAGCGCCCAAGGGATATGGAACCCAACCCCGATGAGCGAGGATGAGAACCCCAGCCAGAATAACCGTTCGTGTCCCAGGATATTGGCTGCTGTAGCCGCAGCGTTGCCAGCGACAACAAGCCTGTCGAGAATGATCACCTCACCGGATGCTGCCGTCGCGGCTTCGAGCAGTTGGAAGACACCGGCCATTCTGGCCTTGAGACGCGGCGACGATGCTGCAATCCGTTGCATGATTTCGCAGCCTTCAGAATGGGCCGTCACATGAATGTGGCGACCGCGAATATTCCCGCACCCGTAAGGGCCGTGAGTGCGACGAGTCCGCCCGCTGGGACCACACTGGCTGTTATTTCTATTGCATCTGATTCGTCATGGAGGTCTTGTCTAAACCGCCTTTGCCTGCTTTTACGACTGCTTGAAGGTTCGCAGGTAGTCAATAACGGCGCCCACCGATTTGGGATCGAGAAGGTGCTGCAACGGACCTTGCCCCATCCGGACAGGATCCATGTTCCGTTTGCCTTGGGTTATAACGTCCCTCAACTCCTTGTCCGATTTTGTCTGTACATGCGCGGAATTGAGCCGGGGAATCGCAACCTGGAAGAACTTATCAGCCTCCGAATTGCCAGTGCCTTGCGGCCCGTGGCACCGGACACAGGTGCGTTGGTAAACCTCCTTCCCCGACAGGTTGGGCTCCGTGCCGGAGACCATAGCGACCACCACTTCGTGGGGGTGTCGTTTTGGCGATGCGTTCACCAGCACCCCTCCTTCACCGGGAATCCATACCTCCGAGAGCACATGGTTGCCTTCGAAGGCATCGAAGACCAAGCCTGTGTCCTTGAAGAGCGAGGCCCCGGCGAGCTGGGCGATGGCGTGCAGTTTCATCTCCCCAGCCTTGCCGCCGCTGATCACTAGGGTTTTGTCGCTGGCGCGAAACTTGAATTGATATGTCCCCGCCGGAAGCGACGTGCCACCTGCCTCGAAGGCGAACGGAACATTCGCGCTTAGGACTGTCCCAGCCTGCCCGTAAGCGGACGCAACCACCAACAGGCTTAGGATGCTGATGGTAATGAGATTTCTAGGCGTCATCATTAGAGTCTTCACGTGAGTTTCTCCTTGTAGATTTGGGGGAAGTACAAGTCGAAGCCGTAGGCTGCCCACTAGCGGCAACTGTTGGCGCTGCCAGCGCCGCGACTGCTGTACCAAGACCACGCGTGCGGATGCCGTGGCGTCTTGCCTAATCGGTCATCGAGATGCGCCCTTCCTGCGCCCTTCGAGCTGTTGGCCGCCAAGAATTCCCTTAGCCGGGATCTCCATTTTGGGCTCCCGACTGGCTGCCGCTACACCCACAGGCTTTTCATTTTCAAGTTTCCCGCAAAGTTTATAACATTCTCGTCAAGTCGTTGTCTGTGTCGAATTGCTCACCTTGGCAAATAAATTTCCAGAGTCAGAATCTGCCGCTCGTTGCAGTCGATACCTTTGACGCTTCTCCGTTCCTGTTGGCGCTGGGCCGATTTCCCGATCCCCCCTGCTATCGTCTTATGTCTTATCGCGGATGCCCAATCTAGACACGAGGGTTGGTGGCAATTGTGCCGGCGCCTGTGCAAAATGGGGCGGACACGGGTCTTCGCCGCTTCTATCATGGTGTTCAGGGAGAGAGTGAGGAAAACTGCCTTCTACAATTGGCGAGTGGACATGGGAACCACCAGGAAGCCCGGGAAAGAATCTAACAAAGCGACACTCGCCCGCGTCAAGAAAGAAATGGGACAGTCGCGGTTCGTCAAGTCTGCGAGAAAGGGGGCGTCGACCAGAAAACGCTCACATTGACCTCGTTATGACCGATTGTCGCCGCAGCTACTTCCTTGAAAGCTCGCGGTCGAAACGCGCTCCGACCTCTCCACGACTCAGCTTGGTTTCGGCTTCATTCAATAGGATCGAATAAACGACTTCGTTGCCTTCGACCTGAGCGGTGATAAACGTGGCGCCCGTCAGCTCGTCCTGATTGAATTTCACTTTTCTGCCGTCTGCAAGTGTCCTAATCCACTCATCGTTTGGCATTTTCGTCATCCCCCGAGCTTCAAGTGTCGGAGACGCCTCCAGACTCTCGATGAAGGGTGCGGAGCAAGAGCAGTCCGCTCCGGGCACCCACAGGCGCGACAACGCCAAGAGTGCTTAAGGCAGTATAAGCCATCGGTACACGCCCAGAGCACATTGCCCGCGGCAAGGACCTCTTCCGCGCCATGGAAGGGGCAAACTTGCGCAAGGGGTGGGTTACCCAAGCTACCGTCATCTTCGGCGATGACGAAGATCTGGTGGCGTTGGCTGCGAAGGCCGGCTGCAGAGGTGTTTTCATCGGCTTTGGATCCCCTACGCCGGAAGGGCTTCAGGAGCTCGGCAAGAAGTTCAACCTTATTTCCGCCGTGAAGCACCCCGTCGAGGGGTGGCTCAATGGAAACGGGCCGAGTTGCAATTTCCAAATCTGCGGTTCTGCGAGAGACAGTTCGAGGTGAGGAGGGGTTTTGCGTTTAAGAAAAAAGGCAAGCATCGCCTTTTACAGACTGAGTTAATACCATAAATTGGTATCTCTCGATCATCCTGCTTCCGCTAGGAGATCGCCCCGTGGATAAGCCAAAAACTGTGCCAGAAAAGGTGGTTTTGTGGCTTACCGATGCGCTGGTCATCGAGGCCCCTGTATTTGTTCCACCCGAAAATGCACGAATTGTTCCAGTTGATAATTAAACTGTTCACAGCAATTCGGATCAGGGCAACGCAGCGGAAACTTAGACGCTCGGCCCAGTTCTGACTTCATAATTGAACCAGTGATCCTTCCCCAAGCTGTTTCGTTATACCTAAATCCGGCGCATTCGGGGCCTCTCGAATGCCAGAGAAGCCTCTATTGACGCGCATTTGACCTATTTTCTTTGTCCTTGAGGAATTCCTAACGTTTCGGTAGGATTTCCTCAGCATGC
>Ga0326727_10015224_pt1 | contig 16572 bp, 12 predicted proteins | sample MB2enrmetagenome_FD_207643 | JGI IMG/M metagenome (GOLD analysis project Ga0326727, IMG submission 207643) | Lab enriched peat soil microbial communities from McLean, Ithaca, NY, United States - MB29MY | ecosystem: Environmental > Terrestrial > Soil > Wetlands > Peat | place: USA: New York...
GGACAAGGAGCGGCGGGAGAAACGACCGGAAGCGATTCGGAGAATTGAAGACCACGTAACGTTCCAATGGGCTCCGGTCGGGGAAGAAGGGTAAGCAAGAACGGAGCGAGAATCTGGGGCGGCTGAGCCAAGAGCTTACCATGCAGCAGTTTCCGGACGCAAGCAAGAAACCGGGTAGTACCCGGGCAATCGCATTTGACTTGCCGCCGGGAAAGAACGAAACAGTCTGCGGAAGAACTTCAGGTGACAGAGGCTTTGTAACTGGGCACGAGCGGGGAACCCACCCAGTGGGTGGGTCGCGTGCCGATAAAGCCGGTTGGAGCCTGTGGCCTTTAGGCCCTGCGGAATTGTTTTTACCCGTCTGTCCAGCATCCGGCCGGCTTCGGCGGCGTTTTGTCTCGTCGAAGAAATGCAGATGCTTTGAGAACATATTTCCTCAGGGGCTAAAGTGTCTGCGTGAGAACTCAACTCGGCGCCAACTCGCTAACTTGCCATGCCCGCGAAGCGGGCGCCAACTCGCTGCTTTTGGGTCAAAACGGGTGTCCCTTAAGCCCTGACAGCCTGTTCTCACGCACGCTCTAAACCCACATTTCCATTATGAGTCGTAATTCTGAATCATCCGATCGTCGCAATCGTCAATGTTTATGAAGGTGCGAACGCGATGAAGACGTTCCGGAGGTCAATACCTAATGGGTGAGATACAGAACCGACCTTTTCAGCTTTCCTTTAATGCTTCTCTCAAAGTCGGTTTCCAAGGTTCTCGCGCTACTTCCGACGGCGGCCTGCTCCTGGTGCGTGAACTCGACGAGCGGCTCGGGTTCGGCGAATTGATCGCGCAGCATCTGACGGACTCCCGTGGGAAGAACGCACAACTTGGCTTTGCTGACCTGCTGCGGCTCAGTCTACAGTCGCCTGGCTGGCTACGAAGACCTCAACGACGCCAAGAGGCTTTCCCAGGACCCAACCTTCCGGCTGATCGGTTCGGAAAAGGTCTGGGATCGAGGCGCCGCTCTTACCTCGCGGTTGCAGAGTTTCGAGGCCGAGATGCTGGCCGAGGACGCGAACTTCGCCGGACTGGCGGGCCTCAGCCGGGCATTGATCGCGAAAGCGGAGGCGCTGGATTCAGGGTACCGCACAATCTTGGACATGGATTCGACGGAGATTCCGGTGTACGGAGAGCAAGAGCAGAGCGCTTACAACGGACATTTCGAATCGACCTGCTTTCACCCTCTGCTTCTATTCAACCGCGACGGCGATTGTCTGGCGGCAAAGCTGCGTCCCGGCAACGTGCACAGCGCCGAGGGCTGGGAAGAGCTTCTGCTGCCAGAGATTGAGCGGCAACAGAAGCTGAGCAAGAAAGTGGCGTTTCGAGCCGACGCCGCATTTGGCAAGCCGGAGATCTATGAAGCGCTGGAAAGCCGGGGCGTAAAGTACGCCATCCGTATTCCGGCCAACGAGAACCTGGAGCGGGATGTGGCGGAACTGCTGCCGCGCCTGGTGGGGCGTCCCAGTGACAAACCGATCGTGTGGTACAAGAGCTTTCTCTACAAGGCCGCCAGTTGGACGACGGCACGGCGAGTGGTGGCGAAGGTTGAACATCATGCCGGGGAGTTGTTCCCGCGCATCGGATTCATCGTGACCAATCTGGAGACGCCGAGCCGGGCGGTGGTGCGGTTCTACAACAAGCGAGGCACGGCTGAGCAGTGGATCAAGGAAGGCAAGCAAGCAGTAAAGATGACGCGGCTGAGCTGCCACCGGTTCCGATCGAACGAGGTGCGACTGTGGTTGAGCGTGATCGCATACAACTTGGGCAACCTGCGGCGGCGGCTGGTACTACCGAAGGGAATCGGAACGTGGTCATTAACCAGTTTGCAGCAGCGGTTGGTGAAGACGGGCGGGCGGCTGGTAAAGCATGCCCGCTGTTACTGGCTGTTGCTGACGGAGAGCCATCTGACGCGGCGCCTGTTCGGAAGCATGCTGCGGCGCATGGAGGCTCTGCCGCTGCCAGTCGGGTAGGCGCGGCAGGGAGACAAAACCAATCTGGACGACGGAGGAGGTGGAGGGAGAAGTGTCCGAGAGATCGCTCCAAAAGGGGGCAAATTATGGCTTTTGGGTCCCGGCAAAGGCCCTGGCGGGCGCGTCCGGTTCTTTGGCTCTGGAACGAATGCAGAAAAAGATCGCAGCAGCGGCAATTGGCGGTATACTGTCGCCGCCGGAAAAGCAAAATGGAAATTCCGGTTCACACGGAGGTACCAACAATGCTCTCTCAAAGTCGGCTCAATTTGAGAAATCTGTTATCGAGTAAAAAGCCCGACGTCAAACAAATCACGGATGCCGCCGAGCAGTGGCACCACGACTTCAAGGATTGGGAAGGTATGGAGACCTTTCAAAGAGCCTTCGAAAACGGCCGTATGACAGCAAGATGCGTCGATTCGGATAAATTCGAAGATGGCGATGGGAAGCCAAAGAGCTTCGAGTACGGAAACAGACAAATGATGAAGCTGAATGTTACACAGATTGGAATGCAAAAACGTCTTAATCCCGATAACTTTGGGACAAAAAGTGGGAAGAGGCCTAAATACGATTTGGGCTTGCATGATCTGAGCGCTGTGCTGCTTCTTCCGAATAGAAAAATCACTGACCAGTTGTTCAAACAGGGATCAGATGTCATTTTCATGCCCTTGCCCCTTGAGGACGATCTTCAAATGCTATATCTACTTTCGAAATCGGCGAGGGACAATAAGAACATCGCCCTCACCCAGGAATATGAGAAAATACGCGCCAATATGACGCATATCAAGTATGCAGACATTAAAGATCAGGGTATAGTCTATCTGGGTCAGTCGGACGACAGTGGGAAAGAGCATATTCGCTATGGCGGAACGAAATCCGGCAGCGCCAGTATAGTGAAGGGGAAATTGACCCAGGATCAAGGGAATCCGCTGAACAACACGATGTGGAACGCCTTGACTTATAAAACTGCGTTGGGATTCTACAAGTCGATGTACAAGCAAAAGCTGGATCAACATTCCGAGTTCGAAGAGGGGATGGGTAAACATTCCGACAATAACGAAGTGGTCGTAGCGTACAGGCGTCACGAACTCAAATGTTTTCCGATGATTGGAGTGCCAAAGGACGGAGGGGGGTACAGCGTGGCCGATATTGAATGGCACCCAATAGGGAGTCTCAGTAACGACGGTAAGTTGAGCAAGTAGCGTGCCTGGCAAGTTGTACCTGTGCGTTTATGCCCATGGATACTTTCCAAAGGACATTGGTGCTGTTGAGCGTTGGTACACCGCGGCCGGCAGGCCGCAAGATTATTTCGAGATGGCCGAGACCTTTAAGGCTGCAGCACAAGACGACCCGACTAACGCGGGAAAGTATTACCCCAAGGCCACAGCGATCTATCTGAAGTTACTGAAAGATCCGAGCCAGCCCCAAGCGCGGCTTGCCCAACTCGAGCTTGGCAACTTCGTCATCGACGGCATATACAGCGCGGGCAGCGATGCCAAGGGGCGAGCGCAGAATCTCGCATGGGCAAGAATGATCGCGCAGGAACTGCTGGGACAGAAGGAGTTTCAGAGCGCCGTCGAATACAAGATCGGTAATCACGGCTAAAGCCCGCACTCATCTTGAGAGCCTTATCGGCACGAGTAAACTCGTGCCCTGTTAAAAAGCACGCCGAGTCCGGCATTTTTCCGCGGCTCCAAGAAAACTGTCCTCAATAGGATTCAAATGCGATTGCCCGGCCGGTGCCCCGCCGCCCGGGTTCGACTCCTACCACGCCGCAGCTATCACCCCCAGCAACTCTTCGCGCGTGAGCTGAAGCGGATTGGCCTGCATGCTGCTGGCTCGGGCTGCTTTCTCCACTACGCCGGGCAGATCGGCTTCCGTGATCCCCCACGCGCGCAGCTTGGGAACGTTGAGCTCGGCGCAAAGCGTCTGTATCCAATCGATACCGTCCTGCGTGCCTGCATCGTTCCTGCCGGTAAGCAGCCGCGCGATGGTGGCGTAACGCTCGAGCGCCGTATGCTGCGGCGCGCGCGCCCGCAGCGCGGCTACATTGGCTGCGATGCCCTGCGGCAGCAGCGCCGCGCAGAGTGCGCCGTGCGGCGCCTTCCACGAGCCTCCGAGCGGAGCCGCAAAGCCGTGCACCACGCCCAGCCCGGCGTTGGCCAGCGCCAGACCGCCAAAAAGGCTTGCCAGCGCCATGTCGCGGCGCGCCTCGCGATCCGCGCCGTCGTGGTACGCACGGCGCAGCGCATGGGCAACGCGCCCAATCCCCTCCACGCAAAGCGCATCCACCATTGGATTGGCCCGCGCGCTCACATACGGCTCGATGAGCTGGGTCAGGGCGTCAAGGCCGGTGTAAACTGTGGCCGCGGGCGGCAGCCCGTACGTCAGCTCGGGATCGACGAGCGCGACCCGCGGCAACATGAGAGGACTCCGCAAACTCGCTTTGACGCCTTGCTCCGTCGATGCGAGAACCGCGTTGCGCGTGACCTCGCTGCCGGTCCCGGCCGTGGTCGGGGCCGCAATGAACGGCAGCGGCGCCACCGTAATGGCGCGCCCCTTTCCCACTATCTCGAGAAATTCGAGCGGCTCGCCGCCGTTGGTGGCAATCGCGGCAATCGCTTTGCCGGCATCAATTGCGCTGCCCCCGCCCAGCGAAATGACCACATCGCAGGCGGCGTCAATCGCGTGCCGCGCGCCCTCGCGCACCAGGTCGACCGTGGGCTCGCCCGGCACAGCAAAAACCTCCGCCGAGAGTGCCGAGACAAGCCATGCCGCGCGCTCCGTCGAGGCGCCGGTCACCACCAGCGGGCGAGCGCCGAAAGGGCGGGCCAGTTCCGGGAGTGTGGCGGCCGTGCCCTCGCCGAAAACAATGCGTGTTGCGGTCGCAAACTCGAAGCGCATGGTGCTACCAGTCCTGGGGATCGGGGAAGACCGCGTTGTACTGCACTCTCTGACGCGGCTCCGCCATCATGGGCGCAACCGCATCGCGCCACTTCGCATAGTGGGCGGTCTCTTTATGCGCGGCCGCCGCTTCCGGCGTGCGGTAAACCTCGATCAGCACGAACCGCGTCGTATCGTCCTGCCGCTCCACCAGGTCGAAACGCGCGATGCCGGACTCCTGCACACTCGACCGGGCGTTTTCGATGGTGGCCTGCCTGAATTCTTCCACCGATTCGGGCTTGACGTGCACGTCCACGTGGACAATGAGCATGGGAATTGCCTCCGCTCCTTATCCTACCGCCGGGCTGAACATTGCGGGCAAAATGCAGCGGTCATGCACTCGATCGGGTTCTTGTGCAGCAGAACGAGGCGGGGCCAGCGGCGTGACAGGCTGCGCAAAAACTCAATAGAAAGGCAAAAAGTGTCAGGGCACGACTTCAGTCGTGCCGATAGGACCTTTAAATCGAGCGGGGCTTTAGCCCCTGCGGGATGTTTCTTGCGATCTTCGTTCGACGACAGGCCTTTTTCCCCAACCTCTCGAGCCCTACTTCGTCCCCTGGTACCGCACCTTCTCGGCCGGGTCATAAACCGTCGGCATGATACCGGTGACCGAGATTCCGAGTGTGCTCTCAGCCGCTTGCCCGTTGAGTCCAGTGGCTAAGATCCTCACTGAGTATTGACCGGCCTGCGTGTACGCGTGGGAGACGTCTGTGCCATCCGCGCTCACGCCGTCGCCAAACTCCCAGTGATACTCCAGAACCGGCGCATCGGCATTGGCGGCAGCGGCATGAAACTCGATGAGAACGCCCGCCTGCCCGGTAGACGGCGCATGCGCGCTGAAGCCGGGAGCCGCTTCGGAAAGAGATGTGTCGATCAGTTTGATCATGCGAACCGAGGTCGGAGGCAACGCGATCGCCAACTCACCGTTATCGATCGGCACGGCGCCACCGCGCAGCACATCGGTCGCCGTGTAAGGGCCGTTCGCCCTCAGACCCAGGGCATCGAGTCCAATCGTGCGGCTGCGTGGCTCCCCGGTCCAGTTGAAGACCGTGAGTATCTGTTGCCGCGGGTCCTCTTTCAGCAGAAAAATACTCGGCTGCAGGTCCTCCGGCCGGTAGGTCATCAAGTCCAGCGGCACGGCCGCGCGGCTCAGTTTGACCATATCGAGCAGGTCCGAATTCTTCACCAAGGCGAGGCGCTCAGGGGAAGCGCCCAGCGCGGGCAGGTCGTCGCCAATCTCGAACATTCCGCCCGAGACGGCCGAGAGTGCAATCGAAGCTTCCGCCTCGTCCAGCGTCAGCGGCTGCTTGTTGCCATGCCAGACCCGGTCCGGGATTACCTGCGTAGAGACGGTAAACGCATCCGGGTCGGAGATGTAGAAGTTGCGGTGCATATAGTACCGACCCGCCACGCCCATCGCTGCGTCGTATGTCGATTCAAAGGTATGCCCGGTGTCCTGCGAGATGCGGCCGGTATTCACAATTCCCACCGGCGTGAGCATGGGACTGCCATCCTTGTCGAGCACCACGTCGGGTCCGACGGTATCCCGAATAATTTCGAGACCGATGCGCAGCGCCTCAAGCGCCGTCGTGTTGGGGCGGTAATGCACTCCCTCCACCGTCGAGGAATCCATAAAGTCCATTTTGATGAGACGCACGCCCCAGTCGTTGACCAGCGTCCGATAGGTCGACCGCAGATATTCCTGCGCTCCGGGATTGGTCGTATCCAGCGCATAGAGTTCATCGAACGACGCGTTCCCGCCAACCTTGCCGATATGAACCGGCTCCCCCGCCAGGTTGCGCACCAGCCAGTCTTTGTGGTGCTCATAGACCCACGAACGCTCCGACACCTGGAACGGCGCCACCCACAAACCGAGGGTAAGCCCGCGATTCTCTACCTGGCCGCCCACATAGGCCATGCCCCTGGGAAACGCCTCGCCATCGGGAGTGGAGTACTCTCCCCGCGCATACTGGTACCCTTCATCGATGAAAAAGTATCGATACCCCAGCGATGCAAGGTTCTGCTGGAGCCACGCGGCATTGGTGAGCACCGTGTTTTCGGTTACGTGATAGTAGTACGCCGTCCAGCTCCACCAGCCGGTGGGAGCCGGCATGGAAACAGGCGGTTTGTGGAGCATGCGGACGGCGCGCCCGTAGTTGTCGAGCTGTTCATGATAATCCGAACCGATGGCGAACATGAGCCGCTCCGAGCCGATGCTCTCTCCGGCAGGCACCCGGATGCGGAGTGGAACCGCGTTCGCCGCTGGGTAGTCTTTATTCTGGTCCTGCAACGCCTCTGTGGTTCCGGTATCTGTAACGTCGTATGAAAGCACCTTCGGATCGGGCAGGTCCGAGCTTTGCAGATGGAAAACGCTCACAAACCTGTCGGCGGTGAGCGCTCCCAGAAAAAGGCTTAACCCGCTCTTCCGGTTGTAAATGAGCTGGCTTCCAAATCCCCGGTGGAGGCCATGGTCCGCGTCCGCCAGCTCCATCCGCCGCATCTGCGGGGTATCTTCCTGGTAGCTGTCTGAGAGAACGCGATCCGCCGAGTCAGGCCCGTTCAGCCGCAAGCCAACGCCGGCCCCGCTCTTCACCACGCGAAGAGCATGGATTTCGATGAACGCGCCCGTCGTGTTATGAACGCTTATCCGTATCTCTCCCCAGGGCTGATTCTCATAGACACGAAACTCGCAAACGAGGTCGGGTTTGTCAGCCAACCCGGTATGGGTCACCGTCAACTGCTGGCCCGAACCAAACTCGTCATTCAATTTGACAATCGCCTGCAGATGCCGGGGATAAAGAGAGGAACGAAGCGTTCCACCGGCGGTATCGGCCTCCACCTCAGATCGCAGGACATCTCCCTGAATCGCGGTTGACCGTAAAGCGTAGAAGCCGTCGTCGAATGCCTCAATGGCGAGATTGCCGCCGCGAATCGGGCCGGGGAGTGAGGAAACGGGCTGCTGGCTCACTCCGCGTGCCAGGCAGAATGGCTGCAAAACAAGCAAAAGCAGCCATGGAAGGCTCGAACGTGTAAATTTCATCGCGGATCTCCTCCGTCCGTTTGGCGTCAGATGCAGGACCAAAATGCATGATATACACATCTCAGGCCACCCATTCTCGGAGTGAGCCGATTGATACAAAACACAGTCCCGCAAACGTCTGCTTCGCCGGTCGGCCAGCGGTTGGATTTCGATTTGGAGAGGATTTTACCATATCCAGATCACTTCATGTTGCGCTTTATTTCGCTTTCTATGCTAATATTTCATTTGTTAACGGGTCCTTGGGTTGGGAGAATGGATGTCAATGCGCAGGATCGCATCATCCATGGGCGTTGATTATCTCTGTGCTCGCCGAAGAACAGCGCTAACCGATGGAGACAAGCAAGATGGAGAGCGGAGCAGCAACACTGCGCGAGATCCACAGCCAGCCTGAAGTCTGGACTCGGTGCCTGAACACATTAGACAAACTCGATTTGGAGCCTCTGGTCGGTGACAAGAAACCATTGACTCACGAGTGGTTCTTCGTGGGCTGCGGCACCAGCTACTACCTGGCACAGGCCGCCGCGGCCACCTTCACGGCGCTGACGGGCGCCGTAGCGCGGGCTGTTCCGGCCTCAGAGATACTCCTCTTTCCCAGGCTGGTGTTTCCGCGCGATGAGGCCGTCTGCTTCCCGGTTCTGATCTCCCGTTCAGGGCATACCTCCGAAGTCCTGCAGGTAGCCGAATTTCTCCGGCAGCGAGGCGTTGAGTTCATGGCCGTCACCTGCGATGGCAACGAACTGACCAATCTCAGCACGCGAATGCTGAAATTGCCGGTCACCGAAGAGAGCACGGTGATGACCTCTTCGTTCACCTCCATGCTGATGGCGCTCCAGTACATTGCAGCGCGCTTTGCCGGGCAGGATGAGTTTATAGTCGGACTGCATGCGCTGCCTGCGTCCCTTGAAGGCCTGCTCCGCATTCACGGCCCGAGGATTGAGGAATTCGCGCAGCGATCGTTTGAGGATGTGGCCTTTCTCGGACAGGGGGCGCTGTACCCGATCGCCTCAGAAACCGCGCTCAAAATCATGGAGTCTTCGTCGACCTATGCGCAGTTCTTTCACACGCTGGAATTCAGGCATGGACCCATGTCGATCGTGTCTGAGAAAGTTCTGGTGGGCGCGTTGCTCTCTGAGACGGGATACGAGGAAGAGAGCGCGGTCCTACTGGAAATGAAGGGACTTGGGGGCTGCACGCTGGCCATCGCCAATAAGCTCTCGCCCGAAGTCGCGAGCTCTGCCGATCTCGCCATTGAACTCGCCCTGAAGGTGCCTGAACTCGCCCGCCTGGTCGTCTACGTCGTCTGGGGTCAGTTGCTCGGCAGTTGCATTGGATTGCGGAAGGGTCTCAATCCCGATTCCCCCCGCCACCTCAGCCGTGTCGTCACGCTCGTGGATTAGGGCCAGTGGCAAAAGTCGGGTTTTGAAAGGGCACGACTTTAGTCGTGCCGTAAGTAGTCCAAAATGAACATGTGTTCTACAGGCTGCGGAAAAAGTCAATGGAAGGGCGGGAAGTGTCAGGGCGCGACTTTAGTCGTGCCGTAAGTAGTCCAAAATGAACATGTGTTCTGCAGGCTGCGGAAAAAGTCAATGGAAGGGCGGGAAGTGTCAGGGCACGACTTCAGTCGTGCCGACACGGGCTTTAAAGAGGCGGGGTTTTAACCCCTGTGGGATGGTTTTCGGGAATTTCGCCCGGTTTGATGAGGCTTTCCGCAACCTGTTTAGCCCCTGGAGGGATGGTTTTTCGGTATTTTCGACTTTCACCACAAGTTGTTAGGGCGATATGAAGAAGCGTTTCGATGTGACCATTGCCGGTGAGATCAATCTGGACCTCATCCTCTATGGGCTCCCTGAAGTCATGCCCCTGGAGCGCGAACTGCTTGCCGACGACTTTCGGCTCACCCTGGGCAGTTCCTCGGCAATCCTCGCGCACAATCTCGCTGCGCTCGGTGTCTCAGTCGGTTTCATCACCCGGCTTGGGGACGACCCGTTGGGCAGCATCGCCCTCCAACGGCTGGCCGAAAAAGGGGTCGACGTCGCTTGCGTGAAGCGTGTCTCCGGCGGGCCATCCACAGGCGTTACCATCCTGTTGAACCACCAGGGCAAACGCCATATTCTCACCTATCCGGGAGCTATGTTCGAGATGTGCGCCGCGGACCTCGACATGGCGTACCTCGCCTCGAGCCGGCACTTTCATCTCTCCTCGCTTTTCCTTCACAAGGCGCTTCAGCCTGACCTGCCCCGGATATTCAGGCAACTGAAGGCCGAGGGTCTCACGCTCTCGCTCGATACCAACGACGATCCTGAGGATCGTTGGGACGGCGTGCTCGACGAATTGCTGGGCCTCGTCGATATCTTCCTTCCCAATGAGGATGAGGCCTGCCGCATCAGCGGCAAGACCGATGCCGAGAGCGCCATCGAAGCTCTGGCAAAGCGTGTCCCGCTGGTGGCAGTCAAGTGCGGCAGGCGCGGCGCGCTCGTCGAGGCTGCGGGTCGGCGCTGGCACGCGCCCGCCGAATCGGTTACGCCAGTGGATACCATTGGCGCCGGCGACAGCTTCGATGCCGGATTCCTGGCCGCCTGGCTGGGCGGTGAGGCGCCGGACGCCTGCGCAGCCTTCGCAAACCGCACCGGCGCTCTCTCGACCCTGCGCCCGGGAGGCACGGAGTCCTTTCGCGATCCTGAACTGATGCGGGAGTTTCTTTCTAGCCAGACCGGCCAATAGATCTCTTTAAGCGGAAGGAGCGCTCGACCCTCGGAATCAATCCGACGCCCGGCGTCACCCGCTTGCACGGAATTACCCCGTCCAGGCGCAGCATGGTTCCATGAGCACATTTACGCCCACTCATCTTCCTCTGTGCGTCAGGCATATCCCCGGTCCGTACCCCAAAAAACACACCCCTCCCCCCCCTGGGGGTGCCCAGAAAGTAAATAGGGTACTGTCAATATCAAGTACAAGTAAACACAAATGGTTAGCTCCGTAAATGTAACAAGAATACTGTTACATTTGTTTTGCAGGAAAATGCGCTTTAAAGGACTTACGGCGCAAATTCCGCTTTTTTAGCGCCAAAATCGCATCTTTTTGTCACCCAGGGATTCCAGTCGCAAACGGATGAACCCAAGGGACTTACAGCGGATTTCGAACATCGGTCGGTTTTCCTGAGTTCACACAAATCCGCACAAGAAAGGAACGACGTCGACCTGCTGACTCGCCGACTCGCTCGCCGCGGCGGTCTGACCCGCGAAGCGCTAGCTCCGCTAACACCGCTAACTCCGCTAGCTCCGCTTTCGCGCCGACTCGCTCACTCGCAGTGGCTCGATTGATTCAGCCCAGCGTCTGGAATCGCAATCTTGCGCCAATTCCATACTGCAAGCGGTAAGATAAGGAACAATTCGCAGGATTTGGGATAAAAGATATGAAAGCGAACACCAAGAGCGGAAGCGACATGCTCATCCATGAGCGCCGTAACCATTTGCTCAACCTTATCCAGCGCGATGGGCGCGTTCTGGTCTCTGAGATGTCCGATGCGCTGGGAATTTCTCGCATTACCATCCGAAAGGACCTGGACTTTCTCGAATCCAAGGGACTGGTGCTGCGCACCCATGGCGGAGCACTCTCACCACAGGGCAGCACGCTGCTCGATCCGTCTCTTCAGGAGAAAGAGCAGTTGCAGTTCAAGGAGAAGCTGCGCATCGCCAAAGCGGCCGCGTCTCTGGTGGAAGAGGGGCACTGCATCCTGCTCGATTCCGGCACGACAACTACGGCGATCGCCCGCGAACTGCGCCGCTTCCAGCACCTCACGGTGATCACCAATGCCGTCAACATCGCCACCGAGTTGGCCGGAACCGATTTTGAAGTCATTTTGACCGGCGGAACGCTGCGCAAGAACTCGTTTTCCCTGGTGGGGCCATTGGCCGAGGAAGTGCTGACCGAGATGCATGCCGACATTCTCTTCCTCGGTGTGGACGGATTCGATACCAAGGTCGGCCCCATGACGCCGAACGTCCTTGAATCGCGCGTGAATCGCGCCATGGTCAAGGCGGCCACCCGCGTGGTAGCCGTCTGCGACTCCACCAAATTCATGCGCCGCAGCCTGGCGCTCATCGTCCCGCCGAAAGCCATCCACACCGTGATCACCGACGACCAGCTAGGCGAAAAGGATTTGGAGGCGCTAACCTCGGCAGGTGTCGAGGTCATTCGCGTTTAGGCGGCTTCACTGGCTGCGGAAAAACTCAATGGAAAGGCACGAAGTGTCAGGGCACGAGTTTACTCGTGCCGATAAGGCTCCCAAAATGAGTCCGGGGCTTTACAGGCTGCGGGAAAACTCAATGGAAAGGCACGAAGTGTCAGGGCACGAGTTTACTCGTGCCGATAAGGCTCCCAAAATGAGTGCGGGCTTTAGCCCCCGGCGGGGTCGACCTTGGCGCACTTGCTTCGTTCAATGATTTTTTCCGCAGCCTGTTCAAGCCCTCCGCGGCAAACAAGCGCCTGCATAGACTCGTAAAACCTGCCGGATGCGGTGAAGAATCAGGGCATGCGCGTCAGGCTTTAGCCTTCCCGCGCGGACTTGCGCGTACTGCTCGGGCAGGTAGAAGCTGAGCATCGTCTCGGGGATTGCTATTTGGCGCAGGTTCGACATGAGCCTTTCGACAGCTTCCTTCACTTCCGGCTGGTCCCAGTAGTAGCGCACCCGGTCGCTGTAACTGTAGCGCCGCTGCAGTCGCTGGGCCCGTTCATCTCCGGTGTAGTGATGCGCCCAGTGGCTTGGATCCTTGAGCATGACACGCTCCAGTACATCCATCAGTCGCGCAGATTTTTGCGGCGCCACCAGTTCCGTCTCAATCGACGAGAGCGCGGACAGAGCCTCTCGCATGGCGAAGGTGAGCGCCGGCCCGACCTTCAGGATGGCGAATCCATCCCGCACCAGCAGGCGATATGCCTCGGGCCGTTGGTAGTCAGTGGAGTGCGCCTCGTAGACCAGCCCCTCTTCTTCCTTCAGCAATTCGGTGAGGTGCACCGTCCGCGCCGGATCGTAATCGACGACGCTGTCATGGTTGAATTCAACCCCTGGTTGAACCACCAGGGCGATCACCCGCGGCCAAACGTGGCCCAGTCCCGCCTCCTTGAAGACTCGCCGGTGTACGGCCAGGGTTTCGGCCGCGGCTTCCCGGCTGGTCACGGCCAGCCCGGTCAGGCTCTCCGTGGCCCCACCTGGAACGGGCACTTCGGTGCCAATCACATAAACCGGCGGCCGATCCCCGCTTGCCTGCTCCGCGGCGGCGCAAAGGTGGGCCGCACGGCGAGCGATTGTCTCGCCGGAGAGCGAATCCCCGTCATCCGCACAGGCCATGCTGGCATCGAGGTGAATCTTCTGAAACCCCGCGCGCATATAGGCTTGTACGGTGAGTTCCGCTTCGCGCATGGCCGCAGGCGAAACCTGATTTCGCCATGGATTCGGTCCCAGATGATCTCCGCCCAGAATCACTCTCGATTCGTCGAGTCCCTTGCCGGCGGCGATATCGAGGACGCGCCGCCGAAACTCCTCGGGCAACAACCCTGTGTAGCCTCCCAGGTGATTCACCTGGTTTGAAGTGGCCTCGATCAGAACATCCGATCCATCTTCAAGCGCTTGGTCAATCGAGGCCTCCAGCACCAAGGGGTGCGCGGAGCAGACCGAATAAATGCCCACCGGCCGGCCCTGGCGTCGCGCTTCGGCTAAATGCTGCAATCGATTCGTCATCGCATTTCTCCATTCCTAGAACGGGAGCGTCCCGGCAGAACCGCGGCGCATCTCGGACGGATGGAGCCGAATGGCGCGTCAGCCACAGTTCCGTTTCGGCACGGTGTGCGGTGGATATCCATGGTCAGCTAATTGTACGTCAAAACGTAAGAATAAGTAATGTAGCGATTGAAATGATAATCAATAAGAAATATACTCGCTTTTAGCTAACGTATCACGGAATTACCGGGGAGGGGATGCATGAAGAACGAGGACGCCGACCACGAGGACAAGTTCGTTGCCATGGTCAGTGCCAAAGTGGACGTCGATCTCCGCCTCAGCGACTATGCTCCGCGCACCAAGTTAAGAGTTGCGGCTCACGCCATCGATCGACCGCGATTCCCGGTCATCGACTATCACTGCCATCTTGATGCCCAGGCACCGCGAGCAGTGCTGGGCATCATGGATGCGTGCGGCGTGGAGAAGATTGTCAACATCACCATGCGGACGGGGCAGGCCGCTATCGAGTCAATCGACCGGTTTCATCGCGCCGCGCCTGAACGTTTTGCCACCATAGGCTGGATGGATTGGAGCGGCGTCGAGCGCAGCGACTTTACGCAAGTGAGCTTGGGCCGGCTCGAGCGCCTGGTGGAGCATGGCGCCTGCGGCATCAAATTCTGGAAGGATCTGGGCACCACTGTCCGGGATGCGGGCGGCGCTTTACTGCAATTGGACGATGAGCGGCTCGCGCCGATCTTCGACAAGGCCGCCGAGCTGGGGATTCCAGTCGTCTTTCATACGGCCGATCCCGATGCCTTCTTCGATCCGGTCGACCGGTTCAACGAACGCTACGAGGAGCTTGCCGCTCATCCCGACTGGAGCTTCTGCGGCTCGCACTTCTCCAAGGCTGCGCTGCTGGAACAACGCAACCGCGTAATTGCGCGGCATCCCAGCACAACCTTCGTGGCTGCGCATGTGGCGGAAAGCAGCGAAGATCTGGGCTATGTGGCAACGTTACTGGAGCACAACCCCAACCTCTATATAGACATCAGCGCGCGCACGGCCGAACTGGGCCGCCAGCCCTACACCTCGCGCCAATTCATCATAAAGTTCGCTGACCGGGTTCTCTTCGGCACCGACCTGGTGCCCGAAGTCGCCATTTATCGTCTCCACTACCGCTTTCTTGAAACCGCCGACGAGTACTTTGAGTACCCTTCTCATGCATCGCGCCAGGGCCGATGGAATATCTACGGACTCTTCCTGCCCGCGGATGTGCTCGAGAAGGTCTATCGCGCCAATGCGCTCAAATTACTGCATACCCGCGTTTGAGAATCGGCTCCGGTTACAGCGCAAACTCAGATCTACTGTGGCACAGCGATGGGAACGCGGCTTTGGTCTGCCTCCGGTGGCTCCGCTGCGCCTGTTGCGGGGCCATGCCAGACTCCACCGCCGTAAGTGGTGATATAGATCTGGCCGGGGTCGTTGGGATCGAGGATGACGCGATGGCCCCACTTGAAGTCGAATCCCTGAATTCGCGCCCAATGAGCGCCGCGGTCGGTGGAGCGCCAGGCTGCAGCGTCAAAACCGCAGATGTAGAGAGTGTCAGGATGGTCAGGATCGATGGTCAGGTCGTAGACGTGTTGCGAGCGGGTGAAGAGGGTCCGCCATGTCTTGCCGCCGTCGTCTGAGGCATAGACGCCGCCGTTTCGGTCGGTGTCTTCGCCCTCCTGTCCCCAGGCGGTAAGGTAAAGCCGTTGCGGATTCCGCGGATCGATCTCCAGGCCGGTTGGGCCGGTGACCCCGGTGGGAAGGCTGACGCGCTGCCAGTGCTCCGCCTTGTCAGTCGAGCGATAGAGGGCGCCCGCGCCCGATGCGGAGTAATCCTTGCGCTCGCTGCGGCGGGAAACGACTAAATACAGCGCGCCGTCCTGGGAGAGGGTAATGCGCCAGGCAAAGGGCTCTTCGCCTTCAATGCCGTTGTTCTTTTGCGTCCAGCTACGGCCGTTATCCGTGGACTTGTAGACGCCGCGGCCAAAGGCGCAGGCATACAGGGTGCGGCTGCCGGCGGGACTGGAGGGGTCGAGCAGGATGTGGGTGACAGAGTCGACGGGAAGGCCCGCGTTGCTCGGCTGCCAGTGGTTGCCGCCATCGGTGGAAACCGCAACCCCGCCGGTGAAGCTCCGCGGGCTGCGGTTGCGCCACATCTTGGGGCGGGGCAAGTCGTGGGCGCCGCTGAAGGCGCCCCAGACGAGGCCGCGCTGGGCGGGGTCGAAGGCCAGCCAGAAGGTGGTATTTCTCCAATCAGAGGGTACGCCTTCGCTGCTGCTCCGCCAGGATCGGCCGCCGTCCGTGCTCTGGAAGAGGCCCATGTCGGTGTTGTCCATGTAGATGTGCCGCGAATCGAAGGGGTCGAACTGGACGCCGTAGTTGGTGGTCACATCCAGGCCGCGGGAGACCCACCCGCCGCCTTCCACCTGCCGGGAATTCACCTCCTGCCAGGTTGCGCCGCCGTCCAGCGTGCGATAGGTGCGAAACAGGTCAGTCGCGTAGGCTACGTCGGGGTTGGCAGGCGCGACGCCCAGGCTGTAAGGCGTGTCAAACCAGATGTCGCGGTTTCCCTGGCCGGCGCGCTGCTCAATCCAGCTTCCGGACAGGTTGGCGGCAGGGTGGTTCGATTCCTTGAAGACGATCTTCCAGGTCCGGCCACCGTCCACTGTCTTGGCGATGCCGTTGAAGAAGTTCTCTTTGCCTTCGCCGAGCTGCAGCCCCCGAAATCCAACGTAGGCGGCCTCCGGGTGGCGCTCACTGACCGCGATAGCTTCAAAACTGCCCGCGGTTTGCTGGAGAGCAGGCGTGATCG
>Ga0326727_10015225_pt1 | contig 16571 bp, 15 predicted proteins | sample MB2enrmetagenome_FD_207643 | JGI IMG/M metagenome (GOLD analysis project Ga0326727, IMG submission 207643) | Lab enriched peat soil microbial communities from McLean, Ithaca, NY, United States - MB29MY | ecosystem: Environmental > Terrestrial > Soil > Wetlands > Peat | place: USA: New York...
GCGCGGCTTGGAAACCATTTGGGTGGCGGAGACATGCTTTCAGGGCCCACGGGTGGCAGAATGTAGACTCATCCGGCAAGCTCCGAAAGCATGCGACGCGCGACGTCTGAAGGAGATGCAAGCGGAGATTGAGTCCTTGCGCCATCAACCCTAGGCTCCATTCCATGAAAACATTCTGGACCATTCTGGGTCTGATCGGGTTCCTGAGCGGGGCTGCCTTGGTCGTATTCTGGGGCCTGAGCTGGACGAGTAAGGCTCCTCCCGATGCGGCAGTGGCCATTAGTGCAGGTGTGATGGGGCTTGTTACAGGATTATTCTGCCTACGCGACGCCTTCAGCAAGGCTGGCCCTGGCGCCAAGTGGCGCGGATCGGAGGTGCCAGGCGGCCGACTGACGACGTTCGCTATCGGCCTTGCGTTCTGCGTGTTTGGGCTGGGCATTCTCGGCCACGGCTGGCTGGCCGGCCACGCCGTACCGGCGCTCCTGTTGCTGGTGGCGTACCTCGGAAGCTTCGTTTTAGTCATCGTGAGCGCGCAATTAGATGCGCGCCGGTACCAAGCCAGCCGGTCAGCCATTCGCCGGCGCGGGTGGCTCCTGGCGTCCCGCCGAGCGGACGACGACCTGCCCGCCGACGAGGTCCACCGGCGCCAGAATGCTCGTGATAGCCTGCGCCTGTCCATCCAGCGGCGTCTGACGGGCAGAACCAGCTGGGAGCGGGTCGAGTCGCATTGCCGGTTTCCGGCGGTCAAGCCGGTCGACCTCGCGGCCCCGAGCGTCTGGCCGGAAGTCGCTCACGCGACCCGGAGCCGGTCCATCCAGGAGCAGCTGCCGGCCAGGACCACACGGGAGCAGGTCGAAGAGCGCTGCCGGTATGTGATGGCCCCCGCGCGCGACCTCGCGGCCCCAAGCGTCTGGCCGGACATCGCCGACGAATGGCAGGCGTTCCGGTCAGCCGCTACGGAGATCGACGAGCTATGGGCGTTTAACACCGTTTCGGCGCGCGATGGCCGTGACTGCGGCGAGGAGGGGTACGCGCTGCTACGAGATGGCAGAGTGGTGGATTGGTTCATCACAGCCGTCGTCGGCTGAGTGGGCCGCCGCCGGACCCGACGTTGCACCCGACAGCCTCCAGCCGCGGTGCCAGCGGCGCTTCGTGCGATCGCAGCGACTGGCGGCGACGGCCGACGTGCTGATACGATAGATTCACCGACAGTAACTCCCGCTCCTCTCCCGCGTGGGCGTATGGAACCAACCCTCGTCGACCGCGTCCTCGGCACGCATGCGAATTACTTGACGCTTGCCGGCCCGGTGTTTCTTGCCCTGGCGGGCGTCGAAATTTTGTGCGCCTGGTGGACGCGATCCGACAGTTATCGACTCAACGATTCCATCGCCGATCTCAGTTGCGGTATTTTCGACCAGTTGCTCAAGATCTTCGGTCGAAGCCTGCTTATTATCGGTTATGCATTCGTCTATCAGCGCTGGGCCGTCTGCGACGTGACGACATTCGCGTCAGTCTGGAAATGGCTTGCCGCTCTGGTGCTATTTCTCGGCGTCGATTGCTGTTTCTACTGGCAGCATCGCTTTGCTCATCTCTGGTCGGTGCCGTGGGCCGCCCACGTCGTTCACCACCAAAGCGAAGAGTTCAACTTGATCGTTGCATTGCGACAGAGTGCGTTCGAAGAATATCTGCTCGCTTTCTTTTACTACCCCATGGCGCTGCTTGGCTTTCCGCCCGAGTGGTTCCTGGCGATGTTCAGCTTCAATCTCATCTGGCAGTTCTGGTGTCACACGCGACTGATCGGAAAATTGGGACCGCTCGAGTGGATTTTCAACACGCCGTCGCATCATCGCGTGCACCACGGCCGCAATCCGAAGTATTTGGACAAAAACTTCGCCGGCACGCTCATTATTTGGGACCGGCTGTTCGGGACATTCGAACCCGAAGCGGAAGAACCGGTCTACGGAACCACCCGGCCGTTTGCCAGTTGGAACCCGATCTGGGCTAACTTTCAGATCTGGTACGAGCTGGCTCGCGACGCATGGCTGGCGCCGTATCGGTGGGACAAGTTCAAGATTTGGTTCATGCCGCTCGGCTGGCGACCACGCGGACTACCGCCCAAGCCGCCCGCACAAGAGGTCACGCGGGCCGATTTGGTGAAGTACGACGCGATGGTTCCAGCCGGCCTAACCGCCTACCTGATGGCGCAATATGCCCTGGCGGTGTTGCTCGCCTTGTATGTGCTGAATCGCGCCGAGGAGCCACTTGAAGAATTCTCTGCGTGGATGATCGTTCGTGAGATCATGGCGCCGGGGCTGCTCGTCATGCTCTCGCTGGGCACTACCGGCGGTTTGTTCGAGAAGAAGACCTGGGCCTATCCGGTGGAAATCGCACGTTTGCTAGTACTGGGCGGCGGGGTAATCGCCTATATGTCCGATTCACGATATCTCGCGACGCTGTTGCCGGCGGTCTGCGTCGCTCTCGGCGGCTCACTGGTGTGGCTCGGCCGCTATCGTGGCCTGTTCAGTGCGAAGCCGGCGGTCCAAGCTGCCGGGACCCCGGCCTGACTTGAGTCAATTCCTGCAAATTCATCGGGATTTTCGCCCATTGGACAGGGCAAACGGGAGTACGCGCAGCGTTTGCTCAACTTCCATGGCGCGCGTTGAAACTCGGCAAATCCTGCGGGAATTGAGCGCACGTCGCAAGAAACGGATACGTTCGATTAGCAGATTGTTATCGAAGACGCTCGAGCAAAATCGCGACGACCGGGTTGCCATTCGATTGACGGGCGCTCCGGCGCGGGAATAGTTGGCTGTCGCCCATTGTGTGCCCCCGCGTCAGGAGGATGACACCGTGTTCGTCCGCAAATCACTCTGGCTGGCTGCCGTGGGGCTGTGCCTTGCACAGGCACCCCGCGGGATAGCAGCCAGTCCGCCATCTGCCGAGCCAGTGCATTTGGCGCCGGTTCCTTCGAACCAGCCGACAAACCAGCAGATCGCCGAAACGATCGCGGCGAATCTCCGTCAAAGCGCTCAGCTACGACGATACACGGTCGATATCTCATACCGCTCGGGCACAGCCGAGCTTTCCGGTTCGGTGACCGACCAGACGCAGCGTGAAGAAGTCCTGCGCGTCGTCCAGGGCGTTCCCGGCGTCGAACGCGTGGTCGATCACATGAACCTCGCGAGCGGTATCCGCCGCGTCGCGGCCGACGTCGACGACCGTCCCAGCGCGCCGTCGCAGGAGCTGAACGCTCTGCCGCCGGCCGTCAAGGAAGGTGGTCCACCGGCTCCGCCCGTGACGGGCCCGGCAGCTCCTCCCGGTCAGCCGATCCCGATCTTCCAGGCCGCTCCCGGCGCGCCCTACGCTCTGAATCCGCCGAAAATGCCGCCGTACGCCTGGCCGACCTACGCACCGTACAACAACTACTCGCGCGTCGCTTATCCGACCGCGTATCCTTACAACTCCTTCCCGTTCATCGGCCCGGTTTACCCGTACCCGAAGGTTCCGCTGGGCTGGCGTTCGGTGAAATTGGAGTTTGAAGATGGCTACTGGTGGTTCAGCAAGACCGCCAGCAAGTACGACTGGTGGCACATGCGCTACCGCTAATGAACCCGCCCGATGCACGGACCGGCGCTGCCGAACGCAGCGCCGGTCTTCGTTTTTTGGTGCTCCCGGGCCAGAACCCGTGCGAACTTGCAAGAACAGCGCAGTAAGAAGAAGATTCCTCTCAACGGCGCCGCACGGGACGAGTACAACCCGTCGCGTGCGTGACTGACCGCCGGCTGTCACCAGCCTGGATTATTGAGTGTCAGCGGTATCGATGTGTCGCGAACCGTGACTTGGTCGACCCGCGACCACTGCCTCTAGGTTGCGGTCGAATGTCTCGAAGCTTGCCGAAATCGAGCACGTCAGCGCCCGCAATTGCACCGCATCGATATTCGGACCAACGGTCGCTGTGGAGCACATTGACGCCGGCGGCGTCTGCAGAATAGGCAGGCAAGACAATGTGTCGCTCCGCAACCAAGTAGCAAGGCGCAGTGAGACCGTTTCCCCAGCGCATCAGCGGGTGTTCGTGGCCCTGGACCACTCGACCGGCCGGCAGCTCTCCGTCTCCGTGGGCGATGTGCCAGTCGCCGAGTTGGAAAAATGCCGAACAGACTGGCAGTCTCGTGTCAGTAGTTATCCTTCGATCGTGATTTCCCGGTACTATGGCTGCCAACTCGATTCGTTCGCGCTTGCTCCACGCAACGAGATCGCTGACCAGGGCCGGTGTTGCTCCCGCTTCGAACAAGTCACCGGCAATCACGAGACGTGTCACATTCTGCTTGCCCAGAGCGGCTGCGAGCGGCGCCAGAGCAGCGGAGACGCTGACTGTCGGAACGGCATCGCCATCGCGTTGTCGCGCCTCTGCATAACCCAGGTGAACATCGGCGACGACGGCGGTCCGAGTTGGCAAGTGTATCGCCGCGCGAGCCGAGGTCAGCAGCCACTCATTCAGCGCGTGCATGGCGACCCCCGCTAGCCGTCAACACTTCATGCAATCGTCGTAGCGCATCGGCCGGTGATGCTGCCTCTTCAGTGGACCCCGACCATGTCTGCGTCCACGCCTCAGTAAACGGTGACTGCCGATAGAGATACCGACATTTGAGAGGCTGGTCGTCGAGTGTGGCTGCGAAGCGGCGAGCGGCGTCTGCATCGTAAAGTTCGGCCTTCAGCTCACGTCGAGCCTGTCGCAGCAGCACGAAGTCGGTGTCGTGATTGCGCACGCGGTCGAATAGTTGTCGCTCGCCCCAGCTTCGCCCGCCCACTCTGCGCTGTCCGCCGAGCGGATTGCGTAACAGCATCAGCCCGGTCATGGCGACGCAGCGGAAGCGCTCGCGGAGCGCGGGACTTTCCGCCAGGGCCTCTTCCAGATCATCCACGAAGCGTCGGTGATCCAGCACGATTCGCGTCAAATCGCCGGGCTTTGTCACCTCACCGCGAATCAACAGCGCAAAGCCAAGGTCGGCGACAATGCAATCGGCCCGGCGCTGGCAGTCGCGGACCAGTCGGTGTACCGCAACGCGCGCCAGGGCATCGTTCGCCGGGCGATTCAAGGGAGTGTGGATATAGAGTTCCGTCGCAATGCGGTTACCGACGATCTCGATCAGGATGCCTCCGGCATCGGGGATTTCGCTGAGAGCGTCCTGGCGTTCGAAATACTCGGCCAGGACGGCGGCCGTCATGCCGTCGAGGCCGTAGTCGTTCATCAGCAAGCGCAGGAGCATCTCGGGCCCGTCGTGTAGTGCTTCCGCAGCGCGAACGCGCAAGAGGTAAAGCCGCTGCGCCAACTCCGGCGACAGCGTCCCGCCTGCGCCGCTCCAGCGCGGGACCGCAGGCCGGCCGGGCACTTCATCGACCAGCAACTTGCCGCCCTCTTGCCGGCGCACTTCCAAGCAGCGGCCGTCCAGTAGAAAGCGGTCTCCCGGCAGCAGGGTTTCAGCGAACCGGCGATCGACCTCGCCGATTGCCAATAACGGAGCGCAGTAGGTGTAATAAGACCCGACGCGAGCTTCCGGCTGATTTGAGGGAGACTCTTGCGTGTGCAGAAGAGCGACTGTAGTCGTCTCTTCAGCCAGAATCGTTCCCAGGTTGCGTCGAAGCAGCCGCGACGTCCGCGTGTCGATGACCGTAAAACTGTCGGCGTCGCCGGCCAATCGTGGCGGCAGCCAGCTTTTGTCGGCGCGATCGCGTCCGAACAGATATACAAGGCAATCGTCGAAGCCTTCGCGCGTCAGCGTTCGAAACGGAGCAGCTCGGCGCACGAGCTCAAACGCCGCATCGGCCGACCACTCCGCGGCGCAAGCCATGCCGAGCAGTTGCTGGCACAGAACGTCGAGCGGTTGGTCCGCTATGCGGAGCGGCTCGATCTGACCGGCGCCGCCCGATGCTCCGGTGACGGCCGCTTCCAACAATTCCGCCGGTGACGCGGTGAAAATCAGGCCGCGCTTCGTCTTACCCGGGCCGTGCCCGGATCGGCCGACGCGTTGCAGCAGGCGAACGACGTCCCGTGGCGGGTGAACCAGTACCACCAGGTCCACTGTGCCGATATCGATGCCAAGTTCCAGGCTGGTACTGCTGACCACCACGCGCAACTCGCCGCGCTTGAAAGCCGCTTCGATCTCACGGCGGCGGTCAGCCGCTATCGCCGAATGATGCACTGCAATGAGACGATCCCAATCGGGCAAGGCGTACCGAAGCGCGCGGGCGATCCGCTCGGCCAAGCCGCGCGCGTTCGCGAAGAGTAGAGTCGCTCGGTTGGCGCGTAAATCAGGGGTCAGGCTTTCGACCAACTGCCCGAGGAAAACGAAATCGCCGTCTAGATGTCGATAATTCAGCTCCAATAAGACGCTCTCATCAGCCGACCCGATCACGCAGGCGCGATCTGCCCCGACGAGGAATCGCGCGGCGATATCCAGCGGCCCGGCCGTGGCCGATAGGCCGATGCGCTGAAGCGGTTCGCCAGCCATCAGTTCCAGGCGCTCGAGGCTGATGGCCAGATCGGCGCCGCGCTTGGTCGGCGCCAGAGCGTGGACTTCGTCGACAATGACATGGCGCAGGCCGTGAAACGTACGGCTGGCATCCGCTCGAGTCAGCAGAACGGCCAGACTTTCAGGAGTAGTGAGTAAGACGTCCGGAGGCGCTTCGTTTTGCAAGCGCCTCGAGGAATCCGACGTATCGCCGGTACGAACAGCCAGTCGAAGAGGATTCGACTCGTCGAAGTAGGCGGACAACTCCGCGACGGTTTTTTCCAAATTGAGGCAAGCGTCGTTGCCGAGGGCCTTCAACGGCGCGATGTAGAGACAGCGCACTCCGCTTGCGAGCGTCGTCCAGGGTGACCGCGGTTTCAGAGATTCTGCCATCAACCGAGCGAGGATCGGCAGAAATGCGGCGAGCGTCTTGCCGGTGCCGGTAGGGGCGCTCAGTAAGAGGTTGTCGCCAGCTGCAAGAACGGGCCAGGCGAGCCGTTGCGGTTTGGTGGGAGTGCCGTATCGTTTTGAGAACCAGCGCGCGGCTGGCTCCGGCAAGGCGCGTAACGCACCTGCCGGAGATGCAATATCGGCAAACGCGATTCCTTTCGGTGTACGGTCTTCCATCGACGCACATTGTAGCAATGCGCATCGGCAATGGACGCGAGATAACTATCGAAATTCAGATGATGCGCCGACGACGCGGCTGAGCTATAGTCTCGATACCCGTGGCAAGAATGACTCGACTGCTATAGGTTAACAAGATGAAATGATGCCGCGCAACCCGGCATTGCCTCAGCCCCTGTGTGCCCGCATGGCCGACCCGGTACCGTGCCCGAATCCAAGTTGCAAGGCGATGTTCGCCCCGGAATCGCTTCGGGGTGCAAGCCGTTTCACTTGCCCGGTCTGTGGTACGCATTTCCAATTTCGTGTCGCTCCCGCTTCATCAGTTCAAAAAGCTGGCGCGACGCAGAGTTCCCGGCGCAGCGCAGCCGTTGCGGGCTCGCAACCCGACTTGTCAGGCGGCCAAGCCGTCGACGTCGCTCCGAAAGCCGACCTCCCTGTGGCAAAACCGGTGTCTCGGCAACAGCCGATCGTGCCGCCGAAGTCTGCCGCCAAGGTCGTCGCTCCGCCGCCTCAGGCAGTGTCCGTTCCCGCGCCGCCGGGCGCGCAAGCACCATTGGTATTCACTCCGGAGTCCGGCCCGAGCCCCATCATCACTCGTCGCCTGCCGGCACGACGTTTCAAGCGCTCGAGCATGCGCGCGATCGCTGCCATCGTGGTTGCGTGTATCGTCCTTGCCGGTGCGGGCGCGATCTGGATGAATCGGGTTCGCAAGTCGGCCGAGACTGCCGAACAGGCGGAGAAAAATGACTTCCCCTCCCAACTGGCGCCTCTCGGCAGCGCCTGGAGGAAGGACGGCGACCTTCAGCTCAAAATGCAGGTCACGCGCGCCTATCGGCGCAGTCAACCGGCGGCAGCCATGGCCTTCTTCTCACACGACTACAAGAAACGCTTGCCCGGCAAAGCGGAGTTGATCGACGGAGCGCTGGAGAAGCTTCATCTGCAGTTCAAACGAATCGACTGGGAGCCGGCGACGACCGAGGAGAAACTCGGCGGTGAGCCGGCCTTGACGCTGGATTTCGACGCCACGGACGGACAGGAAGTCGACGTCCTGGGCAAGGTGTATTTGCTGGGATATCGCGGAGTTGGTTACTGGGTCTTTGTGTGGGCGCCGGCCGGCGACCGCGAAGCGGCGACGGCCGAGTTGGACCGTGCCCGTGCCTCGCTGACGCTCAACCGAGCATTCCGCGAAGGCTGGCAGGAAAAGCCTCCCGAAGCCGCGCCATTGTCTATCGCGCCTGCGGGCGTGGTGCTGTCCGCGACGAAGGGCGTCTGGGAGGAAGAGGACAGGACCGGCTACGACCCGAAAGCCGTGCGCGTTGCCAAAGGAACTTTCCCGGTCGACGGCAGCACGCAGCAACGCGACCGGCACGCCGGCCGGATTGCCATCGCCCAGATCCTGCTCCTGGATGACAACCCGGCGAAGCAGCCCGCAGACCAAGCTCGCGAATACGTGCTCGCCAACCAGAAGGATCCGGTCCGAGGTGGTTATCCCAAGACGACGATCGCACCCGTCAAAGGTAGAGAAGGCGAAGAGCTAAGCCGCGAGACCGATCTCGGTGAATTGCACGGTTGGCTATCGAAACTGCGCATGTCGAACACCGAGGATCGCGAGCGCTTTGTGGTACTGGCGACTGTGCGTCAGCCCAAAGGCAAGCTTCTGGCAGTCTGGTGTGAATGTGATTGGGAATTACGCGAATATTGGGATCAGGAATTTGGAACGCTCGTCAGCTCACTTCGCCCGATGAAGAAAGGTGAAGTGAAACCGATCGCGCCAGCAGCCGACGCCGGCAACGCCGACGAGTAAGCGCCGATCGCGTTTCCTTTCCACTGCCACTCAATCGAAGCCGGACCGGCAAATCGGTTGGAATCGAGTAGAGATCGCCGCGTGACATACACGCTATTCTAGTGGTCTGTCAACGCTCGGCTTTCGGGTAGGTTGGCCCCGGGTGGCCCGCCCTGAAGGCAGTGAAGGGTGTGCCACGCGAAATCGAAGCAGCGACACGGCACTAGTGGCTGTCACCGGTCTGGAGCACGGGTGGTGCAGGAACCGAAGCGGGCGGAACCACCGTCCCCTCTCGCGGGGCGACGGGCGGACCCGGCGGCGAGAACGGTACCGGCTGGCCCGTCTCGGAGTTCGGCCCGAGCGTGGCACCGCGACCCCGGAGTTCATTGGCGCGGCGCAGCACATCATCCGGATGAACGGCTTGCAGCGGCTGTAACTGGAAGTGGAAATTACCGCCTTCGCGGATGTCACGAATCGTGTATGGGAACAGGTTCTCCGAAATAAAGTCGAGGCCGGGGTATTCGTACCACGGGGGATCGATCTTTACCTTGACCCGTAGCGTTTCGTAGCCATCCTTTATCAGCGTAAGCTCATATTCGCCGTAATAGATGAAGAAATCGTCGACCGGGGTGGGCCCGAGCGCATTCCCGTTACGCAGCACCAGCGCCCCGGGAGGATCGGACGTGACGACGTAACGGCGCTCGACGCAGCCGGAACTCGTCGCGACGACCAGCAATGCCGCTCCCAGCCAGACGGATCGCATCATGGCCCCTGCCTGACAGAGCAGGCCTCCTCCCACGGCAGCGTTACCCGATCGGACGGGGTCGTAGCCAATGAACCGGCGAGAATCAATAGCAAGCCCGCGGACATAATCGCCCTGTTTCCCCTGTCCTGCCGCCTCGCCAATGCAGCGTTTTGCGCATCCGTCGGCATCACCCCAGTCTTTCGCAGGACTACAACCGTGCAAGCGTTGCCACGCCCTTCGGAGTACCTCACAGGGACGTGCACCCCCGTGCCATCCGACCTCGCATGGTCCTCGGTCCTCGCAGCCGGTGGCGCGGTTATAACGCTGCGTTGGTGGTTGTCCAAGATTGCGGTGCATCGTCAGCAACGATCATTGACTGAGGCCCCAAATGCGGATGGACGAATGCACCAACACCCACCGATTCAACCGATTGGACCTGTCATGGAAGAATGGCGGATGGCATGGCACGAGTGGTACGCTCTGAGCGAAGCGAAGGGCGTGGCGTCCAAGCAAGCGAACTCACGCCCATCGGAGTACATCAGGGTCGTGCCACCCGATCTCGCATGCTCAACTGTCGTCGCAGCCGGTGGCACGGTTATAACGCTGCGCTGGTCTTTCCGGACGGGTACAGCACATCATCAGCAATGATCATTGACCGAGGCCCAAATGCGGATGGACGAATGCACCAACACCCACCGATTCAACCGATTGGACAAAAAGGGCCTGAAATGCGGGTGGACGAATGTGTTGACTCCCGACAATTGCGACAATGGGACCCGTCTGCGGCTTGGAAGAACGGCGACCTAGGGAATTACGCGAGTACTTTCGCGAAGCGACCCGGGGCGGTATGCTGCCGGTATGAATTCGTCCCGCTCGGATTGCCCGCTCAACTACCGGGAGAGTCATCATGTCTCGGCCGATCTTGCGTGTGCTTGCCGGTCTACTGTTGGTAGGTGGCTTGTTCCTGGCATCCGATGTGCGGCAGAGCGATCGCGTTGCCGCGTTCACAGTCTATGACCCCCCGGCGGACGAGAAATCTCCGGCCGGCGCGGATCGAGTGGTGGATGTTCAGTTGATCGATGGAAGTTCGATCAAAGTAGTACTGCGCGCTGAGAAAATCGAGTTTCAGACCCGTTACGGAAAGCTTCTTATTCCGACTCGCGATTTGCAGCGAGTCGATTTTCGATGGCGACTGTCGCCTGAGACAGCTCGCCAGATCAAAGATGCCATCGGGGACCTCGGCGCCAAAGACTTCCAGAAGCGCGAGGCCGCAACGGCTGCATTGCGGCGCCTGGGCGAGCGAGCTGTTCCGGCGCTGACGCTCGCAACGGCTGACTCCGACCCCGAAGTCGCACGTCGCGTGCACGACTTGCTGGAGAAGATCCGCGAAACTGTCCCTGTCGAACGATTGCTATTTCGAGAGGACGATGTGATCTGGGCCGGGGACAACAAGCTGGTCGGACGCATCTCGGAGGCATCGTTGAACGTAGAGACGTTGGCCTTCGGCACGCAGTCACTCCGGTTGTCGGATGTCAAGTCGCTACGGCCGAGCGGTATGTCGCCTGATGGTGTAGCAGTCGGCGCTCCCGATCCAGGAACGTTAGCGGCTTTCCAGGACGAAGTGGGCAAAACGTTCACGTTCAGAGTGACGGGCAGCGATGGTACCGCAGCAGCAGCGCCGGCGCTTCCCGCCGCTCCCGCCCCGGCTCCTCGACCGGTTGCCGCACCTGTCGCCGGACCTGTCGCGGTTGTGTTTATCGGAGGCGCAGTCTGGGGAACCGACATTTACAGTGCGGATTCAACCTTGGCGATGGCCGCCGTACACGCGGGTGTGCTGCGTGCGGGTGAGACGGGAACCGTGAAGGTAACGATCCTCGGACCGCAGCCCGCTTTCATGGGGTCGACGCGTCATGGCGTGACCAGCATGCCGTACGGTGCCTGGCCCGGTTCGTTCAAAGTCAGCCGATGACGCTGATGGAGCAATGATGTGTCTGCAATACGGAAGATGAAAACGAGCGAGCCAGCCCTACAAGGCCGTACTGTTCAGCACGGTTTGCAGGACGATCGCAACGGGCACGAGTCCCGCGGCTGCCAGCGCGACCGCTGGCAGCCGCATACGAGCCTGGACGCATGCGATCCAGCAACCCAGCGGCAGCCAGTTGAAAATCCGCATGTAACCCCACAGATCGTCGTAGACGGGGACGTCACCGAGAAACGCCAGACCCGCCCCGGCGAGTGCCGCGAGCACGAGCACGCGGTCGCCTCTGCCAAAGAACAGCCAGATAACGATCGTCACCTCCGCAGCAAGCCCGACGAGGCACGCAGCATTCATCATGGCGACACGACGCGAGGCTCCGCCCAAATGCGTGAGACAGAACCACAGCCCGCGTCCGGGCATGCCGAGATCTCCCTTCACGGCGGTGAACGACCAGGTTCCATACAGCGCACGAAGCGTGATCATCCACGCCGCCCAGGCGAGCAGCGCAGCCACCACACCAAGTGCAGATGTCAGGTCGCGCCGCCATACGAAGCCGCCCAAGGCGATCAACGCGATGGCCACATTCGGGTCGCGCGCAAACACGGCCGCCGCCGCGGCCAATGTCGATGTCCACCATGGAGCACGCAACGACCATGCAATGAGCAACACCCCCAGCGCCGAGGCTGAAAGTACGTCGCTCAAGTCGCGCAAAGCCGGCAGTCCAGCGCACACCGCCAACGGCAGGCAAAACCCGAGCCAGGGACTAAAACCACGTCGCACTGCAAGCATTGCGCCGCCGCCGGCCAAGATGCCGATGGCCAACAAATTCACGGCGGGCAAGGCCCAGACGAGCAACGCGGGGTAGCCGCCGCTCAGCAGCCAGCCGGCGACGGGATAGAGAATGCGTGCCTGGCGTAGCGGCGGACAATCGACGCCATCGCTCCGTTCGAACTTACGCCAGGGATTGCGCGCGATCGCGTAGAAGAACTGTCCGTCATAGCCATCTTTGCCGAGAGAGACGTGGATTTGCTCGAACGGATTTCGGCCGACTCTATTTTCTGCGACGCCGATCAGAATGCTCGCGTCGCCACCCTTGGCGGTTACGTAGACCGCGAGAAGTCCGGCGTGAAAAGCGATCGCTGCCAGTATGGGGCCGAGGTACTTAGTCACCGGCCGGGCCTCCATGCCGAATTCGAGTCGATGAGTTCGTATCAGCGCCGCTGCCTTCTCCGGACTCCATCAGACGTAGCGCAGCGCCCCGGCAATCGGCCAAAGGACCGCGGGCAAGAGTGCCAGCAGAGGCCAGTTTGCCGGTCCGCGTAAGCCGATCAACCAGATTCCCAGGGGCAGCCAGACGAATACCCGTGTAAAGCTCCAGAAATCGCCGTAGATCGAGGTCCCTGCAACGAGAGCCAATCCAGCCCCGGCCAGCATACAACCCGTCACGGCCCCGAGCGGGCGACGAAGAGTCAAGTAACCTGCCAGGGCAAGTTGGAGCGTGAGATGTACCATGGCCGCCACGAAAAAGATCGACAGACGCCGAGAAAAACCGTCGTTTCCTCCCGGGTGTTCCCAGCGAAAAAGCATGCCCTCCAAAGGCGGACCGAAGTTGCCCGCGCCATCGAGGAATGGCCAGGTACCGTACGTCGCTCTCAGAACGCCAACCCATGCCACCCACGCCAGGACGCTGACAGCCAAACCGCATGTTGCTGGCGTACGCCCTCGCCACAGACCCGCCAAGCCGAGTATGCCCACGACGGCCAGGTTCTGTTCTCTCGCGAACACTGCGGCGGCGGCTGTCAGCGCGATTAGCCAGGCCGGTCCCCGCGCCAGCCACACTGCCAACAGTGCTGCCACGGCGAGCATCGCAATCGGATCCGTCAAATTGTGCATCGCCGGAAGTGCCGCGTTGAGTGAGGCAGGCAGCGCTACTCCCCACCAGGGCGACCGCCCATGAGCCGCCGCCAGCCAAGCGCCGAGAGCAGTAATGCCTCCCAGCGCCAGCAGATTCACGCACGGCATCACCCACAGGAGAGCATCCGGATTGCCGCCGCTCAAAAGCCAGCACAGTGCGGGATAGAGAATACGCTGGTGGCGCGCGGCGGGGTTATCGATTAGCTCGTTATCGTGTGTGCGCCAGGGATCCTGCGCGATGGCGTAGTAAAACTGTCCGTCATAGCCGTTGGGTCCGCCAGCGGTTTCAATCGCCTCATAAGGATGCCGGCCGATGCGATTCTCACCCGCGCATAAGAGCGAAGCGAGATCGCCGCCATGTTTGGCGACATACAACGCGAGAAGACCCGCAGCGACGATGATCACCGTCGCTGCGGGCCACAATAACTGACTCGGCCTGACTGCCTGTGGCGCCATGCCGTCTCTCACGCCGCCAACCGCGAGCGCTTGCGGAGGAATGCGCTGCAACTGCCAATCACTCGCCGTTGCTGATCGACTGTCAGCTCCGGATACATCGGCAGCGCCAAAACCGAGGCGCAAGCCGCTTCGGTAGCCGGGAAGTCGCCTTCGCCGTAACCGAGATGTTGCAAGCATTCCTGCCTGTGCAACGGTACGGGATAGTAGATCTCGCAGCCGATGCCGTCGGCCTTCAGATGTCGAACGAGTGCATCGCGCTGGCCGCCGGCGACCCGCACCACGTACTGATTGAACACGTGCCGGCGATGTGGTCGAACGACCGGCCGATCGAGGAAGTGCCCCAGACGTGCCTCCTCAATCAAGGCGTCGTAGCGCTTGGCCGCCGCTTGGCGAGCGCACAACCACGATTCGAGGTAAGGCAGCTTTGCCCGCAGAATCGCCGCCTGAAGTGCGTCGATGCGGGCGTTCCATCCGAGGTACTTGTGATAATAGCGCGGCTCCATGCCATGCTCGCGGAGACAGGCCATGCGCGCCGCCCACTCCGGATCGTTGGTCACGCACATGCCGGCGTCGCCCGATGCGTTCAGCGTCTTGGTCGGATAGAAGCTCAAGCAGGCGATCGCGCCGAGGCTGCCGACCGGCTTGCCCTGATAATCCGCTCCCAGCGCTTGGGCCGCATCCTCGATCAGCTTGACGTCGTGCCGCTCGGCGATTCGCCAAAGGGGCTCCATCTCAGCACATTGGCCGAACAGATGGACGACCATGATCGCTTTCGTGCGCGAGGTAATTTTGCTTTCGACCTGAACCGGATCGACGTTGTAAGTGATCGGATCGATGTCGACGAACACCGGCCGGGCGCCGGCCCGGCAGACCGAGCCCGCCGTCGCGAAGAATGTGAACGAAGGCAGGATCACTTCGTCGCCGGGTCCGATGTTCAAACCGGCGACCGCCAGGGACAGCGCATCGGTCCCCGAAGCGCAGCCAACGCCATGGCTGACACCGCAAACGGCAGCGATTTCATTCTCAAGGGCAGAAACTTCGGGGCCCAAGATGACACGCCCCGATGCGAGAACCCGGGACACGGCCGCTTCGAGCTGCGGGCCTATCTCCCGGTATTGGGCTTGCAGATCACAAAGGGGTACGCCGCCTCCATGAGGTTGTTGCATGTGCTGACTCCCTTCAGCAGCAGCCTGGTTTCTCTGTCGTCCGTAGCGCGGGTTGGACAGCGGGCGAGTTAGACTTTCCCGCGGAGGCGAACGGTATGCTGAAAAATGAAGAAAGTCAAGGCGGGCTAGGGGTCCCTTCCGGTTCGCACGGTGGCACGGTAGATCCTCATCGAGAACGGTCTGTTCTTTTCTTGACCAACGCGGTAAAGAAAAGGGGCGGGCCACGTTCCCGCTCGCGCGCCCTCACCTTGATGCACATCCATGCCTGAAAACACACCCTGCGAGCCGCGGCATGTTTCCGTCTTGCCGGCGGAAGTGCTAAATGCCCTCGCACCGCAGCCCGGCGAGGTCTTTGTCGACGCCACGTGCGGCGCCGGCGGTCACAGCCGGCTTATCGCCGAGCGCGTCGGCCCTGCCGGACGGGTGATTGCCCTCGATCGCGATCCTGCCATGCTGGATCTGGCACGTTCGCGCCTGAAGGACTGGCCAGTGACCTTCGTTCAAGCGAGTTTTGACGAGTTGCCGGACGTGCTCTCAAACCTTGGAATGGCTCAAGTGGACGGCGTGTTAGCCGACCTCGGCGTCTGTTCCGATCAGCTTGACGATCCGTCGCGCGGCCTCAGCTTCGGACGCGTAGGACCCCTGGACATGCGGCTCAATCCCGCGGAGGGCGAGCCGGCTAGCGCCTTGCTTCGCCGCCTGGATGAGCGAGCACTTGCCGATTTGATCTACGAGTACGGTGAAGAGCGCTTCAGTCGCCGCATCGCCCGCCGCATTGTGGAGGAACGCAAGCACGCCCCCCTGGAAACTACCGAGCAACTTGCCGATTTGGTGCGCCGCTGTGTGCCGCGCCCGACGCGAAGCTCGCGCGGCCGGCCATCAATCGACTCGGCGACCCGCGTTTTCCAGGCTTTACGAATCGCTGTGAACGACGAGCTGGATGCACTCGATCGCTTGCTGAAACTGCTTCCGAGCTGCATTCGGCCCGGCGGCCGGGCCGCCATGATCAGCTTTCACTCGCTGGAAGACCGGCGGGTCAAAAATGCCTTCCGCGATCGGTCTCAATGGGAGGCGTTAACGAAGAAACCGGTGCAAGCCGGCGATGAGGAAGTGCGGGCCAACCCGCGATCCCGCAGTGCCAAGCTGCGGGCGGCCCGCCGAACCATGACCCATGAGGATGACGCCGGACCCTGATCGGCCGGCGATCGGATGGGGCTGCTCCCGCTAGCCCCGACAACGAGAGGAGCGAAGATGCCGTCAAGGAAGACCCAATTCGCCTGGATGGGAGTCGGCTGCCTGGTCGGCCTGCTGGGCGTACTGACCATCAGTTGGCTGGACCAGGGCAACAAACTGGCCGCACAGACCAATCGCTTGCCGATCGCGATGGCTCTTG
>Ga0326727_10015226_pt1 | contig 16570 bp, 6 predicted proteins | sample MB2enrmetagenome_FD_207643 | JGI IMG/M metagenome (GOLD analysis project Ga0326727, IMG submission 207643) | Lab enriched peat soil microbial communities from McLean, Ithaca, NY, United States - MB29MY | ecosystem: Environmental > Terrestrial > Soil > Wetlands > Peat | place: USA: New York...
CCGCGCCGCAGCTTCACACCCACGCCGTCATCTTCAATGTCACCGAGCGCGCGGATGGAACAACACGGGCGCTCCAACCGCAGAGCCTCTTCGAGTCGCAGCAGTTCGCCACTGCCGTCTATCAGTCGGAGTTGACCTTCCGGTTGCGTGAATTAGGCTACGAGATCGCGCCAGGCAGAAGCGGCGCACCAGAGATCAAGGGATATTCACAGGAGTATCTTGATGCATCGAGTCAGCGCCAGAATCAGATCCTCGCACACATGCAGCAGAATGGTCTCTCCGGCTACGAGGCGGCGGAGATCGCCGCCCATGCTACGCGCGACAAGAAGCAGATTCAGTCGCCCGCCGAGGTGCTGGCGGCGCACCGCAAACTGGCCGCCAAGTTCGGAAATCAGCCGAATCAAGTTGTGGCCGCAGCGCGTGAGCGTAGCCAGAAGAAATCCGTCGAGCGCGCTCCAGATAAAACACAGAAGGCCGCGCAGGAAGCCGTGACCTTCGCCCGCGAACGGAGCTTTGAGCGCGAAGCCGTCATCGATGAACGCGCCCTCTTCCGCGATGCCTTGCGGCGCGGCATGGGCGAAACGACCTACGGACAGGTTCGCGCCAGTGTAGAAGCGAGGCTGGCTTCCGGCGAGTTCCAGCTTGTCACCGCGCCGAAGCACGGTTCCGCGCGGCAGTTCACCACGGCGGAGACCATCCATGCTGAGAAGGAAATTCTGCGGCAGATGCGGCAAGGGCAAGGCCGGGCCGAGCAGATCATGCCCGTTCAGCAGGCCGTGGCGCATACCGCGCAATACCCGATTCTCAATTCATCGCAACGCTCAGCGGCGGAAGAGATTCTGACCTCGCGCGACAGAATACAGGGCTTGCAGGGAAGCGCCGGCGTGGGAAAGACCACTGCTCTCAAAACCGTGCGCGAGGCCGCCGAACAGCGCGGGATGATTGTCGAAGGATTCGCCCCGACTTCCCGCGCCGCGCATCAACTCCGTGATGCGGGCATCGATGCCGATACGCTGCAAGGTTTCCTCGCACGGCATAAGCAGCCGACTCCAGATCGCCACCTATATATGGTGGATGAATCGAGCCTCGCCAGCACCAAGCAGGTGCGCGACTTCCTTGCCAAACTCGATCCTGGCGACCGGGTTCTCTTCATTGGCGACACGCGCCAGCATCAAGGCGTCGAAGCTGGCAAGCCCTTTGAGCAGTTGGTCGATGCCGGAATGAACACGGCGCGACTTGATCAGATTGTCCGCCAGAAAGACCCGGAGTTGCTGCGTGCCGTCGAGCATCTATCGCGCGGCGAAGTTGCCGAAGGCGTCGCGCTTCTCGAACAACAGGGCCGCATCACGGAGATCGCCGACCCTGAGAAGCGCATCGCCTCGATTGCCCGCAATTATGCCGACAATCCGGCCAATACCATCATCGTTTCACCCGACAATGCTTCGCGCCGTGCAATCAATCAGGCGGTCCGCTCGGAGTTGCAGCAGCGCGGCATCGTTGAATCCGAAAACCACGCAATGCGTGTACTTGCGCCACGCTCCGACATGACTGGCGCTGACCGGGCCTGGGCTGCGCGCTATGAGGTTGGCGACGTGCTCCACTACCAGCGTGGCAGCAAGACCCTCGGCATTGAGCAGCGCAGCTATGCGCGAGTGGTTTCGACCGATCCAAAATCGAATCTGCTGACCGTTGAGAAACCGGATGGCCAGCAGATTACATACGATTCCGCCCGGCTACACGGTATCTCCGCTTACCGCGAGATCGAGCGCGAATTTGCCGTGGGCGACCGGCTGCAATTCACCGCTCCGAATCGTGAGTTGGGCGTTGCCAACCGCGACCTCGGAACAGTGCAGAAGATCGGCGAGCACGGCGAAATGACCGTCCGCATGGACGGCGGCAAGGACCGGACGGTCACCTTTGATCCGGCCCAGATGCGGCACTTCGATCACGGCTACGCCGTGACCTCGCACAGCTCGCAGGGTCTCACCTCGGAGCGCGTTCTGGTCAACATGGACACCAATGTTCACCCCGAACTCATCAACACCCGCTTTGCCTACGTCTCCGTCTCCCGCGCATCGCAGGACGCGCAAATCTTCACCAACAACCTCGTCCAACTCACTCCGCAACTCAGCGCCGATCTTTCGAAGACCTCCGCGCTCAAAGTCGCACAGAGCGCCGCCGCCGTTCAGGGAATCGGCATTGGATGAGTTTCGGATGTACAGGTCCGATAGAATGGAGGCGTCACAGGCCTCCACAATCCGCGTTCACTACGCGGCTCGAAGTACGGAGGATTTCGATGACCAACCTGACGACCATGCCTGAGAACTACGAACATATCCGAACTGGAATCGTCGAGCTGCTCAAGGCAGCCCGATCCGCCGCTGCCCGCAATGTCAATTCGATCATGACGGCGACCTACTGGGAGATCGGGCGGCGCATCGTGGTGCTCGAACAGGGCGGGGAGGAGCGCGCCGAATACGGCGAACAACTGATCGAGCAGCTCGCCCGTGACCTGATCCAACAATTCGGAAGGGGATTTGGACGAGCGAACCTTCGACAGATGCGGGCATTTTACCGTGCATGGCCCGAACCGCAAATTCGCCAGACACCGTCTGGCGAATTTGCGCCGCCCATTAATATCAATGCTTTAGATGGAACCACTGCGGCCATTTCGCCGCTCGCGCCACGTTTCGTCCTGCCCTGGTCCGTATATGTCCGGCTACTCTCCGTCAAGAATCCAGAGGCCCGGGCGTTCTACGAGTCGGAAGCCCTTCGCGCGGGCTGGACCGTCCGCCAGCTTGACCGCCAGATCGGCAGCCAGTTCTACGAGCGTATCGCCCTTTCCAAGAACAAAGCCGCCATGCTGGAGAAGGCGCAAACGCCTGAATCAACCGACACGATCACGCCCGAGGAGGCCATCAAAGACCCGTTCGTACTCGAATTTCTGGACCTCAAGGACGAGTACTCCGAATCGGATTTGGAGGAGGCCCTCATCCGGCATCTTACCGATTTCCTGCTGGAGTTGGGCGACGATTTCGCTTTTGTCGGTCGCCAGCGGCGGCTTCGCCTTGACGACAACTGGTTTCGCGTCGATCTGATTTTCTTCCATCGCCGCCTGCGTTGTCTGCTGCTGGCCGACCTGAAGATTGGCAAGTTCAGCTACGCCGACGCCGGCCAGATGCATCTCTACCTCAACTACGCCCGCGAACACTGGACCAAACCCGGCGAAAACCCGCCCGTCGGCCTGATCCTCTGCGCCGAGAAGGGCGCTGCTGAGGCGCATTATGCCCTCGACAACCTGCCCAACAAGATTCTCGCCGCCGAGTACCAGACCGTTTTGCCCGATGAAAAAACCATCGCGGATGAACTGGAACGCTCTCGCCGGGAACTGGAACAGCGCAGATTACCCCCAGGTAGCAGTGAATAATACCTTTCCATGTTCCTTGAAGCCGTTTTCCACTCTTGACCGCCGCTTGAGTTGCGGGCCGTCATTTATCATGGTGAGCGACGTGGATTCTTTGATTCTGAAGGTCTTAGGTATGCCCCCTCTCCGTCCCACAGTCAGGACAGAAGGCACAACTCATTGTTTTTCTGCGTCTTGCAAGGCCTATGGAGCTGACGTCATACCACGCTCGGTACTTCGCTCACGAACTGACCAAACGGTCCAGCTCGGCGTCGGTTGATAGTCTAACGTCGGCATTGGCCGATGCCCAGGTTGACCTCAATCCCCATCAGGTGGAAGCCGCACTTTTTGCCTTTCGGTCCCCACTTTCCCGAGGTGCCATCCTTGCGGATGAAGTTGGTCTCGGCAAGACCATTGAGGCCGGAATCCTTCTCTCCCAACGCTGGGCCGAACGCCGTCGTCATTTGCTGGTCATCTGCCCGGCCAATTTGCGTAAGCAGTGGGCGCAGGAACTCGCGGACAAATTCTTTCTGCCGTCAGCAATCCTCGAAACCAAGACCTTCAATGAAGAAGTCAAACGCGGGAACTTGAATCCGTTTGAGCAGCCGAAAATCATTCTCTGCTCATTTCAGTTCGCCAGAACCAAGGAAGCCTATGTCCGGCAGACCCCTTGGGATCTCGTGGTCATTGATGAAGCGCACCGGCTCCGCAACGTCTATAAGGCGAGCAACAAGATCGCCAACGCTATCAAGTCAGCAATTGCCGAGCGGCCAAAGACGCTGCTTACGGCGACGCCGCTTCAGAATTCTCTTTTGGAATTGTACGGACTGGTCAGCATTATCGACGAGTTTACCTTCGGCGATTTGAGGAGTTTCCGCAGCCAGTTCGCACGGATGAATACAGCCAACGACTACCGTGCATTGCAAGAACGAATTCGCCCAATCTGCCAGCGAACATTGCGCAGGCAAGTTCTCCCATATATCAGCTACACCAACCGACATGCTCTCGTTCAGGAATTTATTCCCAACGATGACGAACAGCAGCTCTATGCTCTAGTCTCGGAGTATCTGCAATCGCCCCGGCTCTATGCTCTTCCTGCCAGTCAACGTCAGTTGATGACGCTCATTCTCCGCAAGCTGTTGGCTTCTTCCACGTATGCGATTTCAGACACATTGCTGGGCCTCGCGAACAAGCTCGAATCAGCCGAAAAGGCACAGGCCGCTCTCGATGCGCCTCCCGATGATCTTGGCGAGAACTTCGAGGCGCTGCCCGAAATCGAGGACGAATGGCTAGAAGACGAACCGGATGAAGATGCTGCTCAAATCAACGCGCCACAGCAACTATCACCGGAGCAACGCCAGGAACTTCGCCTTGAAAAAGAGAAGCTTCGCCAGTTTCACGAGTTGGCAAAGAGTATCCAAAAGAATTCAAAGGGCGAAGTATTGCTCAGTGCTCTCCGCAAGGGCTTCGAGGCAGCAAACCGTGCCCGTGCAGAGCATCAGAACGGGGCATTGCAGCAGAAGGCCATCATCTTCACAGAATCGAGGCGAACGCAAGAATACCTCCTTCGATTGCTTGAGGCATCGGAATTCAAAGGGAAGATCGTTCTCTTCAACGGGACGAATAACGATTCCAAGAGTGCGGAAATCTATCGAAACTGGTTGGAGCGCCACAAAGGAACAGACGGTGTAACCGGGTCGCCTTCCGCTGACAAGCGTGCTGCTTTGGTTGAATACTTTCGTGCCGAAGCCAGCATCATGATAGCCACCGAGGCCGCAGCCGAAGGCATCAACCTCCAGTTTTGTAATCTCGTCGTCAACTACGACATGCCTTGGAATCCGCAGCGTATAGAGCAGCGAATTGGCCGATGCCATCGTTATGGCCAGAAATATGACGTGGTGGTTGTTAACTTCCTCAACCGCGCCAACGCAGCAGACGTTCGTATCTATCAGATACTCGATCAAAAATTCCGCCTCTTCGACGGTGTCTTCGGCGCATCGGACGAGGTGCTCGGCGCAGTGCAGTCGGGCGTAGACTTCGAGAAACGAATCGTCGGCATCTATCAGCAATGCCGGACTCCCGATCAGATCGAGTTCGAATTCGATGCGTTGCAAAAGGAATTGGAGTCGGAGGTATCCGAAGCTCGTTCGCTCGCTCAAGAGCAACTTCTCAACAACTTCGATCAAGAGGTAATCGAAAAAGTGCGCGTCGAAGCTGGCAATTCGCGAAATCGATTCGAAGAATTGCTTTGGAAAACCACACATTTCTATCTCCAGCCCTTTGCCCGCTTCGACGGCGCTGGTTACAGCTTCGTGCTTGAGCGAAATCCGTTTCCAAACGAATCCATTCATCCAGGTCCATACCGTATGGGGCGCAATGTCGAAGATGCCAATACATATCGTGTGGGCCACCAACTTGCACAGCGCGTACTTGATGAGTGCCTGGCGCTTGAAACGCCGCCTGCAGAACTGCGATTCGACCTTACCAATAGCGGCAAACGGCTATCCATTTTGGAGCCTCACGTCGGCCAGTCCGGCTGGCTTATGTGTGCAAAGTTCACCGTAGAGTCTTTTGAGTCAGAAGAGCATATTCTTTTCGCCGGCATTCGTGATGACGGCGAGGCGCTTGACGCCACTGCCTGCAAGCGGCTTTTCGACCTTTCATCTCAAGTAGGTCAACCTGTTTTGCCGGTTCCCGTTCCTGCCCTCGACGCACGGCTGAAAGCCCAACAAGATCAAATCTTGGAAGACATTGGCCTTCGTAACAACCGTTGGCTGGACCAGGAAGTGAGCAAGCTCGACCGTTGGAGTGAAGACCTGAAATTCGGGTTGGAACAAGAGATCAAAGATCTCGATCTGCAAATCAGGGAGACGAAGCGCACATCCACGGCAGCAGCCACATTGGCGGATAAACTCGTCCACCAGCGAGTGCTCAAGACTCTGCAAACCACGCGCAACCAAAAGCGAAAAGATTTGTTTGTCGCTCAGGACGAAGTGGAAACAAGGCGCGACAGCTTGATTGCTAGCATTGAAACCCGCATGACCAAGGGGCAGACTTTATCTTCGATCTTCAGTATTCGTTGGCGTCTGATATGAGGAGATTCGAGAGTTCGATTTGTTGCGTGAAAAAGCCAGTGCGGAGATCAGCGCGAAGGAGACGGGTCAAACAATGATGGAACCAACAATCACATGCCCAAAATGCAAATCCGAGATTCGTTTGACAGAGTCCCTTGCCGCCCCACTGATCGAAGCTACTCGCCTTCAGTTCGAGCAGAAGCTCTCGCAAAAGGATGAAGAGGTAGCCCAGCGCGAAAAAGACGTGCGCGACAAGGAGAAGCAAATCCTTGAAGAGAAACGCGCTCTTGAGCAGCAGGTCACAGACCAAGTAGCCGAGCGACTCAAGGCTGAACGCGCGCGTGTCGTAGAAGAGGAGTCGAAGAAAGCAAAGCTCGCAAGTGCGGCGGAACTCGAAACGAAAGCACGTGAACTGACCGAACTTCAGGAAGTCTTAAAATCGCGCGACGAGAAACTCGCCGAGGCGCAGAAGGCCCAAGCTGATCTGCTCAAGAAACAGCGCGAGTTGGACGACGCAAAGCGCGAACTGGAGTTGACCGTCGAGCAGCGTGTGCAGGACAGCCTTACAGAAGTTCGCACCGTGGCGAAACAAGAAGCCGAGGAAGCACACCGGCTCAAAGTGATGGAGAAAGATCAAGCCATCTCCGCAATGCAGCAGAGCATAGATGAACTCAAGATCAAGGACGAGCAGATAGCCCAGCGTGAGCAGGCTATGCGGGACAAGGAAAAGCAACTTGTAGAAGAAAAGCGCACTCTGGAACAGCAGGTAGCAGACCAGGTAGCAGAGCAGGTTAAAGCTGAGCGGGCAAGGGTAGTTGAAGAAGAGTGGAAGAAGGCCAGGCTGGCCAGCGCGGCAGAGCTTGAGAGCAAAGCGCAAGAGTTGACGGAGCTTCAAGAGGTTCTTAAATCGCGCGACGAAAAGCTGGCTGAGGCTCAGAAGGCACAGGCAGAACTTATCAAGAAACAGCGTGAACTGGATGACGCAAAACGCGAGTTGGAACTGACCGTCGAAAAGCGCGTTCAGGATGGCCTTACCGAGGTTCGTAGTCAAGCCAAGCGCGAGGCTGAAGAAGGGCTATTGCTCAAGGTCAGGGAGAAGGATGAAGCCATCGCCTCAATGCAAAAAAAGATTGAGGAATTAAAGCAGAAGGCAGAACAGGGGTCTCAGCAGTTGCAGGGCGAGGCGCAAGAGCTTGAATTGGAGAATCTCCTCCGCGCCAAGTTCCCGTTTGACACCATTGAACCCGTGCCAAAGGGAGAGTTTGGTGGCGACACGCTTCAACGTGTTGTGAGTTCAGTCGGACAGACGAGCGGTACGATTCTGTGGGAGTCAAAACGAACCAAGAACTGGAGCAACGGATGGCTTGCCAAGCTGCGTGACGATCAGCGAACAGCCAAGGCAGAAATATCCGTTCTCGTTTCCCACGCTCTCCCGGAGGGTGTTGAAACCTTCGACGTGATCGATGGGGTATGGGTCGCGCATCCACGCGTCATTGGCCCGATTGCAACGATGCTGCGGAATACGCTCATTGAAGTCAATAACGCTCGGCTCACCAATGAAGGACAGCAAACAAAGGCCGAGATGGTCTACCAGTACCTCACCGGACCGCGCTTTCGTCAGCGGGTTGAAGCCATCGTTGAGGCATTTTCTTCGATGCAAGACGATCTCGACAAGGAGCGCAAGGTCATCACGAAGCAGTGGGCCAAGCGTCAGGAGCAGATCGAACGCGTAATGGGATCAACCGTTGGAATGTACGGAGATTTGCAGGGTATCGCGGGAAAATCAATTCAGGAAATTGAGGGGCTGGAGTTGCGCGCCCTTGGCGCTGGTGCGTCAGGATCGGAGATATAGTGGCATCCTCAGGAACGAACACAAAAACGACGTCTCCACTTCATGAAATTCTTCAGTGGTCGGCAACGCGCCCCGAATGGCAACGTGATGCCTTGAGGCGCATTATCGAGAAGGGCGCTCTTGACGCAACTGACATTGAAGAGCTTGAGCGTATTTCGAGAAGCGCACTCCAGAACACTGCAATCAAGCCCGTGCATCTCGCGGCAGTGCCGTTTGCATCAACGCACCTACCGGCTGCTCCTGGGGCATCGGGATCAGTGTCCCTGCTGTCAATGGGCGATCTTCAATGTGTCAACAGACTGCCGCCAGGCTCGAAATTGCCTTTCGGAACAGGCCGCGGTCTGGTTATTGTTTACGGGGGCAATGGCGCAGGGAAATCAAGTTATGCACGCGTAATCAAGAAGGCTTGCCGAGCGAGAGGCGGTGCGCAAGACATCATACCCAATTGCTTTGCGACCGGAGCGCACAGTAGCCCTACCTCTGCGACAATCAATTTCCGAATGGGGACCACCGAGATTCAGTCTTCATGGATCAACGGCAACCATGCCGACCCTCGACTTTCCAATGTTTTTGTCTTTGACGCATTCTCGGCCGAGCATTATCTCAGCAACGACAGCGAGGCATCCTTTACGCCTTTTGGCCTGGATGTTTTACCAAAACTCTCGCGGGCCTGCGACGATCTAGCATCTCGACTCAAGACCGATGTTGCAAGTTGGAACACAAAGATCTCGGGTACCCAGGCAAATTGGAAATACGATCCTTCAACTCAGGTAGGCAAGCTAATTCAAGGGCTCAACAAAAACACAAAGGATGCTGACGTAACAAGCCTAGCCACACTCAACGCAGCAGAAAGTGCAAGATTGCAGACCTTGCGTGATGCTTTGAAATCCGACCCGCTGCAAAAGGCCAGACAAACGCGCGCTGCCATTGCACGAGTTGAAGCATTCATGCAACTCCTTTCATCTGCGGTAACGGCGCTGTCAGATTCATCAATTGCGGAAATCAAGAAGCAGATTGAATACGCGCACGAAACCGCTCTTGCGGCAAGTGCATTTGCGTCCGGTCAATTCGACGGCACCTATCTTGCTGGAACTGGATCGGCGCTTTGGCGCAAGTTGTGGGATGCTGCTCGTGAATACGCGGTGACGCCATATCCAAAGGGTGAGTACCCTTTGACGCCCGAGGAAGCTCGTTGTGTTCTGTGCCAGCAAGAACTAGACGACCCAGCACGTAAGAGATTCCAACGATTTGATGCGTTTTGCAAGGATACTAGCCAGCAACTCGCGGCTAGTGCAAGCCAAGCTCTCGTGCTGACGGCTGCCATATTCAAGAAGAAGTCGCCTCTGAAATCTGAGCTTGAGAAGATTAGAACCGATGTCTCGATTCTCTCAGCAGAGCAGCTTGGGCAGCTTGATACGTTTATCGAAATATCAGATGCTCGCCTTGAACGAGTCAAGTCCAGCCTTGAATCGAAACAATGGTCTGAAGCATCTGCGCTTCCCGCTTCTCCTGAGACAGCACTTCGCGAGGCGATCAAGGCGCTTGAAGCACAAGCATCAACGGAGGAGGCGGCCAATGATCCAGTTGCACGGAAATCTCTTGAAAACGAACGCAGAGAGCTTGAAGCAAGAGAGTGGCTGTCTGGAGTCAAGGCCGACGTGCTCAAACAGATCGAGCACCTCAAGATTGTTTCGGAACTCGATCAGTGCAAGAGAGACCTCAATACCGCGTCAATAACGTCCAAGAGTAGCGAGTTAACTGAAACCTTCGTTACGAAGGCGTTCCGTGACCGCTTCAACGACGAAGCTAAAGCACTCGGGTTGACAACGATTCAAGTCGTAATGGAACCCGTTCAAGGCAAGAAGGGCATCACACTCTTCGGTTTGAGACTTGTAAATGCAACCAATAGCTCTGTCGCCAAAATCGCAAGCGAAGGCGAGCAACGCTGTGTGGCACTCGGAGCATTCTTGGCAGAACTATCACAATCGTCTCATCTATCAGCCCTGGTGTTTGACGATCCGGTATCCTCTCTCGACCATTGGCATCGCCAGAAGATCGCTGAGCGTCTCGTCGCCGAGTGTGCGACGCGCCAGGTCATCGTGTTTACACACGACGTAATATTTCTAAACGACCTTCTCTCGTTTAGTGAGGAGAAATCAACTACTCCATTTGTCGTGACTCTTGAGTGGGACCAGGGAGCGCCGGGCAGTTTTATCGAGGGACTTCCCTGGGATAGCAAGAAACCCTCTGAGTGTCTGGACGCACTAGAAAAGAAACAGAGAGCCATTGCTACGCAGTGGAATCCGCAGCCGAATGCAGCAAATATCTCGGCAATCCGAAGCTTGTATTCACTGTTGCGCTCGACGATGGAGCGGATTGTCGAGAATGATTTACTCGGTGGAGTCGTCACACGCTTCGAATCGCAAGTCAAGGCTGGCCGGGTAGATACTCTGGTTGGGATCACGGCCAATGAGAGTCAGGAAACCAAACGCCTACTCCAGAAGTGCCATGATCTAACAGATGCTCATGCACCTTCCACTACAGCAATTCCGACTCCTGCGGATTTGCTTCAGGACATCACCGACGCACGGAAGCTGGTTGATGCGATCAAAACGCGCAAGAAGGCGAATCAAGGAACGGCAGGTACCCCGTAGTGACAAAGACGAAACAGAAATTGGAATTGACGTGGATTGGCAAGGAGAACCGGCCGAAACTGGAGCCGCGCATCTTGTTGGAAGACCCGGAGAAGAGCTACCACGCCAAGCAACGTGTCAGCGACAAGGACATCTTCGACAACCGGCTCATCTTCGGCGACAACCTGCTTGCGCTCAAGGCGCTGGAGCAGGAATTCGCTGGCAAGGTGAAGTGCGTCTACATCGATCCACCATTCAACACGGGTGAAATGTTTGAGCACTACGATGACGGGATTGAGCATTCCATTTGGCTTACCCAGATGCGATCTCGATTGGAAATCATTCACCGCTTGATGGCTAAGGATGGCACGCTCTTTGTGCACATCGACGACAATGAGCTTGGTTATCTCATTGTTATTTTGGACGAGATCTTTGGTAGGGCAAATCGCCTTTATGTGGTGACGTTCAAGCAAGGATCGGCTACAGGACATAAGTCGATTAACCCTGGGTGTGTAACTACTACAAATTTTGTCCTGATTTATGCCAAGGAACGTGCAGCATGGAATCCTCAACGAGTGTATACAGCGCGCGAACGTGATACACGGTATGGTCAATTCATCGTGAACTTCGAGGATGATCATAGCGCTTGGAGAATTACCACGCTCATGAAGGCATTCGCTCAAAGGGGAGGCATCAGCGAAAAGGACGCGCGGCAGATTGTCAAAGAAACCCCTGAGGCTCTGGACGATTTCGTGCTTTCGAATGCAGGCAGCGTGATCCGTACTGCTCGTCCTGATTACAACGCCGTGAGCGAAGCTGCGCGGAATATGATCGATGAGTCGAAGCGATCTCCCAATCGAATCCTGAAGCTGAGCAGGGAAACGCACTCCGATATGTATTTTGTTGGAGGCGAGCGCATTCTCTTCTATTCTGACAAACTGAAGATGGTTGATGGCGAATACGTTGCGGGTGAGCCGCTGACAACACTGTGGGAAGATATTCTGTCGAACAATCTGCACAACGAAGGCGGAATTGCTTTTCCAAAAGGGAAAAAGCCCGAACACCTCATAAAAAGGGTGATCGAACTCGCTACCGCACCACAAGATATCGTCTTGGACTCATTTGCAGGCTCAGGAACTACAGGTGCAGTGGCTCATAAAATGGGTCGCCGATGGATTATGGTTGAACTCGGCGGTCACTGCGATACTCATATTGTTCCGAGGCTGAAGAGGGTCATTGACGGGCATGATGACAGCGGAATTACTAGAGCGGTGAAATGGTCTGGTGGCGGCGGCTTCCGCTATTACAGGCTTGCGCCTTCACTACTTGAAGAGGACAGCTTCGGCAACCTTGTCATCAGCAAGGAGTACAACCCGGCCATGCTTGCCCAGGCCATGTGCAAGCTGATGGGCTTCGTCTATGAACCCGGTGAGCAGTATTGGCAGCAGGGCCACTCCACGGAGAACGACTTCATCTACGTCACGACCCAGACGATGACCCGCGATCATCTCGCTTCGCTGAGTGAAGCAGTCGGCAAGAAACGCACGTTGCTGATCTGCTGCGCTGCCTTTCGCGGCAAGGGAGACGCTTTCCAGAATCTCACGCTAAAAAAGATTCCGTTGGCCGTGCTGCAAAAATGCGAATGGGGCCACGATGACTACAGCCTCAACGTCGCCAATCTTCCCCAGGCGCCGGAGCCAGTTCCCGCGCTGATACGGGAGCAGACACCCCTTGAGCCAAAACATGCGCGCAAGCGCCGAGCACGAACCGAGACCATGCCAAGCCTCTTTGCCAATGACGACAACGGAGGTGCGGAATGAGCGGCAATGCAAAGCAGCAACTCTGGGCCATCGCCAACCGTCTGAGCCTCCGCGCACCGCAGCGCGAATCACTGGAGATACTCGATCAGGTGTGCGAACTGCTCCCGTTGGCCAAGGATACGGACACAGCGCAAGCGCTGGAGGCCATTCGCAGCGCGTTTCCTTCGGTCACGGATTTTGGTGAGCGCGATTTCGCATCCCTATGTTTTGCCATCGCCACGGGCGTAGGCAAGACACGGCTGATGGGAGCATTCATTGCCTACCTCAATCAGGCATGGGGCATCCGGCATTTCTTTGTGCTGGCTCCGAATCTGACCATTTACAACAAGCTGATTGCCGATTTCACGCCGGGATCGCCGAAGTACGTTTTCCAAGGGCTTTCGGACTTCGCAATCAATCCGCCCGAGATCATTACCGGCGACAACTACGAGAATGGGCGTGGTATCCGCTCCGCCGACCTCTTCGGGGATACCGGCGTTCACGTGAACATCTTCAATATCTCAAAGATCAATGCCGAGGTACGCGGCGACAAGGAACCGCGCATCAAGCGCCTACAGGAGTACATCGGCGAAAGCTATTTTGAGTACCTGTCGAAGCTCGACGATCTGGTCCTGTTGATGGATGAGTCGCACCGCTATCGCGGCAAGGCCGGAATGCGGGCGATCAACGAGTTGAAGCCGATTCTTGGACTGGAGTTGACGGCCACGCCTCAGATTGAGACGGGAAGCAAAACGACCGATTTCCAGAACGTAATCTACAGCTACCCGCTGGCCTCAGCCCTGCGCGATGGTTTTGTCAAAGAGCCGTCCGTCGCGACGCGCGAGAATTTCCGCGCAGAGAACTACGACGAAGGCGGGCTGGAAACGATCAAGCTGCAAGACGGCATCCGCGTACACGAACATACCAAGGTTCAACTCGACATTTATGCCAGGGATTCTGGCAGGCCGCTGGTCAAGCCGTTCATGCTGGTTGTGGCCAAGGATACTAGCCATGCCGGCGACCTGTTAAAGAAGATCGAGGCGGACGACTTCTTCGAGGGGCGCTACAAAGGGCGCGTCATCACCGTTCACTCGAACCAGAGCGGCGAGGAGAAGGACGAGACGGTTCAGCAATTGCTCAGCGTGGAAGATCCGGCCAACGTGACCGAGATCGTGATCCATGTGAACATGCTGAAAGAGGGCTGGGACGTGACCAACCTCTACACGATTGTTCCGCTGCGCGCGGCAAACTCGAAAACGCTGGTTGAGCAATCCATCGGACGCGGTCTTCGTTTGCCTTATGGAAAGCGCACAGGCGTTCCCGATGTTGACCGCCTTACGATTGTTTCCCATGATCGGTTCCAAGAGATCGTCGATCATGCCAACGATCCCGCTTCGATCATTCGGACCGGAGTGGTGATTGGCCGGGACATTCCCGATACGCCAACGCAGGCCGTGACGATTGCACCGACGATTTTATCCGTGCTTGGCATTGCGCCGCCGCCAACCCCGGTTGATGATGCCCAGGCAACCGTCGCAGTTCAAAAGCCACTTTTTGCAACGGAGCCGGAACGTAGGGTTGCCGAGGCGACGCTTCAGGTGATTCACCGTGAATTCGAGCGGCTTCGGCGCTCGGAAGACCTGAAGGCTCCCGAAGTTCAGCAAAAGATCGTCGCCAAAGTTATGGAAGAGATTCGCCCTGTTCAGGGGGAACTTGCGGGCATTGTTGAGCAGGTGGATGTTTCGGCCATCGTGAGCACTACGACCAATGTGTATGTCGAAAACACCATCGACATTCCGCTGATTACGGTGGTTCCCTCTGGCGATGTCACTGTAGGCTACAAGGACTTTGACCTCGACTGTAGCAGCGTTCATTACCCGCCTGTAGCCAAGGATTTGCTGATCCAGAGGCTCACTGACAATCAGAGATTTCGCATTGTTAGCGGTGATGGAGTTGTCCATGAGCCGCATCTGGAAAACTACATTGTTCGCGGCCTGATCGATCAAGACGACATCAGCTACGACGACCATGCCATTCTGCTTTACAAGCTCGCAGGCCAGCTTGTCCGGCACATCAAATCGTATCTGTCGAACGAGGAGGATGTTCGGAATGTCCTCCAGTATCACCAGAGCGAGCTTGTGCGCCTGGTTCACACACAGATGAATCAGCACTACGTTGAAACGGCGACGGAATACATAGTCACGCCATCGAAGGGCTTTCAGCGTCTCAGTTCCAGCAGCGCCGAGGTCGAACTGGGCAAGAACGCGCGGAACTTCCGACAGCCGTTGGAAGACAAGCTGTACATCCGCAGCATCGTATTCGGCGGGTTCACGAAATGCCTGTATCCAGCAGTGAAGTTTGATTCCGATCCAGAAAGACGCTTTGCCACGATCCTTGAAGATGATAAAGATGTCGTGAAGTGGCTCAAACCGCCCAAGGACCTATTGAAGATTCAATATGCCGAGGAAGACAACTACAACCCAGACTTTATCGTCGAGACAAAAGTCGAGCGTTTACTCTGCGAGATCAAGAGGGCAAGCGAGGTTGACGATTCCAAGGTGCAGAAGAAGGCAAAAGCTGCAATCCAGTGGTGTGAACGCGCAACCAGTGTCAGCGATAAGCCGTGGCGGTACTCGTTGATCCCACATGATACGGTTCAGATCAGTCGGACTTTTGCCAGCCTCATTCAGCAATTTCGATAGAAGACTGATAACCCGTTTCGACCTACATTTGATTCAGTAACGCTTCTCCGCGAGTGGTCCAGTATTGCCATTCGCGGGGAAGGAGCACCTTCCCTCGCTACAGCCGCCCAATAATACCAGCGTCTTTCGCTACCCATCCCAGCGGGTCCGTTCCTTCCCCGCAACGCCCCTCCCATTGAATAAGGTGCAGCCTTCGGCTGGACCACCGTTTTAGACATTCATTTCCCGGCGAAGCCTCGTGCTTCGTTCGGCTCCTTCTGTCAACTCCGCTTGTGCAGCTCCGCGCGGCAAAGAACGCCGTGCTCGCTTCCGCGCCCCTTCGGGCTACGGGAGTTGACAGCGCCTCTCTGCGCCCGTTTCGCCAGTCATGAAATGAATGTCTTTTTTTAGCCCTCCCAGGGCTGAAAAACGGCAAATCCCACTCCGAAGGAGCGAACATCATGACTTACGCATCAACCGCCACCAGCAACACCGCCACCACCGCGCCGCACAGCAAGAATGCGGCGCTGCCGAGCCATTCACCTTATCAGCAGCGGACCACGCAGCGCGACAACCCCACGCAGCAACTCATCAAGCAGGCCGTGGATTACCTGCTTGAGCAGCTTGAAGCGGGCAAGAGCGAAACTCTGACCGCGTATCTCGCGGCAATGGCCCGTTTCCATGCCTATTCTTTCGGGAACATTCTCAGCATTGCGAGACAACGCCCAACGGCGACCAGAGTCGCCGGGTTCCACACGTGGAAGGAGTTGGGCCGGTTTGTGAAACGCGGCGAAAAGGGCATTCAGATTCTCGCCCCGATGGTTGGACACCGGCGCAGGAAAGACGACGCCGACCACACCCGCACACAGGACGACACCGGCAAGCCCGCGCCCATGCTAATCGGCTTCCGCGCGGTCTACGTCTTCGATGTGGCGCAGACCGAAGGCGCGGACCTGCCGGAGTTCGAGCACAACATTACCGGCGAAGTGGGCGAACACCGCGACCGGCTGATTGCATTTCTCGACGCGCAGCATATCGCGCTCGAATACAACGAAAACATTGCACCCGCTCTTGGCGTTAGCTACGGCGGAAAGATTGCTATCCTTCCCGGCCAGTCACCCGCCGAGG
>Ga0326727_10015227_pt1 | contig 16569 bp, 13 predicted proteins | sample MB2enrmetagenome_FD_207643 | JGI IMG/M metagenome (GOLD analysis project Ga0326727, IMG submission 207643) | Lab enriched peat soil microbial communities from McLean, Ithaca, NY, United States - MB29MY | ecosystem: Environmental > Terrestrial > Soil > Wetlands > Peat | place: USA: New York...
CGCTCCCGGGTGAGCTTCTTCATGAATCGCTTCAGAAAGCTCGGCTACATCGAATACAACGGCCACATTCGAGTTCACACGTCGCTGCTCAACATGGTTCTGCACGATTCGCTGCCCGAGGAGAACGCACAAAGGCCCGTACTTCTCGACCCTCCGCCCAGCCCGGCACGTACAGCGAGACGAGCCAGGCTGGTGTGAGTTGCCGGCTCCCACATCTGGTCCGCAAAACCGGACTTGACACCTGCACGATAGCTGCTTAAGGAGATTTCATGTCGTTCGGACTTTATTCTGCCGGGTTCGCAATTGTAATCGCTGGACTGGCATACGCCGCGCACCTGGTACGCATGCCAATGCACTGGATTGTGGTGGGCGCGGTTGTAATGATCGGCATTGGGATTCTGTCTGGCGTAAAGGCCACGCGCCAGAGAGATTCCGCCCGCTGATTGCGGTGGGCGTGGCGATTTGCTCTGCCTATCTTCGCCGCCCGCAACGCAAGTGCGACCCATCTATCGAGAAAGTGTGTCCGCCTGATCCGCCGGAGAATGAAAGTTGACGTCCAGGCAAGCCGGTTCAGATCCGCAGCGTCGGCGGTAACATTTCCTCATGGCAGAAAGAGCTGACAATCGGAGCGCTCTGCTGCGCGGCATCCACGTCATCGACGGGGGCCTGGCATCGGAGCTCGAATACATCGGCGCGCGTATTGACGGGCCGCTGTGGTCCGCCCACGTCCTCGAAGACGAGCCTGACAAGGTTGCAGCCGTGCATCGCGCTTTTATTGAGGCAGGTTCCCAGTGTATCGCCACCTGCAGCTACCAGGTGTCGCGCATGGGCTATGCCGAGGTTGGCCTGCCACCCGAACGCGCCGATGCAGCCCTGCTCCGTTCTGTCGCGCTGGCCCGCTCGGTGGCGGCCGAGTTTCCCGGCCGCCGCGTGCTGGTTGCCGGCTCGCTCGGCCCCTACGGCGCGGCGCTTCACAACGGCGCAGAGTACACCGGCAACTACAATTGCTCCTATGCCGATCTGGTCCGGTTCCACCGCGAGCGCATCGAGGTACTCGCCCTTGCCGCCGGACCTCAGGTCCCCGATCTCCACCCCAACGTGCAAAGATCGCCCGTTGGGGGCCCGGATCTGCTTGCTTTTGAAACCTTCCCCTCGCTCGAAGAAGTCCGCGCCGTCGGGGAAGCGCTGGCTCCCTGGCCGGGGTTGCAGGCATGGTTCAGCTTCTCTTGCCGCGACGATAAGCACGTTTCTTACGGCGAGGCCCTTGCAGATTGCGCCTCAATGGTTGCCGCGCTGCCCCAGACCGTGGCCATCGGCGTGAACTGCGTTCCGCCCCGCTGGATTCCTTCGCTCATCACCGAGCTGCGCGCCGCGTCAGACAAGCCGGTGCTGGTTTATCCGAATTCCGGCGAAGGGTGGGATGCGGCTGCACGCTGTTGGACGGGAACAAGCGATCCGGCTGAATTTGGGGCGATGGCCGCGGAATGGTTTGCCGCCGGAGCGCAGTTGGTGGGCGGCTGCTGCCGGACCCGGCCCGCGCATATTCGTGAGGTGGCGCGGGCGGCGGAGCAGATCGCTTGGGCGGAGTCGAACGCCCTACACGACTAGCGCGAGCGCGGCAGTTCCCTTACGGGGCGGGACAAAGCGGTCGGCACGCGAGGCAATGGAGAGCTTTTCGCGGCTGAGGAGCTTGCGAATCTGGGAACGGGCGTGATCGGCCCAGGGGCCGCGGTTATCCAGCCGCACATAGGACTGCCAGTGGCGCAGGGCGGGGCGGGGCTGGCCTTTGCGCTCATAGGCCAGGGCCAGGTTGTAGTGGGCGTCCGCATAGCGAGGCGCGAGGGCAACCGCGTGGCGGTAAGCGGCGATGGACTCATCCAGGCGCTCGAGCTCGTCCAGCACGTTGCCAAGATCGAAGTAAGCCAGTACGTAGCCGGGGTCGGCCTGAGTGGCGCGGCGGTAGAACTCCTCGGCGCGGCCATACTGGCGGAGATGAAAATGCAGCGTACCCAGATTGATGCTGGCCGGGGCATAGTCCGGATCGAGGTCCAGAATCTCCTCGTAGAGAGCGATGGCACGGTGCTTCTCGCCGGCCTCCTCGGACTGTACCGCGGCCAGAAAGCGATCCTGGATGCCACGGGGTCCGGCGGGGACGGGGCTGCGGAGCGGAGACGGGCCGGAGGCTGCGGACGGCAGGTCAGGCCGGCCAAGACGTTCGAAGTCGAAGAGCAGCTGGCGGCGGATGGGGTCCATTATGGCGCCGTGGTGACGGAATGCGAGGCGCGTTCCGCTTCGCACCAGGCAAGCCTCGAGCAGCGGGTTGGCCATGCCGGCCACCGCCTTCATGGCCAGGATCGAATCGCGGATGGAGGCCGCGGGTACATCGTCTTCGCGCAGAACGCGCAGAATTCTCAACTGTCCCAGATCCTGAAATGTGAAGGACTGCTGCTGCGGGATGAGTCCGGCTCTCTCCCACCCCTGCAGCTGGTGGGAACTGATTTGCAAGATGCGCAAAACGTCCTGACGGCTATAGCTGGTCACTCTTGAGCACTCCCACAGGTCGTACTCCACCCCAGTGACGAAGTCCTGTCGCTGGGGACCCCGGCACGCACTGCCCTGGGTCTTGAAATTCCGTTTTGAACACAAACCCTGAACTGGACTTCCCGGCTCAGGTCCCGGAGCTAGCTCCTGGAACAGTTACGGAGAAACCGCTCTTGCTGCGATTATGCCAAGAGTGGGCGTGGATAAGCAGAGCGGAAACCCAGCGGCAAGGAAAAACCCGTGGATAACGGGTGCTTGACTTGGTTCGTGCCGAGCTAATGTGGGGTTCAGTGCCAACGGGCAGGAGCCCAATTCGAACACCCTTTGGAAAACCCGGTCTGTTTTTTGCATCTGGAGAATTGCCTTCCCCGTTTTTTAGCCGATAGATTAGTATCGGCGTGTGCGGGATCGGTACATGGAAGTTGGAAGGGAATGACTGGGGCCCCGGTTGAAGCAAAACTCCTGCTCGCGCTCGACGAACACCTAAAGGTGCTGTCGGTCAGCAATGGCATTGAAGCTCTGCTTGGTTTCAGCGTGGAGGATTTTCTTAGCTCCAGGGTGAGCGTCAAAGACCGCATACACAAGGACGATGCCGCCATCGCCGGCATGTTGTTTTCTCCCCAAATCGAGAACAAGTCGGGCACATTCAATGTCCGGCTGAGGCACGCCGACGGACGAATACGGTGCATCAAGGGGCAGTACAGCAAGGAGCTCGCGAATGGCGGGGGGGAAGCGGTTCTCGATCTGCTGCTGCAGGACGCGAAAAGTCTGCATGAGAGTCAGGGCGAGCCGGCCAGCCTGACCACCATCGGGCCGCTGATGGATATCGTAGACGAGGCCCTCTATTTCAAGAACCGGAATCATGTGTTTACGGGAGGCAACCGGCAGAGCATCCTGGCCTTTGCCGGTCCCGGCAGAGATGGCGCCGGATTTCTCGGCAAGACCGATTACGACCTGTTTCCGGAGGAATATGCCGATATCTACTACCGACTGGAAAGGGAGGTCTTCGAGAAGAATGCTGTAGCGAGTGAATTACAGGTCACCCAGACCCCGGACGGCGGGAAGAAGTGGGTTGACAACCGGAAGTACCCGGTGAGGAACGAGAACGGAGAGATCATAGGCCTGTTCGGGGTGGCCCAGGACATCACGGAGAGGATGGACGCGCTTGAAAGGCTGCGTGAGAGCGAGGACTCTCTGCGGGAAGCGCAGAGCATCGCGGGCCTGGGCAGCTATGTGACTGATATAGGCAAGGAAGTTTGGACAAGTTCGGATGTTCTGGACCAAGTGTTCGGAATAGACAAGGAATTTGAGCGCACCGTTCAGGGATGGGTTGGCCTGGTCCATCCGGAGGATCGCGCCATGATGTTCGCTTATTTCCAGGGCGAAGTGCTTGGCCAGGGCCAGCCTTTCGACAAAGAGTACCGCATCGTTCGCCATTCAGACGGGGTAGTGCGCTGGGTTCATGGCCTGGGCCGGTTGGATTTCGACGCCGAGGGGCGGCCGGTGAAGATGCACGGCACCATCCGGGACATTACCGAACGCAAGCAGGCCGAGATTGAGGTGCGCGAGAGCAAGGAACTGCTGCAACTGTTCATCGAACACGCACCGGCCGGTCTGGCCATGTTCGACCGCGAGATGCGCTATCTGGCCGCAAGCCGCCGCTGGCTGGAAATGCATTCGCTCCTGGACCAGGAGGTGATCGGATGCTCCCACTACGAGATCTTTCCCGAAATTCGGGAAAGCTGGAAAGAAGAGCATCGACGTGCCCTCGCGGGAGAGCGGCTGCGCCCCGACGAGAGGTGCTTTGAGCGAGCGAGTGGCGCGGTGCAATGGTTAAGGCGGGAGATTATTCCCTGGCGAGCTGGGGATGGCGCCGTTGGCGGCGTCATCATCTTTTCAGAGGATATTACGCAGCAGCGGGAAACCGAGGAGCGGCTGCGGCTGGCGGCCAGCGTTTTTACCAATGCCCGCGAAGGCATCACAATTACCGATCCCACGGGCGCCATTCTCGAAGTCAATGAGATGTTCACGCAGATCACGGGCTACAGGCGCGAGGAGGTACTGGGCCAGAACCCGCGCCTGCTCAAGTCGGGCCTGCAGAGCGAGGAGTTCTACGCCAACATGTGGCGCGCACTGCTCCAGGAGGGCCATTGGGCTGGGGAAATCTGGAACAAGAACAAGAACGGCGATGTATACGCCGAGATGCTGACCATCGATGCCGTGCGTGATGCCGGCGGAAAACTGCTGCAATATGTGGCACTATTCTCCGACATAACACAACTCAAAAAACACGCGCAGCAGCTTGAACATGTGGCCCATTACGATGTGCTGACCAGCCTGCCCAATCGGGCTCTGCTTGCCGATCGGCTGCACCAGGCCATGGCCCAGGCGAACCGGCGGAAACAAATGCTTGCGGTTGCGTACCTGGATCTGGACGGCTTCAAGAGCATCAATGATCGGCATGGGCGTGACGCGGGCGACCGGCTGCTGACCTCGCTGGCCTTTAACATGAAGTGCGCCCTGCGCGAAGGCGATACATTGGCCCGGTTGGGTGGAGACGAGTTTGTCGCCGTGATGCTCGATCTGAATGATGCCGAGGCCAGCGCGCCGGTGCTGGCCCAACTGCGAGAGGCCGCAGCTGAACCGGTGCAGGTGGGCGATCTCAGCCTGCGCGTTTCGGCAAGCATCGGGGTCACGTTCTACCCGCAGCCGGAAGAGGCAGATCCGGATCTGCTGCTGCGCCAGACCGACCAGGCCATGTATCAGGCCAAACTGGCGGGCGGGAACCGCTTCCACATCTTCGATCCCGACCATGACCAGACTGTCCGTGGGCGGCATGAGAATCTGGAGCACATTCGCCATGCACTGGCAGCGCGCGAGTTTGTCCTCCATTACCAGCCCAAGGTGAACATGCGCACCGGCAAGGTGGTGGGGGCCGAGGCTCTCATCCGATGGCAACATCCGGAGCGAGGGCTGCTGCCACCTGGTATGTTTTTGCCGGTCATCGAAGATCATGTCCTGGCCATCGAGGTTGGCGAGTGGGTGATCGACAGCGCCCTTGCCCAGATGGAGTCCTGGCATGCCGCCGGGCTGGAGATTCCGGTCAGCGTGAATGTGGGCGCCCTGCAGTTGCAGCAGGCGGATTTTGTGGACCGCCTGAGCAACCTGCTTGCGGCGCATCCGCGCGTCAAGCCGTTCCGCCTGGAGATTGAAGTGCTGGAGACAAGCGCGCTGCAGGACGTGGTGAAGACCTCGCAGGTGCTGAATGCCTGTCGCGGCATCGGAGTGTCGTTTGCCCTCGACGATTTTGGCACGGGTTACTCCTCGCTGACCTATCTCAAGCGGCTGCCCGCCAGCATCCTGAAAATCGATCAGAGTTTCGTCAGCGATATGCTCGAGGACCCGGAGAACCTGAACATCCTGGAGGGCATCCTGGGACTGGCGTCGGCATTCCACCGCCAGGTGATCGCGGAAGGCGTTGAGACCTTGGAGCACGGATTGATGCTGTTGCAACTGGGCTGCGAATTAGCCCAGGGCTACGGCATCGCGCGGCCGATGCCTGCTCGCGAATTTCCGGGTTGGTTATCCGGCTGGCGGCCCGATCCGCGCTGGGCCGAGGCGCCCTCAGTCCACTCTGGCAACCGGGCGCTGCTGTATACCTCTGTCGAGCACCGGGCGTGGATCGCGGCCTTTGAAGCTTTTCTCAAGGGCAAGCGCCACGCTCCTCCGGCGCTGGATCAGCGCCAATGCCGGTTCGGCATGTGGCTCGATGCCGAGGGGCAGGACGGCGGTGAGAAGGAGCCGGCCTACCGGTCAGTAGAAGCCGTGCATCGCCAGTTCCACGATCTGGCTGCAGAGATCGTCGCATCGAAGGCCCAGGGCAGGAACTCGGAAGCGCTTGGACGTTTGGGCGAATTGCATGGCCTTTGCGACGATCTTCTTGAGCAGTTGGAGATGTTAAGGCAGGGGTGCTAGAGCGAAGCCAGAACCGGCCTTCGCGCTTCATGCCTTAAATGTTCCGCCACTCAACTCTTAAGCCACAACACGAAAATGGCCTCCATTGGGAGGAGGCCACTCTGCACATGGACTTTTCTTCTTGAGAGGAGGTAAAACTGGAGCCGAAGATCGGACTTGAACCGATGACCTGCTGATTACGAATCAGCTGCTCTACCAACTGAGCTACTTCGGCTTGCTCTTCAGATTGTATCGTTGCGCCGGTGGAAGGTAAAGTTGAGCGGTACAGCGAAACCGGAGTTGACCTATCGTGAAGGCAGGGTCGGCGAGGGGCTTTTTCAACAGGGGAAAGGCGCCTGGGAGATATTCAATAACGGCACCTAAACTCCAGTTCCGCTCCGGCTGCTGCGCGCACGGCAGCAGTTGCATGTAGGCTTATCAATTTCAGGCGAGGTGAAGCATGACCATTCTGGCACAGACTGTTCAGCTTGCATTCAAGATCGCAATCGTATGGACCACGGGGTTTCTGCTGGCGGTTGCGGTCCAGGCCCTGCTGCCCGACAAAGTGGGGCTTACGCTCTACGGCAAAGAAACCGCCCTGCTGGTGCCTTTCAATCGCATTGGATTCTGGACCTGTCTGCTGGCGGCGGTGACGGTGACCGCGCTGGTGGTTCTCCGGGCCATGGCTGCCGACATAGGCTGGAGTTCGCTCCACTAGGGCGCGGAAAAAGCCGTCTTGAATCAGGGCAAGACCTTACAGGGCGGTTATACTTCTCCCCATGCAGAACGACCCGCTCGTGGAATGGCAGAGGCTCACGGAGACCTATAGCAAGATGTACGACGATGAGCTGCTTGAACTGGCAGCCGACTCCGCCGACCTGACCGAAGCGGCGCGGCAGGTACTCGGCGACGAGATGAGGAAGCGCGGTCTGGAAGATCCGCGCACAGCGAGCCAGGCTCGGAAAGAAGCAGGCCTTCCCTGGGCACCGCAACAGGATCCCGGCGTCAATACATCGGACATCGACCTGTTGGGCAGCGGCGCGGCGGTGCAGGATGGCGATGTTCCCCACGAATACACATGGAAGACGGTGCTTTGCGAGTGTGAGGATCGTGAGGAGGCATGGCAAATCTGCGAGGTGTTGAGGCGAGCCGGCATCGAGAGCTGGATCGAGGGGCCGGGGGGATCGTATTCTCCGTATTCTCAATTGGACCAGAGAAGTCCCCGCATACTGGTCGCCGCCGATCGATTTGACGAAGCGCGCGAGATTGCCGCGCGGCCGATTCCAAAGGAGATCGTCGAGTTATCCAAAATGCAGGCGCCGGAGTTCGAGACGCCTGTCTGTCCAAACTGCGGCGCCGGAGACCCTGTGCTTGAAAGCGTGGACCCGTTCAACACGTGGAAATGCGAAGCATGCGGGAACGAGTGGACTGAATCGGCGGACTTGAAGGAGAGCCCGGAAAGCGCCGAATCATAAACCGCTAAAAACGGAAAGAGCCGCCCGGCAACAGGGCAGCTCTCTCCTCAGGGAGAATAGTTCCAACGGAGGCAAAACCATCAGAACTTTCTGGCTGCATAGTAGGAGAGGGGGAAGGGAGTGTCAAGGAGAAATCTCTGCTGGAATAAGTATTTCTATTTCATATAGTTAGCGAAGGCTGTCCAGCAGGTGAGCGGCAAAACTCTTCGGCGTATGTTCGCCTTTCTTCACCCGTCAATTCCCGTCTTTTAGGGGTGTTTCTTCGGGTTTATGTCCTGTTTTCCACAACCCTATACCGCAGTTAACCCTTCGGATGCGGACCTTTGATCGACTGAGGCGTTTCGTCCCATTCTTCCCGCAAATCTATACGGATAAATTCTTCGTCGAAGACCGAGGAGGCAGGCTTTCCTCGCATAATGCGGTACAGCGCCCTGCCGCCGCCGAGGAAGAATCCCAGCAAAAGCGCGGCGCTGCCCCCGATGATCACGATAGCGGCAATGCCCATGAGCAGCTTGGTGGTTTTTGTGACCTCAGATTCCGATGACTGAGGAAGCGCGGTGAGATCGGCTTCATAGTGGACCATTTCGAGCAGCTTGTGGCTTTCGTCGGGAATGGCGTCGCCGCTGACCAGCACAACGAGAGGGCCGCTGCGCCGGACTTCAAGCGAAGCCAGGTCGGAATCCTGGAGCGGCTTGGGCCAGGGCGGCTGGGCCTTACTTCCCGCTTTGATGTAGTCGCGAATCCGCGGCTCCTGCGCCTGGGCCATCTGTGGCGTGGGATAGTCGATGATGGTGAGCGTGGCGGGTCCGGAGTTGAGCGCGTAATTTGCGGTTACGGCCTCGGCGCCACGGTCAAAGCCCACCAGGCCAGGCGGCAACACGCCGCCCGCTCCCGCGTAGCCGGCCGGTCCTACCGCGTAGTGCGTAGTCTGGGGATCGAGCGAAGCGTGGGGAAGATTCGCCAGAATGGGCGGCATCATCGCCTTGGTTCCCGGCGGGTTGGGCACAACGCTAGCCAGTTCGCGCATTTCAGCGGCGGACATGGGCCCGATGTGCGAAAAGGTTGCATCCACCACCGTGTCGCCCTTCCAGAAAAGCACCCGGTTGTGGTCGGAGGTCGCGCCGGCGCCTATGTCCTCCTTGATCCATCCATTCTGGCGGTAGAAGGAGTAAGCGCCGTAAGCGCCGCTGGCGTCCTGGAAGCGCAGCGCGCGCACGCTGAGGGTCTCGCCCTCGCGCTTGTAGGTGACGGAGGCGCCGCCGGTATAGTCGTATTCCTTGAGGGCGGCTGCATTGGCCGGATCGGCCTGCGCAGGATCGGCGAGGGATTTGGGAGGCTCTGTTTCCACCCACCCATCAAGGGCGTCGGGCAGCAGCGCTCGGGGCGACGGCGGAAGCATCAGAGTCGTCACCGCCTCTTTGGCGGTGGGCTTGCTGTTTGCATTGCCCGGCGCGGCTGCTCTTGCCGGCGCGGTCTGCGCCGCGGCAGAGCCTGCGCTCCCGGCCAGCAGGGCCGAGCAAACCAGAATTGGAATCCAACGCATGAATGTGCTCCGTCTTCAGGGTACACGCCAACACCCCACGGACATGGACCCGTCCCCCCACCCCAGCGAGCAGAGATCGCTCGCCGGGGACCCCGAGCCGTGGGGACCCCGCCACGTCCGCCGAGGCGCAAATGCGGAAATGTCACCCTCTCATCTTTGACACTGCGGGAGCGGGAAAGGTTCCTGAAGTCAGCCTTGGTCGCCGTTCCAGGGCGTAAAGCGCGGCAGCCAGCGAGGGACATTGCTCTTGTAGCGCAAATACTCCTCAGGGTGGCGGCGGGTGAGCGAGGGCTCCTCGTGCAGGCGGACGAAGAGATTGAAACCAACACAGGCCAGCACAGCTTCGATCACGATGCCGCGGTTCCAGAAGAGGATTGCCTCACCGGCAAGCGCGACCAGGACGCCAACGTACATGGGGTTGCGCACATAGCGATAGAAGCCGCTCACCACCAGGCGCTCCGGAGGCGCGACGGGTATGAGCGTTCCCCGGCCCACATAGATGAAGCGGCGAATGGATTCAAGACCCGGCGTGAGCCCGGCAAAGATGAGCGCGGCGGCGATGAGCGTCTGCCACAGCGGTTCGCCGGCGGGAATGCGGAAGCGCGTGATCCACAGCGGCAGATAGATGAGCAGGATCCCCGGCCCGCCGAAAACGGCGAACAGGATTGAGAAGACAATGTTGCGGCGATGGGTGGGCATGGTCAAGCAAACTTGGGTGCACCGGTTTCAAGCGGCGCCGGCGGAAGCGGCGGGTAGAGTATGTCGCCCAGCTCCTTATAACGGCCGCCGTAGAATATCAGCGCATACTCCCGTATCCCCGTGCTCAAAGGCCCTCCAAGGCAGATGCTGGCCAACAGCGCGAAGCCGAATGCAAGCACGCCAAAGAAGACTTCGAGAAGAATGCCGACAACCGCGGATGCGCCCGTGGAATCCGCGAAGGCGGAGTGCAGACCGAATTCAACCGCCGCAAGTGAACCGGCCAGCATGAGCCCCGGAATAATCAGCACGATGAACAAGCCGATCGTCGCAATAAAAGGCAGCACCACTCGCAGCAGCGCGTAAACGAGAAACTGCCTCTTCTCGGCCCTGATGCGAGCCCACACCTGGATCCAGGCCTCGCCGGCCGTTGCGTCATCGAGCGCGAAATGCGGCAGCATCAAATCGCGCAAAATCAAGTCGGTCACAATTGCAGCGAGCGCCAGCAGAAGGAAGATGGGAATAAGGGGCAAAACAAGAGACAGCAACAATCCGAGGTCGAGATGGCCTCCGTTTTGAGTCTCTTGAAACAGATGCCAGAACCCAGCGGCAAACGGAATCGCGACCAACACCACCAGCAGCACAAAGCAAAATCCCACCACCAGGTTCAGCCAGAAAAAGCGCATTGCCTGGGTTCGATAGATCCACCAACCCGGCCGAATCTCCTTTGTGTTGTGGATCAGGCAATGAAAGTAAGCAAACCGAAGCCGCGTGATCAAGTAGAACACCACAATGGACAAGATAATCGCCACCAGCACGGCCGCCACAATCGCGGCGATCCACACCGGCGCAAGGTGGAACGGCGGAGTGACCATCGGTCCATGTCCCGACGATGTACCACTACCGTGCGTCGAGGACTGGAAATTGCTCCCGAGTCCTTCCGTGATGATCGCGACCAGGCCAAGCTTCAGATAGGTTCCCCAGCTGAATGGCCTGAAGAGGAACTCCCTGGTGCGTTGAATGGCAGGCGAAACGGCATCGGCGGCAGAGATGGTGCGCATATGAGACCTTTCCGAAACAGGCATAGCGTAGCACGGAACTACGCAAAATCTAGGTGCGAAGTTCCGCGGCCGGGTGCGGAATCTCACACAACCACGCATCGAACGCAGCCAGCGCACGCTCGCACTGGATGCGATGCCACTCTTTCTTGTCGCGGACTTTCTTGCGCAGCTCTTCTTCGAGAGGTTCGAGGAGGTCGAACGTGATGTTGGCGGGTTGAAAGTCCTTGGGGTCGGCGTGGGTGATGTAGTGGACCAGCGAGCCGAGAGCGGTCGCGCGCGGAACGGGCACCGGCTCTTCGCCGCGCGCGATTGCGGCGGCGTAAATTCCAGCTAACATTCCTGTTGCGATGGACTCGGTATAGCCTTCTACGCCTGAAAGTTGGCCGGCGAAGAAAATGCCCGGCTCCTTCTTGAGGCGCAGGTTTTCGTCGAGCAGCAGCGGCGCGCAGATGTATGTATTGCGGTGAATCTGGCCGTAGCGGAGAAAGCGGGCCTTTTCAAGGCCGGGAATAAGGCGCAGAACGCGGGCCTGCTCGCCGAACTTCAAATGGTTCTGGAAGCCGACCAGGTTGTAACTGTCGGCGCGTAGATTTTCCTTGCGCAGTTGCACCACGGCCCAGGGCGTCTTGCCGGTGCGCGGGTCGCGGAGGCCTACCGGCTTCATGGGACCGAAGCGCAGCGTGTCGCGGCCGCGGCGGGCCAGAACTTCGATGGGCAGGCAGCCTTCAAAGTAATCCAGCTTCTCCCACTCTCTGGCTTCGGCGGCCTCGGCGGCCAGCAGCGCATCGAGAAAGCGGTCGAACTCCTCGCGGTTCATGGGGCAGTTGATGTAGTCGGCGGTGCCCTTGTCCCAGCGCGCGGCCATGTAGACGCGATTCATGTCGATGGATTCGGCGTCGACGATGGGGGAGATGGAGTCGTAGAAGGCCAGGTGGCCGGAGCCGGTGAGGCGCTCGATCTCGCGGCTGAGGGCGTCGGAGGTGAGCGGGCCGGTGGCTAAGATCGTGCACTTCGTGCCGTCCTGGTTTTGGACGAGTGAAGTGCTTAGACTAGTGACCTCTTCGCGAATCACGCGAATGGAGGGTTCGGCGGCGATGGCCGCGGCGATGAGCCGGGAGAACTCGACGCGATCCACGGCCAGGGCGTGACCGGCGGGGACTGCGGTCTGATCTGCAATGCGCAGCAGGGCGGAGCCGGCGCGGCGCATCTCCTGCTTGAGCAGCCAGGGCGCCGTATGGAGCGACTCGCTCTTGAGCGAGTTGGAGCAGACCAGCTCTCCGAAGTCGGTGGTTAGGTGGGCCGGGGTCAGACGGGTTTTTCCGTCCACCACGGCGCGCATCTCGTAAAGATCCACTTCGCAGCCGAGCCGTGCGGCGGTGAGCGCGGCTTCAGGGCCGGCCAGTCCGCCGCCGATGACACAAATCTTCATTTTGCGGGCTCCGCCTGCTCTGCTTCGGCGGCCGCTACCCCAGCCAGGCGTTCAAGTGCGTCGCCGCTGACGCGCACGTTGCGCCATTCGTCAAGGAACTCAGCGCCCATGGCGCGATAGAAGTCGATGGCCGGGGTATTCCAGTCCAGGACCTCCCATTGCAGCCGCGGGCAGCCCTTCTGGACGGCGCTGGCGGCTACCTGCTGGAGCAGCGCCTTGCCGATGCCCCGACCCCGGAACTCCGGCTGAACAAAGATGTCTTCGAGATAGATGCCTGGCCGCCCCAACCAGGTGGAGTAGTTGAAGAAGTACAGGGCAAAGCCTGCCGGCTGGCCGTCGTGGTCGGCGATAAGGCAGTAGTAGACAGGGTTGGGCCCAAATCCGTCGCGCAGCAGGCCTGCCTCGGATGCGGACACGGCGTCCGGCGCGCGCTCGTAGGCGGCCAGCGCGCGAATGAAAGCCAGAATCTGCGGGACATCCGCAGCCGTTGCGGTCCGGATCATTGTCGCCATGCGTCTATTTTAGAGTGTGATACAGGCCACACGCATGGGCCATTCGGACGCACTAACATGGTAGGTTGAGTTTGTTTGGCGGAATGCACCCGGAGGGCCATGGCTGCGGGACGGTGCAACTCGAGGCCGGGTTCAAGCGTCCCTGGATACAGCATGAGCGCAGCTTCAGGCACGGTCAGGCGAATACTTCCTGCCGCGCCCCCCTTGTGCCGGGTGCGCGATTGGATTTAACTTTGGTTTTGCCATGAAATGCAATCTGCGCGCCGGGCTTTCAAGCCGCAGTGGCTGCCCGGCCGCAGAGGAAGCTGGATTCCGGGTCTTTGCGGCGATCTGCCGCAGGGCAATGGTTCGCAAAGGCACGCTTGCTGGAGATGAACCTCTGGCCCTCTCCGGCGGGTCCGACGAGTATTGAAACATACGATTTTTTAGAGCGCGCTGCCAACATGGTTCGCGCCGCTCCCAAGGAGAAGAAGATGAAACGCAACCTCTCACTTTGGCTGGGCCTGCTGGCCTTTGCCCTGTTGCCCGCATTTGCACAAGCACCTACTGGACCCACGGGTAAAATTCACGGCCATGTGACCAATCCCACCGGCGAGCCCCAGGGTAGCGGCACGGTGAGCCTGTCGACAGACGGCGGCGCGACCTTGAAGTTCACCTTTCCGGTGGGTCCGGATGGCAACTATTCCGGCGAGGCGACTCCCGGCGCCTATTCGGCTGTTTACCGCGCGGCCGATACGCCCGTCGGCAAGATGGTCGACATGTACAGGGGCGTGAAGATTGTGGAAGGCCAGGATGTGACTCAGGACATCGACATGTCGCGCCAGGATTTCATCGACAAGATGCCTGCAGAACAGAAGAAGGCTCTGGAAGACCTGAAGAAGCAGAATGCGGAGGCCATCAAGGCCAACCAGGTCATCAACAGCCTCAACGCCGACCTGAAGCTTGTGAACCAGGACATCAAGGACGCCGAGAACGCGCGCGCCCAGGCCACGCAGGATTTGGGAGCGACAGCTACGCGGGATGCGGTGGAAGCCAAGGCGACCGATATCAGGAATGCGAAGTACAACGAGATCGAAACCCTGATGACGAAGGACACCACGCTCATGCCGGACCAGTCCATCCTGTGGACGAACCTGGCGCGCGCGGATCTTGGCCTGAAGAAGTATGACGATGCGGAAACCAACTACAAGAAGTCTCTTGCGCTGGAGACCGCATCCAAGAAGCCGAAGCCGGAGGTAATCGGCGTAGCCGACGCCGGCTTGGGTGAGGTTTACGCGCGGCAGGGCAAGGTTCCAGAAGCGAACGCTGCCTTTGACGCAGCAGCCAAGGCCGATCCCACGCGGGCTTCGTTCCACCTGCGCAATGAAGCAGTCATCTTCTTCCAGGAGAGGAACGCAGATGCCCAGGTGAAGGCGGCCGACGAAGCCCTCGCCGTCGATCCCAACCAGGCCATCCTCTACTACATCAAGGGCCAGGGGCTTATTCAGCAAGCCACCATCGACCCCAAGACGAATCGGATCATTCTGCCTCCCGCCTGCACCGAGGCTTACCAGAGGTACCTGGCGCTGGCTCCCACGGGCCCATATGCCGTAGAGGTCAAGGGAATCCTGGATCAGGCGGGAGAGAAGATCAACTCCAACTACAAGGCTCCCGCCAAATCGAAGTAGCAAGCTGCATCGCTTGATGTTCTCTTGAGGGACGCGTCCGATTGCCGGATGCGTCCCTCAGTGTTTCTGGGCTTTCTCGAGTGCTGTTCAAAAACACTCTCGCCTTCCTGAACCTCTACAATCCATTGCATGAGCTCTGTATTGCCCAGCTATGAGGAAGCCGCGGCGCAGGTTGCCGCATACGCCGGCCGACTGGGCCAGTTCCGGCCTTCGGTCGAACGGGTAGAGCTTGGCCGGGCGCCGGGGCGCGTGCTTGCGCGGCCTCTGCCCGCAGACCGCGATCAGCCGCCCTTTGCCCGCTCAACCCGCGATGGCTTTGCCTGCCGGGCTCAAGAGGCCTCCGCGCATGTACCTCTCGCCATCGCCGGCGCCACACGCGCGGGCGAGGCGCCGGCCGGCAAGTTGCCGCCAGGCGCTGCCTGGGAGATCATGACCGGCGCCCCGGTTCCACCTGGCGCCGATGCCGTGATGATGCTGGAGCATGTGGAGACAGCCAATGGACAGGTGAGGCTGGCTCCGAAGCGCGCCATTGCGGCAGGCGAGAACATCGTCGCCCAAGGCGTACAGGCGCGCCAGGGAGATGAACTGCTCCCTGCCGGAACTGCAATCGCGTCCGCGCAAGTGGCCCTGGCAGCGGCTTGCGGCCACGCCGCTCTCGAGGTCTTCGTCCGGCCGCGCGTGGCCATCCTTACCACCGGCGACGAGATTGTGCCGGTCAAGTCCTTGCCTGCCCCCGGCCAGATTCGCAACTCGAATGGCCCCATGCTGGCGGCGATGGTGGTGGCGGCGGGCGGCGAGCCATGGGTTCTGCCTACTGCGTCAGACAATGCGCGGGCTTTGGACACAGCACTTGCCCAGGCCGGGGAGGCCGACCTACTGCTGATCACGGGGGGTGTCTCGGCGGGCAAATTCGATCTTGTCGAGCCGGCTCTGGCTCGCGCCGGCGCCCGTTTCTTCTTTAACGGCGTGCGCATCCAGCCCGGCAAGCCGCTGGTCTTCGGGGAGATACCCAGGCACCGCAACACGGCCGGCAATCCGGCCGGCAGTGCAGCCAGCAAGACGGCCGGCAACGCAGGGGCGCGCTCGCCCATCCTGCCGCGCACTTTGCCGTTCTTCGGGTTGCCGGGAAACCCGGTCTCTTCGGCGGTTACGTTCTTGCTGTTTGCGGCGCCGGTGCTGGCTGCGCTTGCCGGGAGTCTTGAATTCGGTCCGCGCTTTGCGCTGGCGCGGCTGGCCCCGGCAACCGGTAAGCATGGAAAGGCGGATCTGACGCGCTTTCTGCCTGCAAAATGCACGTTCGGAGCCGTCGGCCAGTTGCCGGAGGTGGCGCTTGTTCCCTGGCAAGGCTCCGGCGATCTGGCCGCCATGGCCTGTTCCAACTGCTTTCTGGTTTTGCCGGAAGTCCCCCATCATCCAGAGCCAGGCGCGATCGTCCGCATATTGCTTTATTGAGGAACACAATGGCGAAATCCTCGCAACTTTCGCACTTCAACGAAGTCGGCCAGGCTTCCATGGTGGATTTAAGCGCCAAGCAGCCAACCCGCCGCACGGCGACCGCCTCGGCCTTTATCGAACTGTCAGCCGCCGTGCTTGCGGCATTGCCTGCCAACCCCAAAGGGAATCCGCTGGAGGTGGCGCGCATCGCCGGCATCCAGGCAGCCAAGCGTACTTCCGATCTGATTCCCATGTGC
>Ga0326727_10015228_pt1 | contig 16569 bp, 11 predicted proteins | sample MB2enrmetagenome_FD_207643 | JGI IMG/M metagenome (GOLD analysis project Ga0326727, IMG submission 207643) | Lab enriched peat soil microbial communities from McLean, Ithaca, NY, United States - MB29MY | ecosystem: Environmental > Terrestrial > Soil > Wetlands > Peat | place: USA: New York...
GCACATCACCATCGAGGTCTTCCGCGACATGGGACTGGCGTTTGCCGCCGTGCTCATCCTGATCTACGTGCTGGTGGTTGGCTGGTTCCGCTCCTTCATTGTGCCTCTGATCATCATGGCGCCCATTCCACTTACCTTGGTGGGCATCATGCCGGCTCACGCCATGCTGGGCGCATTCTTCACGGCGACCTCGATGATCGGCTTCATCGCCGGAGCCGGCATCATCGTACGCAACTCCATCATCCTTGTCGATTTCATCGAGCTTCGCGTCCGCCAGGGAATGCCGATTGCAGAAGCCGTGATCGACGCCGGCGCAACTCGCTTCCGCCCCATGCTGCTGACCGCGGCGGCGGTGGTGGTCGGCGCCAGCGTAATTCTTACCGACCCCATCTTTCAGGGACTGGCATTGTCTTTAATTGCCGGAGCTATAGCCTCGACCTTCCTCTCCTGGCCGACCATTCCGGTGCTTTACTACATGGTTCACTCCCGGAACGAATCCGGTACAGGGCCTCAACCCGAAACAGACCTCATCACAGAAAAAGGAGACTCCTTATGACAGTTGAACGCGGTGTGCGCCTGATAGCAGGCGTGATCGTGCTCGTATCACTCGCTCTGGCGTATTTCTTCTCGCCCTACTGGCTGTGGCTGACGGCTTTTGTCGGGCTCAACCTGCTGCAGTCGGCATTTACGAACTGGTGCCCAGCTATGTCGATGCTGCGCGGCCTGGGGCTGAAAAGCGGAGACGGCTGCGCCACCAAGTAAACGGTAAGAACTGCTTTAGCTGAACAAGCAAGAGGGGAATATACTGGTCATATCGTAATAGCCCCAAGCGATGCGACCAGAACTAGCCCAAGCAATCGATCTACTGCACCGCAATACACCCGAAGCCGCCGCGGAGGCCATCGGGGTGCTGCAGAACACGGTCTATTCATTCAGCATGAAGCTCTGCGGACATCCTGAAGATGCGGAAGACACCATGCAGGAGGTGCTCTACCGTTCGCTGGGCCATTTGGCGAAGATTCAAGATCCGCAGGCTCTCGCCGTCTGGCTTTACACCGTGACTCGGAACCGCTGCTGGCGGATGCGCCGCAAGGGCGTTTATGCGCCCAAGCAAACGCTGTCGCTCGACGAACTAATGCCGGATGAAACGGAGTTGGGGCGACTGCTACAGGATTCCGCGGCTAATCCGGAAGGCAACCTGCTCCACGCTGAGCAGCATCATCTCGTGCATCAGGCCATCCTGCGCATACCGGCGTCCTTGCGCATCGTCCTTGTACTCCACGACATGGAGGAGATGACCACCGAACAAGTGGCGCAGATTCTCGATTTACAACCCGGGACGGTCCGGGTCCGATTGCACAGAGCGCGCCTCTCCGTGCGCAAAGAGATGAGCAGTATTCTGAGCGCGGCGCCTAAGCAGACATACAAACAAAAACCTGCCAGAAAAAAGGCTCAAGGCATTCCGCCAAAAGAGGCACAGCGTCCCGCTGAGTGCCGCGAATTGTTCTTAAACCTTTCTGAGTATCTGGATGGCCGAGTTGAGTCCCGCACTTGCAACCAGATGCGCGAACATATCGAAGCATGTCCAGCGTGTGTGGCATTTCTACGCGACTTGCGCGTCGCCATTGATCGCTGCCGCTCCCTCGAGCTTCCCTGTGACCCGGCCGTCGCATCTCGTTTGCGTTCCATCCTCACCCAGGAGTACTTGCGCATGCTTGGTATCCAAGGCAAATATTAACTATCAGTTGAACTATAACGATTCCCCGCTCGCCAGTCATTCTTTAATTAACGAGTAAAACCATGATGGACGTACTGAGGCTGGGCGATTTGCATAGGCGTTTACAGAATAGTAACTGTAAACGCCGCAGTGTTCATTAATACAACTCTGATGGCAATGATGGGGAGTTTAGTCTGTATCTCGCCTAGGGCTGTTTCAAAACCCACACCTTATGACAAGATCGGATCGAAGAGATCCGGCCGTTTGTTTCTCATTCTCGATTTAGAGTCAAAGTGGAGTTTGTAATTCAACCGATTCGAACTGCTTTGCAGTACCAGTGCATATGGAATTCCGGACGGTTGTGCAGCCTACCGCACCGTACCCGCGTCGCTTGCCGGCCAGTAGACGAAAGCAGCCTTGCCGTATATGAAGGAGCGCTCCACAGAGCCGAATTCGCGGCTATCGGAAGAAATCGACCGGTGGTCGCCCATCATGAAATAGCTGCCCTCGGGAATCACGATCTCCGGCATGGATTTCGCATCACGGTACTCTTCGGGGACATACGGTTCAGACTGCGGCTGGCCGTTGAGCCAGACCGTGCCGTGGTCGATGCGCAGCCGGTCGCCGGGCAGGGCGATGACGCGCTTGATGTAGCTTTTCTCCGGGTCGCGCGGGTAGTGAAAGACCACTACGTCGCCCCGCTCGATGGCCGTAAAGTGGTAGACGAACTTGTTGACGAAGAGGCGGTCCTGATCCTCCAGCCGCGGCAACATGCTGGTGCCTTCCACGCGCACCGGCTGGTAGAGGAAGACAACGATGAGGAATGCAATGGCGATGGAGATCAGGATATCGCGCAGCCAGAGCTTGAAGCCAGCGGCTTTACCGGGTGGCTCAGGAGCTGGGGCGGGAGGCGCCGGGTTCAAATCTCTCCCAGGCGCAGCAGCCTGATCATGATTGGGAAAGTATGGTGGAATCGCTTCCATCGGCTCCTTCTTGTGCAAAATCAATGAGTTACAAGTTCATTCCGGCGAAATGAGTCATGAACACTCCAATTGCCCGCCTGATTCGAGTGTAATCGTTCTTCCACGCAAAAGGCCAGAGGCGAGAAAATGCACATTTGCCGGTGCAAACTGCCGGCTTGCCGGGCCGGGCTACCCCGTAGCCGTCCCGCCGCGATACTCTTAAAGCCAACGTGATCAGAGACGATCGACAACCCGGCTCGGCTCCGCAACCCCACCCCTTGGACAAGATTCCCGCCGACCTGACACCGTTCATGCGGCAGTGGACGGCAGCCAAGCGGGAGAATCCGGATGCGCTGCTGTTTTTTCGCATGGGAGATTTCTACGAACTCTTCTACGACGATGCGGTGACGGTGAGCCGAGAGTTGCAACTGACACTGACGGCGCGGGACCGGGAGCGGAACCAGCCGATGTGCGGGGTTCCGTATCACGCGGTGGAGAGCTACCTGATGCGGCTGCTGCGCAAGGGCTACCGCGTGGCCCTCTGCGACCAGATGGAGGACCCCAAGCTCACGAAAAAGATCGTCCGGCGCGAGGTGACGCGAGTGCTCTCGCCGGGGACGGCGCTGGATGCCGGGCTGGGGCAGGAACAGAACAATTTTCTGGCGGCGTATTTCGAGACTGGAGGCGCGCCTAAGGTCAAAGGCCAGGCAGAGACGGTGTGCGCGGTGGCGTTGCTGGACGTTTCCACGGGTGAGTTTCGCACAGCGGAGTTTCAGGGCGCAGCGGCACGACAGCAGGCGGTGGACGAGATTGTGAAGGCCGGGTCGAGCGAGGTGTTGGTGGCGGCGAGCACGGAGTTGCCGGGGCAACTGGAGCGGATTCCGGCGCGGACGCGCGTCGAGGACTGGGTTTGGACTCGGGAGTTTGCGGTGCCGCTGGTGGAGCGGCAATTGAATGTGCGGTCGCTGGAGGGGTTTGGGCTGACTGGGCATCCGTCGGCGGCAATTGCGGCCGGAGCAGTGCTGCACTATGTGCGCACCACGCAGAAGAATGAAGCGCTGCACATCGACAGCCTCAAGTTTGAGGAGCATTCGACGGCGCTGGAGCTGGACCAGGTGACGGTACGGAATCTGGAACTGGTGGAACCATTGTTCGCCGGACAGGACGACCGGGCGACGCTCTTTCACACAATGGATTCGTGCCAAACGCCGATGGGCAAGCGGCTGCTGCGGGCTACGATTCTGCGGCCGCTGGTGGACGCCGAGGCGCTCGCGGGCCGCTATGAGGCGGTGGGCGAGGCGCATGGGGATCTGGTTAAGCGCGAGGAGATTCGACGGGCATTTGCGGGGCTTTTGGATTTGGAGCGTCTGCTGGCGCGGCTGAGTTTGGATTCGGCCGGAGCGCGGGACGTGCGGGCGCTGGCCGCGAGTTCAAGCCGATTGCCGGGGCTGAAGCGGGCGCTCGACGCGATGCGGGCAGCGCGGTGGCGGGAGTTGGCGGAGCGGCTGGACACGCTGGACGATGTAACGGCGCGGATACAGGCGACGCTGGTCGCGGAGCCTCCGCTGACACTGGTCGATGGCGGTGCGATTGCCACGGGCGTGGACGCGGAGCTGGATGAACTGCGTACGATTTCAAGGACTGGCAAGCAACAGATTGCGGCCATCGAGGAGCGGGAGCGGGCGCGGACGGGAATCGCTTCGCTAAAGTTGCGCTATAACTCAGTTTTCGGCTATTACATCGAGATCACCAAAGCGAACATGGCCTTGGCGCCGGCCGATTATGAGCGCAAACAGACTTTGGTGAATGCGGAACGGTTTACGACGCCCGAGCTGAAAGAATATGAGCGCAAGATTCTCTCCGCTCATGAGCGGTGCATCGAGATTGAGAAGCGGATCTTTGCCGAGTTGCGGAGGACGGTGCTGGAGGCGGCGGGGCGCATCAGGCGAACGTCGGCGGCCGTGGCGGAGGCAGACTTGCTGGCTTGCTTTGCGCACCTGGCGGCTGGGCGCAAGTATGTGCGGCCTGTCATCGACCAAGACCCGGTGATCGAGGCCAAGGCTGCGCGGCATCCGGTCATTGAGCAATGGATGGAGGAGACGCGCGAAGGGAGGTTCATTCCCAACGACATCTATTTGAACGCGGCGGGAGATGGGCCGAGCCTGCTGTTAATCACCGGCCCGAATATGGGCGGCAAGAGCACTTATCTGCGCCAGGCGGCAATGCTGGTGCTTCTTGCGCAGATGGGCAGCTTTGTTCCGGCCGAGAGCTTGCGGTTTGGCCTCGTGGACCGGATCTACACACGCATCGGGGCTAGCGACAACGTGGCGCGAGGCCGCTCGACTTTCATGGTGGAGATGACGGAGACGGCGACGATTCTGAACACCGCGACCAGCAAATCGCTGATCCTGCTCGACGAGATGGGGCGCGGCACGGCGACCTTTGACGGGCTTTCGCTGGCCTGGGCGACGGTGGAGTTCCTTCATGCGGAAACCCGCGCGCGGACGCTCTTTGCCACGCACTATCATGAGCTGACCATGCTGGCCGAGAAGTTGCCGCGCGTACGGAATCTGCGCGTGGGGGTGAAGGAGGGCGCGGACGGGATTGTCTTTCTGCATAACATCGAGCCAGGCGCGGCCAGCAAGAGTTATGGCATCGAGGTGGCGCGGCTGGCGGGACTGCCCGCCGCAGTGATCGAGCGGGCTAGGCACCTGCTGCGGCAGCATGAGCGTCAGGAGCGGCAGAGCGTGCAGGTGGAGACAGCAGCCGAGCCGGTGCAGTTAACGATCTTCACGCCGCTCTCGCAGCGTATTGTGGACCGAATCGAGGCGGCAGAGGTGAACCAGTTGACGCCGTTGCAGGCGCTGAATCTGCTGGAAGAACTTCAGCAGGAGTTGAAGGGAACGAAGGACTAGGGAGCGCAGCCTGAAATGAACGCGAAGGCAATGACGGTGGCCGGAATTATGAGCGGGACCTCGGCTGACGGGATCGACGTGGCCTTGGTGCGGATTGCACCGGGCAAACTGCGGCCTGGGCTGAAGTTGATGGCGCATGAGGGATTTGCGTTTCCGGCGGCTCTACGGCGCGCGGTTCTGGCGGCGATGAACGCGTCTGAAACTTCGACAGCGGAGCTGGCGCGGCTCCATTGGCGGCTCGGGCTGGCCTACGCCGAGGCGGTCAGCACGACGCAGAAGCGGTACGACGTGAAGCTGGAACTGATTGGTTGCCACGGACAGACGCTCTATCATCAGCCGGGCGCGGAGAGCTACGGGGGCCGGCGCTTCGGCTGCACCTGGCAGTTAGGCGAGGCGGCGGTGATTGCCGCGGCGGCTCAGGTTCCCGTGGTTTCGAACTTCAGGCCGGCGGATATGATGGCCGGGGGGCAAGGAGCGCCGCTGGTTCCGCTGCTGGACTATGTGCTTTTTGCCGACCGCAAGCGCGGGCGCGTGCTGCAGAACATTGGCGGCATTGCCAACCTGACCGCGATTCCCGCTGGGGCGGCACAGGATGCAGTGATTGCCTTCGACACCGGCCCTGGGAACATGGTAATCGATGCGCTGGCGCAGGAGCTTTTCAATAAAAAATTTGACCGCAACGGAGGCATTGCCGCGCGGGGCAGAGTACTCGGGCCGGTGATGGCCGAGGCGCTGGATAACCCTTACTTCAAACTGAAGCCGCCGCGCACCGCGGGACGGGAGCAGTTTGGGCGCGCTTACGCGGCGGAGTTTTTGGTTGCGTGCCGGAGGCATAGCAAGAAGCCCGAGGACGCGCTGGCCACGGCAACCGCGTTAACCGCCGAGACGATCGCGCAGAGCTACAAAACATTTGCCCGGCGAGGAATGAGGGGCCGCGAAGTGGATTACATTGTCTCCGGTGGCGGGGCGCGCAATGCGACGCTGATGGCCATGATGGCTGCGAGACTGGAGCCGATGGGTTGCGAGTTGGCCGCCAGCGAGGAGTTCGGTCTGCCCGCCGAAGCCAAGGAGGCCGCAGCCTTTGCGCTGCTGGCCTGGCAGACTTGGCATCATCTGCCGGGAAATGTGCCCAGGGCAACCGGCGCGGCGCGTCCGGCGGTCCTGGGGCAGATCACATATGCGTAGACTGCATGCACGATCCGGCCTTTAGCTTTCTTGAAATGCACGGAATTGCCTGAAATTCAGAGGGTTCACGGCAAGCCGCCCAAACTGCGGAGCGACCCTCTCAACCTTTTGGCGGCTTGATTCGTCTACCAAAGCAGGAATGAAGTTTGCCATTCCGGACGACGTATAGTGTTGGCTGGCGGAGTGTTTGTACATGAAGAACGAGATGAAGATACGGTTTCTATTTCTGGTGGCGAAGGTCACTGTGGGCATGGCCCTGCTGGCTGTGACGGCGGCGGCCGGCGCACAGGCGCCCGTACGGTTTTTGGGCACGATCACCGCCATCAACGGCAACACGCTCTCGGTGAAGACCGATGCGGACGGGGTTCATCAGGTAACCGTGCCGGCCTCGGCGGAGATCAAGCGCATCTCCCCCGGCCAAAAGGATTTGAGCGCCGCAGAGACGATTCTGTTCAGCAATCTTGAAACCGGGGACCGCGTGCGGGTGAAGCTCGATCCCGACGCACCGGCGGGGACTGAAGAGGCATTGCAGATCATCGCCGTGAAGCAGGCCGACTTGGCCGAAAAGAAGCGGAAGGATCTCCAGGACTGGCAACTGCGCGGCGTGGGCGGGCTGGTGAAGAGCGTCGATGCGGGGGCGGGAGTGATTGTGTTGAGCAGCGGCTCGGGAACGACTGCCAAAACCATCACCGTGCATGTCACCAAGGCGACGACACTTAAGCGTTACGCGCCCGCCTCGCGGAGCTTTGACCTGGCGCTACTGGCGCCGATTGATGCGATTCACGCGGGCGACCAGTTGCTGGCGCGCGGCACCAAGAATGCGGATGGCACGGAGATTGCCGCCGAGGATGTGGTCTCGGGCAGCTTCCGCAACATTGCGGGAACGATCGTGTCGCTGGATGCCGCAGGCTCGACGCTGGTGGTCAAGGACCTGGCGACCAAGAAGCCGGTCACGATTCACATTACCGCGGATGCGCAGATGCGACGCCTGGATGATCGCATGGCGCAGTTTCTGGCGATACGGCTGAAGGGAAGTACGGGCACGGCAGGCGGGCAGCGTGGCGGCGGCCAGGGCAACGGCGGCGGCCAATGGGCGGGCCGGAATGGCGGACAGGGCGGTGGATTTTCTGATCCGCAGCAGGCGCTCAACCGCGCCCCAGCCATTCAACTCAGCGATTTGAAGAAGGGCGAGGCGGTGATGCTGGTATCGAGCGACGGCACAACCGAGGTCACGGCCCTTACGCTGCTGGCGGGCGTGGAGCCGCTGCTTGAAGCTCCCGCGGCCAGCCAGAATCTACTTGCAAACTGGAGCATGAACTCCGGCGTGCCGGACGTTGCCCAATAAGCCACATAGAACAAGCGCAAAAAAGCGAGGAATACGTGATTCTAAAATTGCATTGCCGCACTCTTTTTCTGATACCCCTGGCGTTGGGCGCGGCGGGAGTCTGCGCGGCGCAATCGCAAACTCCGGCCACGCCGGCATCGCCTCACACGGCCAAGACGGTGACTGCCGTGCCGGCAACTCCGGCGACAACGGCCACGGTGCACGGACACGTTGCCGACCCGTCAGGCGCGATGATTCCAGGCGCTGCGATCACCATCACCACACCGGCGGGAACAGCCGTGACTCAAACCACGGCGGACGCCAGCGGCTCCTATTCGGCGAGCGGCCTGGCTCCCGGCAGCTACATCGTGCAGGCCAATGTTGAGGGCTTCGCTCCCTTTGCTTCACAAGCCATACCGCTCGCGGCCGGGCAAGTGAAGCGTGTGGACATCTCCATGGCCATGGTGGTCGAGCAGCAGAGCGTGGTGGTCACTGACGAAGAGGAGATGCCTACGGTCAGTGTGGAAGCCGGGGGCAACGCCAGCGCCGTCGTCATCAAGGGCAAGGACCTGGACGCCTTGTCGGACGATCCGGACGAGCTGTCAAGCGAACTGACGGCGCTGGCCGGTCCCTCGGCGGGACCAAACGGCGGTCAGATTTATATCGACGGGTTCACCGGCGGACAACTTCCTCCCAAGTCGGCGATTCGCGAGATTCGCATCAACCAGAATCCGTTTTCCGCGGAGTTCGACCATATAGGCTATGGACGCATCGAGATTCTCACCAAGCCGGGAACCGACAAGCTGCATGGACGCTTCTTCGCGCAGGGAAACGACGACATCTTCAACACCGGCAACCCGTTCACCAAGGTCATTCCCGCCTATCACAGTTATCAGATCAACGGCAGCGTCAACGGGTCGCTCACCAAGAAGGCCTCATTTTTTTTCAGCGTAGAAGAGCGCAACAACCAAAACGCGAGCATTTACAGCGCCGACACCGCGGTTCTGCAATCCGGCGTTTATGTGCCGGGCGTGGTGTCGGGCGGACTTTTCAGCCCGTCAACACACACCAATGTTTCGCCTCGGATCGACTTGCAACTGGGGCAGAAGAACACGCTCACGCTACGCTACCAGTTCTTCCGCAACAGCCAGAGCGGCCAGATCGGCTCAACCTCGTTGCCCACCCAGTCCACCACTTCCACCTCGATGGAAAACACCATCCAACTGAGCGATTCGCAGATCATCAACGAGCACATCGTCAATGAAACGCGCTTCCAGTACCTACGCGACATATCATCCAACACCCCCGACACCACGCTGGGCGGCGCTCCTACGGTCACTGTGCCCCAGGCGTTTACCGGAGGCCCCACCTCTGGGCAGAACTCCCACGATCATACGGATCACCTGGAACTGCAAAACATGACCACCATGTCCGTGGGCGCGCAGGCCATCAAATTCGGCATGCGCCTGCGCGACAACCGCGACGCCAACTCCACGGATGCAAATTTCAACGGCACCTTCACCTTTCCCACGGTAGGCGCATACGCGGCCACATTAAACGGCCTGGGCGCGGGCGAGAACTTCGCGCAGATTGCCGCTGCTTGCACGCTTCAGGGCGGTTGCATCCCCAACAATTTGAGCTACACCACCGGCCCCGCGGAGGTTTTGGCCAATGTTTTTGACGCCGCACTCTTTTTTCAGGACGACTGGAAGGCCAATGCGAACCTGACGCTCTCCGGCGGGCTGCGCTGGGAATCGCAGAACCACGTCGCGGACCACGACGACTGGGCTCCGCGCGTGGCTTTTGCCTATGCCCTCGACGGCCATAAGGACAAAACCAAGGCCAAAACCGTTGTGCGCGGCGGCTATGGTTTCTTCTATGACCGCCTGGGCCTGGGCAACCTGTTGCCGGCCAAGCGCTACAGCGGCGGCGCGGACACCCAGACACAGTACTCCATCACCGCCCCGACCTGTTTCGATGCCACCAGCCTGAGCGCAGCCCTGCTGCAAGGGTGCGGCGCCGCCAGTTCCAGCACTAAGAAGATCGTCCAGATCTCGCCCACCTATCACTCGCCTTACATGGAGCAGTTGGGAGCCAGCCTGGAGCGCCAACTGACCAAGACCACAACGCTCACGCTCACTTATCTGCACTCCTATGGCGTGCACCAGATAGCCACGCGCGACTCGAATGCCTATCTGCCAGGGACCTTTCAGTATGGCAGTTCCACATTAACCGGGGTGCGGCCCAATTCCTCGCTGGGCATCGTGGACGAAACCGACCCCGAGGCGATCTTCAAGCAGAACCAGGTGATCGTGAATATCAATGCTCACTTCACGCCAAAATTCAGCCTGATGGGGTTCTATAACCTGAACTACGCCAACGCCGACACCGGAACGGCATCCAACTCCTACAACCTGCTCCAGGACTATCACCGCGCCAGTTTTGCCTCGCGCAACATGGTTTTCCTGATGGGCAACTACACGGCTCACTGGAATATCGTATTCAACCCTTTTCTGATTGCACAGTCGAGCAAGCCCTACAATGTGGTCACCCCTTATGATCTGACCGGCGACGCCTTCTTCAACGACCGTCCGTCGATTGCGGCGGCGTCCCAATGCACATCGACAGCCTCGCAATACGTGCAGACCTCCTTTGGCTGCCTGGATACGATTCCCCAGCCGGGGGAGACAATCCTCCCCGATTACATTGGCAACGGACCGGCCGCGGTGTCCGTGAATCTGCGCGTCAGCCGCTCCTTCGGCCTCGGTCCCAAACTCGCGGCGGCGAACGGTCAAGACAACGCTGGCGGGCCGCGCCCGGGCGGACCTCCTCCGGGTGGTGGTCCTGGCGGCGGAGGCCGTGGTGGTGGCTTCGGCGGCCCATTTGGCGGCGGCGGTGGTGGACGCGGTGGTCCCGGCGGTATGTTCGGCGGCGCAAGCACCGGTAAGAAATACTCATTGACCTTCAGCGCCCAGGCATTGAACCTGTTCAACGACATCGACTATGGACAACCGGCGGGAAACGTGACCTCGCCGAACTTTGGCAAGTCGACCAGCCTGGCGGGCGGAATCTTCTCCTCTGGCTCGGCGGCACGGCGCATCTTCTTCCAGGCCGTATTCCAATTCTGAGGATGATTGAGGTTTGTGGCCTTTCATCCTGCATCATTTTTTCTCGAAAAGATGTCGCTAGATGGGACGCCCGGCTGAAGGCCATGGAATTACAGATGCGGAGGCTGTATGGAACTGTTCACGGATTCAGTCAGGCAGAGAAAATGCAAACGTTTGATGAACTTGGCGGTGAGCAGAGATCAGCGGTCAGCCAGCCGGCCTGTGATCAGGTAGCTGATCCGTTCATTGCGCTTCAGTCGGGGAGTTGCGCTGTCGAGCGGCCAGAGTCAAGGCTTTTGAAAAAGAATACAGGGTGAAGAGGAACCACCATACGAAGATAAAGAGCAGCCAGTAAACCACATCAATGGTTCTCACCAGCGCACGGTTGTAATCCTGCAAGGTATTCAGAAGCAATTGGGGTTGGCTTACTGCCTCGAGACCCGCCGGATATCCAAACGTGGATAGAACGGGCGTGAAAGGGAGAGAAAACCACAACACCAGCAACATCACTCCTGTGGAGATGGTGGAAAATTTGAATTCTCTCCAGGCCCGTATAACCGGATCTCCCTCATGACGAGCACGAAGACGAAAGATCAAAAGGAGAACAACCCAAACAACAATGACAGGTAAGAGGATAGAAGCCAGTCTGGCGTGGATGAACATCGACGTTACCTCCCTTTCAATGTGACGATGGATCAATCTTACCCATCTTAGATTTCATTGACGTGGTTGTTGAAGAGGCTGAAGGGCTAGCATACAAACACCAGGTCCGGACGCGTCACCCTGGCCCCACGCGAGCCGCAAATTATTTGCTGGCCGACACCGCAGCCGGCCGGTCATCCGCCACAAAGGCATCGGTAAGCGAGATCACCTTCAGTTGCGCTTTGAGCGCATCGAGAGTTACAGCGCCCTTCGCGGCGATCTCCGCCGTCTCGCCCGGCAGCAGGTCAAAGTAGTTGTCGGAAAGCTGCACGTCGAGATCGCCGAAGGAGAGATAAACGCTGCGCGCCAGCACCGGGGATGTAATGCGAATCGTATAACTGTCCTTTGCGCCGGTGGTTTCGATCCGGCTTCAGATGCACTCCCCTGACAGGCGCGAGATAAACAATATTGCGCGAAAGCAGCGCACCGCCCGCGGTCAGCTCGGCCACGACAAAGACGCGCGAGGTGTCGGCCGCGCCCGCGTCGGTCATCTTCTTGAGCGGCCAGTCGAGATAGACCTTGCTGGTGAGCGGCGCAACATTCACGGCGCTAGTTTCCTCCAGCAGCACCTTGCCGTCAAAGTCCATCAGGCGCACGCGCAGCGAGGCGGGCTCGGCCCATGTCTTGTCGCTGACGATGTAGACCTTCAGCGATTCCTCAACGTGCGGCGAGACCAGGATGGGCGCATAGAAGCGCCGCGCGTAGTATTGCAACGCCTTCCAGCGGCCGTAGTAATCGATGGACGACCAGGAGGCTACCGGCCAGCAGTCGTTCAACTGCCAGAAGATGGAGCCCATGGTCTCTGGACGCAAGCGGCGCCAATGCTCGGCGCCGATCTTGATGCCCTCGGCCTGCACCACTTGGCTGACGTAGAGGAAGCTGGCGAAATCCTTCGGCGCGGGATAATCCTTGGCCGTATAGTCCTGGATCAGAGAGTTGCCTTCGTTGTTTTTCTGGTGGGCCAGCATCACCGGGGTGAAGATGCCGGTGCGGTCCTCGGGCTGGGTGAAGCTCTCCACCGTGCGCATCTCCGGGAAGGACTGAAAGCCGTACTCGGTGACAAAACGCCAGTGGTGCTTTTCGTATTCGGAGAAGGGCACACGGCCGTGCCAGACGCTCCAGTCGTGCTGATCGCCACTCTGGTAGTGGTCGCTGAGCGCTTCATAATCAGCGCTGGGCGAACTGGGCCAGTAGGGCGTCTCCGGATTCAGCCGCGCCACCACACGGGGCAGGATGCCGCTGAACTCGGTGAGGTAATCCTGCCAGATAAAAAGTCTTATATCGGGCGGCAATGTGGCGCGCGCGCCCCAGTTGAAGGCCTCTTCGGTCTCGTTGTTGCCGCACCAGAGCACAATGCTGGGGTGATTGCGCAGGCGCCGCACCTGATCCTCTGCCTCGGCCTCGATGTTCAGCTTGAAGGCGTAGGTTCCCGGCTGCCAATCGTTGCCGAACATGAAGTCCTGCCAGACCATGATGCCCAGTTCGTCGCAGATCGCGTAAAACTCGTCGCTTTCGTAGTAGCCGCCGCCCCAGTGGCGAATCATGTTCATGTTGGCGTCGCGCGCCGACTGCAGGATGCGGCGATAGTTGGCCGTGGTGACGCGATTGGGAAAGCTGTCGAAGGGAATCACGTCCGCGCCCTTGGCAAAGACAGGAATGCCGTTGACGATGAATTCAAAGCTGCGGCCCCATTTGTCCAGTTCGCGATGGAGCACGATGGAGCGCAGGCCGGTCTTGACCTTGCGCTCCTCGCTCGCCTGACTGCCCGTGCTCACCTGCGCGGTAAACTCGTAGAGCGGCTGCTCGCCGTAGCCGGCCGGGAACCAGAGTTTCGGTTTCTGAATCTCAATGGAAAGATCGATGACGTTGCGGCCAGTATGGAGATTGGCTTTGCGCGTATGGGTAACAGGCGTGCCGTCGTCAGAGTACTGCACGCTCACCTTGGCCGGGCCGGCAGTGGCGGCTTCAACTTCGACCTCAGCGTCCAGATGGGCCACTTCCTTACTCACGTCGCGCTGGCGAATGTGAAAGTCGGCGATTCGGGCTTTGTCCCACGCCTCCAGCCGGGCCGGCTTCCAGATGCCGCTGGTCACAAAGCGCGGGCCCCAATCCCAGCCGTACTCGTACGCGGGCTTGCGAATATAGGTCTTGTCTTCGGTCTTCGAATGCAGCCGGAAAAGATCACTGGCGGCGGCCTCCTGCGCGGCCTTGATAGGCGATGGAAAGACCACGCGCAGCAGGTTCTTGCCGGCGTGCAAGCGACCCTTCACAGGCACGCGCCAAATGCGAAAGCTACTGTCGGCGCTGAGCACCTGCACGTTGTTCACGTAGACCTGGGCAGCGGCATCGAGGCCGTCGAAGACTAGATCGACGTTCGAGCGGGCGAGCAAAGACGGCGCGACCTCGAAGCTCAGCCGGTACTCCCAGCTCTCCTGCTCAATCCATTGCAGCTTGGATTCGTTGTCGCGATAGAAGGGATCGGGAATCTTCTTGTTGGCCAGCAGATCCAGATGCACATCGCCGGGGACGGTGGCGGGAAGCCAGCCCTCTTCGCCCTGTTCGGCGCCGGCCGTAATCTGGCGGAACTGCCAGCCGTGATCGAGCGCCAGAACGACATTCTGGGCCGGACTCTGCGCCGCCTTGGCCTGCGCTTGCGCCATCTCGCCTCCCATGCCTATAACCGTGCCCAACAGGGCGCAGCACACTGCACGACCAGCACTTGCAGCTCGCATCCGACTTCCTCCATGCCTTCCGCTGAACCGATGGATCGGCCAGAAGATGCAACTCATGAAATCGCTCATCAGAGTATCATGGGGCGCTGGTGGGGCAAACACGGCCAAAATTGAGAGCCGCTCATTTTTTGTGCGCCAACACCGTGCGGTACAGCGCTTCCCACTCATCGGCTTTGGCGTCCATGCTGAAGTGGGCCGCAATGCGCGCACGCGCCGCCGATCCCAGTTTGCGACGCTCTTCGTCCGTCCTCCGCATCATCTCCAGCATCGCCTTGGCCAGCCTCTCCGGGTTCTTGGCGGGAACGATCACGCCAGCCTCGCCTACCAACTCGCGCACGCCGCCCACGTCGGTGGCCACAACCGGCTTTTCCATGGCCATGGCTTCGCCCACGGCCAGCGGCATTCCCTCCCAGGCCGAGGCCAGCACAAAGCCGTCGGCGGCGTCCAGCAGGGCAGGCATGTCGCGGCGCAAACCTAGCCAGCGGACGGAATCCACAGAATCAGCGGCCAGGACTTGACCGGCCGCGGTACTAGCGCGGACAGCTTCTCCGGCGATCCACAGACAAGCCGAGGGGACGGCGGCGCGGACGAGGGCAAAGGCGCTGAGCAGGTTGGGATAGTCCTTGGCCGCGACAATGCGTCCGGACATCAGCCAGACAAACTCGTCACCCACCCCCATCCAGGAACGGTGACGTGCGCGGCGCTCAGGGCTGGGCACGAAATCCGTGGCGTCGATCCCATTGGTGAGGACCGACATCTTGCGGGCAGGAACAGCTTTGAGGCGCACGTACCGATCGGCGGCGGCCTGGCTGACGGCGGTGGTGTGGCGACTGAGGGGGTCGGTAAGCCGGTAAGCCAGCACACGCGGCCAGGCGCCTTCGTAAATGTTGTGAACCGTGGAGAGAACAGCCGCCCGCGGGAGCGAAATCCTGAGCAGGCGGGCCGCGATGTTGGCCGGGAAGGTGTGGCTGTGGATCAGATCGGGCTGGAAGTCGCGCAAAAAGCGGCGGGCGCGGGCGAGGCCGGCCAGGAGTCTTGCCGGAGTCCTGTGCATCTCGAGACGGACCGGGGAGAGCGTGGTGGGCCACTCTTCAGGCTGGCGGCCGCGCAGCACGAGGAGCGCGACTGCATGGCCGCGCGCCGCCATGCGCTCGGCCAGCGCCAACGCCTGCCGTTCCGCTCCTCCGACACCCAGCGAGGTGAGCACGTACGCGATCCGCATTTCACTCACACCCTGCGAAAAGATCAAGTGGAACGATGATAACGCGCGCGGCCAGGCTTTGGCAGCATCCCGCTTTAGACCGAATGTTGCCTATATACCATTCTGCTTCCCAGATACTGGGAATGGGCAAGAATCTGCCCTCCTTAGAAGTTGATGATCTGGTAAACTTGGAAGTGTTTTCAAGGAAGGCGAGGGGGCGTGATGGACCTAGGCGAGTGGGTGAAATCCAATACCGAATATGGCCGGCGGCTGGTGGGCTCTGGAATCGAGGGAGCGCGTTTCGGTAAGCGGGAGTTCCTCGACGGAGAACCTCTTGCTCCCTTTCTTGGCGAGTCGGTCAAAGGCGCGCTGCTGCCCGCCGCTGTGGGAGCGTGCGTCGGCGTGCTGGTGGGGTATCCCATCTGCCGGCGGAAATCCCCGGCTGTCACGTGGGCGTACGGTTTGCTGGGTTGCGCCATCGGGCTTACCACCGGCATGGCATGGAATAGCCGCCATCTCAGCGCCAGTGTCGCCGGCGGCGCGCTGAAGAACATCGGCAAGGTGCGCGATGAGCGGTGGCTCAGCAAGAATCCCATCAACTACGCGTAAAACCCGGGCGCAAAAACATTCAGAACGAAAAACCCGCCATCCGGCAACAGCGCTGTTGTCGGATGGCGGGTTTTTTGTGGTCTGATACCCGTCCCCAGCCTATTCGACAATCTCC